>CAJDUU010000039.1_pt1 | contig 12103 bp, 12 predicted proteins | sample 7391041 | NCBI WGS metagenome assembly CAJDUU01 (sample SAMEA7055689, study PRJEB34461) | soil metagenome | biome: terrestrial ecosystem; feature: Peninsula; material: soil | place: Antarctica | collected 2016 | reverse complement strand
GGCATTTCTTCCTCCCAGGGTTCGCCCAAGTGAGGCAAAACAAGGTACGGTTAAGGCACGATAAATTGACCAATCCCCGGGCTACTACGCGAAAGCGGTGTGGTTCCGGTACTTACTGTGGAGGGGGTCACGCCATGGGGCGCGGCCGTCAAAGGGCTAAGCAGACCAAAGTTGCACGTCGACTGAAGTACTACAGTCCAGAAACCGATCTAGAGGCGCTGGAGCGCGAGCTCGCTCGGGCACGCGCAGGGAGCCAGGACTACTCCGACGAGGATATTCCTCCAGCTGCCGACATCGATGATTGGGGCGATTCCTCCCGCTAAGCACGTGGGTGGATTATCCCCCACCTGCTGGCACTCCCTTGCATGTTCTTCAGGGGTTTTCCGAGTGTGCCCAGGTGGATTTTTCGTAACGATTGCAGGGGGTTGCGCGGCGACGTCTTACGACTGCTGGCGCACCTCCTGCAACGCGCGCCTCGGCCTGACGTGAGCAGGCCCCGCGTTGCCTAGCTCAGGCGATACTCGTTGATGAGTTGGACGCCGCCGGCGTCAACCCCTTTGGTGCCTTCGATGATCGGCCCCTGGGGGCGCTCGCTGGTGATCACCCCGAGCTCCCAAGCGGCCATACCGCGTTCACGCGCCCGCTGCTGCACCCGGGCCGCCGCCTCGCCGGGCACGATAGCAACCATGCCCACGCCGAGGTTAAGGGTAGCTTCGAGGTCACTCCAGGGCACCGCCCCGAGTTGCTGAATCACCGAGAACACCGGTGGCATCACCCAGGAGTCGCGCCGGATAATTGCGGTGAGCCCTGAAGGAATCACGCGCGCGAGGTTGGCCGCCAAACCGCCGCCGGTCACGTGCGTGTAGGCGTGCACATCCCCGCCGGCCGCGAGGTCGAGGCAGTCCGAGGCGTAGACTTTGGTGGGTTCAAGAAGCTCTTCGCCGAGTGTGCGGCCGAATTCGGGTACGTGACGTTCCAGTTCCCAACCCGCGTGGGCGATGACGCTGCGCACCAGTGAGTACCCGTTGGAATGCAGGCCGGAAGATCCCAGCGCGATCAGGATATCCCCATCCTGCACCCGATCGGGGCCGAGCATCTCATCCGCTTCGACCACGCCGGTCACGGCCCCGGCGATATCGTATTCATCCTCACCGAGGAGCCCCGGATGCTCCGCGGTTTCGCCCCCCACCAGGGCGGTGCCCGCAAGCTTGCATGCCTCAGCCACCCCCCGCACGATGTTTGCGATCCGATCGGGTACAACCTTGCCGCATGCGATGTAGTCGGTCATGAACAGCGGCTTGGCACCCACCACGACGATGTCGTCGACAACCATGCCGACGAGGTCGAACCCGATTGTGTCGTGGATATCCAGTGCTTGGGCGATGGCGACCTTGGTGCCCACGCCATCCGTCGACGTCGCCAGGTAGGGTTTGCGGTACCCGGTCAGCGCACTCGCGTCCCATAGGCCGGCGAACCCGCCGAATCCACCGATGACGTCGGTAGTGTGGGTGGCACTCACGGCGGAACGCATCAGCTCGACGGCGAGGTCCCCTGCTTCGGTGTCCACGCCTGCGGTCTGGTAGGTGATACCGCCATTGTTGTCGGGGTTGTTGCGAGAGTCGGGGCTCACGGGTGTCTCAATGCTCCTTCGCCACCCTGGCCGATGGTGAGTGTCGATAACCCGTCGGCCGGGGCGCCCAGGACGGGCGGGGTCGATGTTGCCGGTGAGTCGTCCTCACCGAGGGGGATGGGGTATTTTCCAGAGAAACACGCCGTGCACAGGCGTGATTCAGGGAGCGTGGTCGCTTCGATCATCCCTTCGAGGGAGATGTACCCGAGCGAATCGGCCGCCAGGGAGGCGCCCACCTGCTCGACGGTGAGGCTGTTGGCTACCAACTCCGACCGGGTGGCGAAGTCGATCCCGTAGAAGCACGGCCACTTCACCGGAGGTGAGGAGATCCGCACGTGGACTTCGGCGGCACCCGCCTCGCGGAGCATCCGCACCAGGGCCCGCTGAGTGTTGCCGCGCACGATCGAATCGTCCACCACCACTAGGCGTTTGCCCTTGATCACTTCTTTCAAAGGGTTGAGTTTGAGGCGGATACCGAGTTGCCGGATGGTCTGCGACGGTTCGATGAAGGTGCGCCCGACGTAGGAGTTCTTGGTCAGCCCCTGGGCGAACGGGATTCCCGATTCAGTCGCGTACCCGATCGCTGCGGGGGTCCCGGATTCTGGCACGGGGATCACCAGGTCAGCCTCAGCGGGGTGTTCCCGCGCGAGCGCACGGCCCATCAGCACTCTGGAGGAGTTCACCGAGCGACCCGCGATGGTGGTATCGGGGCGGGCGAGGTACACGTACTCGAACACGCACCCTTTGGGGGTGGCAGGTGCGAACTGGACGGTGCGTACACCATCGGCATCGATCGCAATGAGCTCTCCGGGGTCTATCTCCCGCACGAAGGAGGCGCCGATGATGTCGAGGGCGGCAGTCTCCGAGGCCACTGCCCAGCCGCGTTCGAGGCGACCCAACACGAGCGGGCGCACGCCGTGCGGGTCGCGCGCGGCGTAGAGCGTGTGTTCGTCCATGAACACGATCGAGAACGCGCCGTGCATGTGCGGAAGCATTCGTGCCGCCGTGTCGAAGAGGGTGTCTCCTTCCTGCCCCTCTAACAGCGCCACCATGTGGGCGGCGTCTGAGGCTCCCCGCCCGCCCTCCTGGACGGTGCGGCCCAGACTCCGGGCGAGTTCGCGCAGTTCGGGGGCGTTGGTGAGACGCCCGTTGTGACCCAGGGCGATCGTTCCCGCGGCGGTCGGGCCCAGGGTTGGTTGGGCATTTTCCCACGTCGAGGGCCCGTTCATCGCGTACCGGGTATGCCCCACTGCGATGTGGCCCGTGAGGGCACGCAACGAGGGATCGTCGAACACCTGGGAAACCAGCCCCATGTCCTTGTACACGAGTATTTTTTCGCCATTGGAGGTGGCGATCCCCGCAGATTCCTGCCCGCGGTGTTGGAGAGCGTACAGCCCGAAGTAGGCGAGTTTAGCCACCTCTTCGCCGGGCGCCCACACACCGAAGACACCGCATTCATCCTTCGGGGCTTCACTCAGAGGGTCGGGGGATCCGGTAGGTCTCTGCTCACGCAAGTGCACGTCTTCTATCGTCCCACAAAACAGGGCCGCGGGCTATTTTCGGCGGCGATCGAGCAGCAGCGCGACTAGCAGCGCTACGAGGACCCCGGTTGGGACTCCCAGCCCTACCAGCACGATGGTCAGATCGATCCTCGTGTAGTTCTGATCTGCCGGAATGGTTCCCAGCTGGGCGAGGATCAGCCCCAGGATCAGACCTGCCAAACCACCCAGCACCCCGAACACAGCGTACTTGGGCCGGCGTCGCCGTGACCCCTTCTTGATGTACAGCTCATCGTCCGGGTGCTGTTCCAAGGTGGACCCCCCAGCGGAGTGTCCTTTGACATCCGCAGGCGCGGTTGCACCACCTTCGGGGACAGGCTGTTCGTGTTCCCTTGGCGTGGTATCTGGGCTCTTAAAACTCGAGGAGTCGAAATCCGGTTCCTTCACCTTGTAGACGTTATCCCATCTGTGCCCCCATCCGCATTCCCCACCGCTCGTTGCGCGGAGACCAGCGGCAGGAAGGCGCGCAGGTCCGCTCTAGTCCCTGAACAATGCACCCGCCCTGCGCTGAGTTCTTCCTCCCAAGAACTCTGGCCAGTGGCCAGGCACAGCCACACCTGCGGGGCCATTTCGACGGTGTTCGGCGGGGTGCCCCGGGTGTGGCGCGGGCCCTGCACCACCTGGGTCACACCTGCGGGCGGAACCCTCACCTCGACGGAATTACCGGGTGCTACCTGCGTGAGTTCCTCCAGGGTGTAGCGCACCGCGGTGCGGATCTCCGCCCCGGTCGCCACGCCCCGCGCCCACGCGCGCAGTGCTTCATTTCCCTGGGTCGCAGGTGTGCGTCGTCTAGCCACTCGATGAGCTTACCGAGTCTTCTAGATGACCCCGAGCGCGATGACGGCGTCGGCCACCTTGGTGAACCCCGCGATATTCGCCCCGAGCACGTAGTTACCCGGTTCCCCGTAGGCTTCGGCCGTTTCTAGGCATCGATCGTGGATCCCAGTCATGATCTCCTCGAGCCGTTCTTCCGTGAATTCGAAACTCCACGAATCCCGGGAGGCGTTCTGTTGCATCTCCAGCGCGGAGGTGGCCACCCCGCCCGCATTCGCGGCCTTTCCCGGGGCGAAGAGTACGCCGGCTTCCGTGAGGTGGCGGGTGGCCTCGACCGTCGTGGGCATGTTCGCGCCTTCGACAACAGCGCGCACCCCGTTGCTCACCAGTGCCACCGCGTGATCGTAGGTGATCTCGTTGTGGGTGGCGCAGGGAATCGCGACGTCGCAGGGGACCTCCCAGATTGCGCCGTCCGTCACGAGCCGGGCGTTGGGGCGCTGGGCGCAGTAGTCCGCCACCCGGCCGCGGTCCCTCTCCTTAACCTTGCGAATCAGGGCGATATCCACCCCGTCCTCGTCCAGCACATACCCGGAGGAGTCGGAGAACGCCACTACCTCCGCCCCCAGTTCCTGCGCTTTCTCCATCGCGTAGATCGCGACGTTACCGGAACCCGAGGTAACCACCCGTTTACCTGCGAGCTCCTCGCCCACCGCCATGAGCATCCTCTGGGCAAACATCACCGCACCGTAACCGGTCGCTTCGGTGCGCAGGAGGGAACCTCCCCACGAGAGGCCCTTGCCGGTGAGCACCGCCGACTCGTAACGGTTGGTGATGCGCTTGTACTGCCCGAATAGGTACCCGATCTCACGGGCGCCCACACCGATGTCACCGGCGGGCACGTCGGTGTACTCCCCGAGGTGGCGGTACATCTCCGTCATGAACGACTGGCAGAACCGCATCACCTCGGCGTCGGACCGGCCGCGCGGATCGAAGTCCGAACCGCCTTTCGCCCCTCCTAGGGGCATGCCCGTGAGCGCGTTCTTGAACACCTGCTCGAACCCCAGGAACTTGACGATGCTGAGGTTCACTTCCGGGTGGAAACGCAAGCCTCCCTTGAACGGGCCAAGCGCAGAGTTGAACTCCACCCGGAATCCCCTGTTGATCTGCACTCGCCCGTCGTCGTCGACCCAGGGCACGCGGAAGATGATCTGGCGTTCAGGTTCGCATAGCCTCTCGAGCACCGCCGCGTCGGTGTACTCCGGGTGGGTGTGCAGAACGGGGCCGAGGCTGGTGAACACCTCCGCCACCGCTTGCTGGAATTCCCTCTCCCCTGGGTTGCGGGTGAGAACAAGATCGAAGACGGAACTTAGGGCAGGGTGCACTAGCAACCTCTTTCTGCTGGAGGTTCTAAGGGTAAACCTTGCGATGCCCCCAGCGGTAGTAACCCGGAACACGCTGGGGGCTAGCGTTCGGCTACCCGAAAAGCTGCGGCAGGACCCCCGAGGAGATCTCCCGCAGTTCTTCCACCTTCGCGTCGAGAACTCCTTGAATTTCCAGGCGGGCGTTTTCCCCGGTTCCCTGGGTGGTCCCGATCTTGATCGCTGACTGGCCCCGTACTTCACACAGGTCGACGAATCGATCCTCGAAGTTGCGGGGCACCGAGATCACGGCTCGGGCGCCCGTCTCGGAGAACAGCAACGTGGCCAGGTCCACTCCGTCGCGCTCGAGGACGTCGTCTAGCACCACCCGCACTCCGGTTCCGTTGCGGAGCACGCATTCGACCAGGGTCTGAGCGAGCCCGCCCCCGGAGACGTCGTGGGCAGAGTCCAACAGCACCTCCGCCCCCGCGGCGACGAGCACTTCGGCGAGTCGCTTCTCCGCCGCGAAATCCACCTTCGGGGGCATCCCCCCGAGGTGGCCGTGCACGGTGCGGGCCCATTCGGAACCGGAAAGTTCCTCCCGGGTCTGCCCGAGGAGGTAGACGGCGAGGCCCTCCTCCTTCCACCCGGAGGGGATCGTGCGTTCCACGTCGTCGATCACCCCGAGGGTGACGATCACCGGTGTGGGGTGGATCGAGGCGTCGATGTGCCCCTCGGGAAGGGAATCGTTCTTGGTGGAGTTGTACAGCGACACGTTTCCACCGGTCACCGGGATACCGAGTTCGGCGCACCCATCTGCGAGCCCGGTGATCGCCTCGACGAGTTGCCACATCGGCCCGGGCTGTTCGGGGTTGCCGAAGTTGAGGCAGTCGGAGATCGCCAACGGGCGGGCCCCGGAGCAGGCAACGTTTCGGTAGGACTCCACTAGCGAATTCTGCGCGCCGGTGTAAGGGTCGAGTTTGGTGAATCGGCCGTTCGCGTCGGCCGCGAACGCGACTCCGAGCCCGGTCTCCTCGTCCACTCGCACCACTCCGGCGTCATCGGGACTCCCCTGGGCGGTATTGCCGCGGGCGAGGGAGTCGTACTGATCGGTGACCCAGGATTTGTCCGCGAGGTTCGGGCTCGCCACCAGCGCGCGGATCTGCTCGGCGATTTCCTCGGCGGTGGTCGGGCGGGGGAGCTCCTCGGCGCGGTCAGCGTTGAGGCTGTCCTGCCAGTCCGGGCGGGCGTAGGGCCGATCGTACACGGGGCCACCATCGGCCACAGTCTTGGGGTCGACGTCGACGATCCGCTCACCGAAGTGATCGATCGTGAGACGCCCGGTGTCGTTCACCTCCCCGATGACGGCGGCTTCCACCTCCCACTTGTCGCACACCTGGAGGAACCGTTCGAGTTTGTCCGGGCGGACGATCGCCATCATCCGTTCCTGGGATTCACTCATGAGGATCTCCCCGGCGTTGAGCTCCTCATCGCGCAGGAGGACGTGCTCGAGATCTACGTGCATGCCGGAATCTCCGTTCGCAGCAAGCTCGCTCGTGGCACACGAGATCCCCGCTGCCCCGAGATCCTGGATCGCCTCGACCAGTTCCCCTTCGAAGGCCTCCATGCAGCATTCGACGATGAGTTTCTCCAGGTAGGGATCCCCCACCTGCATCTTCGGTTTGGGCGCGGCATCGTCCAGCGTCGCCGAGGAGAGGATCGAGGCTCCCCCGATGCCGTCTCCACCCGTTCGTGAACCGAACAGCACCACCTTGTTCCCCGCCCCGGACGCGTTGGCCAGGTGGATATCCTCGTGGCGCATCACCCCCACCGCCATCGCGTTGACGAGTGGGTTCGCCTGGTAGGCGGCGTCGAACTCAGTTTCGCCGCCGATGTTCGGCAGGCCCAAGGTTCCCGCGTAGTGCCCGATTCCGGCAACCGCACCGGTGATGATACGTGCGGTGTCGGGGTGGGCGACGTCGCCGGCCCGGATCTGGTCCATCACGGCGATCGGGCGGGCACCCATGGAGATGATGTCGCGGACGATCCCACCGACCCCGGTGGCGGCGCCCTGGAACGGGTCGATGAAACTCGGGGAGTTGTGTGATTCCACCTTGAACGTCACCGCTAGGCCGTGACCGATATCCACCACCCCGGCGTTCTGGCCGATCCCCACGAGAAGGTTCTTGCGCATCTCCTCGGTGTTCTTCTCCCCGAACTGGGCGAGGTGAATCTTGGAGGATTTGTAGGAGCAGTGCTCGGACCACATCACGGAGTACATTGCGAGTTCCGCGGAGGTGGGCCTGCGCCCGAGGATTTCGCGGATTTGTTGGTACTCCCCCTCGGTGAGCCCCAGGGCGGCGTAGGGTTGTACTTCATCAGGGGTGGCAGCGGCGTTTGAAATCGTATCGATGGACACGCGTGTTCCTCAAGGTTGGCGGGATGCGCGAGAAGCAATCGCGCAACACCTACATAATCTACCGTGGACCGGGCCCTGACAAATGCATCGATTCATCAGGCCCTGGGTACTCGATTGCTAACCCACCGGCTCGGATCTAGGCGGTTTGACGCTTCCAAATCACGAGCCCGGATCGCTGCCCTCTGGGCCGGGCCGTTGCCTTTGCTGAGCCAGCGGTGTTGCTGGTTCGAATCGGTCCCTAGCCCACGCGCCAATCGACGGGCTCGGCGCCCATCTGCTCGAGAAGCGCGTTCGTGCGCGAGAACGGCCGGGAGCCGAAGAACCCGCGCGAGGCCGAGAGCGGCGAGGGGTGGGCAGACTCCACCACCGGGGTGGTGCCGAGCCGGGGTTTGAGCGCCTGGGCATCCCTCCCCCACAGAATCGCCACCAGCGGGGCATCCCGGGCGACGAGCGCATCGATCGCCGCGTCAGTGACGTCCTCCCACCCCTTTCCCCGGTGCGATGCGGGGGCGCCGGGCCGTACCGTGAGTGACCTGTTGAGCAGGAGCACACCGGCATCGGCCCACGCGCGGAGATCGCCGTGCGGGGCAGGCGGTATCCCAAGATCCGCTTCCAACTCCTTGTAGATGTTCACGAGCGACCTGGGGATCGGGCGGACGTCGGGCTGCACCGAGAAGCTCAGGCCCATCGCGTGCCCCGGGGTGGGGTAGGGATCCTGGCCCACGATCAGCACCCGAACATTCTCCAGCGGTCTGGTGAATGCGGCGAGCACGTGCTCACCGGCAGGCAAGTACCCTCGCCCCGCGGCATTTTCGGCACGCAGGAAGTCCCCCAGCGCCCGAATCTTCGGCTCTACCGGCGCGAGAGCTTCGGCCCAACCGGGATCAAGGATTTCCGCAAGTGGTCTCGACACGACCCCATCTTCTCAGGTGGGGAGAAAGGAGCTGTCAAGGCTCCTTGACAACGCGCCTGACGTCAAGCACACTTGTCATGTCAAGTTCCTTTGTCACCCGAGGTGTTCATGAAGAACCGCGTACGCGAACTCCGCCACGCTGCAGGCCTATCTCAAGCAGGCCTCGCCGCCGAGTTGGACGTCTCGCGGCAGACGATCAATTCCATCGAAACCGGTCGGTACGACCCCTCACTACCCCTCGCGATCGCTATCGCGCGCTTTTTCGACACATACGTGGAGGAGATTTTCCATGTCGACCAATAGTTGGACCAACAGAACCAAGGCGATCACCATCGCTGCCTTTTTGACCCTCACCGTGGTCATTGTCACCGTTGGCGTGGTGCTGCGCGAGCACGGCCCCGGCAACATGGGCAACGGCTTCCTCACCGGCGCAGGCATCGGGGGCGTCGCGCTGCTAGTTGTGGGCTGGCGAATCTCGCGGCGCCCAGAGCGAGTCTCCACGTTCGAACGAGCCTGGACGCAGACCGGTGACGAACGAGACGACGCCATCCTCACCAGGGCGTTCGCCGTTCTCGGGTTCTCGGCCGTTCCGCTCACCGTGGTGACGACGATCTTGCTCAGCCTCGGGGTGCCGATGGCACCGGTACTCGCCCTCCTGAACTTTGCGCTCATCGGGGTGTTCGCGGTGGCATTCGCGGTTATCGCGCGGCGGGGATGATCTCAGCCGCTTGCGCCGAACGCCTCGATCCGCTCTAGGGCCCCTTCCACGGCCTCGGCACCGGCCGCGAACGAGAGCCTGATGTAGCCGCCCCCGTTCGCACCGTCGAAATCGCTTCCCGGCACGAGCGCCACGCCGGCGTCCTCCAGCAGCGCCGCCGCCCACTCCGAGGAGTTCGCGTACCGCCCCAGTGGTACCCCCGCATACAGGTAGAAGGCACCATCCGCCGGGGCCACCGGGCCCCACCCGAGCCGGGGAGCGCCGTTGAGGGCGATCTGGCGAACGCGGGCCAGTTCGGCGACTCGGGCATCCGCCTCCTCGTAAGCCTCCGGCGAGAAGGCGGCGAGCACCGCACCCTGAGCGGGGCTTGGTGGGCTCAGCGCCACGTTGCCGGCGAGCGCGTCTATCGCGCTGCGCAACTCCTCGGGCATGATCATCCACCCGATCCGCCACCCCGTCATCCCCCAGTACTTGGAGAACGAGGATACGACGATCGCGTGCGGGTCCAAGCGGGCCACGCACACCCCCCGCGGGTGGTCCGCTTCCGTGTAGGTGATGCCGTGGTAGATCTCATCGGAGATGATTCGCACTCCGCGGGCGTGGCACCATCCCACCAGTTCGCGCAGCCGCAGCTCCGAGATCATCGTGCCCGTGGGGTTCGCCGGCGAGGCGAGCACGATACCGCGGATCGCGCCCTGGCGGTGCACTTCGGCGAGCGCCTCGAGGGTCGGTTGAAAGTCCGTCTCCGGCCCGGTATCGATCTCCACCACCTCGATGCCGAGGGTCCGAAGCAGGTTCCGGTAGGCCGGGTACCCCGGGCGGGTGAGCACAACCCGGTCGCCCGGATTGAAGGCCGCGAGGAACGCGAGAACGAACGCGCCGGAGGATCCGGTGGTCACTGCGACGGCGGAGGGGTCGACGTCGATGTCGTACCAGTTCTTGTAGTGCCCCGCGATCGCCTCACGAAGTTCGGAGATCCCCAGCGAGGGGGTGTAACTGAACGCGCTCGCGCCTGCGTGGAGCTCCGCTGCCCGCCGTTGCACCGCCGAGGGGGCACCACCGGATGGCTCTCCCGCGCACAGCGAGATCACGTCGCGGCCCGCCCCGCGGAGCTCCTCCACCCGTTTGAGGATCCGCATCACCTCGAACGGTGGCACATTCGCCCGCGCTGCCGGTTCCCAGTTCCCGCCCATCTCGGCTCTCCCTCACCTAAACTGCTGTTAATAGGAACTATAGGGAATCGAGGCGATGATGCTCGACGTATTTACGTCGTCGGTGATGATGACGAACACGGTTGTGATCCGCTCCGCCGGCGACGCCATCCTCGTTGACCCGGCTTGGACGACGGCCGAACTCGGACGCCTCGCGGTTCACCTGCAGGGAGTGAACATCGTGTGCGGCTGGGCCACCCACGCGCACCACGACCACGTGCTGTGGCACCCCGGGTTCGGTGACGTGCCGCGCTACGCCACCCCTCGGGCGGCCCGGCGCGCGCTCGAGCGGCAGGCCGAACTGCAGCAGGAAGCCACGGCCCACGTGGCCTGGGAGCTCATCCCCCTGGTGGCCCGGGTGGAGGTTTTCGACGGCCGGGCGCTGCCCTGGGAGGGCCCCGAGGTGCAGATTGTCACCCATAACGGGCACTCACCTGGTCACGGCGCGCTGTGGATCCCCGAGATCAAGACCCTCATCGCCGGCGATATGCTCTCCGACGTGGAAATCCCGATGTTCGAGGAGACTGGCTTGCAGGCGTACAGGGACGGCCTGGGGGTGTTGGAACCCTACGTCCGCGACGCCGCCGAGGTGATCCCAGGGCACGGACGGCGCACCTCAGCCGCTCGTTCGGCCGATGACACCCCCATCGCCCGCTGGGAGGCAGACATGGCGTACCTGGAGCAGGCCGCCTCCGGGGGCGGGCATGACGACCCGCGGATCTCCGGCGGACCCGCGTGGCTATGGGACTCCCACCACGCGAATATGCGCGCCGTGCAGTTGGCCTGATTCATCCCCTTCTCAGCACCAAAGTGGCAGGCCGGTAGCTTTTCGCCGGCGGGTTCGCGCCAGGTTTCCCGGGTGAACGTGAGGGCTCAGGCTTGCTTGGGCAGGTTCCGCTCGAGGATCGCCTCCTTGCCCGAGGCGCGGAGTTCACGGTAGTACTCGTGGGCCTCCTGCTGGCGCTCCGCTTCGATCCCGGTGCCTATCGTCGCCCCGATGTGGCCGGGTTCGTACCCGAAGGCATCCACCAGGTCGAGCGCATGGGGGCGCAGGCGAGCGATCAGGCGCGAGATGTAGGAAACCACCGTGCGTCCCCGTTGGGTGGAGATCCGGCCGTTGATGATGTACCACGCGAGGTTCTTCTCGATCAGACCAAGGCCAAAGAGGTCACGCAGCCACGTCATGATCTTGCGGGTATCCTCGTCCCTGATCCCTTCGAGCGCCTCGGTGAACGCCTCCCACTTGAGCAACTCCGCGTGTGATTGGGCCGCGAGCACGAGGTCGTTCTGGTGGCGGTTGAACACCTCGGCGGCTTCGGCCGCGGGCGCGTTCTGCACGTGGCGCATCGCCCCGGCGATTTCCTCCACCATCGTCTCCACCCGGTCTTCGAGCAACTCCCGCTGCACGTCGGGGTCCCGGACCTCCTTGGCGGAGCGAGCCTGGGAACCCCAGTCCTGAACCGATTGGGCAACGCGGCGCAGCGGGGTGCGGTGCATGGTCATATCCGCAGCCCAGTCAGC
>CAJDUU010000038.1_pt1 | contig 12211 bp, 9 predicted proteins | sample 7391041 | NCBI WGS metagenome assembly CAJDUU01 (sample SAMEA7055689, study PRJEB34461) | soil metagenome | biome: terrestrial ecosystem; feature: Peninsula; material: soil | place: Antarctica | collected 2016 | reverse complement strand
CGATGAGACGGCAGCCAGCATCGGGCGTGAGCCCGGTGCGATCCGGCGCCTTCTCAACATCAATGGGAAATTCACTGCTGAGCAAAACGGTGCGCTGCTCCAGGGTCCCCCCTCGCATTGGGCCGAGCAAATCGCCGATCTGGCGCTCGGGTTCGGGATGAGTACCTTCATCCTCGGTAGCGACGACGAGGAGGAACTGTCGATCTTCGCGCAAGAGGTCGCCCCCGCCGCCCGCGCCCTCGTCGAAACAGAGCGGCGCTGAGCGAGGGCGAAGCCTTCCTCAGGCGTCGATCAGGTAGGGGTACTCGGGCAGGGCGATCCCGAGGTGGTCTCCCACCCTGTATTTGGTCACTCGGGCTGAGTTGGACTCATCGACGGTGAGTTCAAGTTCTCCGATACGCAGTTCGTATCGGGTGAAGGAACCGTTGTAGACGATGTTCGTCAGCACTCCGGTGATGGGGGAGCTTTCGTTGATCCTGATCCGCTCGGGGCGAAGGAGCACGAGCCGTTCTGTGCCTTCCGGTGTGGAGAGGGTGCGCTCCTGCCCGTCGAGCTTTCCCCGCAGACCCGCGATGGGGAAGGAAACGCCCCCCGCCTCGAGGGTCAGCTGTTCTTTGCTGCCACCGAGGTGGCCGCGCACCAGGTTGGCCTGGCCCACGAAGTTTGCTACGAACTCGTTGGCCGGGAAGTCATAGATCTCCTGGGGGGTACCCACCTGCTGAGTTACGCCATCTTTGAGCACGAGGATTCGGTCCGAAATGCTCAGGGCTTCTTCCTGATCGTGGGTGACGAAGAGGACGGTGATTCCCAGTTCATCCTTGATCCTGCGGATCTCGTCGCGCATGATCACACGGAGGTTCGCATCGAGGTTCGAGAGGGGCTCGTCGAGAAGCAGAAGTTTGGGTTCGAGCACCAGGCATCGTGCGATCGCCACACGCTGTTGCTGCCCACCGGAAAGTTCCGAGGGCTGCCGGTCGCCGTACCCCTGGAGGCGAACCTGGGCGAGGGCGTTTTCCACCCTCGACCTGCGTTCCTCGCGGCTGACACCGCTGAGACCGTAGGCCACGTTCTTCGCCACCGACATGTGCGGGAAGAGCGCGTAACTCTGGAACACCATCCCCGTCGGTCGCTGCTCTGGAGGAAGGTCGTCGATAGATTCACCGTCCAGGGTGATCGTCCCCGTGTCCTGCTGGTGGAACCCGCCGATGGTGCGCAGGAGGGTGGTCTTGCCGCAGCCCGAGGGGCCGATGAAGGAGACCAGTTCCCCTTGCTGGATATCGATGGTGACGTCGGTGAGGGCCTTGACCGACCCATACGATTTGGAGATATTTCGTAGTTCTAAGAATGCGTTTGACATGTATTGGGCCTTAAATCGTGACACCGAAGCGGCGTTCGATGATCTTCAATAATCCGAGCGAGGCAAGCACAATGGCGATCAGCACCAATGAGACGGCGCATGCCATCCCCACTTTGGCGGACTCGGCGAGGGTGAGGATATAGGTTGCTGCGAGTTCGGTGCCCGGCCCGACCAGGAAGATCACGGCGGAAACCGACACCATTGCAGTCATGAAGGCGTACACGAAGCCGGCGACGAAGCTGGGGAACATGATCGGTACGATGACTCGCGCGAAGGTTCGGTAGGGGCCCACCCCGAGGTCGGCGGAGGCCTCCTCCATCGACTCGTCGATCTGATGCATTTTCGCGATCGCCGCCTGCATCCCCACACCGATTTTCCGGAACGCCATGTTGAGCACCAGAAGGCCGATGGTGTTCGTCCAGAAGAACGGAGCTCCGCCAAACATGATGAGGTATCCGATACCCATGGCGGTGCCTGGTACGGCAAGACCGAACAGGGTGAGGAATTCTAGGCTCTGTTTTGCTGGGATGGGTTTGCGAACGAACAGGAATCCCTGGAGCATTCCCAACCCGGCCGCGATGATCGCAGCGATTAATGAGACGACGATGGAGTTCGTCAGCGCCGTCGTGCTCGCCCCGCCGCCGAAGTTCTCCAGGGTGAGGGTGTTGTTCACCCCGGGGATCTTGACGAAGGCGCCCACCCCGATCATCCCGAACATGAGGAGCACGAACGCGCCGAAGATGTACGTCACCGTGGTGACCAGGCCCTTGATCCAACCGGTGAGGGGGTTGTGGCCTGCCCCGGAATCGGTATCGATTGAGGTGACGTCCCCCTTCATTACGTAGGTCTGCAGGATGAAGATGATCGCGCCGGGGATGATGAGGAAGACGGATGCGACGGCGGCGAGTTCGAGGTTGAACTGGCCGACGACGAGGAGGTAAGTCTCCGAGGCGAGGAAGCGGGTGTTGCCGCCGATTACCAGGGGGTTGGAGAAGTCCGCGATGGCCATGACGAACACGAGTAGGCCCGCTTTGGTGATTCCCACCTTCGAGAGCGGAAGGGTGACCCGGGTGAGCGTGCGTAGTTGACCGGCGCCGAGATCCTGAGAGGCGGCCTCCAGGGTTGGGTTGAGGGAACGCATCGTCGTCTCGATGAGCATGTAAGCCACCGGGAAGTTGCCCAACACCTGGGCGATCACCACGCCCTTGAAACCGTAGATGCTCAGGTTGAGATCGAAAGTGGAGTTCAGCCAAGTGGTCGCTATGCCCCGACGGCCGAAGAGGATGATGAGCGCTAGGGAGAACACGAACGGCGGGGCCACCAGTGGCAGGAGCGAGACCCCGGCCATGAACTTGGGCCCGAATCCCCGCCCGCGGGTGACGTAGAGCGAGACGAAGACGCCGAGAATCACCACGATCACGGTGGAGATCACGGCCGCTTTGAGGCTGTTCCAGTACGCGCCGAGGTAGTAGGGTTCGAAGAATTTTCCGTAATGGCTGAGGGTCAAGCCGTCCCCGCCCACGCCGACGGAGCGCACGAGCACCGCGACGATGGGCAGCACGATGAACACAAGGATCGCGACACCCATGATGATGGTGGCGATGGCGAAGCCGGGTTCGCGCCAAAAACCTTTACCGGCGCGCGGCCGAGGAGTTGACCTGGTGGTCAACTCCTCGGCCGCGAGGGTTGTACCTGCTTGGGCACTCACTCGTCGATGCTTCCGAACGTGTCGCGCCAACGCTTCATGATCTCGTCTTGGTTCTGGTCGGCCCAGACGGCATCGTATTCGATGAGGTAATCTTCGAGGTTCTCCACCTCGGTGTTACCCTCGAAGCCCGGTTTGGTGACTAGGGAACGAACCTTGGCGGCAGATTCCATGCCTTCGTCGGAGCCGATGTAGTCGATGAGCTTCTCGACGGCCTCACGGTTCTCGGTGCCCTTGAACATCCACACCACGTCCAGGGAGTAACCCACACCCTCCTCGGGGATCACGGCCTCCATGGGGTACCCCTCGTCGATACGGTCGAACACGGCCTGGTCCCAGGTGATTCCCAGGGCGTACTCACCCTGGCCCACGAGCTGGGCGGGTTGGGTGCCGGACTTGGTGTACTGACCCACGTTCTTGTTGAGTTCCTCGAAGTACTCCCAACCCTCTTCTTCACCCATGATCTGGAGAATGGTGGAAACCATCAGGTAGGCGGTTCCGGAGGTGCCCGGGTCGGGCATGATGATCTCACCCTTGTACTGGGGATCGGTGAGGTCCGCCCAGGAGGTCGGCATGTCGAGTCCCTTGGCTTCCATCACGTCGGTGTTCACCGCGATCAGGTCGTACCAGTAGGACCATCCGTACCACCGACCCTCGGGATCCTTGAAGGCGTCAGGCACGTCTTCCCAGGTGGGGGAGATGTAGGGCTCGAAGAAGTCCTCATCGACTCCGCGAAGGGCGTTGGATTCTAGCTGACCCCATTGCATATCCGCCCCGAAGTTGGGGGCCTCGTTCTCCACCCGTGCCCACCCCTCGGCGGAGGAGAGTCGGAGAATGTTGATATCCAAGCCGGTCGCCGCCTCGGCGTCCTCGACCAAGCTCTTCATCTCATCCACTTCGTTGTGCGTGTAGACGTCGACCGTTGTGCTGGCCGAGTCCGATCCGCCGTCAGCGCAGGCGGCGAGTCCGAGAGTGAGAGCTGACGCCGCTGTCACGGCCATGAAACTACGTAGCTTTTTCACTACATACCTTTCTTTGGTTTTACTGAAAATTGGGGCTCACACGAGCGCGCTCTGCCACCCCGAGAACCGGAGGTGCGGGGTCTCGTTGGCTGAGAGCACGTGTCGGCGTCCACCGGGGTACACGTGCACCCGGGAAATGGAGGTGTACTCCGGTTCGAAGAACAGTGGTTGGGAGTTGCCCAAGACCGAGGAGAGGTAGGCACTGATGACGCCGCCGTGGCAGATGATCGCGACTCGGTTGTCCTGCTCGTGAGAGGCGATCACCTCGTCGATCGCGTCGACGACTCGCGCCTGGAACGCATCGAGGTCGATCCGGTGCCCCACATAGTTGCCCTGCTGGAGGTTAGCCCAGTACTCCTCGAAGTCCTCTTGGATATCCTCAGTGGGCAGGTAGAAGTTGAGTTCGTGGTCGTATTCGACCAGCTCGGCCACCGTCTTCAGTTCTAGGCCGAGGGTGCGGGCGAGGGGCGCCGCAGTCTCCACCGCGCGGGTCATCGTGGAGCTGTAGAGGCCGTCGAAGGTCGGGGCGTCCGAGGCAGCAAGAAAATCGACCAATTGCTGAGCCTGGGAAATGCCTTGAAGGGTGAGCTGGGGGTCGGCGGGACCGTCCCCATCCCATCGCTCTGGCTGTGCATGGCGAATAAGGGCGATCTCCACGAGTGAAACAACTCCAGTTACTTATGCCAAAATTAAATTACCGCCATTCAGCAAATCGGTTTACCGAGTCTTTGTCAAAACGAGCGTCTGCGCGATCTTAGGTCATTTCAGATCCAAGGGCTCTTCCCTCACTACATCGGATTCGGTAGTGTTCGCCTGCGAATAGTCGATGTGCCCACGGTGTAGTTTTCCGTCACGAGACGCAGAAGCTAGGACGCCGTGGACGTGAGTAAGGCCACGTCCACGGCGTCTTCGCCCGGGTTCGGTTATCCGAATGGATTCTTGGTTAGCGTGTACTTCGTCTGCAAGTACTCATGGATCCCCTCGGCCCCGCCTTCACGGCCGACTCCGGAGTGCTTCCACCCGCCGAAGGGGGCCGCTGCATTGGATACCACGCCCATGTTGAGTCCCATCATGCCGGTGGCCAGGCGTTCGATCATGCGTTGCCCTCGGCTGAGGTCCTGGGTGTACACGTAGGAGACCAAGCCGTATTCGGTTTCGTTGGCGAGGCGGACGGCATCGTGCTCGTCCTCGAACTGGGTGATAGCCAGCACCGGTCCGAAGATCTCCTCTCGCAGGATTTCACTCCCCTCCTGCACGTTCGCCAGCACTGTGGGCTGGAAGAAAGTTCCCGGGCCTGCCCCGGGTTCGCCTCCGGTGCGTAGTTCGGCCCCCCTGGAGAGGGCGTCGCTGACGAGGTCGGCCGCCTTGGTGACCGCGCGTTCGTCAATGAGCGGGCCGATCGAAACGCCCGATTCGGTGCCCCGTCCCATCCGCATTTCGGTGACCCGCTAAGTTACTCGCTCTGCAAACTCCTCGGCGATCGAGGAATGGATGATGAACCGGTTAGCGGCGGTGCACGCTTGGCCGATATTGCGGAACTTCGCGGCGAGTGCCCCCTCGACCGCTTCGTCCAAATCCGCGTCCTCGAACACGATGAACGGCGCGTTTCCTCCGAGTTCCATGGAGGTGCGCAGCACCTTTTCTGATGCCTGGGACATGAGGAGTTTGCCCACCGGAGTGGACCCGGTGAAAGAGAGTTTGCGGAGACGATCGTCGGCGAGGATCACTTCGGAAACCTCGGCGGCGGCTTCGGTGGTGAGTACGTTAACCACGCCGGCTGGTACCCCCGCCTCCTCCAGCAGTGCGGCGTAGGCGAGGGTCGTGAGGGGGGTGAGGTTGGCCGGCTTGATCACCACGGTGCACCCGGCGGCCAGCGCAGGCGCGATCTTGCGGGTGGCCATCGCGAGGGGGAAGTTCCAGGGCGTGATGAGGTAGGCCGGGCCTACCGGGTGTTGCGAGACGACCATCCGGCCCGTTCCCTCAGGGCTGGGACCGTACCTGCCCTGGATTCGTACTGCCTCTTCAGAAAACCAGCGCACGAACTCGTTTCCGTAGGTTACCTCGGCGCGGGCTTCGGCCAGTGGTTTACCCATTTCCAACGTCATCAAAAGAGCGAACTCCTGGGCGCGCTCATTGAGCAGATCGAACGCACGGCGGAGGATAGTGGAGCGTTCCCTCGGCGCGGTGGCGGCCCAGGACTCAAACGAGTTGGCGGCCGCGTCCATCGCCTCGGCGGCGTCCAAAGCGGTAGCGGCGGCTACCGTCTTGAGGATTTCCCCGGTCGCGGGATCGATGACGTCGAAGGTGTTTCCGTCGGAGGCGGCGCGCCACTGACCGTTGATGTAAAGAGAGGAAGGAACATTCGCCAGCAGATCGTGTTCGTCGAGTGCGCTCATGGGACTCCTTTGTAGTCGGGCTATACAGAAATCGTATACGATCCTCGGATGTGGTGCTAACCCCTTTTTCCGCTTTGGTCGTATAGTCGCTACGTCAGGCTCACCTGCTGGTGCTCGAAAAAGGGGCACGTAGCCGCCCGCCGGGCGTGCGAGACATATATGGTCTAGTCACTCTGTCAACTTCAGGACTCACCTATGGCCACCGTTTCAGCTCACGTAGCCGCCACGCTCGCCCGCCATGTCGATCACGTTTACGGCGTGATGGGGAACGGCAACGCGTACTTTCTGGATGCTCTCGTGCGAGGGACATCCGCAACATTCACCGCCGTGCGCCACGAAGCGGGCGCCGTCGTCGCCGCCGACACCTACTACCGGGCGGGTGGCGGCATCGCCGCAGCCACCGCAACCTACGGGGCCGGCTTCACGAACACGCTCACCACCTTGGCGGAGGCGGTCCAAGCAAATACCCCGCTAATCCTTGTGGTCGGCGATGAGCCCACCGACGGGCCACGGCCCTGGGACGTCGATCAAATCTCGCTAGCGGCAGGGGTGGGAGCTCGGACCTACACCGTCGGCCGGGCAGACGCCGCGGCGACCACGATCATCGCGATCGAGCACGCATTGATGTACAACGTTCCTACCGTGCTGGCGATTCCTTACGACGTAGCGCAGATGGAGGTAGGGCCCGTTCCGGAGCCCCCCGAACTGCAGCTCCCTGGGCCCATTCGCCCCACCGCCGGGTTCGGGGAGGCCGCGATCAAGGAGCTCGCCGCCACCCTCGCGGGGGCGGAGCGGCCTTTCCTCCTAGCGGGAAGGGGAGCGCATCTCGCAGGTGCGTCCGACTCGCTCGGGGAACTCGCGGACCTGACCGGGGCAGTGACGGCCTCGACGGCGCTGGGTCGCAACATCTTCCCACGGGCGGAGTACGACCTCGGAGTCACCGGCGGCTTCGGCGCCCCCGAGGCAATGAAGGCAATCGCCACTGCCGACGTAGCGGTGGTTTTCGGCGCCTCCCTGAACCAATTCACCATGCGCTTCGGCGAACTGTTTTCGCCCGGCACCAAGGTGTTCCAGATCGATACCGGTCCCGCGGCGAGCCACCCCCACGTGAGCGGTTATATCCGCGGCGATGCGCGCGTGGTGGCCGAGGCGCTCTCGAAGGAGCTCAAGCAACTCGGGGCAGAGGCTACCAATTGGCGTGAAGACCTCGACTTCCCCGCGTTGCGCAGAAATCACCCGGGCGAGGGTGTGTGCTCCGATGGAAGGATGGACCCCAGGAGCGCGGCGGCGCGGCTCGGGGAGCTGCTGCCCGAAGACCGCGTGGTCGTTTCCGATGGGGGGCACTTCATCGCATGGGCCAACATGTATTGGCCGGTGGCCTCCCCGGAGCGGATGATCATGGTCGGAACTGCGTTTCAAGCAATCGGCCAGGGCTTCCCTTCCGTCCCCGGCGCCGCCCATGCCCAACCCGACTCCACCGTCGTGCTCACCTCCGGCGACGGCGGGGGGCTGATGGCCCTGGCAGACCTGGAAACAGCCGTGCGGGTCGCTCGCGGGCGCGGGATCGCCGTGATCTGGAACGACGCGGCCTACGGTGCGGAGGTCCACCTCTACGGGCTCAAGGGCCTGGCGCCCGAGCCGATGCTCATCCCGGAAGTGAATTTCGCCGGGTTCGTCGATGCCCTCGGGGGCCGAGGTGTTGTGGTCGAGCGGGTGGAGGATCTTGACGTCGTGGCAGAGTGGGCGGCGCAGCCGGTGCACACTCGACCCTTCCTGCTTCTGGATCTTAGGGTCTCCCGAGAGGTGCGGGCGCCCTATCAGGACGAGGTTATCAAGGTTAACTCCTAGCGTGTGTGGCTCCCGCGCCGCCGCGGGAGCCACACACGCCACGTGGTCGTGCTACGCCTGGGGCCTGAGGAAGCCGGCGAAGAATTCGTCGAGTTCCGCGTAGGCATCGAGGGGCAGGATGTGCGCAACATACTGGTCGGGACGCACCACCACGACGGCCCCTTCCCGCGACACCTCACGTGCCTCGAAGAAGTCGGGCGCCGGTAGTGCGCAGTAGACCTTCTCCCAGTCGATCAGGTTGAACGGGCCGGTCTGGGGGAGGAACACCTTTGGCACGCTCATGATGTCCAGGCTCTGGAACGGCTGCTGATAGACCACCTTGAGGTCGAACACCGCATCCACGTCACCATCGGTGGGGGTGTAGCGGCGGTAGAAGGAATCTGGGGAGTCCGCCCACGCTGCCCACTGGGAGGCCTTCGATTCCTCACCCGGCGCCGGGGCGTCGGCGAACACGTACACCCGCCAGCGCCCGTCGGCCCGGTGATGGTGGCCGAGGTGGACAGTGTTGCCGTCAGCCAGGCGGGTGACCTGTTCCGATTTGAAGCGTTTGCCCAGGGGAAAGCCGGCCGCGAGTTCCTGCCGCGCGTTCGATCCGATCACCAGGGAGGGGTCGTACTGGGTCATGAAACCCGAAGGGAACTCCGCCGTCGCCAAGTAGTAGGTTGCGAGTTGCTTCGGATCCTCAATCTCCTCGGGCTTGCGGGCCATCAGCGTGGACCATTCGCGGTCGAAGTCGATCAACTGCTGGGCCACCGGCTGGCGTTCGGCAGAATAGGTGGAGAGCAGTTCGGGCGTGGAGAGCCCGGTGAGAACTGAACCGAGCTTCCATCCCAGGTTGAACCCGTCCTGCATGGAGACGTTCATTCCTTGCCCCGCCTTCGCGGAGTGGGTGTGGCACGCGTCCCCGGTGAGGAACACCCGAGCCGGAGTGTTTTCGTCCGCGGCATCGTCGAACCGGTCGGTCACCCGGTGCCCCACCTCGTAGACGCTGTGCCAGGCAACGTGCCGGACGTCGAGGGTGTAGGGCTTAAGGATGTCGTTGGCCTTTTCGATGATCTTCTCGACGGGGGTATTGCGCACCTCTTGGCTCGCGCCCTCACCGACGTCGCCGAGGTCGATATACATCCGAGCGAGGTATCCGCCCTCGCGGGGGATGTGCAGGATATTCCCGGCCTGCGCATTGATCGCGCACTTCACGCGCCAGTCGGGGAAATCGGTGTTCACCAGGACATCCATGACCCCCCACGCGTGCATCGATACACCCCCGATGTGCTGGCGGCCGATCGATTTGCGAACCCGGGAGTGGGCGCCGTCGCACCCGATCACGTACTTGGCGCGGATCGTTCGCGACTCACCTTCGCGGTCACCGGCGGTGTAGCGGACCTCGACGTCGACGGGGAACTCCCGCCCGTCGTCGTGCGTCTTCAGGTCGACGAACTCCACCCCGTAGTCCGGCTCGATCCGGGCGGGGCCGAAGAGGGCAGCTTCCGCGAAGTAGTCCAGTACGCGCGCCTGGTTGACGATGAGGTGGGGGAACTCCCCGACGTCATCGGCGTAGTCAACCGTGCGTTCGGTTCGGATGATGGAGCCCGGATCCTGGGGATCAGGGTTCCAGAAGTTCATGTGGCCGATGTTGTAGGCCTCCGCGGTGATGTGTTCGGCGAAACCGAAAGCTTGGAACGTCTCCACGCTGCGGGGCTGAATCCCGTCCGCCTGCCCGAGCTCGAGGCGGCCGGGGCGGCGTTCGATGACGCGGGTGCTGAGAGAGGGGTAGTGCGACATCTGGGCCGCGAGCAGCATGCCAGCAGGGCCCGAGCCCACGATGAGAACATCCATCTCGTCGGGCAGCTCCCGTTGGCGATCGATTCCCGTGCCGCTGGCTGGTTTCCTGCGAGGCTCTTGCGAAACGTATCCATGGTGGTGAAACTGCATCGTTCTTCGTCCTTCCCCAGACTGCTGCGTCGAGGTGCTAGAGTTCACTATGTGAACAGGAGGTTCTTCTATTGAACAGATCGTATATGATGTTGAGCACTGGGTGCAACACGTGAGGAGGGTCGCGTGACACGGGTGCCCGTCACAGGCTCTGCGACGCTGAGTCGAGGGCTGAGGGTGTTGGAGATCCTCGCCGACGCCGGCGAGCCGCTGAGTATCGATCAGACTGCCAGCGCTCTGGGGGTGCACCGCTCCAACGCCTACAGGCTGATACGCACTCTCGAGGCGCACGGCCTGATCGCACGCGACCCGGCCGGGATGCTGGTACTTGGGGCGAGGCTCGCCGCACTTGCCGCGGGGGTTTCCCGGGATGTTCAGGCCGAAGCTCTTCCGGAGCTTACCCTCGCCGCCAACGAGCTGGGGATGACCTGTTTCGTTTCGTTGCTCGACCATGACGAGTGCATCACGCTGACGTCCGTGGAGCCACGCCACGCGGTGGCGGCGGTGGCCCAGCGCCCGGGTACAAGGCACTTCGTTGGCATCGGCGCCCCGGGCAGAGCAATCCTGGCCCAGCTCCCCGAGGCGGCTTGGCCGCAGGGAATAGCGGACGAGGTCGCCAGCGAGGTGGCTCGCGGGGCACCAGATGGGCCTTACTTCTCCTTTAACGAGGTGATCGCCGACCTCAGGTCCGTCGCCGTTCCATTGCGCATCCGCGGGCGTGAGCCCGCGGCAGTCGGGGCGGTGTACGTCTCCTCCGATACGCCGGAAGAGAAGATCGGGGATCGGTTGCAACAGGCGGCGCAGGAGATTGTCGACGCACTGGGAGGCTAGGGCCTCGGGGTAGGGGTCAGTGCCTGCTCCAGACGACCGGGGATCGGGCCTGCAACTCCTCGGACTCCGGACCTAGCGGGATCCCGGAGCGGTCGCGTAGGGAGAGTGAGGCGATGAGGCCGACCAGAGTCATCCCGGCCAAATACCACGCGACCGATGCAGTGGACCCGGAGCGCTGGACCAGCGCCTCGGCGATAGTCGGGGCGAAGGCTCCGCCCAGGATGGCCCCGATCGCGTATGAGATCGATACGCCGGAGAAACGCACCGACGCAGGGAAGAGCTCGGCGTACAACGCCGCCTGCGGGCCATAGGTGAACCCGAGGCCCACGGTGAGGAACGCGAGCCCGAGGAAAAGCAGCATAACGTTGCCGGTGTCAACCAGGGGAAAGAGGCTGAACACCCCCAGGAGCTGCAGGATCCACCCCAATACGTAGGTGTTGCGGCGGCCGAACTTGTCGGAGACGATCCCCGAGGCGAGGGTGGACAGCAGCCACGTGACCGCCGAGCCCGTCACCGCCCAGAGCACCGGTCCACGTGCGAGGGCAAGACCCTCGGGGTCGGTCGCGTACCGCTGGATGTACCCACCGGTAGTCATGTACCCCACGGCATTGTTTCCTGCGAACACCAGCGCCGCGATGAAGACCAGCAGGGCATGCTTCTTCAGCAGCAGGCCCACCGGCGCGCTCGCCTGCTGTTTGCGGTTGGCGATTTCGAGGAAAACCGGGCTCTCCTCCACTTTCCGGCGGATGAAATATCCCACCAGGATGAGGACCACCGACAGCAGGAACGGCACTCGCCAGCCCCACTGGAGAAACGCGTCTCCTGGGGCGATCGCCGTCATTAGGGCCATCACGCCGGATGAAAGCAGGAGCCCGATGGGCACCCCGATCTGGGGTGCGGCACCGAAGGCGCCGCGGCGGTCGTGAGGCGCGTGTTCGACCGCGAGGAGCACGGCCCCGCCCCACTCACCCCCGGCGGAGATTCCCTGCAGAACGCGCAGGAGGATCAGGAGGACGGGTGCGGCGATGCCGATGCTCGCGTAGGTGGGCAGCACCCCGATCAGGGTGGTTGCTGCGCCCATGAGGATGAGGGTAATCATCAGAACAAGACGGCGGCCGTA
>CAJDUU010000037.1_pt1 | contig 12469 bp, 9 predicted proteins | sample 7391041 | NCBI WGS metagenome assembly CAJDUU01 (sample SAMEA7055689, study PRJEB34461) | soil metagenome | biome: terrestrial ecosystem; feature: Peninsula; material: soil | place: Antarctica | collected 2016 | reverse complement strand
CCCGGCGCGATGGGGCGACGTACCGGCTCGCCCAAGGTGGGGCATATGTGGAAACGGGTTCACCTCGCGACGGTCGATGGCCCTGATCCCGGGCACGCCATCGAACTCGGCGCGGCCGGGCGGGGCGCTTACCCCGGCGAAGCAATCACTGTGGGCCGCGGGGATCTCGCGGACTTCCAGATCATCGACCCGAACCTGTCCCGGGTGCATTTCACCGCCCGGGCCGGCACGGGCCGGTGGGGGCGGGCAGGGGTGTGGATCGAGGAAGGGGATCGGCGCAAACACCTGCGCCCGAGTACCCGGTTCCGCGCCGGAGGCACCACCTTCGAGGTCCGCACCGACACCTCCCCCCGCCGCAGCAGGCCCTCCCTTGGGCGCATCCTCGGGCTCTCCCTGCCGTTGGCCGCCTCGATCGGGTTCGCGGCGATGTGGCTCATCCCCGGGGCCGGACCGTGGCCGCTCGCCGTCGCCGCCCTCCTCACCCCCGCGGGCATGGCGGTGGGAACCAGGAGGGGTCGGTCAGCGCTTGCAGACCCGGCCGCCCTGCAGCGCCAACGCTCGGGAGCCCGGCTGGCTCCCGGACCGCGGCTGCCCGGTGCCGGAGTGCAGGAGGAGTCGTGGCAGGTCGATATCGGCAACGCGGGCGCCGGGTTCCGGCGGCGGCCGGGCCGGCTCACCATCGCCCCGGGTGATGTGCTCGGTTTCGCGGGGCCGGGGGCACCCGGACTGGCTAGGTGGGTGTGCGCACAACTCGCCTCCTACGGCGGGCAGGTCGCGAGCGCCCAGGAGGCCGGGGTGGAGACACATACGCTCACCCTCCCCGCCTCGCATGAGGTGACGATACTCGCCGCCCACTCCCCCTCGCTCCTGCCCGGGTACGCGGCGGTGGCGCTCCCGGTGGCCGGTGGGCACAACCGGAACGTGTCACCCCAGTGGTATGAATCCTTCGCCTCCCGCGGCGCCGGGTCGCCCCTTCCCCAGGTGGCGCACCTGCGGGAGCACCTGCCCGAACTCACGGACCTGGGCTCGACCTGGTCGTCCTGTGGCGCGGGGGTGAGCGCCCCGATCGGGGTGGCGGCCGGGCGTGGCGCGGCGCACCCGATCTGCGTTGACCTTGCGGGCGATTCGCCCCACGCCGTCATCGCGGGCACCACCGGAGCGGGCAAATCCGAACTGCTCACCTCCTGGCTGTGCGGGCTCGCGGCCCGGTACCCTCCGGCCCACGTGGCGATGATTCTCATCGACTACAAGGGTGGGGCGACCTTCGGCCCCCTCACCCGGTTGCCCCATGTGATCGACGTGCTCACCGACCTGGAGCATGCGCATACGGTGCGCGCCCTGGAGAGCCTCCGGGTTGAGATCCACCGCCGGGAGCTGCTGCTCAAACAGTCCGAAGCGGTCAACCTCACCGAGTACAACGCCCGCGCCCGCGCACCGTTGGCGCGGATCCTCATCGCCGTGGACGAGTTCCGTGTGCTCGCCGATGAGTACCCCGGGGTGCTGGATCAACTCGTCAGGGTGGCCGCCCAGGGGCGTTCGCTGGGGATCCACGTGATCCTCGCGACCCAACGCCCGGGTGGCACGATGACCGCCGACATTCGCGCCAATATGGGCCTCCGGTTGTGCCTGCGGGTGGTGGAGGAGGCCGATTCGATCGACCTGCTCTCCGTTGCGGACGCCGCCCATCTGCCCAGCATCCCGGGCCGAATGATCCTCAAGGACGAGACGCTGCACACCGTGCAAACCCTCTGGGCCGGCGAGACCGTGATCCCCCTCGTCGACGCATGCCGCCGCGCGGCGGCGCAATATCCGCACCTGGCCGAGCTCCACCGCCCCTGGGCACCTCCGTTGCCTTCGACCTTGACCGACCCGCCCCGCTCCGCCCCCGGGCACATCGCCATCGGTGCCAGTGACCTGCCCGAGGAGCAACGCTTGGGCACCTGGCAGATTCCCGCGAACGGCAACCTGATCATCAGCGGGGAGGCAGGGGCGGGCCGGACCAACGCGGCCCGGGTGCTCGCCCTCGGGGTGGTGCGTACTGGTGCGGGAGTGCACGTCATCTCCTCCGCCCCGCTCCTGAGCGGGATCGAGGCTGGGTCCTTCGCCCCGGTAGATGACCCGGTCTCCTGCCTCGAGCTCCTGACCCGGATTGGGCAGGGCCCCGGTGCGGACGCCCTCGTCGTCGATGACGTCGAGCGCCTGAGCGACACCCTCGACGCCGCGCTCGGCGCGGGTGTTGGGCTCCCCTTCCTGAGCGACGCCCTCCGCTCGTGCCGACGCCTCGGCCGTCTCACCGTGGTGACGACGGCGCTGCCGCCGCCGAGGTGGGCCAGCGCAAGCGAACGAGTAATCCTCCCGCCGTCCGACCCGCACCTGGGTGCGTTGGCCGGGCTTTCCCCCAGGTTCTCCCAGCCCGGGCCCCCGGGGCGTGCGGTGGCCATCAGGGGTGGGCGCGAGACTCTCATCCAGATCGCTCATGCCCCGGCGGGAGCTGATGGGGGCTGGGCCCCCGACGTCCCGCCGGCTCCGGAGTTCCGCCTGCGCCCATTGCCGGCCGTGGTCGACCTGCCCCTTGCCGACGCGTCCGGGATTTGCATCGGGATCGGCGGGCAGGCCCACGAGCCGATCCATCTGCCCTGCGAAGCCGGAAAGTTAACGCTGGTGGTCGCTCCCGCGGGAGCGGGTAAGACCCGGCTCGCGAAGATCATCTCGGCCCGGGCCGCGGCCCTCGGGCGGGGGGAGGAGGTTCGGGTGGTGGATGACTTCCACACCTGCGGCAGCTCGGAGATGGACGCCCTGCATGATGCGCTGCAGGCCGGGCGCCACCTCGCCTTGACCACCACACCCGAGGGGTTGACCGGCGGGTACCACCCCTTGGTGACCCGGCTCCGCCACGCCGAGCACACCGTCTACATCTCTTTGATTCCGCGCTCGGCGATCGGCATCAACCTCGGCCGCTACATCACCCCGAACATCCCCGGCCGCGCCGCGCTCGTATCCCGGGGAGTGTTCACCCCCGTGCAGCTCGATCTCTGTTCACAGGTGCCATGAGGGACCCCCGGCGGCGTCAGTGAACCGGGGTATCGGGGTGATCCCCGAGGGTCTTTGCGGTGGCGTTCAAGGATGCGGGGGCGAGGAACCCAACTATCGCCAACAGGCTCGCCAGCCCCACCGCCCACGCGGCGGAGGTGCCGATCACATCGGACATCGTTACGGCGGTGAAAAACTGCAGCAGCTGCCAAGCCACCACTGGGCCCCTGCCCCAGCGCATCCCATTCCACAGGGCACGGCCACCGAAGAAGAGCAGCGCGGCGAACATGAGGATCACCGCGCTCAGGGTGAGGGCGTAGCCCCAACCGCCCATCACTCCGTCGGGCCGGTCGATCAGCATCCACCCTGCCGCCCCCACGAGGGCCAAAATTTCCAGACCAAGAAGAACAAAACCTACCCACAGCAGGGCAGGTCGGCCGCCGCGCGTGGGTTTCTCGTCAGTATTCACGGGCACCACTGTAGTTGCTCGAACTCCCCGTACCCCTCCCGGTCTCCACCCCTCCGGCAGCGGGAGCGCCCCACTCGGGAATCGCTTGAAAAGCTAGGGGTATCACAAATTCGCCCCTCGGCGCTATGAAGGAAATCTCACCTCCAATTCACGTATTTCCCCTTGTGCCGAACGGTTTCCCGTGTGAAGGTAGACGTTGGTTCAATCATTAATCCGAACACATCGCCGGTCGGGGGCCCTCACTTTACCGCCCTCCCGCGTGCCTGTTCGGTTTGCCACAAGGAGATGTCGCTCATGGATTGGCGTACTCGCGCTGCGTGCCTCACTGAAGACCCCGAGCTCTTCTTTCCCATCGGCAACACCGGGCCCGCCCTCGTCCAGATTGAAGAAGCGAAGGCTGTGTGCCGGCAGTGCCCCGTTGTGGATACGTGCTTGAAGTGGGCTATGGAAACAGGTCAGGATGCCGGTGTGTGGGGTGGCATGTCTGAGGACGAACGCCGTTCCCTCAAGCGCCGCAACGCTCGCGCCCGCCGCGCTCGTTCATAAGCCTGCGCCGCTCATTGGAGCGGCACCCTGAGTTCCACCCGGGTTCCCCCATCCGGGTTGTCCGACCATTCGATCGTGCCGCCTAGTTCGGTTTCGGTGAGCGTGCGGACGATCTGAGTTCCCAGTCCCTGCCCGACGCGGCCGCCGGCGCCTTCGCCGTCGTCGTTGACGGTGACGCAGAGGGTGTCCTCCGTGCGCGTGGTGGTCACAACAATCCTGCCGCCGGTGGTGGTGAACCCGTGCTCCACCGCGTTCGTCACTAACTCGGTGAGGACGACGGCGAGAGCGGTCGCGTGGCTGGCCTGGATGATGCCGAATTTTCCTTCGCGGATGAACTCCACCTCGATGTTCGAGGTACGCGCGGCCTCGGCCGCCATGGAGAGGGTCCGGCCGAACACGTCGTCGAAGTTGACCGTTTCATCGATCGTCTGGGAGAGCGCTTCGTGCACGGTGGCGATCGTGGCCACCCGGCGCATCGCCTCGTCCAGGGCGGTACGCACCTCCAGCGAGTCTGATCTGCGGGCCTGGAGGCGCAGCAGGGCGGCAACCGTCTGCAGGTTGTTCTTCACCCGGTGGTGGATTTCCCTGATCGTGGCGTCCTTGGTCATGAGCTCGCGTTCGCGGCGGCGCAGCTCCGAGACGTCCCGCACCAGCAGCACCGAACCCGTGCGGGCGCCGTACGCGGTGATAGGGATGGACCGCAGCGACAGTGCGACCCCCCGCGATTCGGTGTCCGCGCGCCACGCGGCCCGGCCGGTGATCACCAGCGGGAGCGACTCATCCACCTCGTCCATACGCTCCATCAGGGGGGTGAGCACCTCGGCGAGGGGCTGGCCCACGATCTCCCCCGTGACGCCGAGGCGGTGGAAGGCCGAAGAGGCGTTCGGGGAGGCGTAGATGACCTCCCCCTCGGCGTTGAGTCGCACCAACCCATCCCCCACCCGGGGCGCGCCGCGGAGGCGACCGGTGGCGGCGTCCATTGAGGGGAACTCGCCGCGTGCGATCATTTCGCAGATCTCGTCGGCGGATTCCACGTAGTTCACTTCTAACCTGCTCGGTGTGCGGCTCGCGCCCAAGTGCGTTTCCCGGGCGATCACCGCTATGGTGCGCCCCTCCCGCACCACCGGGATCGCCTCCTCCCGGAACGCGTAGGCCCCGGTCCACCGGATCTCCCGCACCCGCACCAGTTGTTGGGTGGTGGCGGCCTCATCGAGGGTGTCCTGTATCGAGTTGGGCGATCTGGTGCCGATGATGTCTTCGTGGTGCACGGTCGCGGCCGTGGAGGGGCGGCAGTGCGCGATGGACACGTAGTCGCCCGCACCCGTGGGAAGCCACAGCACTAGGTCGGCGAAAGCAAGGTCCGAGATCACCTGCCAGTCCCCTACCAGCAGGTGCAACCATTCGGCGTCAACCGGGTTGGTGGTTCCGTGACGCTCGAGCAAATTACTCATTGTTGGCACACCCTTAGCCTAGAGTGTTTGTATGCACTTCACTGCCACAGCCGAGTATCCCGCGTCCGCGCAAAAGGTCGCCGAACTGTTCACGAACCCCGATTTCGTCGACGCGAAGATCACCGCTTCTCGCGCAACCGAAGGCAAGAAAACCATCACCGGGGACGCCACCGGCGCCTTCACGGTAGAAACCACGCGGACGATGCCCAAGGATCTCGTTCCCGCGAAGTACCAGAGGTTCCTCCCGGGCGGGATCGTGCTCACACTCCTCGAGCAATGGGGCCCGCCGTCTGTCGACGGAAGCAGGGAGGGCGAACTCTCCCTCAAGATCGCCGGAGTCCCAGCCTCCGCCTCGGGTTCCTGCCGGTTGCAGAGCACCGGCGCGGATACCTCCACGCTCACCTACGACGGCGAGGTGAAGGTGTCCATCCCGATGTTCGGTTCCAAGGTCGAGAAGATCGCAGTGGGGGCCGTGGAGGACGTCATGGCGTTGGAACGCGACGTCGCCGCGCAGTGGCTCGCCTAGATCAGACCCGCCCGTGCGCTTCCGCGACGGTCATCGCGTGGGAGCGATCCTGATCCCACGGGATCGTCCACTGGAGCTCATCGAAAATGTACGCGAGCAGGTTCCCGGTGAACCCCCAGACCCACCCGGTGGGCAGACTGAAGCCTGCGGATCGGAAATTGGCGAGGTTGACCGTGGCCCGGTTATCTGGATTGAGCAGATCGGCCACGGGAACCTGGAGCGGTCTGAGCACCTCGGCATAATCCCACTCGTTCGAGCGTTCGACCCGGTTTGACCACCCCAGGACGGGGGTGACGAGATTGCCGCTCACGGGCACCGCGAGTTGACCCATGCTGCCGATCACCTCGATGCACGCCGGGCTCACCCCGGTCTCCTCTTCGGTCTCCCGCACGGCCGCGGCCTCCGGGGTCTCGCCCGGGTCTATCCCCCCTCCGGGCAGGGCGATTTGGCCCGGGTGGTGGGAGAGATCCGGTGAGCGTTGCACCAGGAAGATATCCAATCCGGAGGGGTCTGCGGGCAGGGAGTCCACGCGGGTGAGAACCCCGTTGCCGTGGCGCTGGGCGAAGAGTGCGAGCACCGCGGCGGGGCGGTACCCCCGCGCGTCGTTCTCCCGCACTCGATGCTCCGGGTGCACCGGAGAAAGCAACCCACTGCGCGCACGCTGTTGCAACTGGACTAGATCCTCACGCACTGACCTCAGGGTTCCTTTCCTCCGGAACCCCTATTGTACGCACGTGGCCGAACCGGTGCTGGGTGCGGGATACCGACTGCTCCCGCAACAGCGCGAGCATCTCCCTGCGCCCCGATTGCAGCACGGGCCCGGGTAGCACCGCCACCCCGGTGGATACCGCCTCTGCGATGGCCGCTACCTCGTGTTCGTCCGCGCAGCGCACGCGGCCGGGCTGGACCCAGGTGGAGGCGCGGGTGGTGAACTCTGCCGTCGTTTCCACCCGCCACCCGGCCACCACGCCGAGGGCGGAGCCGGCTAGATCGACCCCGGCGGGCACCCCGTCGGTCGCCGCCGCCGGGCCCTCGGTCACTTCCTCGAGCTCGGCGCCTAGGTTCTCCCACTGGGTGCGCACTTCGCGCGGGAGTGTGTTGAACACCGCTGGGGCGACGCTCACGCCTGCTTCTACCCCGGCGGTGAGGCTGGCGCTGATGAGCCGCAGCAGCTCCACAAGGCGGGTGTTCTCCCCCGCACGGATGGTGATCCGTGGGCCGGGGCGGTACCGGAACATGTTTATTTCGCTGCGCAGCCCCGTCCAGTCCACGGGGGTCCGGTAGAACTCACGGCTGTGCGCATCAGAGCGGGCGGCCGTGCGCAGCCAATTCCTTTCCTTCTCCTCCAGCCAGGGAGCGACGGCGTCGAGGAACCGCCCCACTCGGGGGCCGATTTCACCGAGGAGCGTTGGTTCCCCGGCCTGCTCCCAACGGCCCAGTGCCGCGACGTAGCCCGGCCCGCCGGCTTTCGCCCCGGGCCCTACCGACGAGTGCTTCCACCCGCCGAACGGTTGGCGCCGTACACGCGCACCGGTGGTGTTCCGGTTGACGTACGCGTTGCCGACCTCGACGCTCTCCAACCACCTCTCCACCTCCTCGTCGTTGAGACTGTGGATGCCGCCGGTGAGCCCGAAGTCGGTGCCGTTCTGCCATTCCAGCGCCTGCTCGAGGCTGTCTGCCGCCATCACGCCCAGGACCGGCCCGAAGTACTCGGTGAGGTGGAACTGCGACCCGGGGAGTACCCCCGTCTTCACCCCGGGGCGCCACAGCTTGCCGGCGTCGTCGAGTTGCCTGGGTTTGACCAGCCACTCCTCCCCCTCGCCCAGTTCGGTGAGCGCGCGCAGGAGTTTACCTTCCGCCGGGGCGATCAACGGACCCACCTTGGCGCTGGGGTTATCCGGCCAATCCACCTGCAGGGATTCCACGGCGTCGATCAGTTGGCGCCGCAGCCGCTCGGAGGAGGCGGCGGATCCCACCAGGATCAACAAAGAGGCGGCCGAGCACTTTTGTCCGGCGTGGCTGAAGGCCGAGTGCACCGCGTCCGCCACCGCAGCGTCGTAATCCGCGCTCGGCGTGACGATGAGGGAGTTCTTCCCCGAGGTCTCCGCGAACACGCGCGGGCCCCGCGGGAGGCCCGCCCGCCAGGAGGTGAATAGTTGCGCCGTCGAGTAGGACCCGGTGAGGAGCACCGTGTCGACCAGGGGGTGGGATACCAGCGCGTGCCCGGTACCCTCCCCGGTTGCGCGGACAGTTTGGGCGAGCTCTTCGGTGTACCCGTGTGCCTGCAGGGCGGCGTTGACCGCCTCCATCCCCACCTGGGCGCTCAACGGTGTACGCGAAGACGGTTTCAGGATGACGGCCGCCCCGGCCGCGAGCGCAGCGCAGACCCCGCCGAGCGCAATGGCGAGAGGGAAGTTCCACGGCGGGGCCACCACCACCACCGAATCGGGGGTGAACGTCATCCCCTCCTCGTGCGCGACCCGTTCCAGCTCGAGGGCCTCCTGCGCGTAGTAGCGCGCGAAGTCGATCGCCTCGGAGATCTCCGGGTCCGCTTCGCCGATAGTTTTCCCCGCTTCGCCGGCCATCACTCCGATGAGTTCTTCGCGGCGGTTCTCCAGTTCCTGGGCAATCGTGCGCAGCAGTGCCGCACGCTGGGCCGCCGGACGCTTCGCCCATTCGCTCGCCGCCCGGGCCGCGGTCTCCACGACGGCGCCGACGCCTTCCTCGCCCTCAACAGTAGGCAGGGTGAGTGGGGGGAGTTCAGCGGCGAGCGCCGCCCGCATCAACGCCCGGGTCCTCGCCAACGCAGGGTCGGAATCGGGGGTGTTGGTGAAATGCTCTCCGATTGGGGCCCGTGCGTGTGAGCGCCGCGGGACTGCCGGTGCCTCATGGGCCGCTGCGGCGAGGAACGCCTGCTCCTGTGAATCGAGGTCCCCGCGGGAGGCGTCGTACAGGTAGTTGCCGGCGGCGGCGACCTCCTGGAGCCTGCGTACCAGGTAGGTGATCGCAACATCGAAGCTCCCCTTCTCCGCCACCGGGGTGTACAGCACGACCGGGTTGCTGATCTCCTCCTGGATCGCCGCGACCTCTGCCGGGGCCATCCCGTGGAGCATCTCCACGTCCAGAGCGGCTTCCACGCCGCGGTCTTGGGCGAGGAGGTGGGCGTAGGCGATGTGGAACAGATTGTGGGAGGCCAGGCCGAGCCTCAGGGCGTAGGCCACCTCGGGTCGCAGGGCGGTGTCGGTGAGCCGGAGATAGTTCGCATCGACATCGAGCTTGTTGGTGTAGGGTGCCTGTAGCCAGCCGTTCATCTCCGCCTCGACTCGCTCCAGCGCGAGGTTGGCGCCCTTCACCAGCCGCACCTTGATCGGTGCGCCCCCGGCTCGCACTCGCCGGGTCGCGAAGTCGATCAGGCGGGTGAGTGCCTCGTGGGCGTCGGGCAGGTACGCCTGGAGCGCGATGCCCGCTGAAAGATGCATGAACTCGGGTTCGCTCAACAGCTGCTCGAACACCGCGATGGTGAGCGGGAGATCCTGGTACTTCTCCATGTCGAGGTTGACGAACTTGTGCGGGGTCGTCTCCTGCGCTTGGGCGAACACGGCACGGAGCCTGTCGGCCACCCGTTCCGTTTCGCCCTCCAGGTCCCACGGATTGATCTGGGAGACGAGCGAAGATACCTTGACGGAGACGTAATCCACGTCGACCCGCTTCAGCAGTTCCACGACGGCGGTGGTGTGGGCCCGCGCCTCGCGTTCGCCGAGCACTGCCTCGCCGAGGAGGTTGAGGTTGAGCCGGTATCCGCGGGCCAGCGTGGAGGTGATGTGGTGGGTGAGCGCGCGCTCGTCGGCGTCAATGAGGAGGTGGCCCACCATGGATCTCAGGCGGGCTCGCGCGGCCGGTACCACTACTGTGGGGAGGTACGGTGCGAGCGCCTTGCCCGCTCCAAGGAGTGCCCTGTCCAGGCCGTTGAGGAAGGTCGCACCACGGGTGGGCAGGGAGCTAAGCGCGGATGCCGCGGCGGCGGAATCTTCGGGCCGGGCGACCTGATCAACCACGTCAGCGGCGAAACTCAAACCCGCCGGGTCGGCGACGAGCCTTGCCAGTTGCTGCGATGTGCGGTGCGGGCGGCCCGAGGAGGCGCTTGTGGCCCACAGCCTGGCCAGTGCGCTGGCGCGGTTGACGAGATGGTCGGTGTTCATCTTTTCTGCCCTGCAAAGGTAACGCGGGGGCCCCTTTCCTGTTCTCAGCGTAACGCGAGAACCGCCCGAAACCGTGGAGCCACCCGCCACCATCTTGCAGAAGAGCACCTGTAGACTCGTGTGTCATGGCGCTACGCTCAACTTCACCAGTTTCCGCACCCGCGCAACCGGGAGGCGATCCCGCCCGAGTGCCGGATATGGATCCTGCGTTGCCTCTCGGCGTCGCCTCCGGGTTGGCTCGCAGATACGTCTCCGCCCTGCGCAGGCGCCATCCCGGCGCCGTTCCGCGCCAACTCCTGCACGTGTTGGAAAAGCAGTACCTCCTTACGATGTCGGTGGGCGCGACGGCCACCGGCCTGCTCACACCCCGCACCGGCACTCTCCCCCGGATGATCGGCCTATCCGCCGCTCACCTGGGCACGAGTGGAGCTGTTTCCACCCTCTACCTGCTCTGCCTCGCTGAGGTGTACGGATTGGGGCCGGCTCAGTCTGCTCAACTGGTGAGATCCTGCGCTCTGGGCCGGGTGGACGGAGGAATCCTGGAACAGCAGTTCACCGGCACCTGGTGGCGGAGCGCGCTCGCGTACCTGCCGGCGAGCCAGGTGCGCTTCACCCAACGGATCGCTTCGCGCTCGCTCGCCCGGGCCGCCAAGCGCGGCGGGGTCTCCAGTGCAGCATCGGCGCTTCCCGCGGGTATCGGCGGGACACTGGGCTTCACCAGCGGGCGGATCCTTGGTAACCGGGTAGTGGACGCCGCCACGGCCCTGCTCGGGGATCCTCCCCACAAGTTCGCTGACGTACGATAGCTGCCATGGCTTCGATCGACACTCAGTATGAGGATCTCCTGCGGTTGGTGCGCGATTCGGGCACCCGCAAGGACGACAGGACCGGCACGGGCACCACCTCCATATTCGGCCACCAACTTCGTTACGACCTCTCTAAGGGGTTTCCGTTGGTGACGACGAAGCGTGTCCACCTGAAGTCCGTGGTGCACGAGTTGTTGTGGTTCCTCATGGGTGATTCGAACATCTCCTACCTCAAGGAAAACGGCGTCCGGATCTGGAACGAATGGGCCGACGAGAACGGCGAGCTCGGCCCCGTCTACGGCGTCCAGTGGCGTTCCTGGCCGACCCCGGACGGGGAACACATCGACCAGATCTCCCAGGTTCTCGAGCAGATTCGCACCACCCCTGACTCGCGTCGGATGCTGGTATCGGCGTGGAACGTATCCGATCTCAGCGAGATGGCGCTGATGCCCTGCCACGCGTTCTTCCAGTTCTACGTGGCCGATGGGAAACTCTCCTGCCAGCTCTACCAACGCAGCGCTGACCTCTTCCTCGGAGTACCGTTCAACATCGCCTCCTACGCCCTCCTCACGCACATGATGGCGCAGCAGGCTGATCTGGAGCCGGGAGATTTCATCTGGACCGGGGGGGATTGCCACATCTATTCCAACCACACCGCGCAGGTGGAGGAACAGCTCAGCCGCGCACCTTACGCTTTTCCCACCCTGCGCCTAAATAAAGCGCCGAGCATCTTCGAGTACACCTACGAGGACGTCGAGATCGTTGACTACCGCCACCACCCGGCCATCCCAGCGCCCGTAGCTGTGTAGGCGCCGAGCGATGCCGGCTGCACCCCTGATATCCCTCAGCGCACCATACTCTGTGGGCATGATCTGGGCGCAGGCCCGCGGTGGCGCCATCGGGGCCGACGGCGAGCTGCCCTGGCACATCCCCGAAGATCTCGCCCACTTCAAGGCGGTCACGAACGGACTGCCGGTGCTGCACGGGCGCAGGTCTTATGAGGCGCTTCCGGAGCAGTTTCGGCCGCTGCCGGGCCGCCGTAACCTCGTGCTCACCAGAGAGCAGGGATACCTAGCCCCGGGCGCCGAGGTCGTTCATTCCATCGAAGAAGCAACCGAACTATTGGGTGGGCAACCATTCTGGATCGCGGGCGGTGGGCAGGTGTACACCGCCGCGATGCACCTAGCTGACGTGCTAGTGATAACCGACGTGGATCTCGAGGTTCCGGGGGATACCTTCGCCCCGCAGATTGACCAGCAGACCTGGGTCCCCGTGCAACGCAGCACCTGGGTGACCTCGAGGCGGGGCCCGCGTTTCCGGGTGACCGAGTACCGCAGAAGGTCCTGAAATGCGAAAAAGGGTGGGAACCTGTTGTGGTTCCCACCCTTTGTCGTTGGTGTGTGTCCGGCGGTGTCCTACTCTCCCACACACTCTCGTGTGCA
>CAJDUU010000036.1_pt1 | contig 12631 bp, 13 predicted proteins | sample 7391041 | NCBI WGS metagenome assembly CAJDUU01 (sample SAMEA7055689, study PRJEB34461) | soil metagenome | biome: terrestrial ecosystem; feature: Peninsula; material: soil | place: Antarctica | collected 2016 | reverse complement strand
GTCTGGGAGATTTCGGGGTATCGGATGATGGATTTCGCCGCGGCCAGGCCTGCGATCGCGAGCCCCTGACCGGCAGCGATGAGAGCGATGAGGAGGTAACGTTCAAGAACTCCAATCACCCGCCCGGCGCGAGGGGCGGGCGCGTTCGTCGGGGCGGAACTGGCACTCGGCGAGTGTCCAGGTAGGGTCCGCTGCGTGGTGGAGTCCGTGGCAGCGCTGGCGAATCGCAGAACCATCCTGACAATACGGTTGGCGGTGGCAAGATTGAGCAAGATGACTGCGGCAACAGCCAGCGCCCACTCGTAAACCTGCCAGGCACTCACGGCTGAACCTCTAGCGACGGTCCAGTCCGATGGGGGGAGCGGCACGGTGATCGATGATGCGAGGAGCGTGAGAGCGACGACCGCCGTCGCCGCCATTCCGATCGCCTGCGCCCGGTATGAAAGCAGCCACAGTGCCATGCCAATCAGTAGTCCGAGTAGGGCCCACCAAGGTGAAGCAAGCGCGGAGAGCGTGGTTAGTGCCGCCGCGGCGGCGATGAGAGCAACTTTGCGCCAGCTGCCCTCTGGCAGAATTGTGGCCGATTCGGCGCGAGGGAGCGGGATGTGTAGTTCACGGCTGTGGAGCAGATCGCTCAACCCGATCAGCGTGAGCAGGGAGAGTGCCGCAATCATTCTTCGTCGCCGAGAAGGATGTGGTAGGAATGGGCGAGCGAAGCGCCACCAGAAATATCGAGTTTTTGGGAAACGGCGGATTGGGAGATCTTTTCAGCCCGCGCGATCTCCCTTTGGCTCACTCCGGACAGCCATGAGGCGGCGATCCGCTTCTCCTTCGCCTTCATCCGGCTGATGATGTGATCCCGGGTGGTCAGGTGAGTGCGCGTCAAGGACTGTTCGCTGCCCTGCTCTTCCCCGAAGGTCGCCCAAGTCCGTAGCCACGGGTATCCGTGTGCTTGCATGCGCTCCACCTCCTGTAGAGCGAGCCTAGCCCGGTACCACCCGGATCCGTCCTCAATCGGGCCGAATTCCCCGCGAGCAACCGTGCGCACCTCGCCGTAACCGATACCGAATCGGAGGTCTGCCTCCTGCGTGCACAGGAGCCTAGCGATCGCTGTCGCGCGGACAGCCTCGGAGGCGCTGGCGTAAACGACCTGAAACTCATCACCAACGGTGGCCCAGAGTTCACGACGCGGCGCGATCGCTTCGTCCACCCGCGAGAAGATCGCGTGTATCTGCTTCTGCATACCTTTGCGGTCGGCCAGGTTGCGAGAGCCGACGATGTCGATTATTACGGGAGCTGCGTATCGCATCGTCCCACGATATCACTTATATAGGTTGGTTATAAGCGAAAATGAGGAGCGATGTTAAACGGCCAGAACTAATGTGTGCCCGTGTTCATCGGTACGCACGTACTCGAACCCAGCGGCATCGTAGATCTCTCTGCTGGGGTGGCCGTCCGCCACGGTGACGGAGATCCTTGTGATTCCCGCCTCTAGCGCCCGGGTGGCGAGTGCCCGAATCAAGCCCAGCTCGATCCCGCGATCGCGGTGAGGGGCGGTGACGCCGACGGTGAGCTCGGGAACTGTTTCGTCGATGAAAGCGTGCCCGGGGGTCTTTTCAGCAAAGAATCGGAGCCATGCTGCTCCTACTGGAATTTGCAGCCCGTTCGGGCCACCCGTATCTACGGCGATGAGCCCGATGTCGCCTTCGCGCCCCCACCCTGCAACATAGTGGGAGAGTACCTTGTTCCTCAGCAGTTGACGCCGGCTCACAGGATCCTCGACCCCCCAGTTGACCTCAGCCATGAGCATGTCGAGGAGGAACTCCGCGTCCTCCGCCGCTGCATCGCGCACGCCGAGGGGGCCGTGGCGGACATCATGGGTCATGGGGTGAGAAGGTCTTTCATGCTAGGGCTGCCAAAAATAGACTTACAACCAAAGATGGCGGATTGTGCACGGTCTGGCAAACTGAAGCGGCTCAGAATCCGTCGTCCCAACCCGGAAGTCGTTGCGAACGCACGCCTCGCGGCAGGTTACGCCTTCAGCTAATCGTAACAAGCGAAGCGCGTCGGGATGCGTGAGCTTGCCCACAAACAGAGCCGGAACCGGGCGCAAATGCGGCGTGCTTAGAGCGAAATTGCAAAGGGCTTCAGGAAATATCCAGCATCTACGACTACGATTACCTCCGGTACCAAAATCAAGGAGTTATTCGTAATGGCGAACCCTATCTTCCGATCGAACTCTCAGTTCAAGCCCTCCGGTGGGGTGCAACTGGGTGAGTCGTCGTATGCCAATGCGCAGGTCGACCAATTCGATCAGGTCCAGCAGTCTTACTACGGGCCGGCAGCTACCGGTGCGCAGACGGGACGGATGACGCTCGACGACGTCATCATGAAATCTACGCTTACCATCGGCACGGTTATCCTCGTGGCAGTGGGGGCGTGGATGCTCGTACCCCCCGCGCTGATCTCGCCTGTGATGATCGGTGGACTCCTCATCGGCTTCGTGCTCGGGCTGGTCAACGCCTTCAAGAAGGTGCCAAGCCCCGGCTTGATCATGGGGTACGCCATTGCCGAGGGAGTGTTCCTAGGAACCATCTCGAAGGTCTTCGGAATGGCATATTCCGGGGCGGTGATGCAGGCGGTCGTTGCCACTTTCGTCACGTTCGCCGTCTGTTTGGCGCTGTACAAGAGCCAGATCGTCAAAGTGACGGCTCGGTTCAAGAAGATCGCCCTGCTCGCAACCATTTCTTACGCAGTGTTCTGCTTGGTGAACCTCGGGATCATGTTCTTTGCGCCCGGTGCCTTCGGCCCGTGGGGATTGCGCAGCGGACTCCTCGGGATCGGGATCGGACTGGTTGCGGTCGTGCTTGCGTCGATGAACCTGATGATCGATTTCGAGTTCATCACCCAAGGCATCCGCAACGGGGTTGACCGACGCTACGCCTGGTCCGCAGCCTTCGGTCTCACCGTTACTCTCGTATGGCTCTACATTGAGTTCCTTCGCCTCGCAGCGATTTTCAGCGGTAGAGACTAGCCCGCGGTCCGCCTGAACAAATATTCATTTGATGGCCCTGACTTGATCAGGGCCATCACCTTTTACAGAATTGAAGGAACATATGAGCCACGTACTTCCCACCGCAACTGGATCCTTTGGCGATAAGCCAGTCATCGAATTCCCCGAGGATGCGGCACCCGCAGAGCTCGTGGTCCAGGTGCTGGAACGCGGGGAGGGGGAAATCGTCGAGGCCGGCCAGACTGTTGAGGTGAACTACCTCGGGCAAGTATGGGGCGGCGGTATTTTCGACAGCTCCTACGATCGTGGAACAACGATTCAGTTCCCCATCGGTGTTGGGGTCGTCATCGCCGGGTGGGACTCCAGCTTGGTCGGCCAGCAGGTAGGTTCGCGGCTGCTCGTCAGCATCCCACCTCACGAAGGGTACGGGCCTAACGGTGTTCCCCAAGCGGGCATCGGCGGCGACGACGTGCTCGTGTTCGTCGTCGACATCGTCGGTGTGAGCTAGTCCGCCGGAGGAACGATCGAGACCTGGCTGGGAGCCTGATCCTGGGTGAGGATCCCCACCGGGCAGCTCATTCCGTTGAACCCGTGGTTGCAGTAGCCGAACGGGTTCTTGTGCAGGTATTGCTGGTGGATCTCCTCAGCATAATAGAACGGGCCCGCGTCGGATGCCGGACGTAACTCGGTGGTGATATCGGGATACCCGTGCGCTTTCACGACGGCGTTATAGGCGTCTCGGCTCGCCCGCACCAACGCTTCGTCTTGCCCGTCGTGCCAGTAGATGGCCGAGCGATACTGTGAACCGCGGTCATTACCCTGGCGGAAGCCTTGGGTCGGATCGTGGTTCTCCCAGAATGCCCTCAGCAGGGTCTCCAGATCGATCTCGCCAGGCTCGTACACTACCTGCACCACCTCGGCGTGGCCCGTGCGCCCAGTGCACACTTCATCGTATGTTGCATGCGGGGTATGCCCGCCTTGGTACCCGGCAGCTGTGGAAAAGACGCCGGGTAGTTCCCAGAAGATCCGTTCGGCGCCCCAAAAGCACCCCATCCCGACGGTGAGCTTGTGTAGCCCCTCCGGCCAGGGGCCCATCATCGGGCTCCCCAACACCAGGTGCGTCGAGGGGATGGGGTAGGTGTAATCGCTGCGGCCAGGTAAGGCCGCGTCAGGGTGAACGAGTTTCATCATGCTTCCTCAACAATTTGGGTGAATCAGAAATTCCGTACACCCCTAACCTATCCTCGTGGGAGAAGCCTGAACACACCGGTTTCACTGGATAGGCCACGATTGTCGGGGCGGCAATTTATCATTGGGGCATGGGCGACATGGAAACTCCGGGGAGCGACGCGCACGAGCCAGCCAGCAACGGTGAGAAATCTCCGGCGCGTGCACACCAGGATCCCCCGGTAGCAACCGAAGTGGTCGCCGAAACGGTCACCACCCTATCGAAGCCGGCAACTGCAGCTGAGGCGGCTGTACCATTTCCGGTCAGAGCTGCTGCCGGGTGGTCGTGGCGTTTTCTTGCGATCGTCGCTGCAACTGCGATCGTGTTGTGGCTGCTCGTCCAGATCAAGACCGTAGTAATCCCCGTTTTCGTCGCGGGCCTCGTGACGGCACTGCTAGTACCAATGACGAACGTGTTGAGCAACAGACTGCGCTTCCCACGCAGCCTGTCTGCCGCCGTAAGCCTGCTGGTCGCGCTCGGGACTGTCACCGGGCTCGTGCTCATCGTCAGCGCCACCATCACAGACGATCTGCGGAAACTCGGCGAAAAAACGGTGCAAGGTTTCAACGAGGTCGTTGCGTGGCTCAGTACTGGGCCGTTGAACCTCGAAGAGAGTGCGATCCAGGACTATATCGACACGCTGCAGCAGCAGGTGAGCCAGAATATGGATCGCATCCTTTCCGGTGCGGTATCCGTCACCTCTTCTGTCGGGCACATTTTTGCCGGTTCACTCATCGCGCTCTTCTGCCTCTTCTTCTTCCTCAAAGACGGCAGGGAAATTTGGACGTGGGTGGTCGGGCTGTTCCCCGCACGTTCCCGTGAACGCATCGACGGTGCGGGGCTGAGGTCCTGGCTTTCCCTGGCCGCGTACACCCGTACCCAAATCATCGTTGCCCTGGTTGACGGGGTAGGCATCGGAATCGGGGCACTGCTGCTGAAAGTGCCGCTGGCCGTACCGATCGGAGTTCTGGTGTTCCTGGGGTCATTCATTCCTATCGTTGGAGCGACGCTAACCGGCGCCGTCGCCGTCGCGGTGGCACTGGTGGATTCCGGTGTGGGCACCGCGGTGGCGATGCTGGTCGTCGTTCTACTCGTGCAGCAACTGGAATCGAATCTGCTTCACCCGATGCTCATGAGCAGGGCGCTGAGTCTGCATCCCGTGGGCGTGCTCCTTGCCGTGGCAGCAGGCACTATCGTTGCGGGGATCGTCGGGGCGCTATTCGCCGTGCCGCTCCTCGCAGTGGTTAACACCGCGCTGCAGTACCTCAACGGCCACGACCCCGCACCTCCCTCGCGGCGCGAGATTCTGATGGAGTCAACTCGCAGATGGCGGCGTGTGTGACACACTAGACACAGCCGAGTCCAACCTTGAGCCCGGCTGAAAGTACGACGTCGTACCAAGGAGAACCGGTGCCATTTACTCTCGAGGAACTCCGAGAATGTGCCTCGGCGCTAGGCAATGTCGCATCCCGAACGCCAATTGAATTTTCGGGCGCATTGAGCGACCTAGCGGGGGTCCCCGTCTATCTCAAATGTGAGAACCTCCAGAGGGGCGGATCGTTCAAAATTCGGGGCGCCTACACCCGGATGTTGAACCTCTCGGACGAGGAGAAGGCCGCGGGCGTCCTTGCCGCCAGTGCCGGAAACCACGCTCAGGGCGTCGCGCTAGCTGCTAGGTACCTGGGAATCAGGGCGACCGTGTACATGCCCACCACGGCAGCGATTCCCAAGGTTGAGGCCACGCGCGGCTATGGGGCGGAAACCATCCTCGCTGGCGCGACGGTCGACGAAGCGCTGGAAGCGGCGTCGAAAGATTCAGAGCGGACCGGACGCACGATCGTCCACCCGTTCGATCACCTCGATATCGTGCGCGGGCAAGCAACCCTAGGACTGGAGATCGCCGAACAGATTCCCGATGCCCAAACAGTCCTTGTTCCCACCGGCGGGGGAGGGCTGCTCGCGGGGATATCGCGCGCTATCCACTTGAGCCTCGGGCGCGAGGTGGACGTGATCGGAGTTCAGGCTCAAGGGGCGGCCTCCTACCCAGACAGCATTGCCCGTGGCGTCCCGGTTCCGCTATCCAGGATGGCCACGATGGCGGACGGGATCGCTGTCGGTCGCCCGGGTGACGTCCCGTTGGAGATCGTGCGCCGCGAGGTGGATCGCATCGATCTCGTGAGTGAAGAGGAGATGTCGCAGGCGTTGCTGCTGCTGGCAGAGCGCGCGAAACTGGTCGTGGAGCCCTCGGGCGCAGTAGGGGTCGCCGCAGCGATCGCCGGTGCGGGGACCTGGAAGGGACCGTTGGTCATCGTTCTCACGGGCGGAAACATCGACCCACTGCTGTTGATGCGGGTATTGCGGCACGGAATGACCAGCGCGGGGCGATTCCTCACGGTAACGGTGCGGGTACCGGACAACCCCGGAAACCTTGCCGGGCTGCTCTCCCATCTGGCAGCCACCGGCTCGAACGTCGTCACTGTGCGCCACTCACGCACCTCTCCCACTCTCGCGGTGAGCGAGGTGGATATCGCCGTCGAAATGGAGACTCGGGGCGCGGAGCACTGCGAAACGGTCATTGCCGAACTGGCGAACGCGGGGTACGCGGTGCAGCCCCAGTAACCCTGGAGCCCATCCGTGTTCAGGGGTGGAAAGGGGTGACCTTACCGACCTTCACCTCGATGGAGGCTCCGCTGGGTGCTTTGTATGCCACCGTATCTCCGGTCTTGTGCCCGAGGATCGCTTCACCCAGGGGGGACGAGGACGAGTAGACCTCTAGGTCGGTGTCTCCGGCGACTTCACGTGAGCCCAAGAGGAACGTCATCTTCTCTCCGCCCACAGTCGCATCGACAACCATCCCCGGCTCGACAATGCCGTCATCCGGTGGGGCATGGCCGACCTCGGCATCACGGAGGATCGCCTCGAGCTCGCGGATGCGTGCCTCCTGACGGGCTTGCTCCTCGCGGGCTGCGTGGTAGCCACCGTTCTCCTTGAGGTCGCCCTCCTCCCGCGCGGCCTCGATCCGGCGCGCAACCGCCATTCGTCCCTCACCGGTGAGGTGGTCGTACTCAGCCTTCAACCGGTCAAAACTCTCTTGCGTTAGCCATGTGGCGGATCCGGACACGGTGCCTCCTTCAAATTGGTTAGCGGCACAAAATTGCACGCCGTTAATCGGCGATGGGAATCAACGATATCAAGAACTGTTCGAATCATTGAAATCACAAGGCCATTCGGTGCGCCTAATCAACTATGACACAGTGGTCGACGATAGCCGTTGTAGCGATTTCACTCGTGTTGATCTCCTCGAAGAGAGGAACCGATTCGGTATCCGCGGGGCCGATAGTAACTGTTTTCACACCCACCTGCACGAACCCCGTACTGAGCGCTTCGAGAACGCATTCAGCGGTGCGATCGGCTGGTTTGGAGACCTCAAAGTGAAGAGTGGTCAGCCCAGAATCAACGACGTTGAAACTGATGATTCTGCTGGTCGCCTGGGGTTTTGTGAGTCCCAGCCCGATCCAGATCATCAAGCCGAGGGCGACGATGCTGACGGTGACAGCTGTGACGATCAGCGCCTTGGAGTTGGCGCGGCGCACGCGCCCGTAACGTGCCCGAATGAGATCCTCGTCGTAGCGAGGAGCCGGCGTAGTCACCAAAAGATCCCTTCAAGTGAGAATATAGATAGTGGCCCGATGAGCCACTTTTACCAGTTTCTCACCTTTGAAAGGGTTTCACCTGTGTCATTGCGCATGTTGGCTGTACATGCCCACCCGGACGACGAGTCCAGTAAGGGCGCAGCAACGATGGCGAAGTATGTCGCTGAAGGTATCGAAGTCCGAGTCATTACTGCTACCGGCGGGGAACGCGGGTCGATACTCAACCCCAGGCTCGTCGGCGACCGCCAGGTGGAGGAGAATCTGGCGGACGTGCGCCGAGAGGAGATGGCGAAGGCTGCGGAGGTCCTAGGCGTCTCTCACCGGTGGTTGGGCTACGTGGATTCAGGTTTGCCCGAAGGTGACCCGTTACCGCCACTACCCGAAGCGTGCTTCGCGGCAACCCCGATCGAGGAGGTGACGGAGAAGCTCGTCGGCGAGATCAGAGAGTTCCGCCCGCACGTGCTCACTACCTACAACGAAAACGGGGGCTATCCGCATCCGGATCACATCATGACCCACGATGCCTCGATGGCGGCTTTTCGCGCCGCTGCGGACCCGGAGCAGTTCCCGGATGCCGGGGAACCGTGGCAGGTGTCGAAGGTGTATTACGACGTCGGTTTCGCCCCAGAGCGAATCATGGCGCTCCACGAGGCGATGCTTGACGGTGGGATGGAGTCGCCCTTCGAGCCGTGGATTGCGCGCCGCCGGGAGGGGGACCACCGAACAGTCACCACCCGAGTGGAATGCTCAGAGTACTTCCACCTGCGTGACGATGCTCTGCGTGCACATGCCACCCAGATTGACCCCGACGGGTTCTTCTTCGCCGTGCCGCGTGACCTCGAACGTAAGATTTGGCCGTTCGAGTCGTGGGAGTTGGCAGAATCCAAGGTGGAAGTATCACTACCCGAAGATGACCTTTTCGCCGGTTTGAGAGAAGAGAAGCGATGATGGCCGACGTCCTAGCGCTCACCCCTGAGCAGCTCGAGATATCACCCGGAGTGGGAGCGTTCACTGCGTTCTTCGTCCTGGCGATCGCGATGGTGCTGCTTGTGCTCAACATGTCCAAGCACCTCCGCCGGGTGGACCGCCACCGTATCGAGGCTGAGGTGAGGGCCGAGTTCGAGGAGGAACAGGCCGCGAAGCGAAGGGAGAGTGAGGGGCCAGACGGAGAGGATGAGGGCCGCACTGGAACTGAGGCGGCACCAGAAACTGAAAACGGTGAGGGCTAACTCAACACGACTAGAGTAATCGCCGCGGCGTGGCAGGAGTACCCGATGATGGTCCCGATGTGGAAGATCTCGTGGAAACCGAGCCAGCGGGGGTAGGGATTGGGTCGTTTGAAGCCGTATACCACCGCCCCGAGCGTGTACCCGAGACCCCCGGCGATAACCAACCAGGCTACGGCCGGGCCGCCGAGGGCCCAGAACGCAGGTATGTATGCAACGGCGATCCATCCGAGCGCGATGTAGATGGGGACGTAGAGCCACCGCGGAGCGTTCAACCAGAACACCCGCATGAGGATTCCGCCGATCGCGCCCGCCCAGACGATGGACAGGAGGATCGTCGCAGTTTCCTTGGGAAGGATCAGTGCGGACAAAGGGGTGTAGGTTCCCGCGATGACGAGGAATATGTTCGCGTGGTCCAGGCGCCGCAGCACAGCCTCAGTTGTGCTTGCCCAGGTTCCTCGGTGGTACACCGCGCTTACGACGAAGAGCGCCACCGTCGCGGCGGCGAAGATGGAGGCCGTGATTCTTGGGGTGCCAGCGGGGGCCAGGAGCGTAATCGTGAGCCCGTAGGCGAGCGCGATCGGCGCAAACGCAGCGTGGAACGCCCCTCGAAGCTTCGGTTTCTCGGGGTAAGCCGAGCCGCTCCCTGCGTCAACCGGAGAGTTTCCAGAAGCGGCGCGCGCATCCGCCTCACCGATGCCGGGGCCGGGTTCTCCGGCGAGCCTACCTGCGTCGCGGGTGTTCTGTGGGTGGGTGGGGGTCATGCGCGCCCTTGCCGAGATGATAAAACTGGTGTCACCTAGATAGTAACCTTCGGCACCGTAACTTACTAAACCGTAGGTTAAGATCCTTGAATCAAGCGATACCGTTGGTCGAGAGGGGCACCCACCCTCGAACAGTTCCTCAGACTCGAGGGCCACTGGGAGGATATATGAGACGACTCGGCTTGCTATACGGGCTGTACGAGCGACAGCTCGCGCGGCGACTGCAAGGCCGAAGCCTCCCGGCACACGTGGGGGTCATGCTGGATGGAAACCGGAGGTGGGCCCGCCTCGCGGGCCTGGACACCGCCCAGGGTCACCAAGCCGGTGCGGAGCGGATCTCGGACCTGCTCTCCTGGTGCGAGGAGTTCCACGTCGAAGTGGTCACGCTATGGATGCTCTCCACTGACAATTTGCAGCGGGATGAGGATGAGGTCCGGGCGCTGTTGGAGATTATCGCGAACGCGGTGGCTGACCTGGCAGCCTCGCGCCGCTGGCGGCTACAAATGGTTGGAGATCTGGAGCTTCTGCCGGAAGCGATCGCGGTTCGGCTCCGTGGAGCCGAGGAGAAGACACAAGATATCTCCGGGATGCACATCAATATTGCCGTCGGGTACGGGGGGCGCCACGAGATCGTAGGTGCAGTTCGTAATCTCATCCGTGAGGGTGTGGCCAATGGCGTGGAGTGCGCTGAGCTAGCTGATCTGGTGTCGGTGGAGAGCATCGCCGCGCATCTCTACACCAAGGGCCAACCGGATCCCGATTTGGTCATCCGTACCTCGGGTGAGCAGCGTTTGGGCGGGTTCCTCCTGTGGCAGAGCGCGCACAGCGAGTTCTACTTCTGTGAGGCGTTCTGGCCAGATTTCAGGCGGGTCGATTTCCTTCGTGCGTTGCGCTCCTACTCCGAGCGCGAGCGGCGCCTGGGGCGCTGACCCCGCCGGCGCGAATGCGGATCAGCACAGGGCAGTGCAACTACCGCAGGGGGTTGAAGGGGTAGAGCATCGCCGGGAGCGTGCCCGTAGTGACGTATTCGGTGATCAGCTTTCCGGTGAGCGGGCCTTGCGTAATGCCCCACATCCCGTGCCCGCCCGCGGCGATAACTCGGGGTGAGAGGGTCGGCCCGATCAGTGCCAAGCCGTCAGAGGTGACTGGCCTGGACCCGACCCACTCATCCACCCGGTCGCTGAAGTCGGCACCAGCCAGAAGCGGCTCGGTAGCGCGTATGATCGCCTGAATCCGTCGCGGGTCGAGGGGCTCCCCGTGACGGCGGAACTCCATCATCCCGGCCACGCGGTAGCGGTCCCCTAGAGGGGTGCACGCGACGCGTTCGTGTGCGAAGTACAGCGGCACCTGAGGCATCGGATCTACCGGAACGGTGAACGAATAGCCCCGGCCTGCTTGGACCACCATCTTGACTCCGAATGGGCGCAGGAGGCGTGGCAACTCTGCTCCCGTAGCGACGACCACGACATCGCTGGCGAGGGTCTGTGCGCCCTTCCCGTTGCTGTCGGTGACGGCGACGTGCGCCTGCTCGGTGGGGGTGCCTCCGTCGATCTCCGTCACTCGGCCGGTACGGAAAGTCACCCCGGCCCTCTCGCAGGCGAGTTGGAGCGCAGCCACGTAGTTCGGGGGGTGGATGAAACGGGTTCCGCCGAGTCGAATACCGGTGGAGACGTTCTGTGAGACCGCGGGGGCGTACTCGCGCACTTCGTCGCCGGTGAGGAGGGTTGCGTCAACCTGGTAACCTGCCGCGCGGATGTCTTCGAACTCCTGGAGCAGCCCCTGCTCCTGACCGGCCTCGGCGAATGCGGCAATGAACTCCGTGGGGTGGGTAGTTTCCTTTACCCCGAGAGCCTCCAGCTCCTCGAAAGATTCCATCGTGCGTTCGTTCAGCGGCATCAGTGCCGCCATCCCCTCGCGCCATTTTTTGGAGGTGGAATTCTTGAGGAAACCGGAAAGGAACTTGAAGAGGTTGAGATCAGCCCGGATGGGTACATACAGCGGAGAATTCGGGGAGATCAGGGCTTTGACCCCCGTTTTGAGGATTGAGGGTTCCGGCAGGGGGGTGGCTATTTCGGGGGTCAGCCAACCGGCGTTTCCCCATGACGCCCCAGCGCCTGCATGCTCGGCTTCAACCACAGTGACGTCGATCCCCGCGTGGCGCAGATGAAGGGCCGTGGAAAGACCTACGAGCCCAGCTCCGACGACGATTGCAGAATTAGATGTTGGTAAGCGCCGAGGTGTTGTTGTGGTGGGTGCCATATCTTCATCTTGGCATGTCTCCCGATTCGTTGTCAGGGACTTTATTTCCCGATCCCGATATCCCCTAGGTGTTCGACGAGGTGGGCGCGTCCGTCGGAAAGGGTGTATTCCATGCCTACGATCGCAACTTCACCTGACTCAACCTTTCGCGCCAAGGAGTGGGAGTACGTACCAAGCATTTTCACGGTTTCACTCACGTGTTCGCGGCCGAGTTCTTCGTGAGAGGAAACGACGAGTTCGAACCCCTCGCCGTCGCTCGGCGCGGCTTGGGACCCCATGGCATGGCTCGGCGCGCGGGTGACGATGGAGGGGATCACGCGGTCGATGATCGCCCGTACCATTCCCGAAGGCAACTTCCCGCTGACCATTGCCTCTCGTGCCCCGGCGATGGCACCGCAATTGTCGTGCCCGAGCACAACCACTAATGGTGCGCCGAGGATGTCGACCCCGAACTCGACCGAGCCCACCACAGTGGTGTCCAAGACGTG
>CAJDUU010000107.1_pt1 | contig 12829 bp, 10 predicted proteins | sample 7391041 | NCBI WGS metagenome assembly CAJDUU01 (sample SAMEA7055689, study PRJEB34461) | soil metagenome | biome: terrestrial ecosystem; feature: Peninsula; material: soil | place: Antarctica | collected 2016 | reverse complement strand
CGTCGCCACCGCCCTTGCCGGCCTCATGGACATCGAAGGGGGGCATATGCGCTTGCGCGACGCCGACGGGGTTGAGCACGATCTTGCCCGCGCGGTGGTCCGCCGCCCGCCCGAGGTGCGCCGCAGGGTGCAGATGATCTTCCAGAACGCCGACCTCGCGCTCAACCCCCGCCGTTCGGTAGGGGACGCGATCGCACGCCCTTTGAAGATCTTCGGCCGTATCGGATCGCGCCGCGAACGCACCCCCCAGGTACACCAACTACTGGAGGAAGTGGGGCTCACTCCCGACTTCGCGGAGCGTCTGCCCGGCCAACTCTCCGGGGGGCAGCGCCAACGCGTCGGGATCGCCCGCGCGCTCGCCGCGAAACCCCACCTGCTCATCGCCGACGAACCCACCACCGCGCTGGACGTCTCGGTCCAAGCCGAAGTGCTCGACCTGCTCGATGATCTGCGCGAACGGCGCGGCCTCGCTTGCCTGTTCATCAGCCACGACCTCGCCGTCGTAAGACGCCTGGCCCACCGCATCGTCGTGATGAACTCGGGGGTTGTGGTCGAATCCGCACCCACCGATGAGTTATTCGCCAACCCGGCGCACCCCTACACCCGAACACTGCTCGAATCGGTGGTGGAACCGGGGCACGAGCGCCTGCCCGACGCGAGCATCGATACCCACCACTTCGCAATAGATCCCAGCGCCCCGGTGCGTGAGATCAGCACAGACCACTTCGTCCGAGAGGATAAGGTACCGGCGTAATGAACCAGGTGCGCATCGAAGAGTTATGGATCCCTATGCGCGACGGCGTCAAACTCCGCGCCCGGGCATGGATGCCGACCGACCTGCCCCCACGCGGTGCCCCCGTTCTCCTGGAATACTTGCCCTACCGACTCGACGACTGGACTTGGGTGCGGGACAGCGAGAGGCACCCCTACTACGCCGCACACGGCTACGTTTCGGTACGGGTGGACATCCGCGGCACCGGTTCCTCCGAGGGGCACTTCGTTGACGAATACTCCGAAGTCGAACTGGATGACGGCGTCGAGGTGATCGAGTGGCTTTCCACTCAACCCTGGAGTAATGGGAAAGTGGGAATGTTCGGGATCTCCTGGGGCGGGTTCAATTCGCTGCAACTCGCTCAGAGAGCGCCGGAGGCACTCAAAGCGATAGTTACCGTGTGCTCGGCCGATGACCGCTACGACAACGACGTGCACTACATCGGCGGAGCTCTCCTGGGCATCGACATGTCGGCCTGGGCCGGCACGATGCTCGCATTCGCCTCACGCCCGCCCCGCCCCGAAATCGTCGGAGAGGAGTGGGTTGAGCGGTGGCGTGACCGCTTAGAGAACCAGAAGCCTCTGGGACCAACCTGGTTGGCGCATCAGGAACGGGACGGTTATTGGCGCCGGGGGAGCGTCTCGGAGGACTACGGGAGGATTACTGCCGCGGTCCTCGCAGTAGGCGGCTGGTCCGATCCCTACCGCGACACCGTGCTGCGCCTCCTGGAGAATCTCTCCGCACCCGCCAAAGGCATTATCGGCCCCTGGTCCCACCAGTACCCGGACCGGCGCCTCGCCCCCGGCCCTGCGATCGGGTTCCTCCAGGAGACCCTCAGGTGGTGGGACCAGTGGCTGCGCGGGGAGGATACCGGGATCTTGGGCGAACCCGACCTGCGGGCCTGGATCACCGACTCCGAACGGCCAGCAACGTGCATCGAGCAGCGAAGTGGCCGGTGGGTCGGGGTGCAGTGGCCCGCTCGCGACTCCGCACCGGTTCTACGCTGGGGTCTTCGCCAATCCCCGCTACCGGCCGAGGTGGTGGTAGATAGCCCCTGGAACACCGGCCAAGACGCGGGGCGGTACTTCCCCTTCGGAAATAGCGCCGACCTCCCACCGGATCAGCGTGCCGAGGACGGCCGCAGTGTGTGCGTGGACTTCGCGGTAGACCAGCAGGTCGACCTCCTGGGGCGGGCCAGAGTTCAGCTCGATCTCGCCAGCACGACCCCTCGAGCTAACCTGGTCGTGCGGCTCTGCGACGTAGCCCCGGACGGGTCCTCGACACTTGTCACCCTGGGAGTTCTCAACCTGATCAAACGCAACGGGATGGACCGCACGGAGGAACTGGAGGCGGGCAAAATGTACCGCGTCACCGTAGATTTACGGGCGGCGGGATATCAGTTCCCCCCAGGTCACCGGATCCGAATAGCGCTCTCTAATCACTATTGGCCGTGGGTGTGGCCGCACCAGAACCCGGGCGCGTTGAGAGTGGATCTCTCGAACAGCACCCTCGAGCTTCCCCTCGTGAGCCCGGAAGCTGCGCCGGTTTCGTTCCCCGAACCTGCGAAGGTCGATCCCATCGTCATCGCAGAACCCGAGGGGGCAGCCGAGCCCAGGCCGGAGCGGGTGGTGACCCACGATGTTGCTGCGCAGGAGACCATCATCGATGTGGACCCCCGTTACGGGGGCACCCGGCTCTACCCCGACGGTCTGACCTTTCTTGAGGATGCTCGAGAAACCTACCGGATCGTGCAGGGGGAGGGCACCTCACCCCGGGCTACGACCGCATGGGACATCACTCTTCGAAACTCCGACTGGAGCGCGCACGTGGAAACTTCGACCACCCTCACCTGCGAGGAGGATGCCTTCGTCTATGAGGCAAGTGTGCGGGCACGAGCCGAGGTGGCGGGGGCAGAGAAAATGGTGTTCGAGCAGACCTACCGAGACGTGGTGCCCCGCACATCAGTCTAGAGAGGTGGGCAGCGCTGCCCACGCCAATGGGATGGGCAGCTAAATCGCCGAAGGCGCGCCAACGGTGACCTCAGCAACTGCTCGCACCTGGGTGCAGGGTTTCGGTGAGGTTCTGTTGCTCCGCTGGCGCTTGCGGAGCCCGCCGTGATCCGTACCTGCGGAAACTGCTAACATGTGCCTGAGTGGCGAGAACCCGGCTATCACCGGCGAGCCTTCGGAAGAACAGCCCCGCGACCCCGCACGGGTCCGTTGCCCAGTAGAACCGAACGGGTAGGGCCCGTCACAGCCCAAAAGAAGAGGCACCCACCCGTGGGTGCAACCGAGGTGGTACCGCGGAAATCCTTAACCGGATCGTCGTCCTCGGGTAATCACACGCCGAGATACCCGAAGGACCGTTCATGGCATCCGCCTTCTACCCGCGCCACGCCGACACAGGCGGCGTCGTCTCCTCCCCGAACCTGCCCGAGCTCGAGCGAAGCATCCTCGAGTATTGGAAGAACGACGGCACCTTTCAGGCCTCGATCGACAACCGCCCTGCGGGGGAGAACGGCGAGAACGAGTACGTGTTCTACGACGGACCCCCTTTCGCCAACGGCCTGCCCCACTACGGGCACCTGCTCACCGGGTACGTGAAAGACGTGATCCCCCGGTTCCGCACGATGATCGGTTCCCGGGTGGAGCGCCGTTTCGGGTGGGACACCCACGGGCTGCCGGCGGAACTCGAAGCCGAACGCATCCTCGGGATCACCGATAAATCCGAGATCGAAGAGATGGGCATCGCTGCGTTCAACGAGGCGTGCCGCGAATCGGTGCTCAAGTACACGCAGGAGTGGGAGGAGTACGTCACCCGCCAGGCCCGCTGGGTGGACTTCGAGAACGATTACAAAACCCTCGACCCCTCCTACATGGAGTCGGTGATCTGGGCCTTCAAGCAGCTCTATGACAAGGGACTCGCCTACGAGGGCTACCGCGTTCTGCCGTATTGCTGGCGCGACGAGACCCCGCTGTCAAACCACGAGCTGCGCATGGACGACGACGTCTACCAGATGCGCCAGGACCCTTCCGTCACCGTGGGGCTGCGCCTGGAAACGGGCGAGCTCCTCCTCATCTGGACGACGACGCCGTGGACCCTGCCCTCGAACCTTGCCGTAGCCGTGGGACCCGAGATCGACTACGTCGTGGTCGAACCCTCCACCGGCGCGCTCGCGGGGGAGAAAGTGCTGCTCGCCGAGGCTCGCCTGGAGGCATACGGGCGGGAACTGGGCTCCGAGGAGGATGCCCCCGCCGTCGTTCGCCGGTTGAAGGGGGCCGAACTCGCCGGCCTCTCCTACACCCCGCCCTTCCCGTACTTCACCGGCCGGGAGAACGCCCACCAGGTACTCGTCGACGATTTCGTTTCCACTGAGGACGGTACCGGGATCGTGCACATGGCCCCCGCCTTCGGTGAGGAGGACATGGAGATCTGCGCGGCGGCCGGTATCGCTGCCGTCGTCCCGGTAGACGAAGCGGGCAAGTTCACCTCTGAGGTTCCCGATTATGTGGGGCAGCAGGTGTTCGATGCCAACAGGCAGATCACCCGCGACCTGCGCGACGGGAGCGGGGCGCTCGCCGAGGTTGACGCCAGCGCACGAGCCGTATTGGTGCGCAATGAGACCTACGACCACTCCTACCCGCACTGCTGGCGCTGCCGCAACCCACTGATCTACAAGGCGGTGAGCAGCTGGTTCGTGCGCGTGAGTGAGTTCAAGGACCGCATGGTGGAGCTCAACGAGGAGATCACGTGGGTGCCCGAGCACATCAAGCACGGCCAGTTCGGTAAGTGGCTCGAGAACGCCCGGGACTGGTCCATTTCCCGGAACCGCTACTGGGGTACTCCCATCCCCGTGTGGGTATCGGATAACCCCGAATACCCGCGCACCGAGGTATACGGCTCGTTCGCCGAACTCGAGGAGGCCTTCGGGCGGGAGGTGACGGACCTGCACAGGCCGTTCATCGACGAACTCGTGCGACCCAACCCAGACGACCCCACGGGTGAGTCGATGATGCGCCGGATCCCCGATGTGCTGGACGTGTGGTTCGACTCCGGGTCCATGCCCTTCGCCCAGGTGCACTACCCGTTCGAGAACGCCGACTGGTTCGAAAATCACTACCCGGGCGACTTCATCGTCGAGTACATCGGCCAGACCCGCGGTTGGTTCTACACCCTGCACATCCTCGCCACCGCCCTGTTCGACAGGCCGGCGTTCCGCACCTGCGTATCCCACGGGATCGTACTCGGCGACGACGGCCGCAAGGCCTCCAAGTCTCTGCGCAACTACCCCGACCCAGGGGAGATGTGGGATACCTACGGTTCCGACGCCGTCCGACTCACCCTGATGAGCTCACCGGTCTTACGCGGGGGGAACCTCATCGTCGCGGAGGAAGCCATCCGGGAACAGGTGCGCGGGGTGCTGCTGCCGCTGTGGAACACCTACTACTTCTTCAGCCTCTACGCGAACTCCGTGGGCGGCGGCACCGAGCACGGCGCCAAGGGCTTCCTCGCCCGCCCCGTGTCCGCCGAGGAGGTGGCCTCGCTCGAGGTCATGGACAGATACATCCTCGCCCGCACCCACGACCTGGCTGACCGTGTGCGCTCGGACATGGAGGAATACGACGTCCCGGCCGCCGCGGCGAAGATCCGCGAGCACCTCGACGTGCTCACCAACTGGTACGTGCGCACGTCCAGGAACCGGTTTTGGGACGAGGACGAGGGCGCGTACAACACCCTCTACACCGCGCTGGAGATCCTTAGTAGGGTCGCCGCTCCGCTCGCCCCGATGGTGACCGAAGAAGTGTGGCGGGGGCTCACCGGCGAACGCTCGGTGCACCTGACCGACTGGCCCTCGCTGCCCGCGGAGTTCGCCGACGCCGACCTCGTCGCGGCGATGGACGCGGCGCGCGAGGTAGTCTCGGCCGCTCACGGGCTGCGCAAGGCAAACCACCTGCGGGTGCGCCAACCCCTCCGCCGCCTGCGGGTGGCCACCGCCAATCCCGGCGCCCTGGAACCGTTCACCGGTCTCATCGCCGAGGAGGTCAACCTCCTGGAGGTGGAGCTGCTCGACCTCGCGCACGTGTCCGCCACGGACTTCGGGGTGCACGACAAGCTCACCGTGAACGCCCGCGCCGCCGGCCCGCGCCTCGGAAAGGACGAAGGGCGACTGGAGCGTGGCCGACGGCGTCGTCACCGTCGGCGGTATCGCGCTGGAAGAGGGGGAGTACACCCTAACCACCGAGGTCGACGCCTCGGGAGGCGACGAGGTCGCCGCGACCACACTGGAGTCCGGTTTCCTCGTGCTCGACCTCGCCCTGGATGAGGAGCTGCGCGCCGCCGGGTACGCCCGCGACCTCGTGCGCCAAGTGCAGGACGCCCGCAAGGAAGCCGACCTAGTGATCACCGACCGGATCGCGCTGACGTTGGCTGTTCCTGCCGATAAGCTCGCCTGGGTCGAGGCGAACTCGGCGTTCATCGCCGAGGAAACCCTCGCCTCTAGCATCGAAATCACCGAGGGTGATAGTGCGGAAGCGGTGGTGGACTTCACCGTCGCGTAGGCTCGGTCAGGTTTACGCAAGGGGCGGCCCCGCGGGTGAATCCGCGGGGCCGTTCTGTGTCAGCCTGCGAGTTATCCCCAGCCTGCCGCGAGCGAACTACAGTGTCGTACGTACGTTCTATCATGGGGGTATGAGCCAGTCATCCACATTAGCGTCGACGCCGAATGCAGGCACCTGCGCCGATGAATGTGCTGTGCTCGATTCGCTCCGGGCGTTCCACGAGGAGGAGATTCGCCGTGAGCAGTCAATGGTGCTCCTCGCCGTCGAGTGGGCCCGCCTGAACCCCGCCGAAGAATACATCGAACCGGATGACCGGCGCGGGATAGCGCTGCTCACCCCGATGGAGCAAATGTGGCAGGAACTCGCGCACCGGGGCATGCCCCACGTGGACGACCTCGCTATCCCCGCATTCGCTGAAGCGGCGGGGCTAACCGAGTTCCAAGCGGGCAAACTGCTGCGCGAATCGATCCTCCTGGTTGCCCTCCTTCCACGGGTGTGGGAGCGCGCACGGTGCGGTCAGCTGGAAGTGTGGCGGGCACGGAAACTCGCCGAGGACTGTTGGGGTCTCACCCCCGATGCGATCGCCTATATCGACCGGAACATGGCTCTTGTCACGGCGAGGCACACCGAGGGCGGACGCGAAGGAATCATCGCGGAAGCGAAGCTCCGCTTCATGCCCGAACAGGCGCAGGCCGAGGAAGAAGACGCGAACGAGGAGCGGTGCGTCGGAGTTGACTGGGAGGATCGCCGGGGCACTGGGGTTGCGGCGCTATGGGGCGTTCTCGATATCCCAGACGCATGCGATCTGGAGGCCGCCATCACTGCCGGCGCCGCAGAGATCAAACGCCTGGGCTCCGACGCTCCGCTGGGCGTGCGCAGGTCCTGGGCCCTCGGCGATCTCGCGCGGGCATCGCAGCTTCCCGCCCAACAGCCGCTACCGAACCCGATACTGGGCGCGGGTGAGTTCTACCATCCCGACTGCGCGTGCCAGCGCGGCGCGCTCCCAACCGGAGTCGCTGGCGCCCCAGACGCGATGAGGCCCGCGTGGAGCGGTACCGGAACCCCCAAATCCCGGGTGAGCGTGTATCTGCACCTCACCCCCGACGCATTCGTGCACCCCTCGGTTGCTGACCTCCCCGGCCGCCATCCGGAGCAGCCCGATGGTCACGGGACACCTGTGCCTATCCACCCCGGCAGCGGTGAACTTCCGCCGATCCGGGTGGAGGGGCGGGGAATCCCTTCCGGTACCGTGCTCTCACCCGAAACGGTCAAGGGGTGGTTCACCCGACCCAGTGCGGTTCCCGGCCCGAAGGTGACGTTCCGACCCGTGGTCGACCTGGAGGATCACCACCATGTCGACGCGTACGAGATCCCAGAACGAATAAAGGAACACGTCGCCCTGCGCGACGGAGGTTGCGTGTTCCCGTGGTGCCACCGAAAGGCTCGTAACTGCGACTGCGATCACCTCATCGCGTGGAAGGCGGATGGCAGCGGCGGACCCACCTGCTCCTGCAACCTCGCACCGTTGTGTCGGCGCCACCATCGCGCCAAGACCCCCCAGATCAAGAGCGGAAGCCCGTCGCGGCTCACGCAGGCAGTAAAGGTGGTGCAGAAAATTCAGGCCGCCCTCCCGACAACTGGTGAGTACGCCGGGCGGTTCCCGCCCGCATCACCCGGAATCTAGTTCCGAGGCCATAGCGCCTAGCGAGCGGGATATCCTGAACGGGTGCCTGATGAATCAACGCCAGATGAGAACCTCGGCGACCTTTCCCCCAAGTCAATAGTCCACTCCACCCCGGACGCCCACGATCCCGAATCGCCCGCGATCACCGACGAGGCGGAAGGAGGGCGAGGCCCGCCGGATCTACGCTGAAATCCTCGGCCGCAACCCCGAGCACGATTTCGATCCCACGATCACCCGGGTGGAATCGCTCATGGAACTCCTGGGAGATCCGCAACACGCGTTCCGCGCTATCCACATCACGGGTACGAACGGAAAAACCTCCACCGCCAGGATGATCGAATCCCTTCTGAACCAGATGGGGTTGCGCACAGGAAGGTTCACCTCCCCGCACCTGCACACAGTTCTGGAGCGGATCACGATAGATACCGAGCCCATCACGGCCACGCGGTTCGTTGAGGTGTGGCGCGACATCGAACCCTATGTGCAGATGGTTGACTCGAACCTGGCGGCCGCAGGCGAATCCCGGTTGAGTTTCTTTGAGGTCCTCACCGGGCTGGCCTATGCGGCCTTCGCCGACAGCCCCGTCGACGTCGCAGTAATCGAGGTCGGGATGGGTGGGGAGTGGGATTCCACCAACGTTGTCAACGGCGACGTCGCCGTGTTCACCCCGATAGCGCAGGATCACGATACGTGGCTGGGATCCTCGCTGGCGGAGATAGCTACGGTCAAATCCGGAATCATCAAATCCACTGACGGCGGACAGGTGGTCATCACCGCCACCCAATCCGAGGAGGTCGAACCCGTCCTCGCTGCCAAGGCGCAAGAGCGAGGCGCCCGCGTCGTTGCCCAGGGTTACGACATGAACGTCGCCGAGCGAAACGTCGCGGTTGGCGGCCAGCTGGTCTCCCTGCGCACCCCGGCCGCGACCTACACCGAGATTTTCCTGCCACTGCTGGGCGCGCATCAGAGCCAGAACGCGCTCCTCGCGCTCGCGGCGGTCGAAGCGTTTCTCGGGGGAGGGGCTCTCCCCGCCGACGTGGTGGAGGAGGGGTTCGCGGCCGTGACCTCTCCAGCGCGCCTCGAACTGGTTCGCTCCAGCCCTACAGTGGTAGTCGACGCCGCCCACAACCCCGCGGGGGCGAGAGCGCTGGCGGAAGCAATCGAGGAGAGCTTCAGCTTCTCGCGCATCGTCGGAGTGGTTGGCGTGATGGCAGATAAGAACGCTGACGGCATCTTCGCCGAACTAGAGAGCCTCCTCGACGAGGTGGTTATAACGCAATCCACATCGATGCGTTCTATGGATCCCGGCGACCTCGCTGCTATTGCTCGCGAGACCTTCGACGCGGAGGACGTGCACCAGGCCGCCTCGCTTCGTGACGCGATCGCGATTGCGGTCGACCGCGCCGAGCAGGGGCAGGTCGACTCCATCGCCTCGAGCACTGGGGTGATCGTGGCAGGCTCAGTGATCCTGGCAGCGGAGGCACGAGCCTTGTTCGGGCACCGCTAGCACTGGCGTATTCGGCCGCTGGGGTCCACAGTAGGAACAAGCGCGATGTAGGCTAAATCACAAAAGCGGTGGACGAGGAGAAGATCAATGAAGAAGCTCATCAACGACCCAGCAGACGTGGTGGCAGAATCCCTCGCAGGATTCGTAATGGCCCATAGCGACCTCGTGCAGAAGAGCCCCGACCCCGAGTTGCTCTTCGTCTCCCGGGTGGGTGGGGCAGTTCAGGGCAAGGTCGGACTGGTCTCTGGGGGTGGAAGCGGGCACGAACCCCTCCACGCCGGCTACGTGGGCAAGGGCATGCTTGACGCCGCCGTGCCCGGCCCGGTTTTCACCTCGCCAACCCCGGACCCCATCCTGGCGGCAACCAAGGCGGCGGATGGTGGCGCGGGAGTACTACACATCGTGAAGAACTACACCGGAGACGTGCTCAACTTCGAAACCGCCGCCGAACTCGCCGACATGGAGGGGATCGCGGTGGCTACCGTGGTGGTGAGTGACGACGTCGCGGTTGAGGATTCCCTCTACACCGCTGGGCGGCGAGGAGTGGGGGGAACCGTTCTGCTCGAGAAGATCGCCGGTGCCGCGGCGGAATCCGGAGCGGACCTGGAAAAGGTCACGGAGGTTGCCCAAAAGGTTGCCGCGAACGTGCGCTCCATGGGAGTGGCGCTGAGCGCGTGCACGGTTCCACACGCGGGGGAGCCCTCCTTCGAGCTGCCCGAGGGAGAAATCGAGATTGGGATCGGAATCCACGGGGAACCCGGGCGCCACCGGATCCCCATGGAATCGGCGAACGGGATCACCGACCGCCTGCTGGATCCGATCCTCGAGGATCTGGCATTGGAACAGGGTGAAGAAGTGCTGTTATTCGTCAACGGGATGGGTGGCACTCCTTCCTCGGAGCTGTACATCGTGTACGCCCACGCCCGGGAGCGGTTGGAAGCTGCCGGCGTCGCGGTTACCCGCACCCTGGTGGGCAACTACATCACGGCGTTAGAAATGCAAGGGTGCTCCCTCACAGTTCTCCGGATGGACCCGGAATTGACGCAACTATGGGACGCTCCCGTTCACACTCCCGCACTGAACTGGGGAAACTGATGGAACTTGGAACTCAATGGGCGCTCGAGTGGATTCGTGAATCAGCGCGGGTAGTCGCCGAGAACCGCGAGGCACTGAACAAACTCGACCGTGAGATCGGCGATGGCGACCACGGGGAAAACATGGACCGCGGGTTCTCTGCGGTCGCGAAGAAATTTGAAGACGACACCCCGACCAGCGTCGCCGAGGCGTTGAAGCTCGTTGCCACCACCCTGATGTCCACGGTGGGCGGCGCCGCGGGGCCCCTCTACGGCACTGCGTTTCTACGGGCGTCAAAAGCGGCCGGCCGGGCAGAGGCGCAGAACGGGTCACTCGATGCGGCAGCGATCGCCGAGGTGCTCGATGCGGGCCTGGAGGGGATCGTCGCCCGGGGCAAAGCGGAAACGGGAGAGAAGACCATGGTTGACGCATGGGCTCCTGCCGCGGCGGCGTCGAAGAATATCGCCGCGACGGGTGGCGACGCCGTCGAGGCCCTCCGGGCAGCGGGGGAGGCCGCCCGCACCGGCGCCCGCTCCACCGAGCCCCTCATCGCACGCAAGGGGAGGGCCTCCTACTTGGGAGAACGCGCGGTCGGGCACCGGGATCCGGGTGCGCAATCCACCGCTCTCATCCTCGAGGCCGCCGCCCGGGTGGCAGCGACATGAGCGGGGTAACGGTGAGCCTGGTGCTGGTCTCGCATTCCGGGAACCTCGCCAAGGGGGTGGTGGAGGTCGCTTCTCAGATGGCGCCTAACGTAGAGATCCTGCCAGCCGGAGGAACCGAGGATGACAGGATCGGCACCAGCTACGATCGGGTCCGAGCGATGATCACCAAGGCCGCCGAGGGTGGTAGGCACGTGCTGGTCCTCAGTGATCTGGGCTCGGCCTCCATGCTCGCCGAGATGGTGATCGAGGAGTTCGATTCCGGCGTGGAGCACGTCGACGTGCCATTCGTCGAGGGAGCGGTCGCCGCGGCGGTTGCAGCCCAGGCCGGTGCGAACCTGGCCGGGGTGATCAGCGGGGCGCGTGAGGCGGTGCTCCGATTCTCATCCCACCCGATAGACCCGGCGCAGGAGGCAGAACCAGCCGAGGAGGAGGGGATCACCCAAAAACTCACTTTGAGGAACAAACTCGGGCTACACGCTCGGCCCGCCGCGATGGTCGCAAGGATGGTGGCGGAGTATGATGTAAAGGTAACCGTCAATGGCACGGACGCCGCATCGGTGCTCGCGCTGATGGCCCTCGCGCTGCCCGGCGGCGCAGAGGTGGAACTGCGGGCCACTGGCCCAGACGCGTCCGCCGCGATGATGGCGTTGGTCCCCCAGTTCGAAGAAGGATTCGGGGAAGAATAGTAACGATTACCAGCTGAGGAGTTCATCATGCGCAACAACCCAGACTCGTGGAACCGCCCCGACCCAACCGGGGAGCCCGCCACGCTGCAGGAGGAACTGACAACTCCGGTCGCAGATGGGGAGGAGTATAAGGCGGCAACTGCGCGCAGGGATCTGCGCGGTGAAGCGACCGAGGCCGACGTGCTCGATCAGGCAGCGACGGTGTGGCAGGGCGACGACGAGCATGATCGCGACCTGGGGTAACCTGCAAGGGTGAATGCTCCTCAAGGTGAGATCAACACTCGTTCGTATTTGCAGCTGTTCAACCGTGCGACGCTGAGCATTGAAGTCATCGTGATCTTCATCGCGGGTCTCACCGCTCACGGGCTCAAAACGGCCCCGACCGCACACGTGTGGGTGACCACCGGTGTGGTCGCAGCGTTGTGCGTGCTGGCTCTGGGCCTGGCGAGATTCCCGGTAGGGATCGGGTTCGCAGCAGTGGTGCAGGTGCTTTTAGTGCTCGCGGGGATCTTTATCCCCGCGATGTGGTTCCTCGGAGGGATCTTCGCGATCATTTGGATCGTGGGCGTGGTGCTCGGGAATAAGATCGACCGCGAGAAACGCCAATACATGCATTCGCACCCGGAGGAGTATCCGGAAGTGCGCGGCGGGGGCTACCCGATAAGGTAGGAGCCATGACATCATCGCGAACTCTCGTACTTATCAAACCCGACGGCGTGCGGCGCAACCTGGTGGGTGAGATCCTTTCCCGGATCGAAGCGAAGGGCTACACCTTCGATGCCCTGGAACTGCGCCAAGCGACCCCCGAACTACTCGCCGAGCATTACCAGGAACACGAGGGCAAACCATTCTACGGGCCCCTCGTGGAGTTCATGGGTTCCGG
>CAJDUU010000072.1_pt1 | contig 13208 bp, 11 predicted proteins | sample 7391041 | NCBI WGS metagenome assembly CAJDUU01 (sample SAMEA7055689, study PRJEB34461) | soil metagenome | biome: terrestrial ecosystem; feature: Peninsula; material: soil | place: Antarctica | collected 2016 | reverse complement strand
TGAAGGAGAGCTTGCGCACCCGTTCGTCGGCAAGCACGGCCTCGGAGAACCCCGAGGCGTCAGTAGTGGTAACCACCCGCACGAGTTCCTCCGGCACCCCCGCCCGGACCATCAGGTCCACCACCACGCCGGTGGTCAGCGGGGTAAGGGTGGCGGGCTTCATCACCGCCGCGCACCCGGCGGCAATCGCGGGGGCCACCTTGCGGGTGATCATCGCCATGGGGAAGTTCCACGGGGCGATCAACACCGCCAGACCCACCGGAGCGCGCCGGGTGAGGATGGTGGAGTTCCCGGCCGGGTTCTCCCGGTACCCGCCCGCCGGGCGCAGCAGTTCCGCCGCGTACCAGCGCACGTAATCGCACGCGTACTGCACCTCCCCCCGCGCCTCCGCGAGGGGCTTGCCCATCTCCGAGGAGATGACGTACGCGAGCATGTCGGTGTTCTCGATCAGCAGGTCGTACACGTCATGCAGCACCTGCGACCTGTGCTGGGGGGTGGTCTTAGCCCACGCCCGGCCCGCCTCATCCGCGATCCCCACCTGCTCCAGCGCGTCGTTTGCGCTCATCGACCTCAGGGTGGCGATACGCCTCTGGGTCGCCGGGTTGAGAACCTCGAACTCACCCCCACCCGGGTCGTGGGTGTCGAACCCGGCGAGAGCGTCGGCCGCCCCGCGGGCGTGAGCATCAGAAACGGTGCGTTGTGGCATTGTCATGAATTCCTTCGTTGTTCTAGGTTGCGAGGTATCCGCCCTCGACGGGGATGGACGCCCCGGTGAGGTAGGAGGCGCCGGGCGAGGCGAGGAAGCTCACCACGGCGGCGACGTCCTCGGGTTCGGCGATGCGGCCCATGGGGATCGCCGCGGCCACCTTCTTCGCCTCCGCCTCCGGGTCCGGCAGCCCCTCCAGCCACTCCTGGTAGAGCGGGGTGCGGGTCATCCCCGGGGCGACCGCGTTGACCCGGATGTTGTACTTCGCCAGGTCCACCGCGGCGGCGGTGGTGAAGGCGAGCATGGCCCCCTTGGAGGCCGAGTAGATCCCCATCGTCGGCACCCCGATGGAGGCCAGCCGCGAGGTGATGTTGATGATCGACCCGCCCTCGCCGCGCATGTGGCGGGCGGCGGCGATGAGGAGGTTCATCGCGGCGAAGGTGTTGGTTTCGAAGGTGCTGCGGATCTCCGCCTCGGTCACCTCCAGCAGGTCGTTGGTGTGGTCGATCGCGGCGTTGTTCACCAACACGTCGAGGCGCCCGTACTCCCCGGCGACGTCGTCGGCGAGGGCTCTGGCGTTCCCTTCCCCGGTGAGATCCGCCCGGAAGAACTTCGCCGCGGGGCCCAATGACCGGGCCACTTCCTCTCCCCTGGCGGCGGACCGGCCGCTGATCGCCACCTGGAACCCATCGTCAACGAGTTTCTCGGCGACGACGACGCCGATCCCCGACGTCGCCCCCGTCACCAACGCTACGCGTGTCACAGAACCATCCACTCCTTATCGCTGTCTTCTTCCATTCTCCTCGACTCCCCGTTGCCCAGCCGCAGGCCCATCAGCGCGTAGGTCTGGGCGGCGTAGACGAGTTCGGTGATGGAGACCTGTTCGTTGGGCTGATGCGCCTGGTTGTTGACGTCGCCCGGGCCCAGCACCACGGTGGGGATACCTTGGCGGGCGAAGAAGCCACCTTCGCAGGCGGCCGTCCACCCTGTCACCAGCGCGCCTTGGCCGAGGTCGGTGAGTGCCTCGCGGGCGATCCGCACGAGGTCTGAATCGGGTGATTCCCGGAACCCGGGCATCTCCATGTCGACCCCGCCGCTCACCTCGAACCATTCCGCGTTGGTGAGCTCCCCGATATCGCGGCGCAGTTGCGCCAGCAGGCCATCGAGAATCTGCTGGGGATCCTCCCCGGGCATGGTGCGCCGGTCGATGGTCACGGTGGTTTCCCTGGGAACCATGGAGGTGCCGACCCCGCCGGCGATCGTGCCAACGTTCCACGTCACCGCACCGAGCAGCGGGTCGGCCTCGTAGTCTCTGGCCTGGCGGTGGTGGGCCTGCACCAGGTCGATCAGGAGGCTGGCGGCCTCGATCGAGTTCGCCCCGTCTTCGGGGCGGCCCGCGTGGGCGGAGGATCCGATGATCTGCACCCACAGGTTGCTCGCCCCGCGGCACCCGATGACGACGTCGAGGTTGGTGGGTTCCGCGACGATGCACGCGAGGTATTCCTTGCCCTCGAATCGGCTCAGTGAGGCCCTCACCCCGAGCGAACGGTCCTCCTCGTCTCCCGTGCACAGCAGTTCCAGGCGGATCCCCGGGTCGACGCGGTGGATCGCATCCATCGCGGCGACGACCGCGGCGAGCCCGCCCTTCATGTCTGCTGCTCCCCGGCCGATGATCGCATCCTGGCCTAGGCGGGGCCGGAACGGGTCGCCGTCCCACCCCTCTCCGGCGGGGACGACGTCGGAGTGCCCGAGGAAGAGGATCGCCGGCCCATCGTCGGGGCCGAGGCGAGCGTGGAGGTTTTCGCGCCCCGGTTCGAATTCCCAGGTTTCCACCTCCGCGCCGATGCGCCGGCACATCTCCGTGAGCCACCGCACCGTCTGGGCCTCCGTCTCTCCGGGGTTCTCGCCCCTGGCGATGACGAGTTGGCAGGTGTCCACGACGATCTGGGTGCGGTCAATCAGCCCCAGCGCTGCGGCTTCGGCGTCGCGTGAAGAATTCACCACCTCACCCCCTCACCGCGTCAGCTAGGCGTGCCACACCTTCTTCTATCCGCTCGGGTGTGGAGGTGGCGAAGCACAGCCTCAGGGCGTTGCGCATCGAACCGTCGGTGGTGAACGCGGGCCCGGGGATGTAGGCCACGCCCTTCTCCAGGGCGCGCGGGAACAGTTCCTCGGTATCGATCCCGGCGTGTTCCCCCTCGAAGGTCACCCACAGGAAGAACCCGCCGTCGGGGTCGGTGCTGCGCACGGTGGTGCCGAAGTGCCGCTGGAGTTGCTCGCGCATCGCATCCTTGCGCTCGGAGTAGAGCGGGAGCAGGCGCGCGATGTGGGCGCCCAGGTGGCCCTCCTCGAGGAACTGGGCGATCGTGTGTTGGGCGGGCACCTGGGTGCAGGTGTCCATCGCCTGCTTGGCCGCTATCGCGAGCTCCCTGACCTTGGGGTCGACGTCGATCCACCCGGTTCGCAGGCCCGGGGCGATGATCTTCGAGAACGTGCGCACACCGAACACCAGGGGGTGCTGCGGGGCGAGTTCGGTGAAGCCGGGTTCGTGGGTCCCGGAGAAACGCAGCGCACCGTAGGGGTCGTCGTCGATGATCATCGCGCCCCACCTCTCCGCGAGGGAGAGCAGCTGTTCACGGCGGGCCCGGCTCATGGTCACCCCGGAGGGGTTCTGGAAGTTGGGCACCGTGTAGATCGCCCTGGGGGTGCGCCCCTCGCGCGCAACCAGTTCGGGGAGCAGCTCGACCATCATGCCCTCCTCGTCCACCGGCACGGGCAGCACGTGCGCGCCGTAGCTCATCGCGGTGGCGTACCCGTTGGTGTAGGTGGGCGCCTCGACGACGACGACGTCGCCGGGGTCCACAAACAACTTGAAGGCGATGTCCAGGCCCTGCATCCCCCCGCTGGTCACGAGGATGCGTTCGTCGGTGGTGTAGACCCCGCCCTCGGCGCTGAGCTTGAGGATCTGCTCGCGTAGGCGCGGCTCCCCTTCGCTCTGCCCGTAGTCGTACCGGCCCGTGCGGGGGCTGGCGTAGGCGGAGTCCAGGGCCGCCAGCGGGATCAGATCCTCCCCCGGCGCGCCCATCGCGAACCGGACGATATCGTGGGTCTGGCTCGCGAGCAGCGCGGTGGAGGAGTCGATCACCGAGCCGATCAGGGAATCGGCCCTAAGCGCGAAGGGAATAGTGATCTGGGCGTTCATAGTCCTCCTTCACAATGAGAGCGCGGGGGCAGTTGGTGAGCACCTCCGCCCCGCTCGGCCCGATGCGAACAGATTCAGAGACCTCGAACGAGTCGCGGGCGAGCCACATCCCGGCGATCATGTGGAAGGTCATGTTCTCCTGGAACACGGTGTGGTCACCCTCGCGGATGCTCACCGTCCGCTCGCCCCAGTCCGGGGGGTAGCCCACCCCGATCGAGTAGCCGAGTCGGGAGTCCTTGCGCAGCCCGTTACGTTTCATCACGCCGTTCCACGCGGCAGTGACGTCGTCGGGGGTGTTCCCCGGTTTCATCTCCTCCATCGCCGCGTTGAGCCCCTCCACGGTGGCCCCGGCGACCCGGTCGAGCTCGCGGGAGGGGGTGCCCAGGATGACGCTGCGGGCGAGGGGGCTGTGGTAACGGCGATATACCCCGGCGAGTTCGACGGAGATGATCTCACCCTTGGCCACCGGTGTGGCGCTCCACGTCAGGTGCGGGGTGTTCGCGCTCTCCCCGTGGGGGAACATCGGAACGATCGCGGGGTAGTCCCCTTCCAGGGGGCCGACGCCGCGGGCCTGCGCCTCGAGCACCTGGGCGGCGATCACGTTCAGGGTCACCCCTTCTTCGATCGCGGCGACCGCGCTGCGCATCGCCTCGGAGGCGATCGCCCCGGCGCAGCGCATCATCGTGATCTCGGCTTGCGACTTCACTAGGCGCACCCAGTTCACCAGTTCCCGGCTCTCCACCAGTTCCCACTCGGGGATCTCACGCACGAAGGCGAGGTAGGAACGCACGGCGAAGAAGTGGGCGTCGCCTTCGAAGCCCACCTTCATCTTCCGGCCGTAACCCGCATCCCGGAGTTTGCGCGCGATCCATTCCATCGGGTGCACGTCGGGGTGGTGCACCAGCGGCTCGGGGTAGCCCAACACCTCATCGGCGTACTTCAGCGCCGTACGGTGCGCGCCCAGGGCGTCCATCTCGCGCATCGCGAGCACCGGTTCGCCGTCGAGCGGAACGAACAGGATCTGAGGGGTGTAGAACGACCACGCGTCGTATCCACTGAGGTAATAAATATTTGCGGGGTCAGCAACGATGAGCCCACCAAGCTCGCGTGCCCGCATACGTGCTCGAACGCCCTCTAATCGGGCGTCTAGCTCCGCAATGGTGACAAAATCTCCACGCATATGTTCTCCTTCGAACGCGGATCCACACCACAGCGTCAAACGCTTAGGAGCTTCAGTCTAAACCCGCACCACTCTTTATTGAAGGGAAAACTTGCGACTGATACCGTTCATGTTGAGTTAACGATTGGAGTGGTGATGCTCGACGTACATAAACTCGCCCTGCTGCGTGAAGTCGCGCTTCACGGGAGCGTCACCGCTGCAGCTCGTTCCTTGCAGATGAGTACCTCCAACGTGTCGCAGCGCCTGAGCCGCCTCGAGCAGGAAACCGGGGTGCAACTCCTGGAGACCGTCGGGCGCGGGGTGATCCTCACCGACGCCGCGTGGCGCCTAGTGGCCCAGACCGAGGACATCCTCGCCGCCCTGGAGCAGGCCGAGGCCGACCTGAGCGCGAGCAGGGACGCCCTCTCGGGGCGGGTTCGCCTCGTGGGCTTCCACTCCTTCGCCCTGCGCATGCTCGCCGAGGTCGCCGCCCACCTGCGGGAGCTTGCCCCCGCGCTCAACCTCGAGTTCCGCCAACTGGACCCCGAGGAGGCCGTCGATGAGGTGCTCGCCCGGCGCGCCGACATCGCCGTCGCGGACGAGTACCCGGGGATACCGCTCCCCCCGACCTTCGGGCTGGTGCGCACCGATCTCGGCCGAGAGCCCATCCGGGCGTTCCTGCCCACCCCCGACGCCGATCCCGCGCACGTGCACTGGGCGATGGAGCCGCGCCACACCGACTCCTACCGGTGGTCGGTGGCTACCTGCCGCAAGGCCGGTTTCGAACCCCGGGTGAGGTACGAATCCCCCGACCCGAGCGTGCACCGGCAACTCCTCGAGCGGGGGGTGGCGGCCGCGTTCCTGCCCAGCACCATCGGGCAGCAGATCCCCGGGGGCCTCACGGAGGTTCCCGGGCTGCCCGAGGTGATGTACCGCAATGTGCTCACGGTGGTGCGCCGCGGCACCGACCGCTCCCCCGCGATCGAGGCGTGCCGCCAGGCGATCGCCTACAGTTTCGCTTCCCTGCAGGACCGGGCGGGGTGGGGCTAGGGCCGGCGCCGAGGGCCCCGGACCCCGGTTGGGAGCGGACGAGCATGACCGAGGTGGGGTTCGCCTACTCGCCGGAGTCCAGCCGCGCCCAGGCGCGGGTTTTGCCGCAGGGGTTAGCTCGCGGTGTACCCGCCGTCGACGGGGAGCACGACCCCGGTGAGGTAGCTCGCCTCGGGGCTCGCGAGGAACACGGCCGCCCCGGCGATGTCGCGCGGGGTGGCGAGAACCCCCAGGGGGATCCGTTCGGCAACCTCGGCCTCGGCCGCCCGGGCATCGGGTTGCTCGGCGAGCCACTCCTCGATGAGCGGAGTTTTGGTCATCCCCGGCGCGATCGCGTTGACCCGGATATTCCTCGGCGCGAGCTCCACCGCCGCGGATTTGGTGAAGGAGTTCAACGCCCCTTTCGAGGCCGCATACCCGCTCACCCCCGCCATCCCCACCGACGCGAGGCGGGAGGTGACGTTGACTATCGCGCCGCCGGAGCCGGCGAACAACCCCGCCATCGCCTGGGTGAGCATAATCGGCCCGAGGGTGTTGAGCACAAAGGTCTCTTGCAGGGAATCCCATTGCAGTTCCTCGATGCGCGCCCCGTGGCGCCTGCCCACGTTGTTCACCAGCGCGGTAAGAGGCCCCCGCCCCCGCAGCGCCTCTCGGATCTGCCGCGGCGCTGAGGGGTCAAGGTGGTCCACCTCGAGGAATTCGATGCCCGGCCGGCGTGGGGGCGCTTGCCTGCCGGTGATAACGACGTCGAACCCGCGATCGCGCAGCCCCTCGGCGATCGCCGCGCCGATCCCGGAGGTGCCCCCGGTGACGAGGGCCAGACCCATGCTGCTCATTGCCCCACCATGCCAGCCCACGGGCCCGAGTCGTCAAATACCGCCCGCCCTCCGACCACCGTGGAGAGCACCCGAGCGGAGGCCGGGTCGCTCTCCAGCGGGCTGCGGTCGAGCACCGCGAGATCCGCGAGCTGCCCAGGCGCGATCCGGCCCTTCTCACCCTCCCAGCCGGTCACGGTGGCCGAGCCGGTGGTGTAGGCGCCGAGGGCCTGGTCCGGGGTGAGCCGTTCCCCGGGGCCGTACACCCACCCCGAGGCCGTGCGCCGGTGGATCGCCGAGCTCATCACCTGCAGCGGCGCCCCGGGCGCGACGGGGCGGTCGGAGCTGCCCGCGAGCGCCAGCCCGGCGCGCAACAGGCGGGCGCCGGGGAAGGACCACTGGGCGCGTTCGTCGCCGATGTACCCGCGGAAGCCGTCGCCGTAGGCGTGCGTGAAGTGGGGCTGGCTCACGATGGTTACCCCCAGTTCGCCCAGGCGCCGGAGTTGGGCGTCGGTCACCACTCCCCCGTGTTCGATCCGGTGCGGGATCGGGGGCACCCGCCCCTGGAGGTGGGTGAGGATGTCGATGGCGAGGTCGATCGCCTCATCCCCGACGGCGTGCATCGCCAGCGCCCATCCGGCGGTGGCCGCGCCGATCGCGCGTGAGCGAAGCGCGCGCGGGTCCGTCTGGAAGTATCCGTGGTTGGCGGGGCAGTTCTCGTACCCGCCCGACATCTTCGCGGTGTTCCCGAGGATCGAGCCGTCGAGGAAGATCTTCACCGGCCCGAGGCTGAGCCATTCGTCTCCGAACCCGGACCTCATCCCGGTGGGGAGCCCGTGGAAGGTTTCCTGCCCCCGGGGGATGTCGGTGAGGAGGTCGGAGGCCACCATCACCTGGGTGCGGGCCCGCAGCGCGCCGTTCTCCCGGGCATGTTGGTAGGCGCCGAGTTCGCTGGGGCTGTGCCCGATCCACCCGCCGGCGATGCCTGCGTCTGTCACCGAGGTGAGCCCCTGGGAGGCGTAGACGCGGTGGGCGGCGGCGAGGGCGCCGGCGATGTCTTCCTCGCTCAGTGGGTGCATGGCGTCTTGGACCAGCGACATGGCGGTCTCTTCCAGCACCCCCGTGGGGTGCCCGCGGGAGTCGAGCACCACGGTGTGTTTGATCCACACGGGGCGCCCGCCGCTGGCGCGGTCGAGTTCGCGCGGGTTCGGGTAGGCTCCCCCTGTAGCCATCTGGTTGTACCCAGAGGCGAGCACCCATTCACCCTGATCGAGGGTTTGGGCCCGCTGGGAGATTCGGTGGTAAACCTCTGCGAGCCCGCTCACTCCGGAGAGGTCCACCTCCAGCAGGGTGGTGCCGAACCAGACCGAGTGCGCGTGGGCGTCGTTGAACCCGGGGGTGATCCACGCGCCGTCGGCCTCGACCCGTTGCCGCGCCGTCAGGCCCTCGCACTCCTCGTCCAGGGCCACCACCCTCTCACCGAGCACCGCGACTCTGGTGGCCACCGGGCGGGCCGGATCCTGGGTGAGCAGCGTGGCCCCGTCGATGAGCAGGTCGACCTTCACCGCTTGGCCCCGAACAGGGTTCCCAGGGCCGGGGCGTTCACCTCGATTCCGGCGAGGGCGAGCCCCTTCCACACCGTTACCTGGTTCGCCGTCAGCACCGGTTTGGCGAGGGTGCGTTCCAGTTCCCCGATCAGCCTGGCGGTGTGCATCGCGGTATCGGGCAGGAGCACGGCGTCGGCCCCGAGGGCGTCGTTGCTCCGGGCGAGTTCGAGCACTCCCTCGTCGCTGAGCTCGCTGGCGAGCGCGGCCGTGGCGATATCGTGGCTCACCATCGAGACCACCTCCACCCCTCCGGCCTCGAGGAAGGTGCGGAAGTGCGCGGACACCTCGCGGGGGTAGGTCGCGGCGATCGCCACCTTGCGCGCGCCGAGGTGCCGAAGCGCCTCGACGAACGCGAGCGAGGTGGAGGAGGCGGGCACGCCCAGGGCCGCGCCGATTTCCTCGGCCTGCGCTTTCGCACCCTCCCACCCGAACACGAAGCTTGCCGAGGTGCACGCCCACATCACCGAATCCACCGGGAGTTCTCGCATTTCCCCCGCGCCCTGGAGGAGCCGCTGGCTGGAGCCTAGATCGAGGAGGGCCTGAACTTCGTGGGCGTCCTCCCCGACGGAGGTGTGGATCACGCGGAGTTCGATATCCTCGTTGAACAGACCCTCCATGAACGGGTAATCATCCTCGGCGGCGTAGCCGGGGTACAGCAGACCGATCGTCGTCATGTGTGGTCCTTTCATTCCCATCCCACCAATTAAGTTGGAGGAAAAGTGGCTCGGTACATCACCATCACCCTGGATAAGCGTGAGGTCTCCTGCCGTGCGCGGCTGCTCGACGATGAGGCTCCCCGCACGGCGGCGGCGGTGTGGAACGCGTTACCGCAGGTAAGTCAGGTATACCACGGGAAGTACGCCCGTAACGAGGTGTACAACCTCGTGCCTGCCTTTTCCGCCGACCCCGGCCCGGAGAACACCACCGTCACCCCGATCCCCGGAGACGTGTGTTACTTCCGTTTCTCGGCCACCGAGCTCGGCAACCCCGGGTACGGCTACCGCGAGGGCGAGGGCTCCGACACGGGCGAGGAGATCGTTGATCTGGCGGTGTTCTACGGCCGGAACAACCTGCTCATCAACGGCGATGTGGGGTGGGTTCCGGGGAACGTGTTCGCTACCATCGTCGAGGGGTTGGAGGAGTTCGCCCGGGCCTGCCAGGATCTGTGGATGAACGGGGTGGCCGGGGAAACACTCCGGTTCGAGCGCGGGTAACCCCTCAGGCAATCGTCTCGGCCTCGCCGGGGAACGGGTTGCGGGCGGCAGGCACGACGGGGATCGCGCCTGGGGCGTGGATCAGGCGTTGCTCCGGCCCGGCGGCCTCGCGCCCGAGCCTGCGCAGCGCGGCCCAGATGGTCGCCTGGTTCGCGGTGATCACGGGTTTGCCCAGTTCCTGCTCCAGCGGGGCGATGAGATCGTAGGTGGGCAGGTTGGTGCAGCTCACCAGGATCGCCTGCGCCTGCGGGCGATCGACCTCGCGGATAAGATCCGCCGTGTGGGTTTCGGGAACCGCCCAGATCTCGTGGTCGAGGCCGAGCGCACCGTGGCCCACCACCTCCACCTCGTACTCGGCGAGGAAGCGGTCCAAATAGTGCGAAAGCTCGGGCACGTACGGGGTGGCCACCGCGACCCGGGAGAGGCCGAGGTGGGCGAGCGCCTCGACGAAGGCCCCCGAGGTGGTGAGGGCGTGCTGCGCCCCGCCGGCCAGCATCGCCTGGCGGATCTCCTTCTCTCCCAGCGCCCCGGCGATGAAGCTCCCCGACGCGCAGGCGTAGGCCACGGTGCCCACGCGCCCGGCGGTGAGGCTCCGGGCGGCGAGGGTGAGCGGTTCGGGGTTGGAGATCTCGCGGATGAACTCCACGTTGACGTCGTCGTCCACGTACGGGGTGCGGGTGATGAGCAGGTCGATGCCGCCGGGAACCCACCGCCACAGCTCGGAGTCCAGTTCCATATCGAACGGGACGATCACCCCGAAGGCGTCACGCTGCTTGGGTTCAAAGAGGGCATCCATCATCACTCACTTCTGAGTTTTAGGTATTTCCTCTCATGCTAGGGCCCTGACCAGCGGCTGTAAACCCGCGTGATAGCGCGGAAAACCCTAGGTGGTGTCAGATTTCTCCAGGCCCGTCCTGCGGGGGCCCTCGGCGGGCGGCAGGACGACTTCTACGCGTTCCTTGCGCAACGCACCCACCATGGCGAACACCATGGCGAACACCATGATGAACACGGGTAGGCCGACCACGGTAATCACTTCCTGCAGTGCACCGATCCCGGCGTCGCCCCCAAGCACGATCAGCGCGGCGGCAACGGCCCCTTCGGCCACACCCCAGAACACGCGCTGGCGTACCGGCCCAGGGGTCTCATCCCCCGTGCACAGCATGTCTACCACGAGGGAGGCGGAGTCGGAGGAGGTGGCGAAGAACAGCGCCACGATGACCACCGCGAGCCCCTGCATAAGTTGCGCCGCGGGGAAGTTTTCGAGGAACTCGTAGATCGCGATGGGAACCTGCCCCTGGTTGACCACGATGTCCGATATCGCGCCGCCGGTGCCGTTGATCCCGTCCACCTCCATCGCGCTCCACCCGAAGATGACGAACCAGATGAGCGTGAAGGTTGCCGGGGCAACGAGCACCCCGATGACGAACTCGCGGATGGTGCGGCCCCGAGAGATCCGTGCGAGGAACACGCCCATGAAGGGCGACCAGGTGACCGTCCACGCCCAGTAGAACACCGTCCAGTCGATCTGCCAGCCCCATCCCTCTTCGGTGAACTGGCTCATCGCGTCGTTCCAGAACGACAGCGGGATGATGTTCTGCGCATAGACCCCGATCGACTCGATGATCTGGCGCAGCAGGAAGACCGTATCTCCGAAGAAGAGCACGAACAGCATGAGGCCCACGGCCATGCCGATGTTGAGGTTGGAGAGGATCCTCACCCCCCGGTCCAGCCCTCGCACGATCGACCACACCGCCACCACCGTCAGCACGGTGATGATGATGACCTTGGCTCCCACCGAGTCGGGGACGCCGAACAGGTGGGTGAGCCCGGCGTTGATCTGGGAGGTGCCCAGCCCGAGTGAGACGGCGAGCCCGAACAGGGTGCCGAGGATCGCGAACACGTCGATGGTCTTGCCGATGGGCCCGTAGATCTTATCTTTGAGGAACGGGTAGAACACCGACGAGACCCGCATGGGCAGGTCGTAGCGGTAGATGAAGTACCCGAAGGCGAGCCCGGGCAGGGTGAAGATCGTCCACGTGTGCAAACCGAGGTGGTAGATGGAGAAACCCATCGCATCCTGCGCGGCCTCGGCGCTGTAGGGCACCACCCCGGGGATCGGTGGGTCGGCGAAATGGGAGATCGGTTCGGCAACCCCCCAGAACATCAGTACGGTGCCGATCCCGCCGGCGAAGAGCATCGCGAACCACGACACGTTCGAGTACTGGGGCTTATCTCCGTCTTTACCGAGGCGGATCTTGCCGTACTTGCTGATTGCGATCCAGATGAGGAACAACAGCCACACGCTCACGCCCAGGACGAAGAACCATCCCAGGTTGGTGACCACCCACAGACGACTGGTGGCAAACACCCTGCCCACCGGCTCCTGGAAAATCAGGACGATCGCGAGGAACACGATCATGAGCCCCGCCGACCAGAAGAAGATTTGAGGATTCGTCCTGAGTCCGAGTCGTTTCGCGAGCTTCTCCATCACCGTCTCCATCGTCGGGTTCGCATGCGTCCATCGCGTCGCGTCAACAGTCAATTACTTAGGCGATAGAGTAACAGCCCCGGCGTACGCAGGTTCGCACGACACTCGGGTGACCTCTACCGCCCCAGCGCGCACTTACGCCCCGAAGCCGGCACCTAGGTGATCGACTAGATTTTGACGGCCTCTCCACGCCGCCGATCTGCGGCGCCATGATCGGCATACTTGCGCGGCAGATCACCAACTTATCTGCGGTTGCCGCAGACAAAGTCATATCATCGAGCTAGTGTTATTAGACGCTAGACTTACTCCCGTTGATGAGCCTCACTCAACGTTTCGCCTCACACTAAAGGGAACGAATTACTTGTCAGATCAGAGAGACGATCGGGCCACCGCCGAGGCCCGCCAACTCGGGATGCCCGTCACCCGTATCGGTTCGCAGTTTCTGATCGATGCCCTCGCGTGGCTGTTCGCGATCCCGTTCGCGGGGCTGCTTCGGTATGACTTCGAGGTGTCGAAGGTCAGTTGGCTCCCCCTCGTAGTTCTCGCTCTCATCATGACGCTCAGCCAGTGGGCGGTCGGGTATGCCCTGAAGCTGTATCGCGGGCGGTACACGTTCGGTTCCTTCGAGGAGGTTCGCGCCGTCACGATGGTTGCGACGATCCTCACCGCGGTTTCTGCTCTCACGTTGTTCGCGTTCGGGCCCACCGTGAAGATCCCGCGGAGCGTCATGCTTATCGCGTTTCCCATCGCGATGGTGGCTATGCTCGCCACCCGGTATGTCAAACGGCTGTTTATCGAGCGCGGAAAACGCCCCGACGGCGCCGCTCCGACCCTGATCTATGGTGCTGGATACCTGGGCGAAAGCTTGGCACGGCGAATGTCCACGGACCCACAGTCGCCCTACCTCCCGGTCGGCTTCCTCGACGACGATCGGAGCCGGGCGGCCCTCACCATTCGCAACGTT
>CAJDUU010000094.1_pt1 | contig 13444 bp, 9 predicted proteins | sample 7391041 | NCBI WGS metagenome assembly CAJDUU01 (sample SAMEA7055689, study PRJEB34461) | soil metagenome | biome: terrestrial ecosystem; feature: Peninsula; material: soil | place: Antarctica | collected 2016 | reverse complement strand
CCACTTCATGCGCGGCATCGGCAGTCTCAGCCATCACGGCATCACCCCGCAGTGGGGACCCGGCAGGCACGGTCCCGGCGACAACACCTTCTCCTACTTCACCGACCCGGCCAACCTCGTCGGTGGAGGCGGCGATGATCCCGATGCGCCCTTGGTGGCGTGTTCCACAGACGGGATGTCGAAATACATCCTCGGACCGATGGAAATTCCAGGAACGGATATCGCGTCCGCGACATCCGGACTTGCGGTGAACTCAGCCGGCGCCCCGACCGGTGACTACGCCGTGAGCATCACGTTCAATAAAGAGGGAACCCAAAAGTTCCGAGACGTGACAACGCGGCTGTACCAGGAACACCGGGCAGACGGCACCAACCGGTTCGCCGCTGTTCTCGATGGGTTGGTGACCATCGCCCCGGCGATCGACAACGGCCCGATCCCCAACGGAGAGGCACAGATCACCGGGAACTTCACCCGTGAGGAAGCCTCAAACATGGCCCGCCAACTAAGTTTTGGGGCCCTGCCGATCACCTTCGAAGTGCAGTCGGAAGAACAGATCTCGGCGACTCTGGGTTCGGAACAACTCCAGAAAGGGCTGCTGGCCGGGATCATCGGGCTCATCCTCGTGATCGGCTACTCGGTGTGGCAGTACCGGGGACTAGCGCTCGTCACCGTCACATCTTTGACCGTGGCAGCAACCCTCACCTTCGGGACTATCGCGTTGCTCTCGTGGATCCAGGGGTATCGCCTGTCCCTGCCGGGCGTGGCCGGGTTGATCATCGCTATCGGGATCACGGCCGACTCTTTCATCGTATATTTCGAACGTATTCGTGATGAAGTGCGCGAGGGCAGATCACTCAGTGCCGCGGTGGAGTACGGGTGGGAGCGCGCGAGGCGAACAATTCTGGCATCGGACGCGGTGAACCTGCTGGCTGCCAGCGTACTGTTCTTCCTCGCCGTCGGGGGAGTGCGCGGCTTCGCCTTCACTCTCGGGTTGACCACCGTGATCGACTTAATCGTCGTGTTCGGTTTCACCCACCCGATCATGCAGTTGCTCATCCGCACCAAGTTCTACGGCGGTGGGCACAAGCTTTCGGGGCTCGATCCCGAGCACCTCGGCGCGACCGTTTCCGCATATCGCGGACGAGGTGCGTTCAGAACACCGGGCGAGAGAACGCCGAAGTCGATTGCGGAACGCAAGCGCGAGGCTGCTCGCGAGCAGCTTGTGAGTGATGCTGCTGGAGAAGGTGGAAACTAGATCATGGTAAGTTTCGCTCAATTCGGTAACGAACTCTATACCGGCAAACGGTCTTACAACATCGTCGGCAAGCGCAAACGCTGGTTCCAGATCGCTGGCGTACTGATCGTTCTGTCGATCCTGCTGCTCACCCTGGTGCGCCTCAACCCAGGGATAGAATTCCGAGGTGGCTCCGAATTCCAAGTTGCCAACGTGAACACGGTGGACCAGAGCCTCGCCTATGAGGCGGTAGATACGGTGGCGACGGACCATGTGGCGCGCGTCTCCCAAGTGGGAAGCAGCACGATCCGGGTGCAGACCGAGGAACTGAGTGAGGAACAAACCGCGCAATTGGCGACCGCGCTGGCCGACGCTTACGAGGTGCCTACAGGGGAAGTGACATCCTCCTTTGTTGGGCCCGCGTGGGGTCAGGACGTCACCGGCAAGGCACTACGCGGACTCGTCATCTTCCTCGCGTTGGTCACCATCGTTATGGCGGCCTACTTCCGCCACTGGAAAATGTCCATCGCTGCACTCATCGCGCTGCTCCACGACCTCGTCATCACCGTCGGTCTCTACGCTGGAATCGGATTCGAAGTCACCCCGGCGACGGTGATCGGGTTCCTCACGATCATGGGCTACTCCCTCTATGACACGGTGGTGGTGTTCGATAAAGTTCGAGAGAACACCGCGGGAGTGCTGGAACAGACTCGATACACGTACGCAGAGGCAGCCAACCTCGCTGTGAACCAAACCTTGGTCCGCTCCATCAATACGTCGATCGTGGGGCTCCTGCCGGTCGGCTCGATCCTTTTCGTGGGCTCCTTCCTGATGGGTGCCGGAACCCTGCGGGATATCTCGCTCGCCCTGTTCGTCGGGCTGATCTTCTCGACCTTGTCATCTATTTTCGTTGCGACACCGATCGAAGTGTGGCTGAGGGAACGGGACCCCGTGATCGTCGAACACAACCAAAAGGTGTTCGCCGCCCGCACCAAAGTGAGTGAACACGGCGAAATCGAAGTTGAGGAAGCCGTCGTGGGTGGTTTAGTCGCGGGTGAACACCGGGGGCAGTCTGCACAACCAGTAAGGAAGAGAGGCCGGAGAAAGTGACGCGAGTGCTTGCTGATCGGGTTCGTGAGAAGATTCGCGACGTCCCCGATTTCCCCACTCCTGGGGTGCTGTTTAAAGACATCACGCCGCTCCTCGCCGACGCGCAAACATTCACCGACGTGATCGACCACCTCACGGAACGTTTCCGCGGTAAGGCCGATATCGTCGCGGGCGTGGAAGCTCGAGGATTCCTCCTCTCGGCGCCCCTCGCGGTGGCCCTCGGGGTGGGTTCGCTCGTTGTGCGCAAAGCCGGGAAGCTCCCCCCACCAGTAATTTCGGCAACCTACGATCTGGAGTACGGCACCGCTGAGGTGGAGGTCTCACAAACGGTCGTGGAGCCGGGTCAACGAGTGATCCTGCTTGATGATGTGCTGGCCACCGGCGGCACTGCCGCGGCCGCGGCCTCGCTCCTCGAACAGGCAGGTCTCGAGGTCGTGGGGATGGCATTCCTGATGGAACTCGAGGCACTCGGGGGCCGCAAAGCACTAGCGGGCAGGGACCCGTATTCGATCCTGACGTTCTGACGCTCCCAGCAGTCCTATTATGGGGGAATGAACGATAAACCCAACAGCTCGGCAGTGAACCAGGATCCGGTAATTCCAGGATCCCGGGTTCGCTCAGCTCTGCTGTGGTTCGGCTCCCGCGGTGCGCACTCCACGCCGCTGATCTTGGAGCCGCTCCTATCTGCACTCAAGGAGAACGACCCGAAGGCAGACACCGATCTGATTGAACGGGCCTACGAGGTCGCGGAGCGTTCACACCGCGGCCAGATGCGTAAGAGCGGCGACCCCTACATCACCCACCCGGTCGCGGTGGCAACGATCCTTGCGGAACTGGGCCTGCCCCCGGCGACGTTGGCGGCAGCCCTCCTCCACGACACGGTGGAGGACACTGATTATTCCATCGAAGAACTCACCGAGGAGTTCGGAGAGGAGATCGCCCTCCTCGTGGACGGCGTGACCAAGTTGGACAAGGTCACCTACGGTGAGGCCGCACAGGCAGAGACAGTGCGCAAGATGGTGATCGCCATGGCCCGGGATATCCGTGTACTGGTGATCAAACTCGCCGACCGGCTCCATAACGCCCGGACATGGCGGTACGTCTCAGCCGAATCCGCCTCACGCAAGGCCAGAGAGACTCTCGAGATCTACGCCCCACTGGCCCACCGTCTCGGGATGAATACCCTCAAATGGGAGCTCGAGGATCTCTCTTTCGCTGCCCTGTACCCGAAGGTGTACGAGGAGATCGTTCATCTCGTTTCCGAACGCGCACCAGCCCGGGATGAATACCTGGGAGTCGTGAGGAACCAGATTCTCTCGGACATGAAGCGGGCGAAGATCAAGGTGACGGTCACCGGCCGACCCAAGCACTACTACTCCATCTATCAGAAGATGATTGTCAGAGGCAGGGAATTCACCGATATCTACGACCTCCTGGGGGTTCGGGTGTTGGTCGAAAGCGTTCGCGATTGCTACGCGGTGTTAGGTGAAGTACACAACCGGTGGAACCCCATTCCCGGGCGTTTCAAAGATTACATCGCGATGCCGAAATTCAATATGTATCAATCGCTGCACACCACGGTGATCGGACCAGAGGGTAAACCCGTGGAGATCCAGATCCGGTCCCAGGAAATGCATCGGCGCGCTGAATACGGGGTGGCCGCCCACTGGAAATACAAGGAGCAATCCCGCGGTCAAAAGGGTACCGGCGATTCAGGGGAGATGCCGTGGCTGCAACAACTCGTCGACTGGCAGCGGGAGACCGTCGACCCGACTGAATTCCTGGACTCGCTTCGATATGAGATGTCGGGAGCTCAAGTTTACGTCTTCACGCCCAAGGGCGATGTCATCGCTCTGCCGGCCGAGGCGACGCCGGTGGATTTCGCGTACGCGGTACACACCGAAGTTGGGCATCGTACGGTCGGCGCACGCGTCAACGGACGGCTTGTTCCGTTGGATTCGACCTTAGAAACCGGCGACACGGTAGAAGTTTTCACCTCCAAGTCCGAAAGCGCGGGCCCGAGTCGAGACTGGATCAATCTGGTTCGCAGCCCGCGTGCCCGCAACAAGATCAAACAATGGTTCACCAAAGAACGACGCGAAGAGGCGATCGAAGCGGGCAGGAACCTGCTCGCCCGGGCGGTGCGCAAGAGGAACCTCCCGCTGCAGCGCCTGCTCTCACCCGAGAACATGATGGCGCTTATCCACGATTTGACGTATAAGGACGTCTCAGCGCTCTATGCCGCGGTAGGTGAGGGACACATGTCCCCGGAGAACGTGGTCGAGCGGCTCTTGAAATCGGTCGGCGGGGAAGAGGGGGCCGAGGAGGATCTGGCGGAGGCAACCAGACCCACACGCGCGCGTGCCTCCACCCGAGCCGCGGCGCCGCAGGTGATAGTGGACGGGATGTCGGACACGAATATGCTCACTAAGCTTGCACGCTGCTGCACGCCAGTACCGGGTGACAAGATCAAGGGATTTGTCACCCGGGGGCAGGGCATTTCCGTGCATCGCGAGAACTGCGCCAATCTCAAGAACCTCAGCACCGATGAAGGCCGATTGATAGATGTGGAGTGGGGCACAGACCAGAAGGACGCCGAGTTCCTGGTCCAGATCCAGGTTGAGGCGCTCGACCGCAACGGGCTCCTCTCTGATGTGACGAAGGTGCTCAGTGATAATCACGTCAACATTCTCTCCGCGAATGTTGGGACCACCACCGACCGCGTTGCGGTGCTCCGATTCCTCTTCGAGATGGCCGAACCTTCCCACCTCGGGCATGTGCTAACGCAGGTGAGATCGATCGAAGGCGTGTTTGATGCATTCCGGGTGCACGGGACCGCCCGGGATACGGACCCGGAGGAAGACCCCGCCGTCCATGCGCGTTACAACGTTGAGTGACGCCGCCTGAGGGCGGGGCGCGGAGCGCCTAGCTCACGTCTTGCGCGGCCTTGAGCACCTGTTCCAACCATGCCTTCCGGGCGTCTAAGGCCTGCTCGGCCTCCAAGATCCTCTTCTCGTCCCCGGACGATTTAGCCTTAGCGAGGTCCTCCTCGAGTGAAGCGATCGCCGCGTTCAACTGCGCCGCAGCGCCTTCGGCTCGTTCCTGAAGCCGAGGGTTGGTGCGCTTCCACTCACTCTGCTCGGCATCGCGTACCGCTTGCTCGACGGCGCGCATGCGACCCTCGACGTTGCGCACCTGCGACCTGGGCACCTTCCCCGCCTCTTCCCACCGGTCTTGGATGTCGCGTAAACGGGTCTTGCTCTCCTCAAGGTTCTTGATTGGCAGCAGCTGTTCCGCCTCCTCGAGAAGTTTCAACTTAACTTCGAGGTTGGCCTCGAACTCGGCGTCCATAGCCTCATTCTGCGCCTGGCGGGCTTGGAAGAACACGTCTTGCGCCGCTCGGAAGCGCGCCCACAAGGCGTCGTCGTCCTTGCGAGACGCCCGACCGGCGGCCTTCCACTCATCCATGAGCTGACGGTAAGCCCCGGAGGTGGGCCCCCAATCAGTGGAGTTCTGCAGCGCTTCAGCCCTTTCAATGAGCTTCTCCTTGGCGGCCTTGGCCGCTGCGTGCTTGCTGTCGAGCTCGGCGAAGAACTGACGCCGGCCCCGATCGAAGGTGGAACGGGCGGCTGAGAACCGTTTCCACAGGGCGTCCTCCGTCGGCTTGTCGATACGAGCATCGTTGCGTTGGGCGTTCTTCCACTCGTCGAGAAGGGAGCGCAGGCGATCTCCTTGCTGACGCCATTGCATCTGCTCGGGATCCGTTGCGGCGATTGCCTCGGCCTTTTCGATGATCTTTGTTCGCCTTGCGAGGGCCTGTGCCTTTGCCTCCTCCCGTTCTTTGGCGAGTACTTCCTTGCGTTCAGCGACCTTCCCGCGAAGTTCCTCCACCTTGCTGCGCAAAGCGTCAAGATCACCGACGGCAGCCGGTTCCGTCAACGCCTCATCCAAAGAGGCCAGACCCGAATCCAGGTCACGAGCTTCGGATACTGCCCGACAACACGGTCACCGGATTTCTCAATGACGCTGACGTTTCCTTCGGCGTCTACCTTGCCGAATTTCTCAGCCTCGGCGATGTCCTGCGGGTCACCGATAGGCTCGGGCGTTTCGACAGTGGGCACTACCTTTGCTGCGCTTGGTGCGATGATTTTGCTCACCGCCGCGGGCGAAGGGATCGAGGCGGGGGTCGGCCGTGAACCGGGCGTGGGAGTCGCGGGAGTGTCGGGGGCGGAGGATCCCGTCGGCTCCGCAGCCTCGGGTGGTAGGTGTGCTGAGATCCCTGCCGCCTCGTGGGCAGCGGGCGCTTGCCCTTCGGTCTGATCTTGACGCTGTTGCTCGGTCACTTGAATTCCACACTTTCGATGATGACGCGTGTCAATGGTTGTCCATCCATTGAGCCGTCGACGGTTCCCGCTTCTGCAATATTTCTCAACAACTCTAGTCCGGTGTTGATTGATCCCATAACGGAATAGCCTCCTGCGCTGTCCGAGGGAAGCTTAATATCCTCAAAGACGAGAAAAAATTGTGAACCCATCGACGATCCATCCCCAGGGATTCGTGCCATTGCAACCGTACCTGCCCGGTAAAGATCGTCCCGCGGGGCGTTTTCCACGGGGCCGAAGGTGTAGCCGGGCCCACCGGTTCCGGTTCCAGTGGGGTCGCCGCACTGCAACAGGGACGTGGGCAGGAGTCGGTGGCATTCGGTTCCGTCGAAGAAGCCGGCCTTAGCCAGAGAGGTGAAACTTGCGACGGCCTGCGGCGCTGCGTCACCGCTGAGCACCATTTCGATTTCCCCCTCGCTTGTGTGCAGCCCGAGGGTCCAATCCCTACCTTGCGCTTGCGAGGCTGGCGGTGCCGACTGGTTTTGCTGTTCGTCCGTGGAACTGTTTCCGGCGATTAGCCATGCGGCGATGCCGATTCCGATGATGAGTGCAGTGAGGATCCCAATGATTGGGACGCGCCGATTCGGAGTGGAGTCTGAGCGGGCCGGAACGTTCATGTACACCTCGTTTCAGCGCACCATTCTAGAACTCAAACCCTACTGGCCAAGCCCTATTGGTGGTCACGGACTGGTTACGTTTCCCGGTACCGGTTTCCGGCCTCGCATCGGTGGCTGAGGGTTGCGCAGGATGTTCGCGGGCGGGGTAGGAAGTGGAAGAATAGGGGCATGAGTCGAATTTCCCCCCTTTCAGGTTTCCCCGAATGGCTACCTCGCCAACGAATCATCGAATCGCACGTCGTGAATACACTCCGCCGCGTATTCGAACTTCACGGTTACGCGGAAATCGAAACGCGAGCGGTGGAACCGCTGGAGCAGCTGTTGGCCAAAGGGGAGACCTCGAAGGAGGTCTACCTGCTGCGCAGACTCCAGGAGGAATCCGAAACATCCGACCGCGACACGCTCGGTCTCCACTTCGACCTCACGGTTCCGTTCGCGCGGTACATCATCGAGAACGCCGGAAAACTAAATTTTCCGTTCAAGCGCTATCAGATCCAGAAGGTTTGGCGCGGTGAACGCCCCCAGGACGGGCGTTTTCGCGAGTTCCTACAAGCGGATATCGATGTGGTGGCCGACGGGGAGTTACCCGATCACTACGAGGCAGAGATGCCGATCGTAATCGCCTCGGCATTCGAGGAGCTCCGTAAAGTGGGGATGCCCCCAGTTAAGATCCACGTGAACAACCGAAAACTCAATCAGGGGTTTTATCTTGGGATCGGGATCGGGGACGTGGAGGGAACCCTACGAACCATCGATAAGCTCGACAAACTCGGGCCTGAGGCGACGGCCGAACTGCTCATCCAGGAAAACGGTGCCACGTCGCAGCAGGCAGAGGCGGCACTCGCGCTGGCGGCTATCTCCGGGTCCGATGCATCATTCGTTGATCGGGTACGCGCACTTGGTGTGTCACATCCGATGCTCGAGGAGGGGTTGGATGAGCTTGCGCGTCTGGTCGAGGCTGCGGCACGGCGGGTACCCGGCGTCGTCGAAGCAAACCTGAAGATCGCCCGTGGCCTGGACTATTACACCGGATCGGTCTATGAAACTACCCTGGTCGGGCACGAAGGATTAGGATCGATCTGCTCCGGGGGACGCTACGATTCCTTGGCCTCCGATGGAAAGAGGACTTACCCGGGCGTGGGTATTTCTGTTGGGGTGACACGCCTGGTCTCCCGCCTCATCAGCGAGAACCTGGTGGCGCCGACCCGCGCGACCCCCACGGCGGTACTCGTCGCGGTGTGGGACGAGCAGGAACGTCCGCGCAGTGAGGCCATCGCGGCCAGCCTACGGGCGCGGGGGATCCCGACAGACGTCTCGCCGACAGCGGCGAAACTGGGTCGGCAGATCCGGTTCGCCGACAGGATCGGAATCCCGTACGTTTGGTTCCCTGGGCGCGACGGCGCCAGCGACGAGGTGAAGGACATCCGCTCGGGTGAGCAGGTGGAGGCCGGACCGGACGCGTGGGCGCCACCCGCTGAAGACCTCCATGTTCGCGTAGTCGCGGTGGAGTAGACTCAGCCGCTGCGGTGAGGTCTATGCGGCGCCGATATCAATTGGGCCGTTGAACGATCAACGCTACGGGCTGCACCGCGAGGCCCCTCTCGGGTAACGAGGGGTGGGGCAGAGAAGGTCGATTTGAGCGACGTATCCCTGCCCACTTCCACCCTGGCCCCGTTCTAGGAAGGGCGTTGGCCCGCCTCACCACCGACCTGCACCCGTTTGTCGTCCTGCCCTGGGTGGGGCAGGACGACATAGCGTGGTTCGGTGGCTTTGCGGTGGAGTAACTCCCTAGGCCTGCGCCTGAAGCTTAGGCGAGGTGTTCAGGCGCGCTTCTTCGGGCGGCCGAATTGCCGCGGACGGCGATCTCCGGCTCGAGGAGAATCGGAACGGAAATCTCGCTTCCCAGAGAACTTCCTCTCCGGACGGCGCCCACCGCCCTCGCCGGCCCCGCGGGGGCCAGTGTCTACGGAGATGCGAAGGGGGTTTCCACCTAATTCAGCGCTCCGTAGGCGCCTCATTTGATCTTGGTCGAGCTCCGTTTGGATATCTACCAGCGTGAAGGTGTCGAAGATTTTGATCCGCCCGAGATCACTTCCGCGGATCCCACCCTCGTTGGCAATGGCACCGACGATACCGCCCGGGCGGGCGCCATGTTTGTGACCCACCTCGACACGGTAGCTGGTGTATCCATGCTCCGGGCCGGACCCGCGCGCCATGCGTGGGCCACGCTCATCGCGTCCACGTTCTCGAGAGCTTACGCCCCGTTCATCAAATTGCGCAGCGAATTCCTCGTCACGCGCCCGGGGTCCCTCATCGCCTACTGCAGAGGCGAGGAGTGCCGCGGCGATCGCCAGCGGGTCCGCATCGGACGTGTCTACCAGGTCAGTGAGCTGCGCGCGGTAGCCTTCCAGGCGCCCCCGCTCGATGCGCTCAAGCACGTTATCAAGGACCTTTTTCGCACGGATCTCGCTGACATCCTTGGGCGAGGGGATACGCACCTCCGCCAGGCGCGTCTTGGTGACACGCTCGATGTTGCGTAGGCGGCTGTTTTCTTTCGGGGTGAAAAAGGTCAACGCTCGACCTTCACGCCTCGCGCGCCCTGTGCGCCCGATCCGGTGGACGTAGGCGTCCACCTCTCGGGGCACGTCGAAGTTGACCACCAACCCGACGCGGTCGACGTCGAGACCGCGCGCGGCGACATCGGTTGCGACAAGGACGTTGAGGCTCCCGGAGCGGAGTCGCTCCACGATCCGTTCGCGTTCCTTCTGCTGCACATCTCCGGATATGGTGGCCGCGTTAACGCCTCGGGAAATGAGCTCGGCACCCACCTCCTCGGCGTCCTTACGGGTTCGCACGAAGACGATCGCGGCGTCGGCCTCGGTGGTTGCGAGAACGCGGTAGAGCGCGCCTACTTTGTGCCGGAAGGGGACGATCGCGTATTCCTGCGTGATCGTACTGGTTTCGTCCGTTACCGGGCTGATCGTCACTTCTACCGGCTCGACCATGTGCTCCCGGGCAACGGTCCTGATCGCGCGCGGCATTGTTGCGGAGAACAGTGCGGTCTGGCGTTCCGGGTTGGCTTTGGAAAGAATTTCGTCCACGTCCTCGGCGAAACCCATCCGGAGCATTTCGTCCGCCTCGTCGAGTACGAGGTACGTCAAGGAGCTGAGGTCCAGAGCTCCGCGGGAGAGCATGTCGATGACACGCCCAGGGGTGCCCACGACCACTTGGGCTCCCTCACGTAGGCCGCCCAACTGCGGCCCGTAGGGTGCGCCGCCATAAACGGGGAGTACTTTCACCGATTTGCCGGCCAGCTCTTCGATCGCCTCAGCGACCTGGATGGCGAGTTCACGAGTCGGGGCTAGGACCAGACCCTGCACCACGGGCATGGCGGGGTCGATCTTGGTCAGGAGTGGAAGCCCGAACGCGGCCGTCTTACCGGTCCCGGTCTGAGCGACGCCGACGACGTCGTGCCCGAGAAGTAACGGGGGAATAGCTTGTTGTTGGATTTCAGTGGGCTCTTCAAAACCAAGGGCGGCCGTCCGCGCTACAAGCGCATCGGTGAGACCCAGGTCGGCGAAGTTAATCATGCAGTTGCCGATTCTCTCTATCAAAGGGGAGCACGGGCCCGTGTGGCCACTTGCCGCACCCTGATAACACTCAACCTGCGGCCTGTCTGCTCCGAACTCATCTAGTCTATGTAGAATTTTCGCAATATTAGCCACCTACCCTTGTGCTTCTCATCACGGAGCATGCCACGAGGATGTCGAAGTTGCGGCATGATCGAAGAGTGCACGCCGAACTATCCCACCTGCAAGCAGAGCTGCAGAACCTGGTTTTGCCCCTGAACCTACCCGGAGTCAATACCAGCAGAGATCTGATCCAGGCTGTCTCCCACCAGCTCCGTGATTACCTGATTCCCCGGTTCGAGCAATGGGACGCACCGATCATCGTGGTGGTCGGGGGATCCACTGGGGCCGGCAAGTCCACCCTGGTGAACGCCCTGGTGGGGGAGGAGGTTTCACCGGCCTCAGCGATCCGCCCCACCACCCGGGTCCCGGTTCTCCTTCACCACCCCTCGGACCGCGAGTGGTTTCACACCTCCACCTTGCTGCCCAGGTGGGTGAGGGACGCCTCGGTATCGGAACCTGCGGAAAGCGCCGCGGACGATCCTCTCATTCGCCTCCGAAGCTCATCGGCGGTTCCACCCGGCCTCGCGCTGATAGATGCCCCTGACATCGACTCCCTCGATCCTCACAACCGGCTCCGGGCCAGGGAACTGCTGGACGCCGCCGACGCCTGGATCTTTGCCACCACGGCCATGCGCTACGCCGATGCGGTTCCGTGGGAGTACCTGAAAGAGGCTCGCGAGCGAAACGCGGTAATCATGTTGGTACTCGGGCGCGCACCCCACGCCCATGCCGCAGAGGTGACGGAGGATCTCTCCGCCCTGCTGCGCACGCACGGCCTTCACGACGCACCGGTCTTCACCATCATCGAGAAGTCGTCTCAAGGCGAAGCGACCATTTCGGCCGAAGAACTTCGGCCGATCGCGGGGTGGCTGGAACACCTGATCACCCCGGATGCTCGTGATCTGTTGGTCAAGCAGACCGCGGTGGGGGCTACCCAGCACCTGCTTGCTAAGGTGGAACAGATCGCAGTGGCGCTGGAGGAACAGCACACCACCCGGGAAGCGCTCGAATCGCTAGTGTTGGAGCACTTCCACACGGGCCAGGTGGAGGAGGCGCTCAAGGACGGCGAGCTTCTGCGCGGGGAGGTACTCGACCAATGGCACGAGTTCCTGGGCACCGGTGAGTACCTGCGCCGACTAGAGGCCGGGGTAGGCCGGGTGCGCGATAGGGTCACCCGCCTGTGGCGCAAACCCGCAGAGCGCAACCTCAAGGAGGAACTCAGCCAGGGCTTCGCTGGGCTCATCGTTTCCACCGCCTCCCAGGCGGCGCAACGGGCGTACTCCGCCATGGTGGGAGTAAGAAGACGGGAGCTCGCATCGCTGCCTTCGGGGTGAACGCCGTCGCCGTGCTCCTCATGATCATCGCCTTCGCATCCACCGGCGGACTCGTTGGCGCTGAAGTGGCGATCGCCGGTGGGACGGCGGTGGTGGCGCAGCGTGTGCTCGAAGCCATCTTCGGCGAGCACGGCATGCGCCAGCTCGCCGCCGAAGCGCAAGAGGACCTGCTTCGCAGGGCGAGGCGCCTGATGGACCTCGAGGCACGCAGGTTCCTCGACCGACTTCCCGACCTCCCCCGAGTAGACTTCGCCAATGCCGTCGATTCGGTCCGCAACGCCTTGAAGGAGGTGGCATGACCGAGACGCTCACCACCCACCTGGCCGAACTGGAGACAGCGCTCGACGCCCTCAGCGAGCACGCAGATGCTCAGGTAAGCCAAGAGCTGGAGCAACTCCGGGGCTTGCGAGAACGGATCGAGGCCCGGCGCAGATTCGCACCGCAAACTCTCGTGGTGGCCCTCGCAGGCACCACCGGGGCAGGCAAATCTTCGCTCTTCAATGCACTGACCGGGAGTAAGCACGCAACCGTTGGGGCTCGGCGGCCCACCACCACCGCGCCGAGTGCGGCCATCTTTGGATCCCCCGCCCAAGGAACGGGAGAGCTGCTGGACTGGTTGAATATCTCCGACCGATACACGGTGACCAACCCGCCCTACGATCTCGATTCGGTGATCCTGATCGACCTTCCCGATATCGACTCGATCTCCCAGGGGAACCGGGACACCGCCGAGCGCTTCATCCAGTGCGTAGACGTAGTGATGTGGGTAGTGGATCCGGAAAAGTACGCCGATGCCCGCCTGCACGAAGGGTATCTGCGCCCCTTGGCAGTTCACGCACCAGTGATGGAGATCGTTCTGAACCAAGTGGATCGGATCTCGGCCCAGGACGCTGAGGACGCCGCGGCCGATCTGCGGGCTCGATTGCACGAAGCGGGAATCGCCTCAGAGGTGCTCGCCACCTCCGTTGCGACGGGGTCGGGTATCCCCGAACTGGTCCGCCGATTGGGGGTTCGCGCGGCGGCGAAGGAGGATCAACTCCGCCGACTGCAGCTCGATGCTGCGGCCTTAGGCAAG
>CAJDUU010000069.1_pt1 | contig 13601 bp, 12 predicted proteins | sample 7391041 | NCBI WGS metagenome assembly CAJDUU01 (sample SAMEA7055689, study PRJEB34461) | soil metagenome | biome: terrestrial ecosystem; feature: Peninsula; material: soil | place: Antarctica | collected 2016 | reverse complement strand
GGCCCGCACCCGCGCCGAAACCGCCTTCGATGCGGCTGAGGCGTTCGCGGAAGAAGTCGTCCTCCCAGTCCGCCAGAATTGGGTGAGCCCCGCGCTCGCTGCGGCAGAGACGACCCTCGGGGTCCTGGCGCTCCGCAAAGCACGCCGAGTCGGCGGTGTTGCCGGGGGAGCGTTGGGTACTGGAGGCGTGCTGTTGTTAGGAGATGCCGTGGTGAACATCGTCATCTCCCTCGCGCCGCTGCTGCGACGGAAGGCCTAGCCCTCAGTCGTCCTCGCTGAGAGCCCGCAAGGTGGCCGTGTCGAGGCTGAGGACTGCCTCTTCGTCAGGTCTTCCCGGGAGCACGTTCGTGACGTAGGAGGCAACAGCTTCTGGCAAGGGGATATCGTGCCCGGCGTTTTCTCCCAGGAACCACCGGTGGACCAGAATCTCGTGGAAAATTTCAGCCGGTTCGAGTTTGCCCCGGTACTCCACGGGAATGAGCCGCTGGACGGGTTCGAACACGTCGGTGAGCCAATCGTGGGCCACGTACTCTTCGGGGTCGCCCAAGCGGCCCTTGGCAACCCGGTAGGTGTCCATATCGTTGAGCAAGCGCCGTGCCTGATTCTCCTGCACATCCAACCCGGTCAGGCGCATGAGGCGGCGGTGATGGTGCCCCGCATCGACCACCTTGGGTTCGATCACCACGGCAGTCCCGTCCAGATCGGTGCTCATCGACATCTCTCCGACGTCGAACCCGAGTTCGTTGAGGCGGCGGATCCGCGCGGTCACCCGCCAACGCTCCTCCCCGCCGAACGTTTCACTCGCAGTGAGCTCCTCCCACAGCTCCCGATACCGGGCCTCCAGCCGGTCACCGACCTCGAGAGGGTCATTCCCCTCGGGGAGCAGCCCACCTGCCTCCAGATCCATGAGCTCACCAATGATGTTGACCCGTGCGATCTCGAGATCGTACTCCCGCTGCCCTCGGGTGAGGCGATCGTGGAGGTCGCCGGTCTCGGCGTCCACAAGGTACGCCGAAAAGGCCCCGGCGTCGCGCCGGAACAGGGTGTTGGAGAGCGATACGTCACCCCAGTAGAACCCCTCGAGGTGGAGCCTGACCAGCAGGACGGTCAAGGCATCGATGAGCCGGGTCGCCATATCGGGGGCGAGGTGGCGGGAGAACAGAACCCGGTAGGGCAAGGAGAATTTCAGGTGCCTGGTGATGAGCGCCGAATCTAATGGTCGGCTTTTGCCGTCTTTGCGTCCCGTGACCACGCCGACCGGTTTCACCGCGGGCAGCCCCAATCTCCTGAGATCCCGCAGCAGCTCATATTCTCGGTGTGCGACCGTCTCTCCGATTTCTTTGATCGCGAGAACCCGCCCCGAGAGGCGCACGAATCGAACGACGTGCCGGGATATCCCGCGCGGGAAAGCGGCCAGAATCTCCTCGGGCCACTCCTCTAGGGGAGTATCCCAGGGAAGGTCGAAGAGGGCCGGATCGGGGGAGGCAGCGGTGATCTGCAGCGCGGTGGCCATGTTCCCAGTGTGGCAGATTCCGATCCCCGGCTCCCAAGCGACCGGGTCGATAGACGTGGCCCCGAGGAGTCGCACTCCTCGGGGCCACGTGAGGGGTTCCTATGAAGGTAGGCGTTGGCCACCTGCGCTGGAGAACATGTGCTGTTCACCCTCACGGATCTTCACGAAAATCCGGTCGCCTTTCATCGGAGGCGTTTTCGGCTTCACGCGGACGATGAGTTGCGCGTCGCCCGCGCCGGAGGTGATGTTCTCCGCCGCGTCGATGGAGGCGAGCTCTCCATACACGAACGCATCCGAGCCGAGCTCCTCTACTAGGTTGACGTTGATCGCGAAGGCGCCATCGGTGCCCTCGGGAACCACGTCAAGGGCTTCGGGCCGGAATCCGAGGATGATGTGGCCGTCGTCCTCGGGTGTGAGCGCATCGGCGGTCACCCGGGGGAGTGGGATGCGGGCACCGCCCAGGTGGGCTACGCCGTTGTCGACCCGGAACGTTCCCAGGTTCATCGCCGGTGAGCCGATGAATCCCGCAACGAACACATTCGCGGGGGTGTCGTACATTTCCCGCGGCGTTCCGACCTGCTGGAGTACCCCGAAGTTGAGAACCGCGATCCGATCACCCATCGTGAGCGCCTCGGTCTGGTCGTGGGTCACGTAAACGGTGGTCACACCTAAGCGTCGTTGGAGCGAGGAGATCTGGGTTCGGGTCTGCACCCGCAGTTTCGCATCCAGGTTCGACAGCGGCTCGTCCATGAGGAACACCTGAGGGTTACGCACGATCGCGCGCCCCATCGCCACGCGCTGGCGCTGACCCCCAGAGAGGGCCTTGGGTTTACGGTCGAGGTACTCGGAGAGGTCGAGGATCTTCGCTGCCTCCTCCACCCGTTCACGGATTTCGGCCTTAGGCTTGCCCGCAATCTTCAGCGCGAACCCCATGTTGTCGGCGACTGACATGTGGGGGTAGAGCGCGTAGTTCTGGAACACCATCGCGATGTCCCGATCTTTGGGCTGCACGTCGGTAACGTCGCGGTCACCAATGAGGATTCTCCCCGTGTTCACATCTTCCAAGCCGGCGAGCATCCGCAGAGAGGTCGATTTACCGCAACCCGAGGGGCCCACGAGAACGAGGAATTCCCCGTCTTCGACCTCGAGGTTGAGTGAGTCGACCGCTGGGCGTTCAGTTCCCGGGTAGATCCGAGAAGCATTATCAAAAGTTACTGATGCCACAGTGTTTTTCCCTTCACCGGCAGGTACGTGCCGGACGATCCGTAGTGAAGGTGCCAGATCTTTCTGGCACGGCCCACGCGAATGGGCTGGGTCAAGTCTGCCACAAAGCGGGGGCGGCGGCGCGCCGTACCGAGACATGACCGGAACGTGCCACCCCTTCCGCGGCGGGCACGGTGTCGGCGCTAGGCCTGAGAGGGAGTGTCGGAATCTACGGCGGTGATCGCCCCCCGATTCCTCCGACGCCGCTGATGCACATACAGTCGCAACGCGGCAGCCATCGCGGGTGGGTCGTTCACCCAGAACCGCGCAACGGTGGGCGCGTGGCCCACTTTGATGCCCACATCGGAGAACCTCAGGGTAGCCAGCGCCGTCTCGTCCGTCACATCATCGCCGGCATACAAAACTGTGACTGGCTCTCCCCGGCGTTTCTCCACGTCTGCGCGTAGGGCGGTGAGTGCCTCCCCCTTGGTTGCGGCCACCACAGCGATCTCGACCACCTCGTCGCCCTGCATGGGGTGCACTCCTTCGAGGGCGGCGGGGCCAGCAAGGGCGGCGTCGCGGGCTGCTGCCCCGACCTCGGGCTGGGCTTGCCGGGTGTGTAATGCCGCGGCAGCGGGTTTGTGCTCCACCCACACCCCCTCGTACGCATCCGCGATCTTGGTCAGATCCGCAGTCACGCGTTCAAGAAGCGTCGCCGCTTCTGCATCGAGCTCGAAGTCTTCCCGAGCGAAGTTCCCTTCGCCGTCCACGTGGCCGATCTCCGCTCCGTGACTCCCCACGATCCACGTGTTCGCCGGGGGGTCGGCGAGATGGATGAGATCATCCGCCGGTCTCCCAGAGATAATCGCTAATTCGAGATCCTCGAATGCGGCGATCTCCTCCAGTGCCGCTGCCGCCTCTGGGAGTGGACGGGACGAGCTCGGGTCGTCCACCAGTGGCGCGAGGCAACCATCGAAGTCGAGCGCGATGAGAGCGTAGGGGCGTCCTGCGAGTTTCTCGATCGCGACGACGACGTAGGGATCCAAGCGTGTCGGATCCACCCCGGGGGTCGGCGCAGTGTCCATCGTCATCGCTGCCCTGCCTGACGGACCAACGATCGCAGGAAGGAGTTGGCCCAGTGCTGCACGTCATTGGTGAGAACGCGACGGCGCATCGCACGCATCCGGTAGCGCCGCTCCTCGCGGTCCATGTTCAGGGCGTAGATGATCTTCGATTTCAGTTTCTCGATATCGTGCGGGTTCACCAGCAGTGCCTGCGTGAGTTCGTCGGCGGCCCCCGTGAACTCGCTCAGGATCAGCGCACCGTCCAAGTCGCCCCGAGCCGCCACGTACTCCTTGGCGACGAGGTTCATCCCGTCGCGCAACGACGTCACCAGCATGACGTCTGCCGCGCGGTACAGGGCGGCCATCTCCTCGGCCGGGTAGGACTGATGCAGGTAATGGATGACGGGGTGGCCCAAGCTCCCGTAGTCGCCGTTGATGCGGCCCACGGTTTCCTCCACCTCGCTCCGGAGTTGGATGTACTCCTCAACCTTCTCCCGGCTGGGGCTCGCCACTTGCACGAGCGCGATCTCACCGGCTTCCAGCCGGCCCTCGGTGAACAGTTCGCCGTAGGCCTTGAGTCGGTGGCGGATCCCTTTGGTGTAGTCGAGCCGATCCACCCCGAGGAGTACCTTTTTCGGGTTGCCGAGGTCTTTGCGAATCTGTTTGGCTCGGTCCAACACTGGTCTCGAACGCGCGAGGGCATTGAACTCACGAGAGTCCAAGGAAATGGGGAACGCCGCGGCGCGCACGGACCGCCCAGATTCGGGCATCGTCACCAGTTGTCCGCGAGGGGAGAGGCTGGTGTACTGGCGCGCGGAACGGAGGAAGTTATCGGCATCCCCGGACCGTTGGAACCCGACGAGATCGGAACCCAAGAGGCCCTCGAGGATCTCCTTTCGCCATGCGAGCTGCCCGAAGAGTTCTCTGGGTGGGAATGGAATGTGGAGGAAGAATCCTATCTTCAGATCCGGCCGTAAGCTGCGCAGCAAGCGCGGTACCAACTGCAGTTGATAGTCGTGCACCCAAACGGTGGCCCCCTTGGCGGCAGCGTCGGCAGCGGCGCGGGCGAAACGTTCGTTCACTTCGCGGTACGTGGTCCACCACTCCCGGTGGTACTCGGGGTCGACGATGACATCGTGATAGAGCGGCCACAGGGTGGTGTTGGAGAAGCCCTCGTAGTAGGCCTGCACCTCATCGGCGCTCAGGGGCACGGGCACCATGTCGATTCCGTCGTCGCGAAATGGGGTGAACTCCTCATCGGGGGTTCCGGCCCACCCGACCCACGCCCCGCCCTCTTCGGTCATCATCGGAGCGAGGGCGGTGACTAGTCCGCCGGGGGCACGTTCGAAGGTGGTGGATCCGTCCTCGTTCGTGTATGCGTTCACGGGGAGGCGGTTCGCTACAACCACGAAATCATGGGTTTCCATGGTTCCCACCATAGCGGTTGGGCGATCGGCACACCCGTGAGTTTCAAGGCAGCAAGCTCGGGCAGGCAGCCGGGACCAAACCTTGGGGCGCATCTTCAAGCTCAGCGACCCGGACCCGGCATCCGCGAGCTCACTGGGTGAACGGCCCCTGTGTTTCAGACGTGCGGGGAACCATCGAAATGCTCTTGGTGCCCCTAGCCGATCGCGGTACGTAATGCGGAGGTCTTCGTCCTGTACCGGAACCGCAGGTACTGAGAAACGCGCTGGTGTGGCCGGAGGAATTGTGGCGGATGCCATTCCCGCAACCTGAGTGGAATCGCCACAGGAGAGCCCAACACGGGGCTTGCACACGGTAGCGTTAGGTGCGTGACTGCTGACGATCCCTCGCTGCCGGATATCCCCGGCTACTCGATCCTCGGTGTCCTCGGATCGGGCGGTATGGGCACCGTGTATTCGGGTGTAGACGCCGAGGAACGCAAGGTCGCGATCAAGGTGCTGCATCCCGGGCTCTCGGGGGATCAGGATGTGCGCGCGCGGCTGCGGCGTGAGGTGGCGACCCTGCACCGGGTCAAAGGCGCCCAGGTGGCGCAGGTGCTCGATGCGGAGCTGGATGCGCCCCAGGCATTCATCGTCACCGAGCTGATTGAGGGGCAGGATCTCGCGGACTCGGTCGCCCAGCACGGGCCGCTCGACGAGGTGGAGCTCTCGGACCTTGCCACCGGGCTTGCCTCGGCACTCACGTCGATCCACAATGTTGGCGTGGTCCATCGAGACCTCAAGCCCGGCAACGTGATGCTCACTGATGACGGCCCGGTGCTCATCGACTTCGGTATTTCCCAAATCCTCGACGACACCCGACTCACCCGCACCGGGCTCGTCACTGGCACACCGGGGTATGTTGACCCAATAGTTCTGGGAGGAGCCGATCCGGACGAACTCGGCGACTGGTGGGGGTGGGCGGCGCTGCTGGTCTTCGCCGCTACCGGACGCCCCCCGTTCGGTTCGGGGCCACTCACCGCAGTGCTTACCCGTGCGGAAGCGGGTCGAGTGGATGTGGCAGGGGTACCCGCCCCCATAGCCGCTGCGCTCACCCATGCGCTCGCCCCGAAGCCAGAGATGCGGATTTCCCCCGCGCAGGTGCTCGACGTACTGGGCGCGGTCGCCCGAGGGGAGGAGGTCCCTGTTCTAGAACTCCCGCCCTCACCTCTGCCCCCGGCTTCCGTGCATTCCCCGCCACCGCGGCCGCCGATGCCGCCGACAGCGGCGTTCCCCTCCCACCCGCCCTCGTATCCCGTGGGCGGCGCCCGGCAGATCCAAGAAAGACAGAACGTTGTCGAGGCGTGGCCCGACTTGCCAGCGCAGGCCCCCTCGGTCTCGGTGGGCCCGCCACGGCCGCGGCCCTTGGCCACCTTTGGGGTCTGGCTCGCGATCGTGGCCGCGGGCCTGATCTGGCCTGGCGTGGCGCTAGTGGCTTTTGCCTCTGCTGTGCTGGTCACCGCCACGGTCGGTTCGGCGGGCCAGGAGATGCGCAAGCGCCGGAACTGGTACGGACGCAGACGTCGCGACGTCGCGCTCCTGCTGCTCGCTAGCCCGATCCACATTCTCCTCGGGGCACTGCGATCGCTCCCCGGGCTGTTCCTGGGGGCATTCCTCGGCGCTGTCACGTGGGTCGTCGTCTCGCAGGTGGATGACTACCTTGCGGCACCGGCTGCAATCGCGGTGGCGACCTTCGTGTTCTGGTGGATGCCCCCGTCCGTATTCTCTCGAGAGGGAACGCGGATGGTGCTTGGGGTTGGCGGCTCGAAAGCCACTGGGGCTTGGCTCCTAGCGGCAGGGATCGTGATCGTGGCGATCCTAGCCCTAGTCGATGGGTCACTCACGTGGGCCCCACTGCCCGAGCCGCCCAGCATCGGTTATTTCGGCGTATCCTGACGGGGTGAAAACCCAACCGGCCCTCTTCCGCCCCGGCGCGATGATCGCCGCCGGGATCGCCGCGTGGCCGGTGATGGCGCTTTCGGTGACTAACGCCGCCGCTGTTGGCGGGTGCGTGCAGGCGCGCGGCCTCGCCGGGTTCCTCGCCACCCATGGCGCGTTGATGCGCGCAACCCCGACCTGCCCGTCGAATTCGGTGGGTATCCCGGGGGTGATCGATTCTGCGGTGGGAGTTTTCGCTGCTGCTGCAATCGTTACCGCCGTGGTCCATCTGCTCATCGCAGGCCTTGGCGCTCGAAGTGTTGAATGGGCGCGGTGGGTTGCTGAGGCATTTAGGTGGGCGATTTCGCTCGTTCTCGGCCACGCCAAGAAATTCGCCAACTTTCGCTTGCCGCCCGTTTGGGTTGCTCAATACGCAGGGCAAAACACCAGTATGTACATGCCGTGGCGTCGAGGACCGCCCGCATGGGGCCGTTCGGCATCGTAAAATCCGTGCCCTCCGATCTAATAGACCAGTTCAATCCCTCAACTTGAGAAAGTCCAAAAATGTCGAAAAACACCAGTGCGCGTGAGGCCGCCCGTAGAGAGGCCGAACGAGTCGCAGCCAAGCAATCAGCCAGCGACAATCGCACCCGTAACATCCTCATCGCCGTCATCGCCGTCGTCGTCCTCGCCCTCATCGGTGTGGGGTACATGCTTGTGAAGGAATCCCAGAAAACCGTCCTGAGCGACTTCGACGGCAACGTTCCCGCTGCCGCGGACCTGCACGGCGGAATTCCCTTCGGGGGGCCGGAGGCAACCGCCGGGGTGGAGAACGAGGGCGCCCCAACGCTCGGGGTGTATGCCGACTTCCAGTGCCCCGCGTGCGCCGCCTTCGACGAGATGAATGCGCAGGACATCCGAGAGATGGCACAATCCGGTGAGGCAACGGTGGTCTACCACCCGGTGAACATCCTGGATAACTCCGGCAACAGCAGCGGGTACTCCACCCGCGCAGCAAACGCGTTCGTCGAGGTGGTTGAGAACGCCCCGGATAAGGCGCTGGGCTTCATGGAGGCGTTGTTCGCTAACCAGCCCGGCGCAGAAGGCCTCACGGATGAGCAGATCGGCGAAATCGCTGCGGCCGCCGGCGTCAGCGATGACGTGATAGCGAAATTCTCTGACGGCAGATACACCGAGTGGGTAGACGCCGCGCGTACCCAGGCAAGCCGCGACGGTATGCGCGCTACGCCTTCCGTCCCGGCGAGAGCTTGGGCGCGCCACCTTAGCTCAGTTGGTAGAGCAACTGTCTTGTAAACAGTAGGTCAAGAGTTCGAGTCTCTTAGGTGGCTCCATCGGTCCACTAGCCGCGTTTTTCGTTGCGGTTTTCCGCAGACCTCGACCTGGACCCCCATTCCCATTCGGTTTTTCCTACTCGCGCGCACCACTACAAACTAGGAAGAGCCAGTTGTGGAGATATGCCTCCGAGGCCGAGCCTTTTCGTGACGCGGCTGCCGACCCGGCACCCGTGGACGATTGTCTGGGTGGGCACTTACGGTTTCGTAATCGAGGGGCTCGCCGTAAGAGCCGACGCGTTGATACAGCACGCCAGCGGTTACCCACAGTCCTCCCTATAAATCTGCGGAGGTCCTACCAAACCAACGAGGGCAGCTGTTTGCATTCTCCAATTTGGGGAGTTTCATCAGAGGATCATTGGGGCGACTGCCCCATCCGCATGTCGCGAGCCTTTGCCACCGCGGCCGCTCGGTCGCGCACTTGCAACTTGGTCAAGATGCTCGCCACGTGATTGCGCACGGTCTTCTCGGAGAGGAAAAGTAGTTCAGCAATCTCGTGATTGTTACGACCGCGAGCTACGTGCTCCAAGACTTCGTGTTCGCGCCCGGTGAGTTCGTCGAAGACCTTGTGCGCACCCGAACGCGGGCCCGACGCGAAGTAGGAGGCGATTCGGTGACCGATCTCTCGGTCATAGACCGTTCCGCCGGAGGCTACGGTGAGGACTGCGCGAACTATCTCGGCTCGCTCAGCGCCTTTTAGCAGGTACCCGCGAGCCCCCGCACGCAAGGCGCCGATGATCGCCTCGTCCTCGGAATTCATCGTGAGCACCAGCACGGCCGTGTCTGGGAACTGATCGGTGATCGTTTCAGTGGCGGTCTGTCCATCCCCGCCAGGCATTGCTAGGTCTGTGAGAACCACATCGGGGCGAAGTTCGCGCACAGTCCTCAGGAGCTCGGCGCCATCGACGGCCTCGCCGACGACATCGAGTTCGGGAGAGGTTGCCAGGGCAGCGCGCAATCCGTACCGGAACATCGGGTGGTCGTCTGCGACAACCACGCGCACTGGGTTACTCATTTCGGCGGCTCCCCGATCGGTATGGACATTGTTACCGTGGTACCGGCGGTAGTAGTTGATATCCCGCATTCTCCCCCAAGAGCGGCGGCCCGGCTGCGCATCGACTCTAGTCCGACCCCTTGCCCCTCGGCGCCCTGGAGCCCGACGCCGTCGTCGGAGACGCGCACGACCAGCTGGCCGGCGTCGACGTACACCTCGATTCTGGCTCGGTTGGCGTGCGCATGCTTGAGAACATTGGTTATCGCTTCCGCGGTGACTAGGTAAGTGGTTTTCTCCACCTCGGGCGCCAGCTGCGGCAACGACGCTATCTGCAGGTCAATCGGTATTGGAGCTGCGAGCAGCGAAATCTGGCGTTCAATTGCTGTGGCCAAAGAACCTCCGACGAGAGCGGCCGGACGTAAATCCGCGAGGATGCGGCGCACCTGGGTCACAGTCGACTGCATCTCCTCGCGCAACACCAGGGTTATTTTCTGGGCCGCGATTCCATCCCCCGATTCCAGAGCATCACTCAGGGCCTCGAGCCCGAGACCGACACCGGTGAGGGATGGCCCCAACCCGTCATGGAAGTCACGCCGTAACCGATCTCGCTCGCGCCCGGTCGCGGCTGCCACGGCCTCGCGTTCACGTTCTAGTTCGGTAGTCAATTGGAGCGCTCGCACGACGACCGCCACCTGGGGAGCAACCGCGTTGAGAAGTAACCTGTCCTGCCCGGAGTAGCGTTCTCCCGGCCTGCGCCCTGCGACGTCGAGGCGCCCAATTGCGTCGCCGCCCACCTTGAGCTCGACGCTGAATCCGGCTCCCTGCCCATTCGCCCCATCGAACAATGCCTCATCCCCGGCCAACCCCAAAGGGGTGCCATCGTTATGTTGAATCCGCACGGCGGCTGCTCGGACTGTGTTCTGCACTCCGGCCAGCAAGACTGCGATCAGATCGTTATCGTTGGCGCCTGCGAGCCGATGTCCGAGGTCGGCCACCGCGCGGACGGGGTCGGATCGCTGCCCGTAAAGGAGTCGGTCGACCATTCTCTGCAGCCGGATGCGCAAGGGGTTGAGCCCGACAGCGACGAGTGCAGCCGCGACCACCGCCGGTAGCGCCGCACCAGTCAAGCGCGCACCTGCAATTGCCGAGACGCCCGCGTAAACGGCGACGATCAATGTAGTGAGAGTCCCATAAACCAAGCCACGTCGCAGCACGGTCTCGATACCAAGCAAGCGGTAACGAACGATTCCAATACCGATTGCCACCGGCAGAAAGCTAAGGCCGATCAGTTGCACCCAGTATTCGAGTGTGCTTTCACCGGCGAACAGGGTCACGATAACGACAACCACGGATACGAACAACCACATCAGCTGTTGGCGCTCCGGGTACACGGATCTGGTCAGCCGCACAATACTCAATACCCAGACAGCTAGGATCCCGAGTAGGTAGACGGCCATCGGGATGGTCTGCACCAGCTCCGACGTAGGTGGCGATGGCTGCATTGTGGTGCTGCGGTTATCCGAGAACCACTGCAACTGCATGAGAGCGGCACCGAGCACGATGACCCCCGCCGGCCACCGCCACAGCCGACCGGGCAGCCGGCCAAACGGATAAAGCGCGGGCAGGAGACCGAGCATCACATAGAGAGCGAGCCCGGCGATTAGGCTCAACAGCATCCCAGTGGGTCGGTGACTCCATGGACTGGCCGGGTTGAGTGCACCGAACGCACCTACCTGAGCAAGTGCCTCTTCCGTAGTACTGAGTTGGGTGACGAAACCCACCCCCAACATCAGGGGGCCAAGCGGATTCCGCGGACGCAACCAGGCAAGTACTGCACCGATCGCTGCCCAGCTCAGTGCTACGACCGTGAACCCGACGGAAGCGAGAGCGCGTACGGTGCCCGTACCAAGCCCTTGCTGACGGGCCCACTCGGCGGTTCCCCCCACAATTGCCGCGAGCAGGGCGATGAGCAGCACACCAACGACGACAGCCCGGTAGACCCGCATGGTGCCCAGTCTGCTGGTTGCTCCCCCGATTGAACAAGAGTCGAGTGGCACCGAGACTAATTCATCCTGAAGCACCCCGAAGCAATACCCACTCGTGAAGCGTAAGGACTCACACCTTTGCCCTCGCCAACCCCGCTGTTCCACCAAGTTCCCTACGCCGGTCGGGACCTAGGAAACTGCGATGGTCAACATCGCTATCAAAGCAAACGCAACCATGCCGTTGAGGATGTACGCGAGTGACTTCCATCCTTCCCTCCCTTGCCAGCACAGGAGAGCGCCCAGCGCGAGAACTAGGCCAAACATCACCAGCGATAGCACGCTGTCTTCCCGTGGATTCTCGAATACGCCCCCGCTGATTCTCCAGAGGGTCGAACCAACCGCCACGCCCGCGCCCGCAAAGCCAATCGCGGCAACTTCGTACCGAAGGAGTTTTCCAGGTCCGGGACCTCTTCCTGGTGCGCCCCCGCGAATGATTGCCTTTCGCTGGGGGTGCAGCACGACCAGCGGTAGACTCAATGCCGCGCTCAGCGCCACCGCTTGAAGTGCGCCCTCGACCAGGTTTGTACCTGCGAAGTAGGCAGTGAAGATACCTGCCCAAGAGATCATCAGCATGCCCGCCGCCATCCAACTCACTAGTGCCGAACGCCCCAGCGGGCGAAATAGCAGGAGTAGCGCCGTTATCCCAAAAGCGATCTGGAACAGCGCGGCAGCAGTGTCCGGAATCAGGAACAGTTCAGCGTGGCGGTCCCACCCGTAGTCGACGGTGTCGACCTCCGCATAGGAGATCCAAGGGATGAGGATTTTTCGCCATAGTTCAATGACGATGATGAAGAAGGCTGCCACCAAGGCAGCGAAGAGTCGGAACGCCATCAACGACCATTGCGAGCGTTGAACGCGTCGACTCGGGTGTGAGGCGGTGGCTTGAAGTGTCGACATGAGCGAAGTCCTATCTGGTTTCCTGAACGGGAAACAGCGGCCGCAAGCCAGTCGCTGTCGAGGTACTCCCATACTCACGAAGACCTGATGGGCCGACCAGTGGACCTAGTCCCGAAGATCCGGGAATTGCGCCCGGTCCACCCGGGACTTTGAACTCTGCTGAGGCGGTCGCTCGTTGGTACCGTGACCGATGGTTATCGCCAGCGACAGCTTTGCCGAGTTTGCTTCGGACCTGCATGCCGAGTCGACTTTTCCGCTGGGGCCAGCCCCAGTTGGGGCGTTCATCAAGGGCGATAACGTGATCACCTTCTCGTGCTCGAACACCTGGAATCTCGACCTCTCGGGATCCGGTACTGGCACCGTCTCCTTCCAGTTGGAGGGGACCCTAGGCGGCTGAGGCACGACCCGCCCTTCGCAACAATGCCTCTCATGATGGTTAACCGGCTTAAATGCGAAGCCGACCTTCGGGCCTCCTGGCTTGCAACCGGGAATGTCGTAATCCCCGCCAGCATCGGAGGCGGAAGTAGTTTCTTGGCCAGTGAGCTGATGAGTTCTCAGTCCCGAATGATTGCGCAAGTGCGCCCGGCTGCTATGGTGCCCGTGTAACGGCACGCTCGGCAGAGATTCTGCCGAGCGGAGCGGGCTATGAGGCCCAGTTTATTCATCGCGGATCGCTGCAACCGCACGACGGCCGTGCGCGTGCCGCGAACCTAGGAGGAGTCAAAGAATGATCACGTTCTCATCCCGTTCTCTCGCGGTCGCATCGGGTTTGGTGTTGGCGCTGGCGGTTTCCTCGGGGTGCAGCAGTGATGCCGGAGGCCCGGCAGCCTTGGGAGGATCGGGTGTCACCGGCACAGTGACGTTCGACGGTGGGGCGGTGGAGCCCCTCGATGATCTCAGTTGCGTCAAGGTCGAGGGCAATGCTCGAATCGCTGGGGGCGTCGGCGAGGATGGTTTCATCAGCATCCAGAGCGGGTCGGCGTCCTATATGGACGGTGAGACGGAGTGGACGTCCACGAGCGGAGACGACAAGGGTGATCTGGAGGTCACCGAGGAGGGCGCCTCCGGAACGATTCTCATGTACGACCGAGAATCCGACACCGCCTCGGATGAGCGCGAGTTCGTCGAACTCACAGCAGACCTGACCTGCTGAGAGCTCGACGGACCCGCTACTCGGGAGGTGTGCGCCGCG
>CAJDUU010000063.1_pt1 | contig 13681 bp, 18 predicted proteins | sample 7391041 | NCBI WGS metagenome assembly CAJDUU01 (sample SAMEA7055689, study PRJEB34461) | soil metagenome | biome: terrestrial ecosystem; feature: Peninsula; material: soil | place: Antarctica | collected 2016 | reverse complement strand
CAGTCTGCACAACCCGCCCCGCGCACGGCAACGATCAAGCGCACCACAAGCGAATCTGACGTATTCGTCGAACTCAACCTGGATGGGCGGGGGCGCACCGAGATTTCTACCGGAGTCCCGTTCTACGATCACATGCTCACCGCTCTCGGCAAGCACTCCCTCATCGACCTCACGGTGAAGGCCGAGGGGGACGTGCACATCGACGCCCACCACACGGTAGAGGACGTCGCCATTTCGATCGGTCAGGCGCTTCGGGAAGCCCTAGGCGACAAGGCGGGCATATCCCGGTACGGTGACGCCCTGGTGCCTTTGGACGAGGCCCTGGCACAAGCGGTGGTCGACCTGTCCGGACGCCCTTACGTCGTTCACAGCGGTGAGCCCGAGGGGCAGGAGTATCACCTCATCGGCGGGCACTTCACCGGTAGCCTCACCCGCCACGTATTCGAATCCATCGCGCTGCACGCAAACATCTGCCTGCACGTGCGACTCCTCTCCGGCAGGGATCCGCATCACATCGTCGAGGCACAGTTCAAGGCCCTCGCCCGCGCGCTGCGCAGCGCAGCTGAATTGGACCCCCGAGTAGAAGGCATCCCTTCGACCAAGGGTGCTCTGCACCTGTAGGAAACCATGACCCACCCCGACGACGACTTCGATCTCGACGCATTCGATTCGGCATTCGCCAAGGAGTTCGGCGAACCGCTCGCGGCCGAGCCGGAGGTCAACGAAACCGAAGCGGTGCCATCGCTGCAGCCTCGGAGCATGATCGCGATGGTCCTCACCCCCGTAGCAGACGCCCGCGTCCTTGCTCGCCTCATGGGATTGGTGAAGATCCAATGGCCCGTGTTCGCCACGCGCACCGGTGCCGCCGCGGCCACCGTCCTGGAAATCGATGAGGTGGCACAGCTGACAGGAAGCATCCCGCCTGAGGCGATCAAGGTGGCCCAAGCCCTTTCACGTACCTCGGAATTCGGGGTGGTGCTCCTCACCTCCCTGGTGGGCGAGGGGGAGGATGGGGCGAGCGGTCACATCCAGGCGGTGAGATACGTCGGCGGGGAGGAAGTGGAAACCCTCTCCCCGGGGGTGGTCCTCGCAGGGGCCGATGACACGGTCGAGAAGGTCATCTTCGGCCAAGTCACCCCGCAGGACGCCCAAGGGGCGTTGGACCCCACGCAGGTGGTGCAGGAGGAGGAACCGGAAGACGGCCCCTCTCCCAAGCGCCGCTGGGGGCGCAAATCCCGCTGAACCTCCTTAGGAGCACGCTATGACCCGCACGCGGGACCCCCGTCAGCACCCCCTGCCGATTCCGATGCGCAGCGCCGCGATCCTCGCGGGCCTCGCCCTCGCCCTGCTCGCGATAGGGTCGGGAGCCGACTACTTTATCTCACAAGGACTCTACGCCCCGGGCAACACTTTCGGGCTGGTGCTCGCAGCCTACGGGGAAGCCCCGGCGCTACTCGCCCTAGTGGCCGCAGGGACCCTCGCCCTGCTCGCCCAGCCTCCGGTGCACCAAATCTTACGATGGCTGCTGCTCATCGGGGGAGTGTTGCTCATCATCGCGGGCACCCTCGCCCTGGTGGTCCGGCCTGAGGAGTATTGGCCACTTCCCACCGGGGTCCGAACACTCATCGCGCTCGTGCTCGCCGCGGGGGTGATCTGGGCGGTTTCCCGGGTGTCGGTGGGCGCGGCCTGGCAAACGATGTGCGTCCTAGCCGCGGCACTGTTCACAGTGGTTGCCGCGGAGATGGTTCTGGTGCAAGGGGTGAAAATCCTCTGGGATAGGCCCCGGATGCGGATGCTGACAGAAACGGGTGCACAGTTCGCCCCGTGGTGGTCACCAGGCTATGACGAGAGGGACGCCCTCCTCGCCCAAGGCGTAGACCCTAGTGATTTCAAGTCCCTGCCCTCCGGGCACACCGCGAACGCGGCGGTGCTCGTGATGCTCGCCGGTTTCGGCCTGCTGCGCGAAGACCTGCGCAGGCACCGGGCGCTGCTGTTCTGGATCGGCGGGGTATGGGCCCTAGTCGTGGGCTTTTCCCGGCTCACCATCGGGGCCCACTTCCTCTCCGACGTCGCCCTCAGCATCCTGGTCTGCCTGGCCGTAGCCGTTGCCGTATCGATCCTCGCGGGCTACGTGCTAAGCAGCCGCCTACTCGACAGGCTCCCCCCGGGTCGCTCCTCGCAGGCGCCCCCGCCGCGACATGGTCGGGGCACCCAGTAGTCTTAGCCAGTGATCCCTCAAACGTTTTAAGGAAGCGTGAATGACCCGTTTACAACTGTTGCCCGCGATCGACGTCGTCGATGGCCAGGCGGTGCGTCTCTATCAAGGGGAGGCCGGCACCGAAACCTCCTACGGAAGTCCGCTGGAAGCCGCCCAGCGTTGGGTCGAGGGCGGCGCCGAATGGATCCATCTGGTTGACCTGGACGCCGCCTTCGGCCGGGGATCAAACCACGAGCTAATAGCCGAACTGGTCGCCGGGGCTGACGTTCAGGTGGAGCTTTCGGGCGGGATCCGAGACGACGAATCACTCGCCCGGGCGCTCGCCACCGGATGCCGGCGGGTGAACCTGGGAACCGCCGCCCTGGAGAAACCCGAATGGACGGCAGAGGTGATCGCCCGGCACGGGGACAAAATCGCCGTGGGACTCGACGTTCGCGGAACCACCCTGGCCGGCCGAGGCTGGACCAAGGAGGGAGGAGACCTGTGGGAGGTGCTCGAACGCCTCGAACGTGACGGGTGCGCCCGGTACGTCGTTACCGACGTCACCAAGGACGGCACTCTCCAGGGCCCCAACCTCGAGCTGCTGCGGGAGATCTGCAACCACACCAAAGCCCCCGTCATCGCCTCCGGCGGGATCTCCGGCCTCCAAGATATCGAGGCACTCACCACCCTGGTTGAGGTGGGAGTGGAGGGGGCAATCATCGGTAAAGCCCTGTACGCGGGCGAGTTCACCCTGGCGCAGGCCCTCGACATCGCAGGCCGACCGTGACGGATCCCGACGACCACGCTCGCGGCCACTCCGAGAGGCAGCTGGGGGACCTCTCCGGTATTGAGAACCCGATGACGCAGAGCGAGGAGGGGCTCAAACCCTTCCCGCACACATCCACCTTCGCAGGGGATGACGGATCCACCCCGGCCGAGTTGGCCCAGGCGTATGCCACCCCGGCCCCGCACCGCCTCGACGCGGTGGTGGCGGCCTTGCGGGGAGCCCGCGTGCTCATCCCCGTCGTGGCCAATATTGACGAGATGGAAGAGCCCGAATACGAGGGGCAGGTGGTGGGGGACAAAAAGTCTCACGCCGCGATGGTCACCGTCGCCGCTGCCGACGGGCGGGCCGCCCTGCCCGTCTTCTCCTCGACCAAGGCGATGACGGCGTGGCGCAAGGACGCCCGCCCGGTTCCGGTGGAGGCCCGCAAAGCGGCGCTCGCCGCGGGGACCGAAGCGGATTCACTCCTCGTACTGGACCCCGGAACTACTAACGCCACCCTCATTCCCGCCCACGCGGTTGCCGCGATCGCCACGGGGGAGGAGTGGAACAACCCCCTCTTCGATCCCGAGGTGCACGAAGCCATCGCCGCGATCGTGGCGGCAATCCCCGCGGCGGTACGCGCCGAAGTGCAACCGGGCAAAGACGCGGAAATCAGGATCCTGCTCGAACTCAAACCGGGTTTGGACCGGGTCGGTGTGCTCAACGCGTCGAACCAAATGTCCGCCGCGCTGGGAAGCACCCCACTTGTTACCGAGCGGATCGACTCCCTCGAGCTGCGGATCACCACCGCGAAGAACCAATAGGGTCCGCACCTACCCGACGGAACTACCGGTACACGGGCCCAGTGAACTGCTCGCCGGGACCATCGCCGGGCTCATCGGGATAGGGGGAGGCCTCCCTGAATGCGAGCTGCAGGGTACGCATCCCCTCACGCAGTGGTCGAGCGTGGCTATCGTCCAGGGTGGACGCCGAAGCCATCACCAGTCCACCGAGGGCGTGAATAAGCTTCCTCGCCTCGTCTAGATCGATGAAATCAGCGGCGTTCTCGCCCTCGGCGAGACCACACTTCACCGCGGCGGCACTCATGAGGTGAATGCACGCGGCACTGATCACCTCATCGGCGGGCACATCGGCGATGTCGCGGATCTTCCCGCCATGGTCAGGGTCAGCAGCGGAATGTTCCGTGTGCTTCGTCTCATTCACTTCGGGCGCACTGTGTTCATCGTTCATATCTGGTAGTGTCTCAGATTGACCGCCTGATGGGTAACCAGCATGGAAATCCGTCAGGGTGCAAGTGGAGCAATCCCACCCCAGTCCGACGGCCGCTAGGCGACAGGGCTCGGGGTCAAGGTCCGGAACACCATCTTAAGTGATGGGGAACCGCGATAGCCCGATGTGGCTTACTTACCTTGAGGCCTCCGCGTGCAACTGCAGGTGGGGGCCTTTCCCGATCTGCAGCGGATTAACACCATGGTAAGTGAAGGAGAAAGCACATCAGCGAGCCCCGCATCAACGAGCGGATCAATGTGTCCGAAGTACGACTCGTCGGACCAGGCGGTGAGCAGGTAGGTGTCGTGCGTGTTGAAGACGCACTCCGCCTCGCCGAGGAAGCCGGCCTCGACCTAGTCGAGGTGGCCCCCAATGCTCGCCCACCCGTGGCGAAACTCATGGATTACGGCAAGTTCAAGTACGAAGCCGACCAGAAAGCCCGGGAGGCCCGGCGTAAGCAGGCCCACACCCAGCTCAAGGAAATTCGTTTTCGGTTGAAGATCGACACCCACGACTACGAAACCAAGAAGGGCCACGTTGAGCGGTTCCTTCGGGCTGGCGACAAGGTCAAGGTGATGATCATGTTCCGCGGTCGTGAGCAATCGCGGCCCGAAATGGGAATTCGACTCCTTGAACAGCTCGCCGAGGATGTGGCTGACCTCGGTCACGTAGAAAGCACCCCCCGCCAGGATGGGCGCAACATGACCATGGTGATTGGTCCGAACACGTCTAAGACTGACGTCCAGCGCAAGCAGCGTCAGGAACGCGAAAAAGCCGAAAAAGATGCCGGTCAGGATTCCTGACCAGTAACACGAGGGAATACATAACAATGGCGAAGCAGAAGTCGCACTCCGGTGCCAAGAAGCGCTTCCGGGTCACGGGCTCAGGCAAGATCATGCGTGAGCGCGCCCGCAACGTGCACAAGTTCCAGGAACGGTCGAAGCAACAGGCCGCTCGTCTGGACAACGACGTGCCAGTGGCGAAAGCCGATGAAGCCCGAATTCAAAGAATGCTCGGCCTTAAGTAAGGCCTCCAGTAGAAGACTTTAGGAGTAACCCGTGGCACGTGTAAAACGGGCGGTTAACGCAAAGAAGAAGCGCCGGACAGTTCTCGACCGGGCGAGTGGCTACCGCGGCCAACGCTCACGCCTCTACCGCAAGGCGAAAGAGCAGACCCTTCACTCAGGTGTCTATGCCTACCAGCACCGGCGCAAGCGCAAGAACGACTTCCGCAAACTGTGGATCCAGCGGATCAACGCCGCTGCGCGCGCAGAAGGAATGACCTACAACCGGTTCATCCAGGGCCTCAAGGCTGCTGAGGTGGACGTGGACCGGCGCATGCTCGCCGAACTTGCGGTCAACGAACCAGAGGCGTTCTCCGCACTGGTCACGACAGCTAAGGGCGCGCTTCCCGAAGACGTCAACGCACCGGCTGCGTAAATAACGCGCACTAGCGCCCCCGTGGTTGGCCTAACTAGGCCACCAGCCGGGGGCGCTTTTCGTATCCCACCCCAAACTCCGCAAGAATGGGCAGCGTGCTTCCATCGATGACCAACCCGGGGGCTGACCGGGTACGCAGAATCAGAACCCTCACCACGACCGCGGGCCGGCGCCGAGCGCGCGCCTTCATCGTGGAAGGCCCCCAGGGGGTGCGCGAAGCCGTTACTTACGCCGCGGACCTCGTCGAGGACGTGTATCTCACGGTCGAGGCCTCCCAACGCCACCCGGAGATCTTGGATCGCGCCTCGGAGCACCGGTTGTACGCTCACCTGTGCTCCCCGGATGTGATCGAGGCGATGAGTGGGGATGCACAAGGGGTGGTCGCAGTGCTCAAATCTCCTGACCGAACCACTCCGGATTTTGGCTTGAGGGGAGCCGCGGGCGGGAGATTTTTCGCCGGGCTGATCCAGGCTCGGGATCCGGGCAATGCCGGGGCGGTCATCCGCGCCGCTGACGCCGCGGGAGCCGCCGGCGTGGTGATGAGTTCAGGAAGTGTCGCGGTCGAAAACCCTAAGGTGGTGCGCTCCACCGCAGGGTCACTGTTCCACCTGCCGGTCACCGGAGGGGGAGGCGCCCCAGAGCTTATCTCGCACGCGAAGGAGGCAGGGCTGCAGGTTCTCGCCACCACTGCGGCGGGAGAGTTCCGACTCGACCTGCTCCAGCGGGCCAGCGACGCGGGAGGGGGAGGCGGGGGGCCGGATCTGGGTGCCCCCACCCTGTGGCTGTTCGGGAACGAAGCCCACGGATTGCCAGCCGAAGTGGCCGCCCTCGCCGACGCCACCATTGCGATCCCGATCTATGGGCGCGCCGAGAGTCTCAACCTGGCGATGGCCGCGACCCTATGCCTCTACGCCTCCGCACTGGAGTGTGCGCCGCCTCACTCAAGGTAAGTTGACACCCCCGGCCAACACTCATATCTTCTCAAGTAGGTCTAGAGCGCCAGCTATGAGCCCCGGCTTGCTGGCCGGCAACCCTCCAGTCGCGGTGGGGTGCCCCGGGTGACGACCTGGCCCACAGGGCAAGCGCTACGAGGCCAAAGCGGCCCGAGAAAGAGGACACACATGTTGCACCATCGCACGCAGTCGCAGGTTCCCGCCCGCCTACTGTTCTCGATGATGATGTGCATGTGTCAGGAGATGGCTGCCTAAGCCTCCTCTCGATTGGCGTCTCGGGCTGACGTAATCGCCCCTTCGATCGCCGCCCTCGGGACGTGGCAGGCACACCCCAGGCCGGGTGAGACGGCTTGCGTGCATGCCCTCCTGAGTTACTTTCCACTCAACACCTAGAAAGTGGCTCACTCATGGCTTCAAACTTCTCTACCCCCGCGTCCGTACTTGCTGTTGACCTCACCTGCGCCGGGGCCTCGGCCTCGTTGCAACGAGACCGCGACCCGGAAACGGAAACCTTTATCATGGCTCGCCTCGCCGGGCTCGCGCAGCTTCTCGACCGCGCGGGCGCGGATCTCATCACCACTGGCGCAGAGTTCAGGCTCGGTGGCAAGCGCCGCCGCGATGACTACCTCGACGGGGCACTCGCCCTCTCCCGGCTCGGGCAGCATACCGGGGCAATCCGCTTCGCGGCGAGCATCCCGTTAGGCCCCGCGACCGCAAACAACATCACCTCCGCCCTCGCCTCGGTACTCAGGTCCACCTCCGGGCGCGGGGGGTGGCAGGTCGAGGCCCCCATTCCAGAACCGGTCCGAGCAGTGGACACCGTCCTGTCGGGAATCGCGGAGCAATCACCCACTGTGGTTGTGAACGTGCGCACTGATGTCGACGTCGAGGTGGCCGCCGCCCGCGCTGACGTCGTACGTTTGCGGGTGAGCACAGTGGAGGAGGGCCGCCACCTGCGCAGTGCGATTCGCGCAGCGGCTAAGGACTGGGGCCGCAGCGCCGAGGACCTGAGGGTACTGGTAGACCTACACGCCGTTCTCGGCGATGACGTGAACGCCGCCCGGAACCGAGCGCAGTTCATCCGGGAACTCGATCCGCCGCACGCACAGGGGCTGTTCTCCCACGCCGGCAGCGTGGCAACGTTGGCCAACGTGTGGCAGAACTGGGTCCGGGCGGGGGCGGCTGACGGGTTCACCCTCATCCCCGGCTCGATTCCCACAGACGTGCTCCAGATCGCGACCGGTCTTCTCCCGGAGCTGGCCCGCAGGGGGTTACGCGCACCCGTGGAGAAGTCGGCTCCCGCAGGGCGGAACCTGCGCACGCGGCGCCGCCCCGTCGCCGCGTAGCCGTAGAATGGGCAGCTATGACTACTTCTGCTTCTGATACTCGCGCAGCAACAGACATCACCGAAACGATCAATGCGATCGCCAGGGCAGCTAAAACCGCATCTCGCGCACTGGCCCGTGCCACCCGGGCGCAGAAGGATGAAGCCCTGCGGGCCATGGCGGAGGCGCTACGCGGAGCGAGCCAAACGCTCCTCGCCGCCAACGCCCGTGACGTCGAACGGGAACGGCGCGGGGGGATGAGTGAGGCAATGATCGACCGCCTCACGCTCACCGAGGAACGCATCGATGCGATCGCCGCGGCCCTGGGGGATCTGGCCGCCCTGCCTGATCCGATCGGTCAAATCGTCCACGGCGAGCGACTCCCCAACGGGCTGCGAGTGCGTCAGGTACGGGTACCGATGGGCGTCGTGGGCATGATCTACGAGGCCCGTCCGAACGTCACCGTTGACGCCGCCGGGATAGCACTGAAGTCCGGTAACGCCGTGATTCTGCGCGGTGGTAGCGCAGCAGAGGAAAGTAACATCGCGATCGTGGACGTGCTCCAGGAGGCCTTGGAGGCAAGCGGCCTGCCGCGAGAGACCGTGCAGTCCATCGACGCTCACGGCCGCGAAGGTGCCGGGGCGCTCATGCGTGCGCGCGGGTTGGTCGATGTGCTCATCCCGCGCGGGGGTTCGGGCCTCATCGAAACCGTCGTCTCCACGTCCCTCGTGCCAGTGATCGAAACCGGGGTGGGTAACGTCCACCTGTACATCGACGCCACGACGAAGGGATTGCGGGTGAGTTTCTCCCTCGCGTTTTCCAGGCTCTCCAGAAGGAGGGGGTGGCACTGCGCCCAGACGCGGCCGCGTCCGCCTTCGCGCCCGACGGTTCTTTCACCCCTGCCACGGAGGAGGACTGGAGTGCGGAGTACCTCGCTCTGGAGCTTGCGGTGAAGATCGTGCCGAGCATCGACGAGGCGATCGATCACATCCGCGCCTACTCGTCCGGCCACACCGAAGCCATCGTCACTTCCAGCACTGACTCGGCGAACCGATTCACCACCGAACTAGACTCCGCCACCATCATGGTGAACGCGTCGACGCGGTTCACCGACGGCGGTGAACTTGGGCTCGGTGCAGAGATCGGGATCTCCACCCAGAAGCTGCACGCTCGCGGCCCGATGGGGTTGGAAGCTCTCACAACCACGAGCTGGATCGTGGAAGGTGACGGACATATCCGTCCGTGACCCGGAAAAGTTTCGGCCGCCACACAAATCCGTGGCAGACTATAACCAGCCCATTTTTGGTTGGTCCGCACACCTGAAAGGAATTTCATGCGCAGCTCCCTCTTTGCAGCCGGCGAAGCCGTGGTCGAAATGCAGATGCCCCCGGTCGCTTACGGCATCGTTGCATTCACGATCCTCATCGTGCTGCTCCTATTCACTTGGGGTTTCCGTTCAGTGTGGACGCGGCGCAAGTAACGCGCGTCTAGAACGGATGGAGTGGTGAATCCAGCAGCTTCGGCGCCGACCCGCATCGGGATCATGGGGGGTACTTTCGACCCCATTCACCACGGCCACCTTGTAGCTGCGAGCGAAGTAGCGAACGACTTTGAACTCGACGAGGTTATTTTCGTTCCCACCGGCGCGCAGCCATTCAAACTAGAAAGAAGGGTCTCCGCCGCCGAACACAGGTACCTCATGGCGGTGGTCGCAACAGCGTCGAACCCCCGGTTCACAGTCTCCAGGATTGAGATCGACCGAGAAGGGGTCACCTACACGATCGACACCCTGCGGCGATTACGGCGGGTGTACCCCGACGCTGAATTGTTCTTCATCACTGGGGTGGACGCCTTGGATCAGATCCTGCATTGGCGTGATGCCGATGAACTCTGGTCCCTCGCCCACTTTGTGGGCGTCACCCGACCGGGGCACCAAGTGGACACCACCGTGTTGCCGCCCGGGCAGTACTCCCTGCTGGAGATCCCCGCGATGGCGATCTCTTCAACCGACTGCCGCGCCCGGGTGCGAGCGGGGAAACCCGTGTGGTACCTGGTACCGGACGGGGTCGTACAGTACATCGGTAAGCACGGCTTATACCTCAACGAATCGCGAGAGGGTGAGCTTCCTTCCGAGCGCATAGCTCAAGGACAATCGTGAACGAAGAAACTCCCAGAACTGAACTACCTCAACTATCCGCCGAGGAGCTGCAACACCTGCTCCGCGAAGGTGATCCGCCGCTGACTCGCCGTGAGCTGCGAATGCGTCTGCGGGCGGAGGAAGCCGGGCTCCTCACGCGTGTCGATGGGGAACTGGTGATCGCAGATCCTGCACCCGCACCGCTGCCCGAGCCGCCGGCGAGCGAAGAGCCTCCACTGGTTACCTCCGCCGATGTACTCGCAGGTAACGTCCCTGCGGCCTCTGGTCTCACCCGCCGCCAGCTGCGAGAGATCGCGGCCCAGGAGCTGGCACAGGGTAGCGAGCACACTGATGCCGGCGATGACGACACGGGGGAATTGGAAGAAACGCTTGAGTCCACTCCGCCGGTGAAAGACCTCGCCGAGGCAGAGCAACCCGCCCCGGTCACCCCACAACGGATCAGCACGCGGGTGGTCGCCTCTGAACTCGACGAACAGCACATCCCCAAGCCGCCGGGTGCCCCGGGATCGCACTCGTCCCGGCGCCCAGCTGTGCACCCCGAAGGCGCCCGCACCGGCGAGTACACCGGTGAATTCGATCAGATCCGACAGGCGATGGCGGATATCAACGCCGCTCCGGACGAGTTCGAGGTGGATTCCTCTGCGACCGCCGGTGGAGTACCGGCTCGTCGGTCGGTCTTCGAGGCAGCCGTGCCCGGAGAGCTCGCCGGTGCTGACGGCGATGGAGATTCGCCGCTTGAGGACACCAATGCGGCCGACTGGAGCGCCGTTATCGAAGCGCCGGTGGTGACCGATGACCTGCTGCCAGAGCTAGAACCGGTCGAACCTGCGGTTCCCGAGGCCGACGCGCCCGGGACGGGTGCGTACAGCCCGAAACCGGATGAGGAGTCGGCCGTCCCCGATTGGCACACGGTCACGTCGACACCCCTTGTGCAGAGCGAGCCGGTGGGTGAGTCACGGGCACTCGCGCACGCGGCGGCAGAACCCGAACGCTCGAGCCCGCCGCTTTGGTTGACCTTGCTCCAGTGGTTGGTTATCGCCGTGGTCGCGGTAGTGCTTGGACTTCTGGTGTGGTACGCGATCAACCGTGGCTTTGGCGGTGGGGCGGAAGAAGCTGCTGGAATAGTTTCCCCGCTTTATCACTTACGCATATAGAAGGATTTTCTATGAAGGGAACGCAGTGCCCGCTCAGTCGCACTCAATCGAATTAACTATCGCTGCCGCGCGCGCGGCAGCAGACAAGATGGGGATGGGCATCGTTGCCCTTGACGTTGCCGAGCGCCTCGCGCTTGCCGATGTGTTCCTGATCGTCAGCGGTGAAACTGAACGCCAGGTGCACGCCATCGTTGACGCAGTGGACGAAGCGATGCGTAACGCTGGAGCGAAGATTATTCGACGCGAGGGCACCCAGGAACTGCGATGGGTGCTGCTGGATTACGGAGATCTCATCGTGCACGTGCAGCACGTGGAGGACCGCGACTTCTACGGGTTGGACCGGTTGTGGAAGGATTGCGAGGAGATCGAGCTACCCGCATCCGTCACCGGAGCCCCGGCGGAGGAGGGGTCTGCTTGAGCGCAGCTGACGTCGTCTTGTGGAGACACGGGCAGACTGATTACAACGCCGCAGGCAGGCTCCAGGGCCAGATTGACATCCCACTCAACGCTACCGGGGCTGCTCAGGCGCACGAGTCTGCTGCGATACTGGCGCGGATCCGGCCGGCGGCGATCATCACCTCCGACCTCTCCCGCGCGGCCGATACCGCGGCGGCCCTCGCCCAACGCATTGAGGCCGAGGTAATCACCGACACCCGGCTGCGGGAGCGTTCCTTCGGGGTATGGGAGGGCCTGACCCGAGACGAGATCAATGACGGATGGCCCGAGGCTTTCGCGCAATGGCGCCGCGGGGAGCATCCCGAAGGTGTCAACGCGGAAACCCGCGACGAGGTGGGCACCCGGTTCGCCGAATGCGTGAACGAGTGGACCGTGAAATTTGAGATGTCAGACACGGTGATCTTCGTCGCCCACGGAGCGGCGATCTCCAGCGGGATCACCACCTTACTGAAACAGGAGCCCGAGGAATGGCGCGGAATCTCAGGGATCAGTAACTGCCACTGGTCGGTTCTAGAGCCCTACTCGGGGGAACCCGGATGGCAACTCACCCGGCACAACGTGGGTCCATGAGCACCGAGGATTTCACATTTGTGAACGAGATCGTCTAAACTTAACAACGTCCCACGGGGCTATGGCGCAGTTGGTAGCGCGCTTCCATGGCATGGAAGAGGTCAGGGGTTCGAATCCCCTTAGCTCCACCACTTGCACAGTATGTGCACTCCACCTGGGTCTGCCCGGCCGGCCACTGCTGAAGTATTTCGCAACATCAAAATCCCGATACCGCCACCATACGCGTGAGGCCGATGTTGCCTTCTACACTGGCATCCGGGTGAAAGGAACGGTATGAGGAGCAAGGGCAGAAGGCGCGGCGCGCCGTTGCGGGGCGCGCGGGTGCTGATCACCGGCGCGGGCAGCGGCATCGGTAGGCGGATGGCCCTGGGCGCGGCGCGCCGGGGCGCCAGGGAGGTCATCCTGTGGGACCTCTCCGAGGAACGCGCCCGCAGGGTACAGGCGGAGATCGAGGCAACCGGGGGCACCTCATCCGTCGGGGTGGTCAACGTGGCGGATCGTGGCGCCGTCGCCGAGGCGGCGCAGGTCGCCGGTCAGGTCGATGTCCTGATCAACAACGCAGGAGTCGTCACGGGCGAAGATCTCCTCGACGCCACCGAGGAGGACATCCTCCGTACCTTCGAGGTGAACACCTTAGCGCTGTATTGGACCACCCGGGCGTTCCTGCCCGCGATGAATGCGCGTGACCGCGGCGTCGTGGTGACCGTAGCGTCCGCGGCCGGCCTGGTAGGGGTCGCAAGGCAAACCGACTACTCCGCGAGTAAGTTCGCGGCGTTCGGGTTCACCGAATCTCTGCGCAACGAACTGCGTGCCCGCGGGAGCAACGTGGCAACGCTGTTGGTGGCCCCGTTCTACATCGACACGGGGATGTTCGAAGGGGTTCAAACCAAGTTCCCACGCCTGTTGCCGATCCTCAAGGAGGCCGAGGTGTCCCGCCGTATTCTCGACGCCATAGAAGAAGGCGACGAGCAACTCATCATGCCCCGGCTCGCGCGCTTCATGCCCACGGCCAGGGTGTTGCCCGTGCGCGCGTTCGACCGGGTGATGGACTTCTTCGGGGTCAACCGCACCATGGACCACTTCACGGGGCGGCGCTCCTAGGTCTCGGGGCGGCGCCTGGGTGGCGCGGCGAGGGGAGCGGCAGACTGCTCTACGTTCGATCCGTCCGGGCGGAATTAGGGGGTTAACTGCAAGTACTCCCAATCCCCGAGCAGTTCCAAGCGCCTCCACAAAGGGCTCTGCGGAACAGCTTGGCTCGCGTGCGCGGCGATCGCCCGCCGGTGCAGCTCCCGATCCACGGGCAGCATGATGGAAATCTCGTCCTCCGGGTATCCGGTGAACGTGCCGCCGGTCTCCTCACTGAGGGTGCG
>CAJDUU010000027.1_pt1 | contig 13929 bp, 10 predicted proteins | sample 7391041 | NCBI WGS metagenome assembly CAJDUU01 (sample SAMEA7055689, study PRJEB34461) | soil metagenome | biome: terrestrial ecosystem; feature: Peninsula; material: soil | place: Antarctica | collected 2016 | reverse complement strand
AGTTAGGTCCAGAAATGATGAACCCTCGCTCCTTCCTATATGTTCCCGGAGACCAGCCACAGATGCTCTCGAAGGCGGGCACCCGAGGAGCGGACGCGTTGATTATCGATTTGGAAGATGCGGTTGCCCCAGACTCCAAGGCCTATGCCCGGAAGGTCGTTCGTGCGCATCTTGAGCAGTGCCAGACCGAGCAGGGAAACGGCCCGCAACAGTGGGTTCGAATCAACCCGGCAGACACTGGGATCGATGACATCAAAGGGGTATGGCACCCCAATCTCAGCGGTATCATGGTTGCGAAAGTGGAGGACGTATCCGCGCTCGAGGAAATCGATGCGGTACTCACTTCACTTGAGGCAAGCAGCGAGGGTTCCACTGGCGCCACCCGAGTAGTGCCGTTACTGGAATCTGCCGCCGGGGTAGCTAAGGCGGCAGAAATTGCTCGGCACGATCGGGTAGTTCGGCTCCAAGTCGGGGAGGCCGATCTGGCATCCGAACTCGGGATAACTTCTGGCGGGCGCGACCTCGTTCTCCAATCTGTGCGAACTACCCTGCTCCTGACCTCGGCGGCGGCCGGGCTAGAGATGCCTGCTGCCCCCGTTTCAACCAACTTCACGGATCTCGACGAGTTCCGAGCTCAAACCAAACTCTTCGCGGAGATGGGTTTTTCTGGTCGCGCGTGCATTCATCCGCGTCAGGTGGCGATAGTCAATGAGGTTTTCACTCCCACCGAAGAGGAGATCCAGAACGCTGCTCGACTGGTTGAGCGGTTCGACGAGCAACTGCAAGCGGGCCACGGGGTGATGCTGGGCGAAGATGGGCAAATGGTCGACGAGGCCATAGTGCGTCGAGCGCGGCGAATCCTTGAGCGTTCCCAACATTCTAAACAGTCATAAACAGTGCAGGCGATGCAAGAAACGGACACCGTGACTGCACCCTATGACCAGAGGAAAGGCAACTATGCCAGATAACGGCGAAGCACAGCTTCCACATGATCCATCGGCTCCCGACCTTGGTCGACCCCAGTACGTTTCCGTAGGGGATGGTCAACTGCACCTACGGTCCTGGGGTCAAGGTGCGCCAGTAGTTCTGCTCCATAATGCTGGGAATTCATCAGCAGGATGGGCCGATTTTGCGGGCCGCCTCAGCGAACTCAATAAGGGATTGCTGATCGTCGCTCCCGACCTCATTGGTACGGGGGGAACAACGCTCGATCCATCTTCATCCGGGGATCTCGTCGCGCAAGCCGATGCCGTGGTCTCTGGGGTCCGCGCGCTTGGCGTGGAGCAATGCGTCGTCCTGGGTGATGGTGCGGGGGCTGCAGTGGCGCGGGTCGCCGCGCAACGCCACTCTGATTTCGTTGCCGAGGTGGTGGTGATGCAGGCCCCGGTGGAAGCCTCCGAGGGCGAGCCGCCCTCGTGGCCGGCGCCTGACCCACAAGGCGCAGCTTTGCTAGCGATGTGGGACGAAACTATCGACGGAATGATCTTCAGCCCGTGGTGGAAGCGCGTCGGAGCGAACCGCCTCCAACGGGGCTTGCCGAGCGCCCCAGTGATCCATGAGGTTTTCCTTGATATCGCCGAACACAACGGCGCGCACCGAGCCCTTGCGCAGAGCGCGAGCCGCCAGTGGGCGGAACTTGCCCCCGGCCAAGGGGAGCGCAGCTTTAGCGAACCGGATAGTGATCCGTTTGCGATCCTTTCGGAATTAACAGCAGCACTTCCACACGCAACTATTTCCGCCGACCGCGAGGGTGCCACGGGCAACGGGACATACTCCTACTCCGACGTGCTCGGCGTCCGGATACACACGAGACAGTTCGGGCAGGGCCTCGAGGGAAGGCCCCTGCTGCTCCTGCACTCCAATCCAGGATCCGGGCAGGGCCTTGAAGGCCTCGCCGCCGAGATCGGAAAGTCACGCCCAACGATCGTATGGGACACGCCGGGGCATGGCCGCTCTCAGGATCTGCAAGGAGAGATGGCGCAGAACCCTACCCTCGCTGATGTTTATGCCCAGCTGTTGGTAGGCCTTCTCGATTCTCTCGGGGTGGATCAATGCGACGTATACGGGACTCATACAGGGGCCGGGCTAGCTGCTGAGCTAGCTATCGCCGCCCCCTCCCGGGTCGCGTCAGTAGTGCTCGATGGGGTTCCTCTTTTCGATGACAACCCCACCATGGTTGACCAGGCCTTGGCTAACTACTTCATCGATCTGCATCCCGATGCGTTCGGAAGCCACATTCGCCGCGCATGGGGCACTAACGTCAATACCGGACTTTGGTGGCCACACTACAACCACACGGTTGAAGGTGTCCGAACCTCCGATGCGTATCCTGCTGAGCTGGTGCATGGAATGACCTTGGATATGCTCCGCTCTGCCCCGCACTATGCGCGCTACTACCGTGCTGCATGGACCTGGAAAGCGACTTCCCGCTTACCGCTTATTCCTCACCGGACCCTCGTGGGCACCACCCCGACGGATCCGCTTGCCGCCATGACGCCTACTGCTCTGGCACTGCTTCCGGCCGGTCAGGAAGGTCACTTTGCGCCGTTTGGTCGTGAGGATTCAATTCCCGTGACCGCGCGAACCATCACAGATTTCTTGGACGGCGAGGAATGAGCGAAGAATTGACACCCCGTAGCGTAGACCTGTTCTCTGAAGATCAAGACTGGGTCGAAATGACGATCCCGGGCTCAGACCGTCCGGTGAGGCTCGCCCGCCTGTACTTGGACACCGAGACCAAGGCGACTGTTTCACTGGTCGAGTTTCCTCAAGGGTGGCAGCGCCCGGAATCTGGCAGTTACGCCGTAGCGGAAGAATTCGTAGTACTGCGAGGGGCAATCACTATCAGCGGCGTCGCGCACAAGAAGGACGATTACGTTCTCTTGCCCGCGCACACGGCACGCACAACGAGCGCTACCCCAGACGGCTGCCTCGCACTAGCCGCGTTCTCCGGGCCACCGCGCTGGGTGCCCGGAGCGCCAACCGCAATTCCTGTATCGGAAACCGTTCATTGCCCTGCAGATCAGGCCGTTCGGGGCAGCGGGACGGATTTTCAAGGCTCCCTTAAGAGCGTGGAGGCGGCTCCTTCGGTCAGCGAAACCACGATGGATTTGCTAGATCTGCGAACAGGAGCGTGGACCCTCGTTCTCCCCGGGGGGTCAGCGCCAGAACTTGGCAACCGGACTCTCGTCCGCTGGTGGTAGAAGTGAGCGCCGATAATTCAAAATCGGCGCTCACTTCTGTTTAGTCACCGCGAAACTGGGTACTTCGTCTCTCCAAGGGCGACCTTCCTGAAGTATGACCAACTTGTTTCGTTGGGTGTGACGTACTCACGTGGACTCTCTCGGTATTCGGGAGTGTGAGCGTCAATGTACTCACGCACACCGTCGGGCAGGTCGTCGAACGATGCGAGCTTCGATCCGCGGCAGTGGAAGACCATTCCACCGGGCCGCTGGCCCATCTGCATCCACGGCAGCCATGGTGATCGGCGCATCCACGAGACGTCACAGTGCACACTGGGCGCGTCGGTGTTGAGCAGCTCCTCCCGGTCGGCAAAGAACTGGAACAGCTCCATAGCCCGGTAGGTGTCGTCCGCAGAGTTCGCCGGGAATTCGGCAACCGGAAGAGGTGACGGTGCGCTGATGGGAATGTCGAGGTTAAAGACGACGGAACGGTCCATCACTGTGTACGGCGAGTGCCACGGTCCCCACGGCATCGAAAGGCGGAACTGCTGGTTCACGGGGTCGTTGTAGATGTGCAGCACATCCACGTTCTCGTCGGTGTACGGGTTGTGCCACTCCTCGAGAATGGTCCTCTCCCGCGGATCCAAGTAGAACGCCGCCTCTCGGGTGATGAGGTCAAATCCGCCCTCCACCTTCACCGCGCGAGCGATGTTGAACCCGACGAAGCCGAATAGGTGCTGAGTGTCTGCGTCCGGCTGCTCACCGTACGCGTCTCCGATCCACCAGGTGACGTAGTCCTGCTCGTCAAGCCCTGCTCTAACGCGGATTAGCGCTTCCAAATTCTGCGCTGGATCCTCCAGCGATTCGATCTTCTCTGTCGTGATCGCCATGATCATTCTCCTCAACAACGAATTGGAGCCGCGGTCTTTTTGACACGGCCTTGGGTCAGACACTATTGTACATGAAACACAGTTTCATATATTGGAACAAATGCTCGGCATTCCCCTCCATCCGAGGGTGGGCCGACCCGGAAATATTCAACGGAGAGTCATGACCATAGATACCGACGTCATCATCGTGGGCGCGGGGCTCGCAGGCTTGCATTCGGCCCTAATTCTTCAGGACGCAGGCTACTCAGTCACGGTACTTGAAGCGCGGGACCGTGTGGGCGGTCGCGTATGGTCCACCGAGATAGCAGGAGGGACAGAGGAAAACGGCGCGATCAACATCGGGGACACCTACAAGCGCATCCTCGGGCACGTAGACACATTCGGGCTAGTACTCGAAAAGATCGATGTCGACCTGATGGAGCACTCCATCGGGGTTGGAGACACCCTCTGCCCGGTTCGCGAGTGGGCCGATTCCGAAGACAACCCCCTGTCGGGGCCATTACGTGTACTACCGCCCGCGGCACTCGTCCCCGCCACCATGGCTCGCACGAATCCGCTCTCCGAGCTAACAGACTGGCTCACGGCGACCGAGCACGACGTCCCCGCTGACGAGTACCTGTCCGCCCGAGGGCTGCCCCAGGAAGCCATTGAACTGGCTGACCGTGCAGGAAACTTCGACACACTCGCTGAAACGTCGGCAGTTAGCCTCCTACGTACCCTGACACAGCGAGCGGCTGCCTCCTCGGAGACTCGAAAGATCACCGGCGGCAACTCCCTGCTTCCAGAAGCGATGGCTAAGAAGATTACCGACCTGCGCTTGGAAACCCCCGTCACCTCGATTCACCACAGCGACTCTGAGGTGAGGGTCCAAACAGCTTCGGGTGAAACGATCGTCGGCCGTGGTGCGATCGTGACGTTACCTTTCAGTGTGTTGCGCGAGCTCGAAATCTCTCCTCCCCTGCCTGATGCAGTCTCGGAGATCATCGAGGAATTGCCTTACACCGCCCTGACGAAGTACCACATCATTGCGGACGAGCCTTTCTGGGAGGAAGACGGACTACCGGTGACGTTCTGGTCCACTTCGCGCATTCAGCGCCTATTCCCTTCGAGGATCGAAGGCACCGGCCCCCACACGGTCTCGGTTTGGGTCGTTGGTCCAGAAGCCCGAGAGCTGGATGCACTCAGCAAGGAAGAGCAGTCCCGGATTGTCCTCGAGGAGCTTGCTCGGTTGAGGCCCTCGACAGCGGGGGTCGTCCAGGTAGCTGACATCATCTCCTGGGACACGGACCCCTATTCCCGGGGTGCTTGGGCAACTGCCGCGCCTGGTCAAATCGCCGCAATCGCCGAAGTCATCGCGACGGATACTGGCGTAGTTCAACTAGCCGGCGAGCACCTATCCGTGCGCGAAAGTGGCATCGAAGGCGCCATGGAGTCAGCTGAGGTTGCTGCCGAGAGACTTATGGCCCGTCTAGGGTAGTCGGATCTACGCAGAGGTGCCCGGTGAAGGAAATCTTCGACCGGGCACTTTTGTATCGGCCCATTTTCATTTACCCACTCCTCCAAACAGCAGGGCAGCGCATGGGAGAGATCTGTGACCCGAAGGTGGAACACTGGGAGGGGTAGAGCAACTGGAGGTGGAGCACGGTGAAAACACGTTTGATGTTTGTCCTAGGCGCGGGCATCGGGTACGTGGCCGGGACCCGCGCGGGGCGCGAGAAGTACGAGGAGCTGGCGGGACGGCTCGAGCAGATCTGGCAGCACCCGAAAGTTCAACACCAAGTGGCAGAAGCGGAAGAGGCGTTGCAGACGGTGGTGAGCGAACACGTTCCGAAACTTGCAAAGAAGGCAGCCTTCGCGGCCAGGGATGCGTTAGGGATGGAGCTTCCTGACGATTAAGCCTCGCGCCGGGCCGGATCGTACCGTCTTAGAGGCGGCCTAGTCCGCCAGTCCGGGGCCGGTGCGGGATCGAACTAGGTCCGCAAAGCGCGCCACGTCAGTGAACATCGGAGCGCGTGGCGGGAGCTGCTCGAGCAGGTTCGAGGAATGAACGATGACGGCGCACTCACGCGCTCGGGTGAGTGCGGCGCCGAGCACGTGCGGGGCGAGTGGCATCCGTGGGGCGCCCAGCGGTAGGTCCGCAAGGGTGGAGACCCCGAGGGAGAGGACTACCACAGCTCCCTCCTCGCCTGCGGTCTCACGCAGCGGCAGAATCCGCAGCTCCGGCCATGGGGCGAGCTCCCGGCGAAGCAGCAGCACCTGGGAATCGAACGCCGCGGTGACGATAATGTCCGATTCAGCGAGTGGGCTGGCGGAGAGCAGCCGCCTGATGAGGGCGGTGACGGCTGCGGCTTCCTCGCGCGAGGTGCCGCGGTTCCCGCGGTGAGGCACCGCGTGGGCGGTGATCCCGGAAAGGTCCTCAGGGGCGAGGCGCAACTCGGTGGACGGCGGCTCGACGAAATCGGCGCTCGGGTAGAGGAAGTCCTTGAGATCGGCGGCGAGCTCGCGGTGGAAGCGACTACCTTCGGTTAATGAGGTGCGGGCGGTGATCTTCGCGCCGGACTCTCCCAACAGCCATGCAAGCAGGGGGCCGTGAACGAGATCGCTCGGAAGCGCGCGGCGGTGAACCGGCGTGGCGCGGGCGGGGTCTCCCGCGACGATAATGTGCTCGGCGGCCCCGGCGGTGTCCAGTGCGTCGAGAATGCTCACCTGATGGGCATCGTCGATGACCACGGCAGAGGAGTGCTCCAAGGCCTGGTCAGCGGCGAGGGCGGACTTACCGGCGCCGGGAGGCCCGGTGATGACCGAGTAGGTGAATCTCTTCGCCGCTTTCAACAGCGCAGTGGAGTCCAGCGCAGGCAGCGAGACGTCAAGGTGTGATGGGAGGAGTGCGTGGGTGGCGGGGTCGTGCGGTGAGGTGGCTTCGCGTATCGTGACGCGCTGCAGTTCACCTGCCATCCCACATTCGAGAATCTCCGCGCGCCGGGCGATGAGGCCACTCGAGTCCGTTGGCCCGGTGGCCGGATCGGAATAGACCACGAGCACGTCCTGCCCGGTAGCGAACTCCGACCCGCTGCCCCAGCGCCCGAGGAGCTCGTGGAGCTTGTGCTCGGCGCCGAGTGCATCGGTGGAGTTGGCGGAAGATACGTAGAAGATTCCTGGTTCATCGAAACTCGGGATCCGCAGGTGCAGGCTCGAGAGGTCCTCAGGGGCGCCCTCCAAGGGTGCGAGCAGGAGGTCGCTCTCCAGTGCGGTTGCCCCGAGAAGATCCCGAGCTACCGCTGATCCATCAGGCTGGGGTGCAAGAGCGGCACGTTGCTCGAGAAGCCAATCCCGCAAGCGGCGGGTGGACTCGCAGTCGTACCGGTTGTATTCGGCCAGGTCCTCCTGGGTTTTACGCCACGCCTCCACATCCCCTTTCTTGCGGGCGCGCACCGCGTTCTCGAAGGCGACGACGGCGGCGCCCCCGTCGGTGACGTCGGAGGTGCGCAGATCCTCGCCCATGTAGAGGGGCTCTAGTGCTTTCAAACCGTAGGAACGCCCTGAACTGTGCACACCCGCCTTGACGGTTTCGTACAGGTCGACGAACACCCCCTCATCGAGGAGTGCGGTAACCTCTTTCTGCCCCGTGCGGTGGCGGCGGGCGAGGCGGCGCATCGTCGACGGTTCGTAGAAGGCGAAGTGGTACACGTGCATCCCGGGGAATGCTCGCCGGCGCTTGGTGAGGTATTCGAGGAATTGGGCGAACGACTTCTTCTCCTCCGCCTGGCTGGCGGACCACATGGCGATGTACTCGCCCGTATCGGCCTCGATGTAACCGAAGAGGAACTCCAGCCCCCATTCGAAGCGGTTCTTCTCCACCCAGAACGGGTCGCCTTCGAAGTCGAAGAAGATATCCCCCGGGCTCGGGTCGGGGAGAGCGGCGAGGGCGCCCGGGTCGTGCACCACGGCCGTGCGTTCGCCGGTGCGTTCCTCGCGGAGCTGCAATGTGGCCCGTTCCTGAAACCGCGCCCACGAGTAGGGATCGATGCTCTCCGGAGCGGATTCGGCGGCCGCGAGCTCCTCGATCGTGGTGATGCCGGCTCGTACCAAGCTCTCCCGCGGCTCTCGCCGCATTCCCCACACCAGTTGAATATCCCGGTGAGTTTCGGCCGCGGATCTGCACCTCGCGCAGAACCCGCAGGCAACGACCTCCGGATCGCCCCAGGGCCAGGCCTCAGTGCGGGTGGCGGCAGCTTGCAGGAGGCGGCTGAGGTGGGCCAACCGGGCGGAGGCCACCGTCTCGAGGGTGGATCCCGAATATTCCTGCCGACGGTCGTTGTTCAAGTGCAGGTACGCGTTCGAGGTCGGGGTGCCGGTCGCGGCGGATGCGGCGTGTGCGTGCGCGCCGAGGCGGGCCAGGTCGCCGGCGCGCGCGAAGCGCCCGGCGACGGTGTCCGCCACTGTGCTGGGCAGAACGACTGCGGGCGATGAAGCAAGAAGTACCTGCGTTTCGAGGTCCACCACCACCGTCCCGCCGCCAACGCCGCGGAGGGATCGCAGCTCCCCGAGCGTGTCGGTATGCCGGGCACGCAGCGCCGTAAGAGATGGTGCGGGTGCTTCACCGAGGTCGGTGAACATGCGTGAGTACTTGCGCCGGTACTCTTCGACCACGCGCGCGCGGTGTTCGGCCTCAAGGGCTCCGGCGCGTTCGCCCATGAACCGAGGCTCACTGACCGAAGGGATAAGACATTTGAGTTCGGCGACCTCCCGAACGAGGGAAAACTCGCATTGGGCAAGATCGCCCGGGGTAAGGACGACGTGGTCGTCAATGAGGTGCACGGTGTACCTTTCTTCGGCTCGCGATTGCAAGCGTACCCGTGTGCCACGGGGTCACTACACCTCACCATTCGCACGCCTCGAGGGCGGCAAGGAGTGCGGCGAGCTCGGCGTCACTGACCCCGAGATCATATTTCTCCTTGACGAGAACCTGCTGAACCGCGAAGAAACATCGGAACCCCTCGTTGTGAGGCAGCCACGAGGAGGCATCTTCGGCGCCCTTTTCTTCGTTCACCCACGCCTGTGTGGGGAGTAGGTTCAAGGGATCGTTCGCGAACTCCTGCGCCCGCGCGGCAGGCCAGTGCGCGGCCCCTTTACGCCAGGCATCCGCGAGCGCGACTACGTGGTCGATATGCACCTCATGAGAGGACTTGGGGCCGCGGACGAATTCGACGTAGTGCCCGGTGTAGGGGTCAACGAACCACCCCGACTCCACGGAACACTCTCCCGCGCCGGTGATCTCGGCGTCTATCAGCCACTCACTCAGGACCTCGTTGCGGGTATCGCAAGGCTGAAGTGAGAGTCTTTGCCACGGCGGGCCGAAGAAGTCGCGATCGTAGGAATCCAAGGGAAGCGGCTCGACGATTCGTAGCCCGTTGGCCGCATCCCTTGCGTGGGCGTAGACCCCCTCGGCCACAAAAACCGGTGGCACGCGAGCCACATGCAGCCACCACTTGCCGCCAAGGAGCCCCAGTACGAGGATTGCAGCGGTGATCGCGGCGACTCGCGGCCATGTCAGTCGGAATTCTGGCATGGTCGGATCCTGCATCGACCCGTGCGTGGATCCGCAAGCGCGCGACGCCATTGTGGGCAGGGGTGCGACTGGGGGAAATTTTTAGGAGGGTCGAAACCTGATTTTCGCTCTGGCGATTAATGAAACCGGGGCTTTGCGTAAATTCGCGTCGCCTGGATTCCTCTGGCACACTCACCACCTGTGAGCACTGCAAGGACCCCCACGAAGGCGCAGATCCGCCGGTGGCGCCGCTACCTGGCGGAAGAGCGCGCCGAGGCTGCCGTTTATCGGGAACTCGCCACCAGGAAAGCGGGGGAGGAGCGGGAGATCCTCCTTCGGCTCGCGCAGGCGGAGGATCGCCATGCAGCGCACTGGGAGGAACTTCTCGGCGATAACATCGGTCTCCCGCTGCGGCCCCGGCTGGGATCTCGGGTGCTAACGTTTCTGGCCGGGAGATTCGGTTCCGTATTCGTGCTCACCCTCGCCCAGCGCGCCGAAGCGCGCTCGGAGTACCGGGACGACGAGTTCGCGACCGACGCGATGGCCGCCGACGAACAGATCCACGAAGAGGTGGTTCGAGCTCTCGCCGCCGCGGGGCGGCAGAGGATGTCGGGAACCCTCCGGGCCGCCGTGTTCGGAATGAACGACGGACTGGTCTCCAACCTCGCCCTGGTTCTCGGGATCGGGGCCTCCGGGGCGGACACGAGGACGATACTGCTCGCCGGGTTCGCCGGCCTCCTCGCAGGGGCGCTCTCGATGGGTGCCGGTGAATATGTCTCGATCCGTTCCCAGCGCGAACTGCTCGCCGCCTCGACGCCGAGCCCGGACGCTTCTGGTGCGCTGGCAGGGTTGGACGTCGAGGCGAACGAACTGGAACTCATCTACCGCGCCCGCGGAATGTCTGAGGACGAGGCGCGAATCCACGCGACGGAGGTTCTGCGGCGGTTGGAGTTCACCGCAGAGGAGGTGGACGAACACGAGGAGATCGGATCGGCTCCCACCGCGGCGATTTCGTCTTTCCTGTTGTTCTCCGCGGGGGCGATCGTGCCGGTGCTGCCGTATGTATTCGGGCTGACCGGAATGACGGCGGTGCTTCTCGCTGCAGGCCTGGTGGGGACTGCGCTCGTGCTCACCGGCGGGCTCGTCGGCCTCCTCTCGGGCGCCTCGCCGGCGCGTCGGGCGCTACGACAGCTCGCCATCGGGTGGGGCGCTGCCGCAGCGACCTACGCGCTGGGGCTGTTGTTCAACACCAACGGGATCTAGCCCGGTTTGGGTGCACCTGGGCGAGCGTAGCGCATCCAGGTGATCACGACCGCGGCCAGCGCCCAGGCCACCCCGACCCAGTAGAAGGTGGTCGGTTCCATGATGGTCAGGCCCACCCCGAACAGGAACGGCCCGAACGCCGCGATAGCCGCTGTCCACCCGATCACCCCGCCGGCCTGGCGGGGCTCGAAGATCATCGGCATCTGCTTGAAGGTCGAAGCGTTCCCGATCCCGGAGAAGAAGAAAATGAGCAGCATCCCGAGCAGGAACCGGTTGAACCCACCGCTGAGGGCCTCGGCGCTGGAGTAATCGGGGGTGAGGCTGGGAATGGTGTAGATGATCGTTCCGATTAGCCCGATCCCGGAGATAAGGGTCCAGATCGCCCCGCCCATCCGGTCGGTCAGCGGCGAGAACAACACCCGCGCTCCCGCACCGACGAGGGGGCCGAGGAATACGTAACTGACGACGTCGGGAACCGCGTACCCCTCGATGAGGAGCTGCGCGGTGGAGCCGTGGCCGGTGACGATGTTCTCGTTGTTCTGCCCGTAGAGGTTGGCGAGCAGGAGCCCGAACTGTGCGGAGAGCCCGGAGAAGGTGCCGAAAGTCATGATGTACAGCACCGTCATCCACCAGGTGTCCTGGTTCTTGAAGATGTCGAACTGCTGCCTGATGTTCGCCTTCACGGGAACCGAGCGCAGCACGATGTAGGCCCAGATCGCGACCACCACGATGATGGGAACGTACACGAGGGCGGAGTTTTGGTACCAGACGACGATGTCAGTTTTGCCGGCGAACTCCAACGTCTGGGTGCCGAGGAACCCGAACATCCCGAAGCCGATGAGCCACGGGGTGAGGAGCTGGACCAGGGAGACCCCGAAGTTGCCGACCCCGGCCTGGATCCCCAAGGCTGTTCCTTGGAGGCGTTTGGGGAAGAAGTAGGAGGTGGAGGGCATGAAGCCGGAGAAGGCACCGCCGCCGATGCCGGAGAGGATCGACAGCCCCAGCAAGCGCCAGTAGGGCACGTCGGGGTTGGTCACTTCGAACCCCCACCCGAGCACGGGCAGAAGTAGGAGCAGGGTAGTGAGCGCCACCATCTTGCGGGTGCCGATCTTCGGCGGCAACACCATCCACAGGAGCCGCAGCAGACCACCGGAGAGCCCCGGCAGCGCGGCCAGCCAGTACAGCTGCGACTGGGTGAAGGTGTACCCCAGGCCGTTGAGTTTGGGCACGATCGCGGAGGGGAGGAACCACGCGACGAAGGCGAGGGTGAGGCTCACCGTGGTGACGGTGAGGGTGTTCCAGGCGAGTTTGGAGTCCCACTTCTCGGGGTCCTCAGGGTCCCAGGACTTCAGCCAGTCGCCGTCGGTTTCGAGTTTGGTTGCCATTACGCGTCTGCTTCCTTTTCCATGGGGCGTTCAATGATGCCGGCCAGTTCTGGTGAGTCCTGGCCGAGCATGCGGACGATGGTTACGTGCATCCACACGGCACAGATGGCGGTGAGTACGAAGATAACGAAGAAAGTCGAAGTGGGGAAGCCCGACCACGCCTTGGTGTAGGCGAACAGGGGTGGGAGAAAGAAGCCGCCCAGGCCTCCGAGCATTCCCACCAATCCGCCCACCGAGCCGACGTTCTCGGGGAAATACTCCGGTATGTGTTTGTAGACGGCGGCCTTCCCGACCCCCATCGCGGAACCGAGCACGAAGATGAGGAAGGTGAACCACGCGATCCCGAGGGCGTAGGAAAGGTGCTCGGTCTGAGAGCCGTCCGCGTGGTTGATCACGATGTGCCCGTTGGGCATCATCAGGATCCCCGAGGATAGGAGCATGAGCGAGAAGGTGAGGTACATGACCGGGCGCGCGCCGAACTTGTCCGAGAGCCACCCGCCCAGGGGGCGCAGCAGTGAGGCGGGGAAGATGAAGATCGCCGTCAGGAGCCCCGCGGTGGTGAGGGATACCTCGAAGTTGTCGACGTAGTATTTCGGCAGCCAGGCCGAGAGCGCGACGTAGGCCCCGAAGACGGCGACGTAGTAGAGGGAGAAGCGCCACACCCGGACGTTCTTTAGAGGTTTGAGCATCGCCGAGAGGGGTTGGGCCTTGCCCGGGGCGTGGTCCTGGCGCGGCACGATGAACCAGACGGCGAACCCGGCGATGATGAGTAGCCCGGAGTAGATCACGGGGATCAGCCGCCACCCGCCTTGGATGCCCAGCATGAAGGTGGCCCCGGAGGTGGCAATGATGAGGGGTGGCCCGATGAACTTCGTCACCGAAGCCCCGACGTTACCCGCCCCGAACACCCCGAGCGCGAGTCCCTGGCGGTTCCGGGAGAACCAGGCCGCGTTCCACGCCGTCCCGACGGAGAAGTGGTTGCCGGCGAAACCCACCAGGAAGGCGAGCAGGAGGAGCATTCCGTAGCTCTCCGTCTTCGCCACGAAGTAGGCCGGAACCGCGGTGACGAACAGGAGGAAGATCGTGACCTTCCGGCCCCCGATGCGGTCGGTAATGATCCCCGCGGGCAGTCGCCACATGGAACCGTTGAGCACCGCGAGAGCGGAGATCCAGGAGAGTTGCACATCGGTGAGCCCGAGTTCCTGCTGGATCGGCACCCCGAGGATTCCGAACATCAGCCAGACCGCGAAGAGCAGGGTGAAGGCGATGGTCGACATCGTGAGCACTCGGCCCGCGCCGCGGGCGGTGTCGTGTACGGGAGGAACCTCAATGAGCTTTGACACGGTTTTCCTTGTGTGGTGAGCGGATTTGTTCAGTAGTGGTTTGTAAAAATTACTAGTCCATATTGTTGTGGCCCGGTGCGCCTCGCGAGTGGGACCGAAGGCCTAAAGTACCGAGAGCTTACCGTGAGAGATCTCACTGCACCGGCGAGTCCGCGAAGAAACGCAGGGGCCCGCCGACGAAGTGAATTTCTCCAAGCCATTCTCAGAAATTCTGAGCATTAAGTGGCGACTCGCCGAAACTTATTGTCTAGAGTGGGGGTGAATCTGTGCTGTGAGTTACAGAGGTGTGCGAAGTGGTCAGGAGGCCCCACCATGACA
>CAJDUU010000045.1_pt1 | contig 14109 bp, 9 predicted proteins | sample 7391041 | NCBI WGS metagenome assembly CAJDUU01 (sample SAMEA7055689, study PRJEB34461) | soil metagenome | biome: terrestrial ecosystem; feature: Peninsula; material: soil | place: Antarctica | collected 2016 | reverse complement strand
GCGGACGGCGTCCACGAGCTCCGCATCGAACCCCTCGATCGCGGTGGGCTCGTGCTCCAGGAGCGCGGGTACGGCGTCTGCGGCCTCGGGCATCGACGGGTATCCGAGTACCACGAGGGTCGGAGAAGAGGGAACCTCGACTAGTTTCAATGTCGCCTCGGTGATGGTCACCAGGGTACCCTCCGATCCGACGAGGAACTTCGCCAGATCCTCCCCGCGTTCCGGCACAAGGTGCTCTAGGGAGTAACCCGAGACCTGCCGGGAGAAGCGCCCGAACTCCGTGCGGATGGTCGCCAGGCTCGCCGCCACCAGCTCCTTCAAACCCGGCACCGGATCGAGCCCCTGCGCGGCGGTGAACTCTCTGCCGCGCCCATCGATCACGTCGAGGGCGAGGGTGTTGTCGGCGGTGCGGCCGAACGCGACGGCGCGGGGGCCGCAGGCGTTGTTACCGAGCATCCCGCCGAACGTAGCCCGGTTCTGGGTGGAGGGGTCGGGCCCGAAACGTAGTCCGTGGGGGGCCGAGGCCGCTTGGAGATCGCTCATGATCACGCCGGGTTCCACCCGGGCGAGGCGGTTCGTGGGGTCCACCTCGAGGATCGAGTTCATGTGCCGGGAGAAGTCGATGACGATCCCTGGCCCGATGGAGTTCCCCGCGATCGACGTGCCCGCGCCTCTGGAGGTGAGGGGAACCGCGTGGGCACGGGCAACATCCACGATCGCTACCACGTCGCTCCGTGTTCGGGGGAAGGTGACCACCCGCGGGAGCACCCGGTAGTTGGAGGCGTCGGTGGAATACTCTGCGAGACGCCGGGAGGAGACATCGACCTCTCCGGAGATCGCGCCACGAAGATCGGTCAGGAGGGGGGAGGGAATCGTCTGCGCCACGGCTCCTAACCTACCCCGGTGGCGGGCCGAAACGAATTCCTGTCCACCTTGCCATCTCTACACTGCTCTGACGCGTGAGTACAGGTCGATCAGGGCGCTGGCCACCTGTTCGGGGGCCTCGTTCGCACTCATGTGTCCGACTCCGGAAAGCGTAATGACGCCGGCGGCCCCCAGCACTGCCGGTGTGGAACCCAACGCGGTGGCCATGGCTTCGGCGGCCTCAGCTGAGCTCAGCTCGTCCTCATCGCCGCGCAGCACGATCCCAGGAACGCGGAGTCCCTCCAGCACATGGAGCCGATCGGGGCGGACGGCCATCGCACGTTGGATCCACGCAACCGCCTCCGCGGGGGCCGCGAGAATCTCTTTGCGAAGGCGCTCGACGACGTCGGGGCGGGTGGCCCGAGTCGTCGGCCCGAGTACCGTGTTGACCGACTCCTCTAGCACTGCGGTTCCCTCCACCAGCACCTTCGCTGCCGTAGCGAGTCGAACCTTCCGGGCGGGTTCCGGATCGGACTCGGCCTTGGTGTCCAGCAGCCCGACACCTCGGATGCGCTGCGGGTAGGCATCCGCGTAGGCGAGGGCGGCGTAGCCACCCAGGGATAGCCCTACCATCACGAGCTCTGAAACCCCTAGCGAGTCTAAGGTGGCCTCGATCCCCGCAGCGAACGTGTCCAAAGAGGGTTCCTCGGCAACGCCGAGCCTCCGGGCAACCTCGGCACCGCTGGCTGACTCCCCGAAACCAGGGGCATCGATCGTGAGGATAGGCAACTTGGGGTCTTCGGCGTGTACGCGATCGATCACCTCATCCCACATGCTCGAATCGAGGGGGTAGGCGTGCAGCAGCACGAGAACCAGGTTGTTCGAAAGGTTCGCTCGATCAGTTTTGCCATGGATCTGGTATGCAAGTGGGGTCATCTTTCCGAGCATGTCACGAGCGAGCCGCTATTTCTAGGGAGCTGCTAAGGAAAGGGCCTTCCCCGATCGAAAGCCCGTGAGGGCACGAAGCTCCAGAGCTCTGCGCCGTTGGACAGTACGGCGACGCACGCGCGCAGCCGGTGGAAACACCTGTTGGAGCCGCCTGTGAGAATCGAACTCACGACCTTCTCATTACGAGTGAGACGCTCTGCCGACTGAGCTAAGGCGGCGCACCTAGTGAGGTTGCTGCACCTACTTTACTGGCAGGCCGGGCAGTATCCAAACCAGCTCGGGTGAGGTGTGCCTCTCATTTGTGCCCGTTCTCAGCAACGCAACCCATCCTCGGGCAGGAGTCCGTCGATGAAGAACCTATCTACCGCCTCGTCGATGCAGGATCCCTTCCCGTACGCGGTGTGCCCCTCCCCCTCCCAGGTGAGGTGGACGGAGTCGTCAAGTTGGCCGGCCATCGCCTCTGACCATTCGTAGGGAGTGGCCGGGTCGCCGGTGGTGCCGATCACCACCATCGTCGGGGCATCCGGGGCGGCAATGGCACGCGGGCCGGAGTCGGTTTTGATTGGGAAGGTGGCACAGCCGATTTCGCTGTAGCCGAGAGCCGCCCCGAACAGGGGCGAAATTTCCTCATACTGCGCTGCCTCCGTCCGGAGGCGATCACGGTCGAGTTCACCTTCTTCTGGCAGGTCGAGGCAGTTTATGGCAAGCATCGCGCCATCGCCGGGGGCGTAGGTGCCGTCTTCCTCCCGCTCCAACGCGAAGTCCGACAGCCTCTTGGTCAGGGCACCATCGCCCGCGTATAGGTCGGAGACCGCGGCGGATAGGAAGCCCCAATTTTCCGTTGAGTACAAGGAGATGATGATCGTATTCATCAAGTCCGCATCCGTCGTGGGTCGCTCTGGATCCTCGGAGTCCAGTGGCCGTTCGGCGAGTTCCTCGAGCAGCAGCACCGTGTCGTCGTACGCGTCGTCCACCGTTCCCGAGAATGGGCAGTTCGGCCCGGCCATGCAGTCCTCGAGGTACACCCGGTAGGCACGTTCGAAGCCGTGTAGCTGCCCGCGCACGAGTTCCTTATCTGTGAGCGATAGGTCCATCGCGCCGTCGAGCACGAAGCGGCCGACATTGTGGCCGAACAGATCCGCATAGGTCGCGCCCAGTTTGGTTCCGTAGGAAAATCCCAGGTAGTCGAGCAAATCGATACCCAACGCTGATCGGATCACGTCCATGTCCCTAGCCGCGCTGACGGTGTCAACGTGGCCGATCGTGTCGGGATTCTTCTGCTCGCAGGCGGTGGCGTATTCAGTGACCGAATCGATGAACTGCTCCCACCCCTCGTCCGTTTCGACGTCGTAGAGGGTGGTGTAAAGTTCGTCCAGCTGCTCCCCGTCGTAGCAGGTGATGGGTGCGGAGGCACCTACTCCGCGCGGATCGAAACCGACGATCTCTCGAGCCTCCCGCAGAGTCGACGTGAACAGTTGCGCGGCGAGTTCGACCGTTTGGATTCCCGACCCGCCCGGACCTCCGGGGTTGATCAGCACCATTCCTTCGGCGGAGGGCAGGCCGTATTTCTTGATCGCGATATCGATCGTGCCCGTACTGGGCGAGTCGTAATCAATCGGCACCGTGACGGCGGCGCATTCGAAACTCTGGCCGCACTCCTCCCACTCCACCTCTTGGGAATAATAAGCCTCCAGGTCCGCATCTGAGCCGGACTCACTTGCTCCGCCCACATCCTGGAGCATCGGCGCCGGTAACCCACACGCACTGAGGGTGAGCACAGCAGCTGCCATCACCGCGCGGAGGGCGGATCTCCTGGAGTTTGGTGAGGCCACGGTGTTCATCCTACGCGGCGAAGCTTGATGAGAAGTGCCTCCAACGCGAGGAGTGGCGCGATAGAGGTGTATTCCGCGAACCTCGCCCGGGTGTGGGTGATTGCCTCCATCGCCGCTAGCGACGCCTCCTTGGTGGTGGCGCCCGCATGGTGCCGGATCGCATCAGCACGGGTGGTGTTGATAAGGTCGACGTCGCTTCCCAGTTGTACCGTGAGCACGTCTCGGTAGTAGGAAAGCAGGTCGATCAGCGCACGGTCGATCGTATCGAGGGTGGCACGTCGCGCACGACGCTTCTGGTCCTCCTCCAATGATCGGACGTGCGAGCGCAACGCCGCCGGTACCGCTTTGCCCGCTTCCACCCCGCTTTCGCGCAGGAGCTGTGCGCGCTCCTGGGCGTCGCGTTCCTCGGTCGCATTCTTGCTGCGTTCCTTCGCTGCCCTGTCCAGCTCGCCGGCGAGCAGCACCGCATCACCCACTGAGCGCAGCCGCCCAGGGATATCGAGCACGAGATTGCGGTAGGCGCGGGCCTCAGGGTCGGTGGCGAGGTGGCGGGCTACACCGATGTGGCTTTGGGAGGCGTGGGCAGCCTCGAGCGCGAGATCCGCTGCGATCCCGTCCCGCGTAAGGAGGTCGGCTACGGCGCGGGCAGGTGGGATACGCAGGTTGACATGCCGGCACCGGGAACGGATTGTGGGCAGCATGTCCTGGGCGCTCGGGGCGCAAAGAATCCACACGGTACGCGGAGGGGGCTCTTCGATCGATTTCAGAAGCACATTGGAGGTACGTTCCGCAATCCGGTCAGCGTCCTCCACGATGATCACCCTCCACGGCCCGAGGCTTGGCGAGCGGTGCGCTTCGTTGATGAGATCCTTCGCCTCATCCAGGGTGATGAGAACCTTTTCGGTGCTGTGGATCCGCACGTCGGCGTGAGTACCGGCGTACGCGGTACGCGCGGCTTGCGAGGCACCCTCGGGGTCGTCAGGCGCTTGCAAGGCTGCCGCGAACGCGCGAGCTGCGATCGAGCGCCCTGACCCCGGTGGCCCGGTGATGAGCCATGCGTGGGTCATGGCGTGCGGGTTCGCGGCCGCGTGGCGAAGCACCTCGCTCGCGTCCTCCTGCCCGATCAGCGCATCCCACAGGCTCATTGTTCGATGCCGAGCTTTTCTGCCACCGCTGCGCGGACCTGGGTGCGAACCTTCTCGATCGGGCGGGCGGCGTCGATGACGACGAAGCGTGCGGGTTCGGCTGCGGCGCGGGCGAGGAACGCCTGGCGGGTGGCCGCGTGGAACTCCTCCCCCGCACGCTCCAGCCTGTCTAGATCACGGGTGATGCGTTCGGGGAGCTTCTTGGGGTCGAGATCCAGAAGTATCGTGAGATCCGGCTTGAGCTCCCCTGCCCCCCAGAGGTTCACCCGCTCGATCCATTCGGCACCCAGCCCGCGGCCCACCCCCTGGTAGGCGACGGAGGAATCGAGGTAACGGTCCGCGACTACCATCTTGCCTTCCTCCAACGCTGGGCGCACCACCGTATCGATGTGATGGGAGCGATCGGCTGCGTAGAGCAGGGCCTCGGCCCGTGGGTTGATATCTCCCCCGAAGAGTACAAGATCACGTATTTGCTTGCCGAGTTCCGTTCCCCCGGGTTCCCCCGTTTGAACCACCTGATAGCCCTGGGCGGTCAGCCATTGCGCGAGCTCTCGCACCTGGGTCGACTTACCGGCGCCGTCTCCGCCTTCAAAAGTTATGAACACGACTTCACCTTAGCGCCCGCCAGCCACACGCGCTGCGCGCGGGAACTATCCTGAGAGGACTCGAGCCAGGAGAGGACCCGATGTCCGCGCACCTACCTCTAGATCCGATCGGGCCCAGCCCCGCAGCCGCACCACAGATCCGTTGGGGAATCCTCGCACCCGGAGGGATCGCTGCTTTGTTCGCACGGGACGTGCTCGCCCACACCAATAGCCCGATCGTCGCCGTAGGTTCGCGTAGCTCCAGCAGGGCCGAGGAGTTCGCGGACGCGTTCGGGATCCCGCGTGCCTACGGCTCCTACCAGGAGCTCCTCGCAGACGACGAGGTGGACGCGGTGTATATCGCCTCTCCTCATTCGCATCACTATGCCCACGCGCGAGCAGCGATCGATGCGGGCAAACATCTCCTGGTGGAGAAGTCGTTCGCCCACAACGCTCGCGAAGCGGAATCGGTCTTCCACGCGGCCCGCGATGCTGGGGTGCACGTGATGGAGGCGATGTGGACCCGGTTCCTGCCCCAGTTCTATACCCTCCGGGCCTTGCTCGCCCGGGGTGTTATCGGCGACATCGTCCACATATACGCCGCACACGGGCAGGCGATTTCCCACGTTCCGCGGCTTGCGCAACCCGAGCTCGCGGGCGGGGCATTACTCGACCTCGGGGTGTATCCCGTCTCCCTGGTCCATCACATCCTCGGGCCTCCGGAGGCTGTTCACGCCTCGGGCCGACTCACCCCAGCGGGGGTGGACGAGACCCTGGGGATCACGATGACCTACCCGGGCGCCGTCGCCACCCTCGCCTCCACGATGCGCGCACGGACGCACAATATTGCGGAGATCGCCGGTACCCGGGGCATGATCAGCCTGAGTGATACGTTCTATCACCCGAGCGCCGATATTACCGTGCGCATGGACGGCGAGGAACCGCGCACGTTTGCCTCAGAGGTGCGCGGCGGGTATCAGTTCGAGGCCGCAGAGATGGCGCGTAACATCCACGCCGGCGCGCTGGAGTCCCCCTTGATGACGTGGCAGGACACCATCGATATCATGCGCACGATGGATGAGGTGCGCCGCCAGCTCGGGGTGGAGTTCCCCGGCGAGATGCGCTGACCCGATCCCGCCCCGGGGTCCACCCCAAATCTGACGCCGGGCTACTCGGCCTTCTTCTTCGCTGGCGCCTTTTTCGTCGCCGTTTTCTTCGCTGGCGCCTTCTTGGTGGCGGTCTTCTTCGCCGGGGCCTTCTTCTTGGCGGGGGCCGCGGCACGGCGAGCTTCGATCAGTTCGAAGGCCCGTTCTTGAGTTAGCGTGGCTACCTCGTCGCCCTTGCGCAACGAGGCGTTCACCGTGCCATCGGTCACGTAGGGGCCGAACCGGCCGTCCTTGAGCACAACGGGCTTCCCGGAGACGGGGTCGTCTCCGAACTCCGCGAGCGGTGGTTTCGCCGCTGCTCCCCCGCGCCCGCGTTTGGGTTGGGCGTAGATCTCGAGGGCCTCTTCCAAGGTGATGTCAAATATCTGATCCTCAGACGTGAGCGAACGTGAGTCGCTCCCCTTCCTCAGGTACGGACCATAACGCCCGTTCTGGGCGGTAATCTGCACTTCCTTCGCTTCTTCCCCCTCGCCCTCCGTCACCGTTCCCACCACGCGGGGTAGTGAGAGGAGCCGCAGCGCTGTTTCCAGGTCCACCGTTTCCGGGCTCATATCCTTGAACAGAGAGGCCGTCCGGGGTTTGGGCTTCTTCTTCGGCGCGGGATCCTGTTCGGGAAGAACCTCAGTAACATAGGGTCCGAAGCGGCCGACCTTCGCCACAATCTCATGGCCCGATTCCGGGTCTGTTCCCAGCGAGCGATCCCCGTCCGCTTGGGTTTCGATGAGTTCGGCGGCCTTCGCAGCGGTGAGTTCATCGGGGGAAACGTCGTCCGGCACCGAGGCGCGCTTGAGTTCACCGTCATCCCCGGTGGTTTCGACGTATGGCCCGTAGCGCCCGACCCGCAGGGCGATACCTTCACCCAGTTCGATCGTGTTGATCGCGCGAGCGTCGATATCGCCCGTGTCCTCGACCAGCTTCTTCAACCCTTCGTGGTCTTCGCGCCCGAAGTAGAACCCTGTAAGCCACTCCACCCGCTCGGCCTCACCCCGCGCGATCGCGTCGAGGTCGGCCTCCATCTGGGCGGTGAAATCGTAGTCGACGAGGGAGGCGTAGTTTTCCTCCAACAACCGGGTCACCGCGAACGCGAGCCAGGTAGGCACAAGGGCTTGCCCGCGCGGTTCGACGTACCCGCGGTTAGTGATCACCGAGATCGTCGCCGCGTAGGTGGAGGGGCGTCCGATTCCTAACTCCTCGAGCGTTTTCACCAGGGAGGCCTCAGTGTAACGGGGAGGTGGGTTGGTTGTGTGACCATCAGCGGTGATCTCACGGCCCTCTACAGGGTCGCCCTCCTTCACCTGTGGCAGGCGGGCATCGTCCCCCGCTTTCGCGCCCTCGTACCGTCCCGCGTCACGTCCCTCTTCATACGCAGCGAGGAATCCGCGGAAAGTAATCACCGTTCCCGATGCGGAGAATTCCGCATCACGGCCGTCGGATGACGCAGCTCCCAAGCGAATCGTCGCGGTGGACCCCTTGGCGTCGTCCATCTGGGAGGCGACGGTACGTTTCCAGATGAGGTCGTACAGCTTCAGTTGGTCCCCGGAGAGTTCCTTCGCGACCTGCCCCGGGGTGCGGAAGTGATCGCCAGCCGGGCGGATCGCCTCGTGAGCCTCTTGCGCCCCCTTGGCACGCGAGCCGTAGAAACGCGGCTTCTCCGGGATCGAATCCGCGCCGTAGAGCTCTGTCGCCTGCCTGCGGGCGGCGGTGATGGCCTGCCCGGACAGCGCCGGAGAGTCCGTTCGCATGTAGGTGATGTACCCGTTCTCGTACAACGCCTGTGCCGTGCGCATGGTGGAGTTCGCGCTCATCCGCAGCTTGCGAGAGGCCTCCTGTTGGAGGGTGGAGGTCGTGAACGGCGCAGCCGGGCGGCGGGTGTAGGGCTTGGTCTGTACCGCACGCACCGCAAATGCTGCGCCTTCCAAGCCGGTGACGAGAGACTCCGCCGCAGCCTGGTCGAGTGCTACCACCTTCGGGTTCTTCAGTTCACCCGCGTCAGAGAAGTCCCGGCCGGTGGCTACCTTGGCGCCGTCGACCTCGCTGAGCTTGGCTTCGAACGCCTGATCATCGGCCGAGAACGTCCCGGTGAGGTCCCAATAGTCCGCAGCGACGAACGCCATTCGCTCACGTTCGCGGTCGACGACGAGTCTGGTGGCAACGGACTGCACCCGTCCCGCGGAGAGGCCCTGACGCACCTTGCGCCACAGGACCGGCGAGATCTCGTAGCCATAGAGCCGGTCGAGGATCCTGCGAGTCTCCTGCGCATCCACCAAGCGGGTGTCAAGTTCGCGAGTGTTCTCCAAGGCGCGTTCGATCGCTTCGCGGGTGATCTCGTGGAACACCATCCGCTTGACCGGAACCTTGGGTTTGAGCTCTTCGATCAAGTGCCACGCGATGGCTTCACCTTCGCGGTCCTCATCCGTCGCGATGTAGAGTTCGTCGGCTTCCTTGAGCGCTTTGCGCAGCTCGGAAACCTTCTTCTTCTTATCCGGGGAGACGACGTAGTAGGGCTCGAAGTCGGATTCGATATCGATCGCGAACTTCTTGTAGGGGCCCTTCTTCAGTTCAGCAGGCAACTCCGAGGGCTGTGGAAGGTCGCGGATGTGCCCTACTGAGGCCTCCACGGTGAACTCGGGGCCGAGGTAGCCGGAGATCGTACGCGCCTTCGCAGGGGACTCCACGATGACGAGTTTGCGTCCGCTCACTGCTTCCTTCCTTCTGCTGGATACCCAGCTCAGTTTCGAGGTTCATCCTCGCGTGGGCCCACGGCCAATAACACTCTGCACGCACCAATCGAGGTGGCCGCAATTCCAAAGAACGACCCCACGAATGCTAACCGTTGCACGGCTGTTTCGGTATTGTCCACCGAACTATCGGGCAAAGTGAGGATCAGGGCGGCGAGGATTCCAATCCCCAACGCGGCGCAAACCCCTGTGAGAACATCCATAATCCGGGTTGCCCCCCGATTGTGGATCTGTTCCTCCAACGGTACCTGCACCGAACTACGGCGAATGGTTTCTACCAGAACATACCAAACCGCTGACACACCGATCGCCGCGACCGTATCGGAGGGCCGGTGCCAACCAGTGAAGAGGGTACCCCACGCCATCAGCGCGGCAAAGAGCCCACCAATTATCGCAACAGCCCAACGAGCCCGGGCGGGGGCGAGCAGGAGCAGGGCGAATACCGCCGAGGCGGCCAACGTCGTGTGCCCGGAGGGCCATGAGTTCCCGTAGGCGTCATAGAGCCCCAGGTCGGGCCTGTCCCAGAGCGCCTTGATCCCCTGGGTGGTGACGTTCGACCCGACGAATAGGGCGATGGCACCGAGTCCGCGCCACCACTTGCGCTGCCATGCCGTCAGCGCAGAGATCCCGGCCACGACGGCGACGATGAACCATGGTCCGACGATCCCCACTACGGCCGCCGTGACCTCTGCGATTTGGCCGAAAATGGTTGTGGTGAGGCCCCCGCCGGGGTGGTCGGCATAGCTCTTGGCCCCGAGCAGCGCGAGCTGGTCCAGTACCTGCCCGGCGGGGCGGGTAAGGAAGAACCACCCCGTGACGGCGAGGGCGGCGAGTAGGCCTATGAGGCCGATCGCGGGTGGGCGCACCCAGCGGCTCCGGCGCGGTGTCGCCTCGCGCCACACGTCTGAAGAAGTCACGAGTTCAAGGTATCCGTTTCGCTCGGTCGATGCAGAAGGATCCCGTCAATGAGCAACCCGCGTATCGTCGGCAGGACCTCAGCGGCGACCGCTTCCGGTTCGGCGTCGAGGAGGTGCGCGAGCGCCTCGCAGATCTGCCCCAAGGTGAGCTCACCATCACTCGCCCCGACCGCGGCGGCCCCCAGCGTGTCGACTTGGACGGCGCGGGCGAGCCCTCCTCCCTGGCGCAACAGAATCACCCCAGGGTCACTCGCCCCTGGGAGGTAATGCCGTTCCTCCGTGACATCTGCCGCGACCATCACACGCCAGGTGAGCAGCTCCTGCTCACTGATTTCAGTGAGCGACTCCACATTCTCCAGGGTGCGCGATACCGTGTCCCCGAGGTTCGAACCTATGGTTCCGGTGATCTCTTCCAGCCGCACCCACGGCTCGCGAGATGTTTCAGGCTTGCGCAGGATCACATACCCGAAGGCGATCGCTTCGACCCCCCGGGAGTCGAAGTCGGTGAGCCATTCCGTGTAGGCGTTGCGGTAGCCCACCGGGTCGCGGTCGGGAGTGAGTCCGCCGTCGCGAATCCATGTGTGCACGTAATGCGCCGGGTCGACGTACTCGCGTTGGATGATCCAAGCGTCTATCCCGGTTGCCCTTGCCCACTGCCCGATCCGGGTATCCCACTGCTGGCCCTGATGGACCTCCCAGTTGGCGAGCATCTGTGCCACGCCCCCGGGGCGTAGGTACGTAGGTAGGTGTTCCATCAGGTGCTGCACCACCCCGTCGCCCACCCGCCCCCCGTCGCGGTAGGTGTAGGGCGCCAGGGAGCCGCTGCGCGGGCTCACCACGAACGGCGGGTTCGAGACGATCAAATCGAACTCCCCGTCGAGGGGTTCGAAGAACGACCCTTCCCGGAGTTCCACCCGGCCGCTCACCCCTCCAAGTGCACGGGAGCGGCCTCGCACCGCGGCCATCGCATCACTCAGCGCGAGGTTGAACCCCGCAAATTCCAGTGCCAACGTGGCCGACGCGCCGCCGAGACCGAGCACGTGCTCCGCGGGGAGCGCCCGGCCGGTAGCTATTTCGCTGAGGTCGGCAGCGAGCCATACGTCTTCGGTTCCGATCGTCGTGGGCCGCAGGTCTATCCCGGCGCGGAACTCGGTGGTGCCAGTGATGATTCCCCACTCGCGGGCGCTCTCGCCGCTGCGGGGCAACGCCGTACCCAGTTCCTCAGGGCTCACGGCTCCCCCGAGGAGGAACAGCCGGATCAGCACCGCCAGGGGGTCTGCGCCTGCCGCCGCAAGCTCCGCCGGGAGAGGATCTTCCCGATCCAGTGCCGCGACGGCGCGTTCACCGACGCGTTCGGCGACCTTTTCAACGGTGAAGCTTTGCAAGTCGCGAGCGAAGTCCGCGAGCGCGTCGGCAACCTGAGGTAGTCGCAGAGGTGGGGTCATGGCGCTACTGTACCCAGATCGCCGATAACCGAACTGCCCGGTGATTCACCGCGCCAATCCCTCGTGACACCTTAAAGTGAGTGCCATGAATACCGAACCGACTTCCCCGCCGCAGCCCGTGCCTGCCCGCGTCGTCCGCGCGTGGGGGTTATGGGACTTCGGGGAACAGGCTTACCACACGGTAATCCTCACGTTCGTGTTCTCCGTGTACCTGACCAACGGGGTTGCTGCTGACCCGACCCGGGGCGCCACTGTGCTCTCCGCCGCGCAGACATGGGCAGGTATCGTCATGGCCCTGCTCGCCCCCGCACTAGGGTCCTGGGGTGACCGGGTGCGGAGCTCCAAACTCATGCTCACGGTGATGACTTTCGGGGCGATCATCAGCACGGCCCTGCTGTGGTTCACCAAACCGGAGGATTCCTATCTCCTGTTCGGCGCCGTGGTGCTCGCCGTCGGAGGCCTGTTCGTAGAGCTCGCCGGCGTGTTCTACAACGCGATCCTCCTGAAGATCTCCACGCCGCAGAATTACGGACGGATCTCCGGGTTCGCCTGGGGGATGGGGTACATCGGAGGGGTGCTCGCCCTAGTGCTCACCCTGTTCGGGTTCGTTCTGAATGACGGGCTGCTGGGCCTTCCCACCGAGAACGGGGAGAACTTCCGAAGCATTGCGCTGTTGTGCGCTGGGTGGTTCACAATCTTTGGTCTCCCGCTGCTAGTTCTGGCCCCGAAGGATGAGCCGCGTGAGGACGATGAGAAGTTCAACCTGGCGATGGCCTATCGGGAGCTGTTCCACCGGGTGATCCACCTGTGGCGGGAGGATCGCCGGCTGCTGCACTTCTTCGCCGCTGCTGCCGTCTACCGTGACGGGCTCTCCGCGGTTTTCGCACTCGCTGGGGTACTCGCCGCCAGCGCCTACGGATTCAACACCGAGCAGACGATCTACTTCGGACTCGCGGCGAACTTCGTGGCCGGGGTGAGCACGTGGCTCGCCGGCCGTGCGGACGACCGGTTCGGGCCGAAAGCCGTTATCGTCGCCTCCCTTTCGCTCATGATCGCCTTCGGCACCGTGATCATCTTCTCCGGTGCCCAAGTAACATTCTGGATCTGCGGGATGGCGGTGGCCGCCCTCGTCGGGCCCGTCCAATCCGCGTCGCGTTCCGCGCTCGCGCACATGTCCACCGCCGCTCGCGGCGGGGAGAATTTCGGACTCTACGCGACGAGCGGTCGGGCGATCTCATTCCTTGCTCCGGGCCTGTACTGGATGTTCGTCGGGGTGACCGATAACGCACGAATGGGAATCATCGGAATCATCGCAGTTCTCCTCGCCGGCCTGCTGCTCTTCCTCCCACTGAAACTGCCCGCCACGAGCTCTCACAGCAAACTCTGACCCCGGTGCCCGCGAACCGGCCCATCCGCCAGGCCTGCAGACGCAAATGCGCGCCCCTCGAACACTCCGAGGGGCGCGCACGCGGTTGAAGCGCCTGTCGGGCTTACGCCTCTAGGGTGACCTCTTCTACTTCGAGTTCCCCTTCGTTCTCGATGTCACCCGCACGCAAGCGAGAAACGACGATCGCTCCGGCGGCGATGATGCCTGCGAGGATGGCGATCGAGATCCGGAGAACGTGGTTGGCATCTGCGGGAACGCTCATCGCCACCACCGCGGGGGCGATCAGGAGCGCCACGAGGTTCATCACCTTGATCAACGGGTTGATCGCAGGCCCAGCGGTGTCCTTGAACGGGTCACCCACGGTATCGCCGATGATTACGGCCTCGTGTGCGGGTGAACCTTTACCCCCGTAGGCGCCGTCCTCCACTATCTTCTTCGCGTTGTCCCACGCTCCACCGGAGTTCGCGAGGAACACCGCCATCAGCACTCCCGCGGCGATCGAACCACCGAGGAAACCCGCGAGCGGCCCCACCCCGAGCCCGAAACCGACGGCGATGGGGGCGAATGCCGCCAGGAGTCCGGGGGTCGCGAGTTCGCGAAGCGAATCACGAGTGCAGATGTCCACCACTTTCCCGTATTCGGGGCGCACCTCACCGGTCATGATTCCGGGGAACTTCTTGAACTGGCGTCGCACTTCCATCACGATGGCGCTAGCCGCCTTGGTCACCGCGTCGATCGCTAACCCGGAGAACAAGAACACGGTGCCGGCCCCGAGGATCACGCCCACCAGTGTGATCGGGGAGATGATCTGGTAATCCAACATCGAGGCGACGATATCGCTAGCCCGGGCGGACTCCTCGATCTTCGCGATCGCGGAGTTCACCGCGTCGGCGTACGAACCGAATAGGGCCGTGGCAGCGAGCACGGCAGTGGCGATCGCAATCCCCTTGGTGATTGCCTTGGTAGTGTTGCCCGCCGCGTCGAGATCGGTGAGGATCTGTGCTGCTTCCTCGCTCGCATCCCCGCTCATCTCCGCGATTCCTTGCGCGTTGTCAGAGACCGGCCCGAACGTGTCCATCGCGA
>CAJDUU010000031.1_pt1 | contig 14353 bp, 11 predicted proteins | sample 7391041 | NCBI WGS metagenome assembly CAJDUU01 (sample SAMEA7055689, study PRJEB34461) | soil metagenome | biome: terrestrial ecosystem; feature: Peninsula; material: soil | place: Antarctica | collected 2016 | reverse complement strand
ATGACGAGCACGAAGAGGATCGCGGAATCCGAGAGCTTGTTGACGAACAGCTTCGCGCTGCCCATGATCGCGTCCCAGAAACTCATGTTCCGATCCACCACGAGCACCATTCCGTACATCGTCAGCGCTGAGACGACGACGGGCAGGATGAAGGTGAACGATAGGATTCCGTTGATCACTCCCAGAACTACTCCGAGGAGCAGCACCTGGGTGATATTGCGGAACTTGAAGAAGTCCCCAATCTCGACGCTGCCCGTGTCGTGCGCCTTAAGGGCGGCGTTGAAGAACCCCGCCTGCGCGAGCATTCCTGCCACCATGGAAAAGAGCGTCAGGAGGAAGGTGAGGCCGAAATTGAGCCCGCCCAGAGAGCTGACCCTAGCGGGGTCACCCGAACCTAGTGCCGGGATAAGGATCAATCCGAAGACGACCCCAAAGAGGATGGCGAAGCCCACTCCCCAAATAACCATCGCAATGATGAACGGAGCAACGTTCTTGGTAAACAGTTGCCACCCGTGCTTCACCGCTACGATCGCCGGAGAGTCCCCTGAGCCTGCCCCTGACGGTGATGGATGCCCCTGGTAACCGTAACCGCCACCACCGGGAGGAGGCGGAGGCGGCGGAGGCGGAACCTGCCCACCACCAGGAGGAGGCGGAGGCGGCGGAGTTTGCCCACCGGGCTGCTGGCCCGGAATTCCTTGACCGGGCTGCCCGTATGGGTTCTGCGGATCCTGAGGACCTGGGCCTTGGGTCACTTAACACTCCTTTGGTAATTATTCATGAGGATGATCTACATTGCCTCCTCGCGGGGCTATTCCCAAGAGAATGCAAAGATTTCCAGTGACGCACTTTACAAGTGGTTTTCGCTGCACCGCAACCTCGCGGGTGCGCGTCGGGGGAATCTTTCTACTCACCCAACCTATCGAATTTCAAAGAAGTTTCACAGAGGCTGGCCGGGTGTGACTCCTTAGATCAGGAGCTCCATTGCCACCGAATCCGCCAGGAGTCTCCCCTTTCGGGTCAACAAAAGGGTACCCGTGCTCGCCGCGTCGGGGTCCACCAGCCCGCGCCGCACCAACTCGGGTAACTTATCTTGCTCCTGCGCACCCAGTTCGAGGCCTTCACTAGTTCGAATACCCAGAAGCACGCGTTCATCCTCGATCTGTTCAGGCGTGAGCTCCTCGAGCTCGGCGATCGGGAGTTGCCCTGCCGCGACTTGGGCGGCGTAGGGGCGAGGATGTTTGACGTTCCAGAACCTAGTGCCGTCGATATGAGAATGGGCTCCTGGTCCCACACCCCACCAGTCGATGTTGCGCCAGTACCCGAGATTATGGGTAGAGCGCAGTTCTGGCCGCTTCGCCCAGTTGGATATCTCGTACCACTGCAGCCCCGCCGCGGTGAATGACTCGTCGGCGATCTCGTATTTCTCCGCCTGATCATCACCGTCCACGGTGGGCAGCTCTCCTCTGCGTACCTGCGCACCCATTTTGGTGCCCGGTTCGATGGTGAGTGCATAGGCGGATATGTGCCCGGGGTCGAGCTCGAGCGCGGCCTGGACACTTGTACGCCAGTCCTCGATGCTCTCACCAGGGGTGCCGTAGATGAGGTCGACGCTGAACTCCAGACCAACCTCCCGGGCCCATGCCGTCACCAAAGGGAGCCGCTCGGGGTCATGAGTGCGGTCGAGGGTCTGTAAGACGTGGGGCACCGCAGATTGCATGCCGAAGGAAACCCTAGTGAATCCGGCAGCTTTGAGGGCCTCCAGCTCCCGCAAACCCACAGAATCCGGATTGGCCTCGATGCTGACTTCGGCCCCGGGGGCGATTCCCCACACCTCTCTCACCCCGCCGAGCATCCGAGCGACGTGCGCAATGGGGAGCAGCGTGGGGGTTCCGCCTCCGAAGAAGACGCTGGTTGCGGGCCGTCTCAACCCCTTCTCATCCAGATGCACCCCCGCGAGGTGCATCTCGGCGACCGCGCTACCGGCGTACTCCTCCTGGGAGGCTCCTGGTCCAAGCTCGGTTGCCGTGTAGGTGTTGAAATCGCAGTAGCCGCAGCGAACCGCGCAGAATGGCACATGGACGTAGACACCGAAGGGTGTCACCTGCGGGTATCCTTGCCCGAGCCCGCGTCTGAGGAGAGTGCGGCGATGAAAGCCTCTTGGGGCACTTCGACGGTGCCGATGTTCTTCATTCGCTTCTTCCCCTCCTTCTGCTTCTCGAGGAGCTTGCGCTTACGGGAGATATCTCCCCCGTAACACTTGGCCAGCACGTCCTTGCGCAGCGCCCGAACGGTTTCACGTGCAATGATCCGAGCACCGATGGCGGCTTGGATCGGCACTTCGAACTGTTGCCGCGGGATGAGTTCTCGGAGTTTACCCGTCATCTCCACCCCGTAGGCGTAGGCCTTATCCCGGTGCACGATCGCCGAGAAGGCGTCCACCTGGTCCCCTTGGAGGAGGATATCCACCTTGACCAGATCCGCTTCCTGCTCGCCGGTCTTCTCGTAGTCCAGGGAGGCGTACCCACGGGTGCGGGATTTCAGAACGTCGAAGAAATCGAAGATGATCTCGGCCATCGGCAGGGTATAACGAAGTTCCACCCTTTCCTCGGACAGGTAGTCCATACCGTCCAGATTTCCCCGCCGGCCCTGGCACAGTTCCATGATCTGACCGACGAATTCGCTCGGCGTGAGGATCGTGGCCTTGACCATCGGTTCGAGAACCGATTTGATCTTGCCTTCCGGGAACTCCGACGGGTTGGTCACCTCCACCTCGGTGTCGTCCTCCATCGTGACCTGGTAGATCACGTTCGGGGCGGTCGAGATGAGGTCGAGGTTGAATTCCCTCTCGAGGCGTTCTCGCACGATTTCAAGGTGCAACAGGCCGAGGAATCCGCAGCGGTACCCGAAGCCCAGAGCCACCGATGTCTCCGGCTCGTAGGTAAGGGCGGCATCGTTCAGGCGGAGTTTATCCAGGGCGTCGCGCAGGACCGGGTAATCCGACCCGTCGATCGGGTACAGCCCGGAGAAAACCATCGGCTGAGGGTCCTGGTACCCCTCGAGCGCGATCTCCGCGGGCTTCGCCGCGTTGGTGATCGTGTCACCCACGCGGGACTGGCGCACGTCCTTTACGCCTGTGATGAGGTATCCCACTTCCCCGACAGACAAGCCCTTGGTCACTTGCGGTTCCGGTGCCGAGACCCCGATCTCGAGGAGTTCGTGATTGGTCTTGGTGCTCATCATGAGCACCTTTTCGCGTGGCTGGAACGAGCCGTCAATCATCCGTACATAGGTGACTACTCCCCGGTAGGCGTCGTAGACGGAGTCGAAAATCATCGCTCGCGGCGGGGCATCGGCGTCACCGACCGGCGCAGGAATATCATTGACGATCCGGTCGAGGAGTTCCTCCACCCCCTCACCGGTCTTTCCCGAAACCAGCACGCATTCCTCAGGTTCCACCCCGATCAGGTTCGCGAGTTCCTCCGCGTACTTCTCCGGCTGCGCCGCAGGAAGATCGATCTTGTTCAGGACGGGGATGATCGCGAGATCGTTCTCCATCGCCAGATACAGGTTCGCGAGCGTCTGCGCTTCGATTCCCTGAGCTGCGTCGACGAGGAGAAGCGCCCCCTCGCACGCGGCGAGCGAACGAGACACCTCGTAGGTGAAGTCAACGTGACCAGGGGTGTCGATCATGTTCAGCGCGTAGGCGGTCTCCACCCCGGCCTCCATGTGCGCCCACGACATCCGGACCGCTTGCGATTTGATCGTGATCCCGCGCTCCCGCTCCAGATCCATGCTGTCGAGGTACTGAGAGCGCATCAGCCGATCCTCGACCGCTCCCGTGAACTGCAACATCCTGTCAGCAAGAGTGGATTTACCGTGGTCGATGTGGGCAATGATGCTGAAGTTCCGGATCTGTTCCGGTGCGGTTGCCGCGGGAATGATGGTCGCGGCGGCCTCTGAGCTCGGAATAGGTGGCACGGATTCCCTTTGGGTTTGGGGTGGGCAATACTGCTTGCAATGATCTCATGATTGCGTCCCGGATGAGAACGTCGAGGGTAATCGGGCACAGATTCCTCGGGTACCCTATGACCCCGCACACATCGACACTCATTCCCGGCCGGTTCTGCCCCCGCGTACGCTCGAAGGGAATTAAGGTGTCAAAGTAAATTTCTTCCCACATATCGGATAGAAGGCAATGGCTGGAAATATTGGGCGTCAAGTGGGCCGGATCCTGCGTCGAGCGCTGCGGGAGGCGGTTCGCAATTACCAACGCAGCGAAGGCTCGCCGGGCGGGGGACTTTCAAAGGGAAGCCGAAAGGTGGCCTTCCCCTTCGGTAAGTCGCCTTCCCGCTCGACGACCTCCTCCGACCCGGCGACCACGCAAGTGGCTTCGCCCCACGCCGCGCGCGAGTACCGTATGCCCGCTACGGGACTGCCCCGGTTGGAGTACGCACCGAGCCCCGACGGGGAGGCCGACCCCGGTGAGGTTGCTTGGGCGTGGGTTCCCTATGAGGAAGACGCCTCGAAAGGCAAGGATCGCCCGATTTTAATCATCTCTGAAGTGACGGGGGGATACTTGGCGCTCCAGATGACCTCCAAAGATCACTCCAAGGATCGTGAACGCGAAGCGAGCTTCGGGAGGCACTGGTTAGACATCGGCAGTGGCCCGTGGGATTCCAAACGGCGAGATTCCGAGGTGCGCCTCGACCGGCTCCTGTTCGTTCCCCTTCAAGGCGTGCGTCGAGAGGGTGCCACGCTCCCGAAAGACAGGTACCTCGAGGTCGCGGAAGCGCTGCACGCGCTTCACGGGTGAACCTCCGCCGTGTGACGTACCCAACCTAACCCACCGCGCATATCCTTACCTTTAGAGGGTGTGCCCGGCGGCGTCCTCTGCTAGCATTGTGCGTTGGTTACCTAAGCGTCCAGTGCGCTCTGGTAGATGTTCGCTAACCGATTCGCGGGTCCCCCACACCTAGTCCAGGTCAGCGATCAGCCCTCTTCGAGCAGTATCCGATCGCATCAGCGAACGTACGAGAGAGACATTACGTGGCAAACATTAAGTCCCAAATCAAGCGGAACCGCACCAATGAGAAGTCCCGCCTGCGCAACCAAGCCGTGAAATCGGAAGTGAAAACCGAGATTCGCAAGGTTCGTGCCGCCATCTCATCCGGCGACAAGGACGCCGCGACCGAGGCGCTCAAGTCCGCCTCGCGCCGTCTGGACAAGGCCGCGAGCAAGGGCGTCATTCACAAGAACCAGGCAGCGAACCGCAAGTCGGCACTCGCCCAGCAGGTAAACGCTCTCTGAGTTATCGCGCTTAAATAGCCGGGCCCCACGCGCACGCGTGGGGCCCGGCTATTTTGTTGCCTACACCCGCGGTTAGATCGCTCCGTGCTTCGCAAGCTTCTGTTGCACGTGATCCACGAACTCCTGCGCCCGGCCAGTGGGTTTGGGGGTAGCGAGGCTGACGACTATGAACAGGGTGGTCGAGATCAGCAGTCCCCAGACGGCACTCCCCTGGCCCAACAGCTTCGTCTGGGTGAACTCAAGAACGAACACGAGCCCGCCTCCGACCACGATCGATGAGATCGCCCCGGCGGCGGTCCCTCGCCGCCAGTAGAACGCCCCCACCAGAGCGGGAACGAGCACCAGCAGCCCCGCAGAGGCGGATACCGAGAGCACGGCGATGAGGCTGAGTTCCAGCTGGGCGAAGAGGTAGGCGAGCACGGCGATCACCGGAAGCATGATTTTGCCGATGGCAAGTTCCTTGGCGTCGTTGGTGTCCTTCCGCAACACTGAGTACACGTCTCGTGCGGCCATGGAGGAAAGGGTGAGCATGATCGAGTCGATCGTGGAAACCGCGGCGGCGATGATTCCGATCATCACGATCAGCGCCAATGCGTTGGGAACAAGCGGCGAGGCGAGCAGTTTGGGTGTGGCCAGGTCGCCCGTTTCCAGTCCGGGGAATTGGATCGATGAGGAGAGCCCCCACACCACAGCGACGATGGTGTAGATGAACCCAAAGATCATGAACCCCAGCAGCATGGCCCGCATATCTTTCATGGACCTGGGGGTGAAGAGCCGTTGGCTCACCTGTGGGTTGGATAGTGAGAAGAAAATCCACGGAAGCGTGAGCCCAAGGAACGTGGAAAACGTGAAGAACCCGTTCCCCGGTACGCTCAGGGCCCCCGGCCGCTCAGTCTGGAGGCTGCTGAAGAACCCTGTGAGACCCCCGAGTTGGTGCACCACGAAAACCACGACGACCGTCGCGCTGATGAGCATCACCACGGCCTGCAACGTGTCCGTCCACGCAACAGACCTCAAGCCGGCGACGAGGCTGAACATGATCGCGAGGATTGTTGCCACTAGGGTTCCGGTGGTGAAGGAGATCTTTCCATCGGTCATGCCTGAGACGAGGTAGCCTACGCCGGCCAACTGCACCGCCGCGTAGGGAATGAGGAAGATGAGGCTGCACAGCGCGGCGACCGTGCCGAGTAGGGGGTTTTGGTACCGGTCACCCAGCATCTCTGACGTGGTGACGTACCCGAACTTCTTCCCTGCGAGCCAGAACCGCGGCCCGAAGATGAGCACGAGAGTGACCCCGCATAGGTAGATGAGCTCGAATCCGAGCGCCCCCACTCCCCCGGTATAGGTCAGCCCAGCCAGTCCGATCAGCATGAACGCGCTGAAGGTGGTAGCGCTGTAGCTCATCGCGGAGACGAATCCGCCCATCATCCGGTTGCCCAGGAAGTAGCCACCCATCGTGTCCTGGCTCTCGTGGCGGGAAAGGAATGCGGTGGCTCCCGCGATGACCACATAGATCGCGATCCCGATCCATACCCATGTGCTGTCCATCCCTAGTCCCTCCACGCCGCGCTGACGACGGCATTAACGCCGATGACGAGGGCTGTGACCACGATCCAGAACAGGAAACTCCCGTACCACGCGTCAACATCTCTCAGAACCGTATAGGGCACCACGAAGGCGGCGAGGATCAGCACCGCCACGACGATGAGCCATAAGGACTTGCGGTTAGCCACAAGTTTTCCCTTCCATATATCTATTTAACTCGGCCAGCGCCAGTGTGACTTCACTCGTGCTTGCCGGGGAACAGATTCGCTGCCCCGTCTAACCTTTGTGCAGATACGTTGCTAGGTCAATTTTTCGGCCGACTCGTCTCACACCTTGAGGAGGGTGGCGGTTGGCCCCGTGGTCGGGTTAGTGTCCTCGCGCAGCAGCGATCGTGAGAACCGCTCTTTCGACCGCGAATTCCGGCTCCCGGGACTCCCCCTTGACCGCAGCGTCAGCGTCAGCCACTGCACAGATGGCTTCTGCCAACCCGTTCGCGGACCACCCGCGCAGTTCCCTGCGGGCCCGGTCGCGCTGCCATGGAGGCAGGTTCTGGCCGTGGTTCGCCGAGACCAACGCCATGGTACGGAGCTTGGATGCGAGCACCGCGACGATCGGTACGGGGTCGACCCCGGTGGCCAAGGCGTGGCGCAGCAGGGTGACCGCTCCAGTCGCGTTCCCAGCCACGGCGGCGTCTGCCACCTTGAACCCGGTGGTCTCTACCCGGCCGCCGTAGTAGGTATCCACGACATCTGGGGTGATTCTCCCGCTGGTGTCAGAGATGAGTTGTTTGCAGGCCGATGCCAGCTCGCGCAGATCGTTCCCGGTTGCTTCCACCAGCGCCCGCACCGCGTCCGGTGAGATATCGCGCTTCGCATCGCGGAAAAGTTGGGATGCGAAATCCACCTTGTCGGAATCCCTCGTCAGCGGATCACATGGGATGACCGGGAATTTCCGCTTCGCGATCAGGTCCATCAACTTCTTGCCGCGGGTGCCCTTCTGGTGGCGGAGCACGACCGTGTTCTCCGATTCCTCTCCCACCTCGCTCACGTATTGGATCATGTCGGCGAGGAATGCGTCATTGGTCGCTTCCAATGCGTCAACGACGATGTGTCGGCGCTCATCGAACAGGGAGGGACTCGTCCATACCTGCAACATGTTCGGCTCATACACCGAGGCGTCGACCCAGATCATCTCCACGTTCGGATCCCGCTCAAGGGCGAGCGCACGGAGCCTGTCCGTCGCGGCGTCAACGAAGTAGCCTTCCGACCCTTTCAGCAGGGTCACCGGCGCGAGTTTGATCGCCGAGATGTTCAGAGCCTTCTTCTTAGGGGGCATGCCTTAAGCTTGCCACGTTCTCGTTCTGCCCACGCGACGCAGCCCCCACGCCCCCACCGCGGTGGCGAGGATGAGGCTGAGGACCCCACCGGTGCCCGACGCCCACGGGATCCGTGCTCCTGGTAGCCCTGCGAAGAACACCGCGACGGTGGCGATCCAGGCTGTGAAGTGGCTGCCCAGCCACGCTAATGCTGCGGCGAGCGTGGGCGAGACTAGTGACGTGACCGCGCTAGCCAACCCCAGGATCGTTGCCGGGGCCAGGGCCGGAACCGCGAGGAGATTCGCCGGCACCGAGTAGGTCGCGATGCTGGCATCGAAGGCCAACAGTAATGGGGCGCACCAGACCTGAGCGGCAAAGGGCACCGCCACTGCCCGGCCCAGTGCGCCCCCTCCCAAAAGCCGCGAGATGGGCCCGGTGAACAACAGGATTCCCGACGTCGCCGCAACAGAGAGACCGAATCCGATCGATGTGGCGAGCCAGGGGTCACTGACGAGCAAAACGATCACCGTGGACATCAGCACCGGTAGGGCGAGCCGGGGGCGGCGTCGGGTGAGCGCATACAACGCAAGTGCCCCCATTCCGGCTGCTCGCATGACGCTCGGGGTGGGCAACACGACGATCACCATCGCACCGAGAACCACAAACGCCACGATGGCCCGGATCCGAACCGGTGCCCGCGCCAGCACGAACAGCACCGTTCCTAGCACCACCGCCACGTGCGCACCGGACACCGCGGTGATGTGGGTGAGACTGGTTGCTGTCATCGCCTCGGCGATGTGCGGGGGCAGGCGCCGGTCGTCGCCAATCGACACCCCTGGGATCAGCCCCCGCGCGTGCGCGGGCAGGTGGGCACTCGCCTCCCTCACGCCGCTTCGCAATTGATCGACGATCTCGTATAGTCCTGCCGGCGGGTGCGTTTCGAGAACCTGTGCGGCGCGCAGGAAGAGCCGCTGATCCCGCCCCAAGGAAAGGCTCCCATTCACCCGAACTCGCGCTCCCACCCGCCACGTGGGGTCGGCCCCGATGAGGTAGACCGGCAGCCGAAGCGAAAGGTGGCTTGCACCATCGCTCAGGCCGAGGATGGTGGCGTGTGCCCCCGGCACAGTCGAGGCTTGTGTCACTTCGGAGGACAGGCGCAGGTCGATCCGTGTGGTGGGGGTGATGAACTCCTTCGCGCTGTGGGCGACCCGAGTGCGGTGGGCCACCTGAGCAGCCGCAACTCCGCCGACCGCGAGGGTGACCGCACTGGCGAGCGCGAGGGTGAAGCTCATCCAGCCCCGCCAGGCAACCCGATGTTTCACCTCGCGTCTGGGCCAGAGCCAGGCGGCGACCCCGAGAATTGCCACCATCGTGGAGAATGGCACCGCCGGGGCTCCTCTTAACGCCACGAGCGATCCGGCCCAGGCGCCCACCGCCGCGGGTGCCAACCGAAGATCCAGCGGCGTTCTCACACGGTTATTTCGGATCGGAGCTGAGAGAGGAGTACGGGGCCGATACCGGTAACCGCCTGCAGGTCATCAACTGACCCGAAGGGGCCATGATCGGTTCGGTAGGCGACGATGCGCCCGGCCATGACTGGACCGATTCCGGGGAGTTGTTGAAGTTGGCTTTCGTCGGCGGTGTTGATGTTGACCAGAGCCGGGGCGGAATCAGGGCCCTTGCTCGCGGCCGGGACGAAGTCCTCACCCATCGTGGGTAGGTAGATCTGTTCTCCGTCAGCAATCTGTGCGGCGAGGTTAATCGCGGCGAGGTCCGCCGCCTCGAGCGGCCCTCCCGCGGCCTCGAGCGCGTCCGCCACTCGGCCTCCCTCGGGAAGTTCCACCAGCCCGGGTTGGTGGACCGCCCCCGCGACGTGCACGAAATATGTTGCGTGCGCCCCCAACTGTTCTGGCCCGGGGCCGGTTACCGGTGGGGGCTCCGCGACTGTGGGGGGAGAATGCAGAAAACCTTCCGGTACCCGCACAGGTGTTGATTCGGGTAGGAGTTTCCACGCACCAAGAATAACGAGCCCGAGTGCGCACACGATGGCGATCGCTTTGGCTGCGAGGGACGGGGGTATTCCCCACCATGCATCCCTCCCCGGCCCAGGGCGCCTCGAGGGAGGGCCCTCCGCCACGAGGTCCGCCTGCTCCTCAAACGGCAACCCCGGCCAGCGATCGCGTGCGGGCGAATCGTCGGTCGGAGATGGGAAATCGTATGGCCGGGAGTTCACATCTGCACCTTAAGGGCGTGCCACCCCCGTTGGGGTACCCACCCTGCCCGCTGGGGATAGCGCGGCAGGGTGGGGAATTTCCTTACTTACTCGGAACGATATTCACGAGTTTGGGTTCGCGCACGATCACCCGCCGGATCTCTGCCCCGCCCAGCGCGCGGATCACCCCGGGAGCTTGCAGTGCTGCCGTCTCCAGCTCCTCGGCGCTGATCGAGGGCGAGACCTCCAGGCGGTCGCGCACTTTGCCGTTCACCTGCAGCACGCAGGTCACGGTCTCTTCCACGAGCAGGGCTGGATCGGCCTGGGGAAACTGCTCGTAGGTGATCGTCTCATCGTGCCCAAGGCGTTGCCACAGTTCTTCGGCGATGTGGGGGGTGAAGGGGGCGACCATCACGACGAGGGCTTCCGCGGCCTCGCGCGGCACGCTCTCCAACCCGGTGAGGTGGTTGTTCAGCACCGTGAGGCGGGCGATGGCAGTATTCGGGCGCATCTCCTCCAGCTCGGTACGCACCTCGTCGATGGTTCGGTGCAGGAGCCGGGCGGTGGCCTCGTCCATCGCCTCCTCGGTGACTATCGGTTCCCCGGATTCCTCCGAGACGATATTGCGCCACAGGCGCTGGAGGAATCGTTGGGCACCGACGACGGCGCGAGTCTCCCACGCGCGCGATTGGTCGAGTGGGCCCATGCTCATCTCGTACAGTCGGAACGTGTCAGCCCCGTACTCGGCGTACATTTGGTCGGGCGTGACCATGTTGTTCAGCGATTTGCCCATCTTCCCGTATTCACGGTTGACTCGCTCCCCGTTGAGGAAGAATTCGCTGTTGCCGTTCTCGTCGATCCGTTCCTCAACCTTCTCGGCGGGCACGTACACCCCGCGGTCATCGGTGTAGGCGTACGCCTGGATGTAGCCCTGGTTGAAGAGCTTCGCGAACGGTTCGACGGAGGCCAAGTGGCCCAGGTCAAAGAGAACCTTGTGCCAGAACCGCGCGTACAGCAGGTGCAGCACGGCGTGCTCCACCCCTCCTACGTAGAGGTCCGCTCCCCCGGTTTCACCGTCCTGGCGCGGGCCCATCCAGTACTTCTCCAGCTCGGGATCCACGAACGCGCGGTCGTTGTCTGGGTCAAGGTAGCGCAGTTCGTACCAGCACGACCCGGCCCAGTTGGGCATGGTGTTGGTGTCGCGGCGGTACGACTTGGTGCCCTCGCCCAGATCGAGGTCGATGTTGACCCACTGCTCCGACCGCGAGAGAGGGGTCTCCGGTTCGCTGGTGAGATCGTCGTCCGCGTAGGCGCGGGGGGTGAAGTCGTCCATCTCCGGCAGTGTGACGGGCAGCATCTCCTCGGGAAGGGCGTGGATCTGCCCCTCCTCGTCGTACACCACTGGGAAGGGTTCACCCCAGTAGCGTTGGCGGGAGAAGAGCCAGTCCCTCAGCCGGTAGGTGACGGTGGGGCGCCCCAACTGCTTGGCTTCCAACCAGCCGATGATCTTCGACTTGGCGCTCTCCACATCGAGCCCGTTGAGTGAAATCTCCTCGTTGGCGGAGTTAATCGCCTCTCCCTCGCCCACCCATGGGCCTTCGTGGCCCTCAGGCGCGGCGACGGTGCGCACGACGTCGATGTCGAAGGCGTGGGCGAACTCCCAGTCACGCTCGTCCTGGGCGGGCACCGCCATGATCGCACCAGTTCCGTACCCCATCAGGACGTAGTCGGCGATGAACACTGGGATCCGGGCGCCGTTGACGGGGTTGGTCGCGTAGATCCCGGTGAACACCCCCGTCTTGGTCCGGGTTTCATCGGTTCGTTCCGCTTCCGTGCGGGCTGCCGCCTTCGCCCGGTACGCCTCCACTGCTTCGCGGGGAGTTCCGTGGCCACCTGTCCAGGCCTCCTTGGTACCCTCCGGCCATTCGGCTGGTATCTCGTCGTCCAGCGAACCGTGTTCGGGGGCGAAAACCATGAAGGTGGCGCCGAAGAGTGTGTCCGGGCGGGTGGTGAAGACCTCGATACTCTTCGAATTCTCCCCACCGAAGGTGAACGTGACGTTCGCACCGGTGGAGCGTCCCACCCAGTTGCGTTGCATGAGTTTGACCTTCTCGGGCCAGTCCAGCCGGTCGAGGTCGGCAACGAGGCGGTCCGCGTAGGCGGTGATCCGCATCATCCACTGGCGCAGGTTGCGCGTGAAGACGGGGAAGTTGCCGCGTTCGGAGCGGCCCTCGGCAGTGACCTCCTTGAGGTCTTTCCAGGCTCGGCCGGCGAACTCTCCGGGCAGCTCCCGGGAGCCGGATTCGAACTGCTCGATCAGGGTGGCGATCGGCCTGGCGCCGCCCTGTGAGCCGTCGGGGGCGGTGTGTTCGGGGTCGAACCAGGAGTTGAAAATCTGCAGGAAGATCCATTGGGTCCACTTGACGTAATCGTCGTCGGTGGTGGCAAAAGAGCGCTCCGGATCGTGGGCGAGTCCGAGGCGGTGGAGCTGCTCGCGCATCACCGCGATATTCTCATCCGTCGTCACCCGCGGGTGCTGGTTGGTCTGCAGCGCATACTGCTCCGCCGGCAGCCCGAAGGCGTCGTAGGCGAGCGCGTGCAACACATTCTTCCCGGTCATCCGCTTGAACCGGCCGACGACGTCAGTGGCGATGTACCCGAGGGGGTGGCCAACGTGCAGGCCCTTGCCGGAGGGGTAAGGGAACATGTCCAGGAGGTAGAACTTCTCGCGGGTCTCCCCCGGTTCGGGGTCGGGGGTGCGGAAGGTTCGCTCTTCCTGCCACCGTTTCTGCCACGCCAACTCGATGCGTTGCGCGAGTTCGGCGGTATATCTGTACGGCGGGGCTGCTGGGGTCGACATGTGTTAAAAGTTCCTTGAATTATTAGTCGGTCTCATGACAACGACCCCTCATGGTTTCGTGAGAGGTCGTCCGCGCTGGTGCGGCACAGCTGGCCCGCCTGTTGACCAGCGCGGCTATATAAGCAGATCCGAGAAAGTCATGGACTCCACTCTAGCGCACGGCTCCGGCGAGCTTGCCCTGCATCAAAGTGTGCACGTGATCGGCGATACGTCCGGCACGACGGGCGAGTTCGTCGCTGGGCACACCCCCGGGCAACCAGTCCTCCGGCGTGGCGTAGATCGCCGTCGGCACGATGTCCGAGCCGAAGTACGAGAAGAGGGGGCGCAGCGAGTGGTCGATAACCAGCTGGTGGCGCAGGCTTCCCCCGGTGGCCCCGAGGATCACGGGTTTGCCATGCATCGCCACGGGGTCAACCAGGTCGAAGAAGGCTTTGAACAGCCCGGAGTAGGAGCCTCGGAAGGTTGCGGTGGAAGCGATCAAGAGGTCAGATTTCTCGACCTTCCCCAACGCTTCTTGTAGGGCGGGATCGGGGAAGCCCAGTATCGTCGCGTCAGCGAGATAGCCGGCCACGTCACGAAGTTGCACAAACTCGACCTCCGCGCCGGCGCGTTCACTCACCGCGGACGCGATCAGCTCGGTCAGTTCAGTGGTCGAGGAGGGGAAACCGAATCCCCCGACAAAGGCAGTGATCTTCATTCTGTATCGTTCCTTCGCAGTTTGCTGCATAAGATCGTGAGTTGGCTCAGTTCGCTATCGGTGAGTGGGGCGAGTTCTTTTGCGATTGTACGCACATGGCGGCGCCCCAGGGTTCGCTGCATCTGCGCTCCCGCTTCCGTCAGCGCCACGTCCACCGCCCGCCCATCGACCGGATTGGGAATCCGGGTGAGATAGCCCTTTGCCGCGAGGCGGTCCACCATCCGCGACATGGAGGGTTGGCTCAGCAGGGCGTCGGCCACCAGATCCTTCATAGGCAACGCACCCCCGGCTCGTGCGAGGTTGAACAGCACGTCGTACTCGCGTGCGGTGAGGGGCGCGAAGTCCCCTGCCTGTTCGAAGACGCGCATGAGGGTGGCCTGGGTGCGCAGGAGCGCCTCCCAGGCCTGCGCCGCGGCC
>CAJDUU010000047.1_pt1 | contig 14595 bp, 14 predicted proteins | sample 7391041 | NCBI WGS metagenome assembly CAJDUU01 (sample SAMEA7055689, study PRJEB34461) | soil metagenome | biome: terrestrial ecosystem; feature: Peninsula; material: soil | place: Antarctica | collected 2016 | reverse complement strand
GATGGGAAAGCTTCACCCCTTTGGGTTCACCGGCGGTACCCGAGGAGTAGGGCAGCACGGCGATGTGGGTGGCCGGGTCGAACGCTACCTCCGGTGGGGCCTCCCCGGCGATGAGCAGATCGCCTAGGTCCGCGTAGCCTTCTTCGCCGTCCAGGACGATGATTCGTTCGTCGCCGATCCCCACCGCCTCTGCCGCCTCCTGAGCCTGGGGCAGCAGCGCGGAAACGGTGATCAACCAGGTGGCCCTTGCGTCTGCGAGCTGCTTGGCGATTTCCCCTGCCTTGTACATGGTGTTCACCGTGGTCAAGACTGCCCCGATACGCAGTGCCCCGTGGAACACCGAGGCGAACGCCGGGGTGTTCGGGCAGAGCAATCCCAGCACGGTGCCGACTCCGACCCCGCGGGCGGCTAGCGCTCCGCCAACCGCGTTCACTTGGTTTCTGAGTTCGCCGAAGGTGGTTTCCTCGCCGCTCTCTGGGTCAACCAACGCTACCCGCGCGAGGTCCCCCTCCTCCAGAGTGCCGAAAATGCTGTCGTAGACCGAGACGTGAGGGATCTCGGCATCAGGAAACGGGCTAGTAAACATCGTGATTCCTCCCCTGCTCATTTACCGGCCGAAAATGGAACCGAGGATTCCCCCGAGTCCGCCGGAGCCACCGCCGAGGATCGACCCGAGGATGTCACTGATACCCCCGCCACCGCCAGAGGTGCGCTTATCTCCGAGGTTCTTCGCGAGGAACGCCATCACGATAGGGGCGAGCACCGGCAAGATCTGCGACACCAGGTCATCGTTCCCGTCGGAAACGGCCGCGACGACGTCCTTCCTCTTCCCGCCGAGCGCGTGGTTGACGATCTTCTCCCCGTCTTCGACGTCGACGTCGTCCAGTTTGGTCACGTCACGGCGATGGCTTTGGAGGGCGTTCTCGAGCGCGTTCGCACCCTCCTCGCTCTGGGCATTGGTGGCGAGCCCACCAAGAATCCCCGGCAGCGCCTTGGAGACGGCGTCCTGCGCAGTAACTTGATCCACCCCGAGGCGGGAGGCTACCTCCTGCAACGGAACCTGCTTGAGGAGCGCGTTGAAGTCTAGCGAGTTATCAGCCATGAATATCCTTACGTTGTGTGGTGCACCCGATCTTACTCAAGGACCTTTCCTGCGCGGTGCGAATTCGGTCGCAGAAAGCATCTCCGGCATCGACCGCGGTAGGATGGCGACGATGAAGGAGCACCCCATAGTCCGTATCTGGCCGGCACCGCTCGTCGCACTCGTGAGCGTGATCGCCGGGGGTCTCCTTTCTGCCGTCACTGCACACGCGCCAACTCAACCCACGGCGTGGGCCTCTGCCTATCTGGTACTCGTCGGCGGCGTGGCTACCGCCGGTCTGGCGGTGGGACGAGCGATGCTCTCTGGCTCCCAACCTTCCGCGCGCAGACTGGGCCTAGAACTCGCGCTGTGGGTGGCCGGCAATGGGTTCGTGCTCGGCGGTACGCTCCTCTCCCCCGCCTGGCTGGTAGAGGTGGGCAGCGGCCTTATGGTGATCGCTCTCGGCTCAGTTCTCGCAGGGGTTTACCGGGGCGGGGGGAACCGAGTGCTCCGAGTCCTATTCATGGCGCTCGTCCTCGTAATATCGGTGAGCATCCCCGTGGGCCTGTTCCTCTCGCACCTAGGGCGCTAATGGGTCCCGGGCCAGTAGTGAGTGTCCGGCAGTGATCGCGCTCCGAAGATCGCTTGCCCTACCCGGACACACGTCGCCCCCTCCTCGATCGCCGTCTCGAAGTCTCCGCTCATCCCCATAGATAGATCACCCTGCCCGATCAGGTGCTTCTGGCGGGCCTCATCACGCAGCTGGCGCAAGGTGCGGAAGCACTCCCGCACCCGCTCAGTTTCGGCGGTGAACAGCGCGAGCGTCATCAACCCCTGTACCTTCAAGGAGGAGTACACGGATAGTTCTTCAAGGAAGGCGATCGTGTCTTGTGGGGCGAGCCCGTACTTGGATTCCTCCCCCGAGGTGTTCACCTGCACGTAGACCTGCAGTTCCCGATTCTCCCGCTGCAACCGCCGGTCGAGTGCTTCCGCCGCGCGGTGCCGGTCTAGTGCCTGAAATTCGTGGGCGAAGGCGACCACGTCCTTCGCCTTATTCGTTTGCAGGTGCCCGATCACCGACCACTTGATACCCATACCGGCAAGGGTCTCCGCTTTGCGCTTCGCCTCCTGGACCTTATTCTCCCCAAGTTCCACGCACCCCGCCGCGACTGCTTCCTTGATGCGGTCCTCCGGCACGGTTTTCGATACAGGTAACAAGCGGATCTCTTCGGGGGAGCGCCCCACCCGCTTCGCCGCCTGCGCGATGCGTTCGTGTACCAGTGCGAGGTTGCGGCCGATACTCATCAATCAGATCCTAATGTACGCCGCGCCCTCATGCTGTGCGCTCGCGAGGGCGATCACGGCCGAGGGCACGGTCCGGACCTTTTCGTGCAGTTGTTCCGGGGTGCGGTGTTGGCCACGGAGGGCACGTTCGCAGGCGAAGATCTCTACCCCATCGCTGGGTTCGATATCTTTGGACGCGTTATCGGCGGCGATGAGTCCGTTGACAGCCTCGCCGTTGACGATGATCTGCACACGCATGGGCTCCTGGGTGGTGACCAGCTTCGCAGCCGCTAACGCTCGGGGCACGTCACTGGGATCATCACGGACGTGCAGAACCAGCAAACCAGCCATGTGTCACTCCTTTGTCGGGATACTTCGATCGTACTCGCCGGGGTACGCTTCTTCGGCGAGTTTCGCGAGGGTGAACAACTGTTTACGCGCCATGATCAAGTCAGCCCAAGCTAGAAGAAAGCTGCGAATACGCCCCACCCGCCCCCGGCCTGGGGTCCACATGGTGTATTCGATTCCTCGAACTGTGCCGTAGTCATGGACTTCGTACCGGATGCGCACCGGCCCGAACACCTTTCGGGGCAGCAGTGTGGTCATCTCTGCTTGCACATGCCGCGGGCCGGTGGCGCTGACGGTGAAAATATACATCAGCCGATCCCCGGTATGCACCGCCTTGTTGTCCGGGGTACGCGGGCTTCGCCGACCAAGGTTGTCGATCCAGTCGTAGGAGTAAGGCCCGCGCCGAAGTTGACTGATCCACAACATGAGACTCTCCGCGGAAGCCCGCGTGAGAAGCGTCCGGGTAGCGGAGGGGCAGGGAGCGGCAGCGTGGTGTGAAGGCGGGGCAACTCCCCAGTGCCACGGGAGTCTAGATCTGTAATTGCGGTCGGCGGACATGGGGAGCAGGCTCCTCAGGGTTGTTTGACTTCCCCCTCAGGGTAGAAGCATTGCCGAGGAATCTCCTGCGTTCTTTCGCAAACCGGGTCGGGTTCGTGCCCCATGGGGCACTGAGTTGCGCCGGCGATCTTATTCGCTCGGGTGGGCAGAAGGCCCCACAGATTTTTCTAATGGGCCGATAGACTGGCAGTCCAGCGCCTCGAATTCTGCGGGAATACCCCGCTCAGGGCGATTGGATCACACGTGAAGGAGAATCGTTTATGGCACACAAAGACATCCCCAGCCGTGGTGATATTGACCTGTTGGCGGGGGTCCGCGAAGCCAACTGCGTTTCAATCTACACCCCGTCGGGGCCACTACCCGAGGATGGGGAGCGCGCGAGGATCGAATTGAAAAACCAGTTGCGCGAAGTGGTATCCCAACTCGAAGCAGCCGACGCAGGCAGGCCGGTGATCGAGCACGTCAAGGAATCGGTCGAGAGCCTCTTGCAGGACACCCTGTTCTGGCAGTACCAGTCGAAATCGCTGGCAGTCTTCATCAACGACGACATGCTCGAAACTTACCGACTACCGAACGAGTTCACCGCGACCGTCGATATCGCCGATCGGTTCTACATCAAGCCGCTACTGCGTACCATCACATTCCCGCAATCGGCATATGTGCTTGCGCTGTCCCAGAACAACGTCCGCCTTGTGAAAGTCACGGCGGATACTCCGGCACGGGAGTTGCAGCCCACGGACCTGCCCTCTGACATCGACTCGTACCTTAACCTCGACCTTTCCGGGCGCGCTACCTTCGGCCGCGGCACTGAAGACGGGGACCTGCGCGCGCAGCAGTTCACCGCAGCAATCAACAAGGCGCTACTGCCCGTGTTGCGCAATGAGAAACTGCCACTGATTCTCGCTTCCGCCGACCCCTTGGCAAGCGCATATCGGCGCACCAACTCCTATAAGTTCCTCGCAGATGAGACGATCTCAGGAAACCCCGAGTCGCTCTCGGCGGAGGATTTGGCGGCGAAGGCACGCCCCATCCTGGATGAACTCTATGCCGCTGAGATCGCGCAGGTCCGGGAGGATTTCCGAGCAAAGGCTGCGCAGGGGCTCGGCTCAACCGATCTCGCCCACATCGCACGGGCAGCGGTGTACAACGCGATCGATACGCTCATGGTCGATATCGATCAGCGTATCGCTGGCTACATCGACGAGAACACCGCCGAAGTGGTCGAATCAGAAGGTGACGACGCTTCAAACTACGGGGTGGGCGACGAAGTGCTGCGCCGCACCCTGATCGTCAATGGAAAAGTCTATGCGGTGCGGGCCGACGACATGCCTGATGGGGCATCCCTGGCTGCGACGTTCCGTTACCCGGTATAAGACACGAGTCCGGCCCTACCGCCCCCGTCTAGGGGGCGGTTTTTTATTGCTCGTCCTCGGGCCTCACCAGATCAACGGCGAAGGGGTCGGCTGCCGAACCAGGGCACCATCCCGTGACCGCAAGGAAGAGCAAGTACAGAGCTGTCATCGCGCCGATGATCGCCACTAAGGGAGTATCGACACTCGCCAATGCAAATGCCCCGACGAACAGGGCAATGACGACCCGTAGCACCCTCTCGCCTCTGCTAGCAGTGCAGGCATTCTTGAACCGTGACACCAGTGCTCTCCCCCACTCTTGTGCACCAACAGCACCACGATACTCCATAGGGTATTGTTCCACGGGTTGGGACCTGAGGTAGGCAAGGCTACCCTTCCTGGAATCGGCACGGAGACTGGGGTTCAATAGAGCTATGGAAATCCTGCGCCGCTATCCTCTCGTACTCGCCACCCTCATCGTAGGAGCCGTTGCCGGAGCCCTGTATCTACTTGGGTACACCACGGCGGCCCAGTGGAGCGCCACGCTCTACGTCATCGGGATCATCGGGTGGGTCAGCATCGACATGATTAAAGACATCATGCGCGGACACTGGGGCCTGGACATCCTCGCGGTGGTCGCGATGATCGCCACACTGGCCACGGGTGAGTACGCGGCCGCCCTGATTGTCTCGCTGATGCTCACCGGCGGGGAGGCACTGGAGGACTACGCCGAGCAGCGGGCTCGCCGCGAACTCACCTCCCTCCTCGAACGCTCTCCGCAGACCGCGCACGTACTGGAGACTCCCGACTCCGCACCGGTGGATCGACCGGTCGACGAAGTCTCCCCCGGCGACCTCCTCCTTATTCGACCGGCCGAAACCGTGCCCGTCGATGCCGAACTGGTATCCCAGGCCGCCGATTTCGACACCTCTTCGATCACCGGGGAAAGCCTCCCGATGACCTTCGAAGTTGGAGAGGAAGTGCCGTCCGGGGTGATCAACGGCACGAACGCGGTGACAGCTCGGGCCATTCGCCCCGCCTCGGAGAGCCAGTACCAGCGGATCATCACACTGGTGCACGAGGCACAGGACTCCAAGGCTCCGATCGTGCGCCTCGCTGATCGGTACGCGGTACCGTTCACAATATTCTCGCTCGCGCTGGCCGGGATCGCGTGGTGGATCTCCGGGGATCCCACGCGTTTTGCCGAAGTACTGGTTCTAGCAACGCCGTGTCCTCTTCTCATCGCCGCTCCGGTCGCATTCCTCGGGGGTCTCTCCCAATCGGCGAAAAATGGGGTCATCGTCAAGGGTGGCTCGGTTCTCGAGGCGCTTTCGCGAGTCAAGTCCGCTGCCTTCGATAAGACCGGAACGCTCACCCAGGGGCGCCCCGAGCTGGTCGAAGTTCACCCAGCCAAGGGGTTCACCGAGGAGGAAGTGCTCAACATCGCGGCATCCGCCGAACAGTACTCCACTCACGTTTTCGCTTCCGGAATCCTTCACGCCGCCCGAGCTCGGGGACTCCAGCTCGCGCCTGTGAGTGAGGCGAACGAGATCGCCACCAACGGGGTCGAGGCAATGATCGCCGGGGCGCGGGTTCGAGTGGGGAAACTCTCCTTCATCCAGGAGGTACTCGACGCCGACGCAGCTACCCCCGCCCCGGAACTCGCTCCGGGCGAAGCGGCCGCTTACGTCGCGATCGACGGAGCCTTCAGCGGCTCCCTGGTTCTCGCCGACCCAATCCGCCCAGAAGCCGCTGACGTCGTGGACTGGCTCGCCAAGAGAGGCGTCTCCCAGACGATGCTGACGGGGGATGCCTCGGCTACCGCTTACGCCATCGCCGGGCAAGCGGGTATTACAACGGTTCACGCCGAACTCCTGCCCGAGGAGAAAGTTGAACTAATGAAGGGCCTGCCCCACCCCACGCTAATGGTCGGTGACGGCGTGAACGACGCCCCGGTGCTCGCAGCGGCGGACGTGGGCATCGCCATGGGGGCCCGAGGCGCCACGGCCGCCGGCGAAGCAGCGGACGCCGTCATCCTGCCCGACGACCTCGGCCGCGTGGTCGATATCGTGCACATGGCCAAGCACACCGTTTCTGTCGCACTCACCGCGATCTGGATCGGAATTGGCCTATCGGTGGGTCTTATGGGGATCGCGGCGACGGGTGCGATTCCCGCAGTGGTGGGTGCCCTTACCCAGGAGTTTGTGGATCTCGCGGCGATTCTCTACGCGCTTCGGGCGCGCCGGGTGCAGCCGATCTTCCGAGCCGATCACGCCTCCGCGGTGGGCGAACTGGAGTCAGCACGGGGCTGACTCGGCCACGCCGTCGCCCTGCCCTCCGCCGTCGCAGAAGGATCGATCCCCGTCTTCGGCGCCTCGGTCTTCTTCGGCTCCCCGTTCGCCTTCGATGACCCTTTCTTCTTCGATGATCCGTTCTTAGTCGCCCCGTTCTCCTCCCCTTCGCGAGTGGCGTGGTGCGGAGTGAAGAACACACTTCCGATCATCATGATGACGGTGGTGAGGAGGACGACGAAGAAGATCACCCCGTCGTCGAACCCATCGAGGCCCAGCCCTTGTGGAATCGAGTAATAGAGCACGATCGTGACAAGGCCCCGGGGGGCGAAGAACAGCTCGGGCAGGACGTGCTCCCGCAGGAACAGGCGCAGATACACGAACCGCGCGATGAAGATCGCCGCGATCGTCGCGCTACCCACTCCGATCACCCGCAGGTCAAGGAGCGAGCGCACATCGATTGTGTAGCCGAACAGCGTGAAAAATATGGTGCGGATAAGAAACGCGGCCTCAGAGGTCACGGATTTTACGGTTTCCGCCGCATTCTCTACGTTCCGCAGGCCCAACCACCGGTGCAGGCGATGGAGGCGGGGCTGACGCCAGTTATTGATGATCAACCCGAAGATGAGCACAGACAGCAGGGTCGGGATCTGCCATAGGTGCCCCACTGAGTACACCAGGAGCAGCACCGGCAGGATGAGGAACGCTTTGATATTGAGTTTCACCCGTGCGAGGAGGAACAGCAGAATTACCGAGACGATCACGGAGAGCAGCAGTGCAAGGGCGATGCTGCCGATATTGACTGCAACCATCCCGACCGAGAAGCTCTTTCCGGCAACGAGAATATTGAACAGCAGGATCCCGAAGATGTCGGAGAGGGCTGACTCATAGGTGAGGAACTCCCGCTTGTCCTCGCTCAGGTAGGAGATCGATGAGGCCACGATCGTGGAGGAGATGACGGCGAGTGGTGCGGCGTAGATGAAACTCAGGAGCCACCCTTGGGCGAAGGTGAACTGCATAATCAGGGCGATGAGTACCACCGAGAGGGAGAGCACAAAAATCGCCGACCCCGTCGCCCGGCCGATCAGAGGGAACTTTTCCCTATCAAGGTTGAGGTCGAGTCCGGCCTCCAGCAGGATGAGGATGAGCCCGAGCACCCCAATGAATTGGATGAAGTCGAGGGGGATCTCCACATATTGCCCCAGCGCCGTGGCCGCCTCGCGGATTCCCACCCCGAGCAGGAGAAGCATCAGCACGGTTGGGATCCGAGTGCGGGCACTGATGAGGGAGAAGACGTAGGAAACGATAACCAATCCGCTGAGCGCGGTGATCGCCAAGTAGACGTCGAATTCGATCATGTTCTTCCCCGGTAGGTGGAGTGGTTCAAGTGACCAACCGTAACGAAGCAACTCGACTTGGCCAAACCCCTGTGGGGCGTGCCACGAAGACGGGCGCACCCATTTTAATCAGGTCGTTGCGCAGGCCCGGGGGGCTTTAGTCCAGCGAAATGGCAGCCGCGTGACCCGAATACGGCTCGGCTACGACGTGAACCAAGGAATATGCCCAGGTTTCGTACAGCCCGTGTGCAGGTTCCGGTAGCACTAATGCCACTCGCAGCTGGGGGTGCGCTATCCGCTGTTCCCGCAGCACATTCGGAACGCCTGTGAGAGCAGCGGTATCGCCGTCACGTGCTGGAAAGCTCCTGCACGGGCTCACCAGCCTCGGCCCTGGGGAGTCCTCGGCAGCTTGCCTGCCCCACGTCAGCCCGAAAGCGCAACGGGGCACCGGCCCGAGTGTGCGGCCGGTGCCCCGTGCGTACTCATTGGGCGCTGGTGATCACCTGGAGATCGCGAGTTTCATCGCCCCGGTTTCCGCCGCGCGTTCGAATGTGTCGTAGGCGTCCATCATGTCCTGCAGCTTGAACTGGTGGGTAACGAAGTCCTCCGGCCTGAGCTTGCCCTGTTCCACGAGTTTGAGCAGCATCGGTGTGGTTGTTGCCGACACCAGTCCGGTGGTGATCGCGACGTCCTTGATCCACAGGTCCTGGATGGGCAGATCAACCGACTCCCCGTGCACCCCCACGTTGGCGAGCGTGCCACCGGGGCGGAGGATCTCCACGCACATGTCGAAAGTCGCGGGGATCCCTACGGCCTCGACTGCCGTATCCACTCCCAGCCCGTCCGTCATAGCCATCACCTGTTCCTTCCAGTCGGCGTCGCCACTGTTGACGCTGTCGGTGGCGCCGAACTTCTTGGCGATCTCCATGCGGTTATCGTCTAGGTCGATCGCGATGACCCGCGATGCTCCGTAGAGACCCGCGGTCATCACGACGGAGAGACCCACGGGCCCGACTCCCACGACGGCGACCACGTCACCGGGGCTGACCCGGCCGTAGCGCACCCCGATCTCAAAACCTGTCGGCAGGATGTCGGAGAGCATGATCCCCGCTTCGTCGCTCACCCCTTCGGGTAGCAGGTGAAGGGAGTTCTCCGCGAATGGTACCCGCACGTACTCCGCCTGGGTGCCGTCGATCAGGTGGCCGAAGATCCAGCCGACCCCGGAAGCTCCTTCCTCGTTCAAGCAGTGCGAGGGCAGTTGCTGGTGGCAGTAGGAGCAGGTGCCGCAGGCGCACACGCAGGAGATGATCACCCGATCGCCAACTTTGAGGTTGCTGACGGCGTCTCCCACCTGCGTGACCGTGCCCACCCCCTCGTGCCCAAGGATCCGTCCCGGCTCTACCGCCGGAACGTGGCCCTGGAGGATATGCAGATCGGTGCCGCAAATCGTGGTGGTGTCGATCTGCACGATCGCATCCGTGGCGTGGATGATCTTGGGATCTGGAACCTCTTCCCAAGCCTTCTGACCCGGACCGTGATATACGAGTGCCTTCATCGCACTACTCCCTTCGCTTGCGGGAGGCTAGACAGCGCTCCCTTCTACTTTCATGGTCTCACGCGAATCGCGCGAATCCTTGGGAAGAACGTCCCTCTTCCCCCGCTACTGCGCACCACTTTCGAGCAGGTCGCGAAGCACGTATGGAAGGATCCCGCCGTGCTGGTAGTACGACTCCTCAGCCGGGGTGTCGATGCGCACCGTTGCCGTGAACTCCTTCGTCGTCCCATTACTGGTGGCGCTCACCGTCACTTGCTCGGGGATGCGCTCCGCCCCTGCCAAGCCGGCGATGGAGAAGACTTCCTCCCCGGTCAATCCCAGGGAGTCCGCGGATTCTCCGTCGCTGAATTGCAGGGGTAGTACGCCCATTCCGATGAGGTTGGAGCGGTGGATCCGCTCGTAGGAGACGGCGATCACGGCCCGCACCCCAAGGAGCAACGTGCCCTTGGCTGCCCAGTCGCGGGACGAGCCGGAACCGTACTCGGCACCGGCCAACACCACCAGGGGCACGCCCTCCTCCTGGTAGGCCATCGCCGCGTCGTAGATCGTCATCTGTTCACCGCTGGGAAGGTGCCTGGTCACCCCGCCTTCGGTTCCCGGTGCGAGTTCGTTGCGCAGGCGCACGTTGGCGAAGGTACCGCGCATCATCACCTCGTGGTTGCCCCGGCGGGAACCGTAGGAGTTGAAATCCCGCCGGGTTACCCCGTGGTCGATGAGGTACTGCCCCGCTGGGCCATTGCTGATGATCGCCCCGGCCGGGGAGATGTGGTCGGTGGTAACGGAGTCGCCGAGTTTGGCGAGCACCCTCGCCCCGGTGATGTCAGTGACGGGAGCCGGTTCGCGGGTCATCCCCTCGAAGAACGGGGGCTGACGCACGTAGGTGGATTCCTCTTTCCACTCGAAAATGTCGCCCTCGGGGACCTCCATTTCGCGCCAGTTCTCATCTCCCGTGAAGACGTCGGAATACCCGTCGGCGAACATGTCAGCCGCGATGTTCTCGGAGATGACCTCATTGATCTCCTCCGCACTTGGCCAGATGTCCTTGAGGTACACCGGTTCGCCGTCGGGGGTGTGGCCGAGCGGTTCGCGCAGCACATTGGTACCGCCCCTCGAAGTTCCGGTTGCCCGAGAGCACCGCGCACACGCTGAGATCGTTCCGCTCGACTCCGGCACTCACTTCGGGAATCAGGGGGCCGGAGTTCCCGATACAGGTGGTGCACCCGTACCCCACCAAGCTGAAGCCGAGTTTCTCCAGGTACGGAGTGAGCCCGGCCCGTTCGTAGTAGTCGGTGACCACCCGCGAGCCCGGTGCCAGGGTGGTCTTCACCCACGGCTTACGCTGCAGTCCCTTCTCGACCGCCTTCTTCGCCAGCAACCCCGCGCCGATCATTACCTCCGGGTTCGAGGTGTTGGTGCAAGAAGTAATCGCGGCGATCACTACCGAGCCGTGGTCAATCGTCGCTGGCTCTCCTGCGAGCTCTATCTCCGCGGGATCGTTCGGCCACGGTGCGGATTGGAGGTCCTCCTCAGTCCATGTGCGCGGGGGTTCATCCACCCTCTCCCCCGTGTGGTACGAAACGGGATCGGAGGCGGGGAAGGAGGCCCAGGATGCCTGATCAATCCCGCCAGCTTTGAGGGCCTGCTCCTGAGACTCTCCCCCGAGGAGCGCGGCGAGGGTACCGGGCACTATATTCAACGGAATGCGGTCCTGGGGGCGCTTGGGCCCCGCGATGGAAGGCATCACCGAACCGAGGTCTAGTTCCACCACCTGGCTGTAATCGGGTTCGTGATCCGGGTCGTGCCAGAGCCCCTGTTCCTTGGTATAGGCCTCGACGAGTGCGATCTGCTCCTCGCTGCGCCCGGTGAGTCGCATGTAGGCCAGGGTTTCGTCATCGACGGGGAATATCGCGCAGGTGGACCCGTATTCGGGGCTCATGTTACCCAGGGTGGCGCGGTTCGCTAGGGGGATGCCGCTCACTCCGGGTCCGAAGAATTCCACGAACTTGCCCACCACCCTGGTTTGGCGCAGCAGTTCGGTCACGGTGAGCACGAGGTCGGTCGCCGTCGTACCCTCAGGTAGCTTCCCGGTGAGTTTAACGCCAACGACCTCGGGGATGAGCATACTCATCGGTTGGCCGAGCATAGCGGCCTCGGCCTCGATACCCCCGACGCCCCACCCGAGCACACCAAGGCCGTTGACCATGGGGGTGTGGGAGTCAGTTCCCACAAGGGTGTCCGGGTATGCTTCGAGCCTGCCGTCGCGCTCGCGGGTGAATACCACCCGGGAGAGGAACTCGAGGTTCACTTGATGGCAAATCCCGGTGTTGGGCGGTACCACGAGGAAGTCGTCGAAGGACTGCCGCGCCCACCGCAGGAGTTGGTAACGCTCTTCGTTGCGTTCGAACTCCAGCTGCGCGTTGACCTTGTAGGCGTCCGGGCGGTTGAAGACGTCGGCGATAACCGAGTGATCGATCACCAGTTCCGTGGGGATGAGCGGGTTGATCCGACGGGGGTCTCCCCCGAGTTCGGCCATCGCATCGCGCATCCCCACGAGGTCCACCACGCAGGGGACCCCGGTGAAGTCCTGCATCAAAACCCGCGCGGGGGTGTAGGGAATCTCTTGGTTCGATACCGACCCGGGGTCCCACGCGGCGAGGGCGTTGATGTGCTCGGGTGTCACGAGCCGGCCGTCCTCGTTGCGCAGGAGATTCTCCAGCAACACCTTCAGGCTGAAGGGAAGTTGCGCTTGCGTCTGGATCGAATCAAGGCGGTGGATCTCGTAAGTCTTATCCCCAACGGTGAAATCACTCTTCGCGTCAAAACTATTGCTCTTCATTGCAGCACTCCTCCTCGAACCGTCGCCCCATCGCCGCGGATGCACGCAAGGGCACGGTATGACCCTTTTCTCGACCCTACTCCCGAACGATCGCTTTTGGTAGGGAACGGATCTCCCGCACAGGTGGCTCCACCCGACCGCAGGATACCCCCTGGGGTATTTGCTATCATTGTGCCCAAACAACAGTTCAACGTCAGAAAGAAGGCTCGACCATGACCCACTCCCACGCCTCCCCTCACGGCAAGCAAGTACTCAAGGATCTCTCCCCGCTCACCCGGCAGTTACGCCCCCAGATCCCCGAGGTGTACGAAGGGTTTCTCGCGCTCTCCAAGGCGGCTTTCGCCGATGGTGCGATTTCCACCAAGATGAAGGAACTCATCGCCGTGGCCATCGCGATCACCCACGGATGCGACGGCTGCATCTCCTCCCACGCCCGGATGGCGGCCGTTGCCGGGGCCACCCCCGAGGAGGCGGCCGAGGCGATCGGGGTGACGTTCCTGATGAACGGCGGCCCGGCTTCCGTCTACGGCCCGCGCGCCTACGACTCCTTCCTGGAGTTCTACCAGGAGCAGCAGGCCCGCCAGTCGAAAGCCTAGTCTCGAACCAGCGGCAGTTCCTCCCACCACACTGAGATTTGGGGATGCCTGAGCAGCACTGCCGCGTGGAATCCGAGGACGACGTCCTCGAGTGATTCCAGAGCGTCCTGCCCGCCGGAGGTGAAGAGCACGTCCATCTGCCCCGGTGGGTGGGTTTCGATCTCGACCGCCGCACCACCGGTAACGAACAGGGTCTCACTCAGGGGCTTCGCTGCATGGCCAGCAAGCCACTGGCGGAGAATCTCCATGAGTTCGTCCGGCTCGGGCCCCCGGATGTGAGCCTTGAGGAGGGCCATCGCATCGAGATCGGGGTTCGCCTCCCGATCCCACACCCATTCTGGGCGGGGTCGGAAGTAACGCTCACGGCTGGTGATGCACATGGGTAGCGAGTCTACTCGCCCACCCGCAGGGCACCGTGGTGCCCCCTCTCACCGAGGAGTTCCTGAAGACGCCCCGCTGCAGATCCGTAAGCGCGCCGAATCGCATCTGGGTGCAGGGCGCAACCAACCCGCGCGGTTGGTCAACGTATCGGCTTCAGCACCACGGCACTGCCCGACCACTGCGAACTGATCGGACAGATCCCCCCTATTTTTGGTCGATCTCCCCATCGCGTCGTGTAGCACGGAAGTCCGTGGTGCAAAGGAGGTCACAGGTGGCGCTGCGGGAATACCGTGCCGGCCCGAGAGGTTGAGCAAAGTAGGGGCGAGACCCACGCACAACCAGGAGGAACTCGATGTCCACCGCTTCGTTGCCGCCATGGCGGAAGGTGCTCGCCGTCGTCGCCCACCCCGACGACGAGTCCTTCGGGCTCGGGGCAGTGATCGGGGCGTTCACCGCATCCGGGGCGGACCTGGCTGTACATTGCTTCAGCCACGGCGAGGCCTCGACCCTGCATTCCGGCAGGGGGGAACTGGGGACGATCCGGCGGTCGGAACTCACCGCCGCGGCGAGGATCCTCGATGTGGCCCGCGTGCACCTCTCCGACTTCCCCGACGGCGATCTTAGCCGAATGATCCCCGAACTCGAGGCCGAGGTGAGCGCGGCCATTGCCACACATCGGCCCGACGGGGTGCTGATCTTCCACCGGGACGGTGTCACCGGGCACCCCGATCACGTGGCCGCGGGCATCGCCGCGCTCCAGGCCGCCGCCGCACACCGAGTGCCGGTGCTGGAATGGACCCTACCTCTCTACGTGGCACGCACCCTCAGTGAGGAGACCGGCGGCACGTTCACCGGATACCCGGAGGACGAGATTTCCATCATCCTGCCCGTGGATCGGGAACTGCACCGGCGGGCGATCGCCGCGCACGCGAGCCAAGCTGTTCCGGAGAGCCCTTTGTGGAGGCGCTTGGAGCTGCTC
>CAJDUU010000071.1_pt1 | contig 14615 bp, 11 predicted proteins | sample 7391041 | NCBI WGS metagenome assembly CAJDUU01 (sample SAMEA7055689, study PRJEB34461) | soil metagenome | biome: terrestrial ecosystem; feature: Peninsula; material: soil | place: Antarctica | collected 2016 | reverse complement strand
AGGATGGCGATCGCGACGCAGGAGTGAACGGGTCTGCTCGCCCGCCAGATCAGTGCCACGGGCATCCCCAGCGCGGCGGCCGCGTTGATACCGGCCCGGACGGTGGTGGCCGCTGGCCCGGCGGACTCGCTTCCGAGGTACTGCTGGAGGCCGAACAGGTGGAAATCGGGCAGGAAGGAGTCGGCGGCGAAGAACAGGGAGGGGAGGCCGAGCAGGATCAGCGCCACGATCGCCACCAGCACGTCGGAGAGCAGCCGCGGGCGGTGTACTGTGAGGCGGCGCGCTGCCGCCTCCTGCGCGGGGGTGATCGGATCCGCGGCCCGGGGCGGGTGCGGGCTCACAGCAACGTATCCTGCACCGGCGGCGGGGCAGGTTCGATGAGGGAGGGGGAGTTGTTGCGCACCGAACCCACGGCGGCAGATACCGGGTGCCAGGAGAGTTCCGGGCCGGGTTGGGCGATGATCTCCAGCGCTGGGCCGGGGTCGGTGAGGTGGGGGTCGAGCCAGGGGGTGAGCAGGTCGTGGGTGAGCATCACCGGTTCCCGGTCGTGGATCTCCTCCAGGCCATCGCGGGCGGCGGCGGTGAGGATGGTGGTGGTGAGAACCCACCTGTCGGGGGAGTCGGGGGCCTCGCCAGGGTCTGCCCACCAGGAGAATAATCCCGCGAAAGCTAACGACTCCCCGCTGGTGGCGTAGATGTAGTGCGGGGTCTTCTTTCCCGCCTCGTCGGTGTGCCACTCGTAGTAGCCGTCGGCGATCACCACGGCCCGGGAGGTGGTGAAGGGTTTGCGGAAGGAGGGCTTGGTGGCCACCGTCTCGGATCGGGCATTGATCATCCGCGCGCCAATGGCGAGGGAGTCCGCCCACGGCGGGACCAGGCCCCACCGCGCGGCGTGCATGGCGCGCACCACCTCACCAGAGTTCTCGCCGGGATCCCCGCCGGGGTGTTCCAGGGCGTGGGCGGGCCGGTCGAGGATGATCCGCACCGGCGTCGTGGGCGGCACGTTCCAGCTCGGTTCGATTGCCAGCGCCGCCTCTGTGAGCGTGACGACGTCGAACTCGTCGGCGATCTGCTGAGCTTGACGGAATGAAGCGTAACGGCCACACATGTTGGGATTCTCTCACGCGCCGGCTCCACTATGGGGCACTCACCGAGGAAAGCTCACTCTTGTGCTTAGAGCGGGGGAGGCTCGGGGCCCGGCGGCCATAGCTGGGCGGAAGATCGTCACGCCCCGTTCGTGCACGAGGGCATGGTGGTGCCAACACAGGAGGATACCCAGATCGACGTGGGTGGAGCCCCTGTGCTTGAACCATTCGGCGCTGTGGTGGATCTCCCCGAAACCCGGCAGCGCGTCGCACCCGGGGTACTGGCAATGTCGATCCCGGGCGATGATCGCGCGAACCTGGTGGGCGGGAAAGATCCGCTCCTGCCGCCCAGAATCCAGGACGGTTGAACCCGGGCCGAAAACCACCCGGGCGATCATGGATTCGCAGGCGAGGCGGGATAACACGTTGGGTGGAAGAGGCGTGCCATCCGCGATTGTTGCAGGCTGCATGCCCTCGAGGTGTTCGTAATCGAGCCCGACATTTATCACGTGGTCACCCCCGGCGACCCACGTGTCCATCCACTCGGGAGAACCGGTGAGTAGGGAGCCGGGCGGCTTTCGATGCTCCGAGCCTCCGTGGGGGCTGGTTGCCGATTCAGGGAAAAGGGGCGGGGCTTCGAAGGCCGGCCTGGTGGCGTCGGCCAGGGCGGTGAGGGTCTCGTAGCTCAGCGTCACGGTGAGGTGCGGGCGGATCCGAGCCGAAGGCTGCATCGCCCCGGAATCCAACGAGACCCGCGCGAGGGAGACGAGGGCGTCGGCGCGGCGTTGCTTCGGTGAACGCAGATCGCCGGCAGCTTTGCGGCCCATGTGGGAGGTGAGCGCTTCCTCGAGGATCGCTCCGTTCACGGTGGAGAGCCACCCGCCGAGGAGGTAGCCACCCGTGGTGGGGGAGAGGACCACCTCTTCCTTCGCGCTCACCTCGCGCCATCCGCGGTCGGCAGCCTGCGGGTCGGCCATGACCGTCCATTGCTCTGCCACCTTTGCGAACCGGCCCGCGTCGAGCTCTTTGGCAGCGGCGAGGAGGAACCGCTCACCGCACTCGGCGTCGGCGAGGAGTTCGCGATGCTTTTGGGTTTGCGTGCATTTGCGCGCGAGGAGCTCCGCGTGGTCCTTGGTGATCGAGCCGTCCGCCAAAGCCCTGCGCGTGTGGGGTAGGAAATCGCGCAACGCTCTAGAGAGTTTCACCGCGCGGGTAGAGCGGGCCCGGGTAGTACCGGTGCTCCCCGTGAGCCAGGAGGCGAATGTTCGATGCCCTTCCAACGCCCATAGGCCACTGGCCTCGGCCGCGTTGATGAGCTCCGACTGAAGCGCTGCGAATGCGCGGTTGACTCCTTCCAGTGCCACCAGTGCGTGATTGGCGCCGTCTCCCGGTGCGTCGACCCAGTCGCGATTCGCGAGCTCCCGCAACTGCTCCGCTATGGCCTCGATCAGGGCGGTGGGATCCCCGGGCGCGCTACGGGGTGCCGGTGGGCGGACCGTTGCCGTCATGGCGCCTCCTTCGGGGTATTCGCGTATCTGGGGGATCAGTAACACCATTTTATCAAACGCATGTTCTAATTGGGCAGGGGTGTGGATAAGTCGGTTTATCCGTTCTAAACCGCCCGCGCGCAGTAGCAAAGAGCGCGCAGCGAGGGGGATTCGCTACCATCCATCACGTGGCACGAATCGCTTTTATTGGCACCGGCGGCACCTTCTCCAACGAGGGAACCAGCCCCAGTGACTACTTGTCGTACCTGCATGCGGGAAGAGTGCTGCCCGCCGCGCAGGTGTTGGAGCTTATGCCCGACCTGCGGGGCGTCGCCACCCTCGAGCCCGTACCATTCGCCGCCGTGAGATCTAAGGAGCTCGGACCCGCGCACTGGGTGGAACTCGCGCGCATAGTGGAACGGGCCTGCGACGACCCGAGTATCGACGGCGTGATCCTCGCCCACGGCACCGGGGTGCTGGAAGAGACCGCGTACTTCCTCCACCTCACTGTGAACAGCAGCAAGCCGATCGCCGTCATCGGCGCCCAGCGACCGCCCACCACGATCAGTTCGGACGCCCAGAAAAACCTTCTCGACGCCGCCTACTGGGTGCGCGATCAGCAGGGAGCAGGGGTTGTTGCCGTGATGGATCAAGAGGTGCACAGCGCCCGGGGTGTGGCGAAACTGGCGAACCACACGCTCGGCGCGATGGAGTCACCGGCAGGGGGCCTGATCGCGCGGGTGAATCCGGACGGCACGGTCACTCACTACCGATCCCCGCGGCAGCGGCACACGGTCAACAGTGAGTTCGCCCGAGGCTGGGAGAGCCTGCCGCGGGTGGACATCGTGCACCAGTACGCGGGGGCGGACGCGGCGGCGCTCGATGCCTGCGTGCGCGCGGGGGCACGGGGGGTCGTGGCGGTGGGATTTCCTCCGGGAACCAACACCCCCGCAATGGATGAAGCTCTCCGGGCGCACGCCCGGGAAGGGATCGTGATCGTGCAGGCCTCACGGGCGATCCGCGACCCGCACATCCTGCCTCGCGAGGATCTCGGCGGATTCGTTCGCAACACCGACCTCAGCCCGCAGCAGGCCCGGATCCTGCTCATGCTCGCACTCGCGCGCGGCTACGGCGCGGAGCAGGCCCAGCGGGTGTTCAGCGAGTACTAGGCAGCCCCTAGGCGCAGTGAGAAACCTGCGCCACCACCGGGGTGGGGGAGCGCTACCTGACCCTATCCGGGGACGTGGGTGGACGGGGGATGGCGCGGACTTTGCCCCGCCTTGGCGCGCGGCTAGTGATCCTGGAGATGCCGCTCACAAGCGCGGGTAATTCGTTTCGATTTCAACCGATCCGTGGCAAAATTGCCGAGTAAGGCAACGATAAGATTTTTGGTGATTCACGCTCGATGACAACCCCGACCAGTCCTGACTCCACTCCCGTGACGAACGACCGCGCCGAGGCTCGTGCCCGGCGCATTTCTATGACCAAGTGGGTGCTGCTCCTCGGCTCCATGGCCGCCCTGGGGGCAATGACCACGGACATGTACCTGCCCTCCCTGCCCGAGGTCGCCTCGGAACTGGGCACGGGCATGCCCCAGGTGCAGTTAACCATCGCCGGAACACTCATCGGGGGAGCGATCGGGCAACTGTTCATCGGGCCGCTATCCGACCGTTTCGGACGGCGGGCCCCGGTGTTCGTCGGCCTCGCCGTGCACATCGTCGCCTCCATCCTCGCCGCGTTCACCATCTCGGTAGCGCCGCTGTTCGCGCTGCGCATGTTCCAAGGGGTGGGGAACGCCTCTGCGGCGGTGGTGGCGATCGCCGTCATCCGCGACCGCATGAGTGGGGCGGAGGCCTCCGGGCTACTCTCCCGGCTCATGCTCGTGATCGGGATCGCCCCGCTGCTCGCCCCGACCGTCGGCGCGGCGCTCGCGCACGTGTGGGGGTGGCGGTCCATCTTCCTCGTGCTCGGGTTCCTCGGCGCGTCACTGTTCGTGCTGGTGTGGAGGTTCCTCCCGGAGACCCTGCCCGAGGAGAAGCGCATCACCAGCACCCGCCAGGTTTTTGGCTCCTACCGGGTGCTCCTGAAAGACCGGCGGTTCCTCGCCTACGCGCTCCTGCCCGGCCTGATGATGGCCGCGTTGTTCGCCTACGTCGCAGGTTCCCCTTTCGTGCTCCGGGAGGGCTACCACCTCAGCCCGGGGCAGTTCTCGCTGCTGTTCGCCGCGAACGGGGTGGGGTTGGTGACCGCCGCGCAGGTGAACGCGGCGCTGGTGAAGAAGTACGCGCCGGTTCGGATCATGCGCCTGGCCGCCCCCTTCTCGGTGTTCTTCGCCGCAGTACTCCTGGGCACCGCCCTGACCGGGTTTGGCGGACTCTTCGGGCTCCTAGTTCCGCTCTTCTTCCTTCTCACCGCGAACGCGTTCATCCCCCCGAACGCCTCGGCGCTCGCGCTCACCCGCCACGGTGACCGCGCAGGGGCCGCCGCCGCACTCATCGGTGCGGTGCAGGCCGGGACCGCGGGCATCGTGGCTCCCGCCGTCGGTGTACTCGGCGGCGACGGCACCGCGATGGCGATCGTGATCCTCGCCTCCGTGGTGCTCGCGTTCGTGGTGCTCAGTGCTACCGGGGTCTACCGGAGGGGCGGGTGGACCTCCAACAATCCCGAGGAGCCCGAACTCTCCCACGCTCAGCGCCGCGGGGCAGGCAAGGAGCTCGAGCCCGCCGCGTGAGTGGGCTATGGTTGGCCCCGACGGCGGTGGGCACCACCCCGCCGCCGTCACTCACAGGTAGCAATACGCCTCCACACGCCCTGCTGGCTCGCGCGCATACGCGCTCCGTGAACATCACCCAATTGCTGCCCCCGAACAGTTGGCAGAAAATGGCCATTGGGGGCAGAGTGGAGGTATGAGTGCCACGACTACCTCCACGCCCATGTCGGAAGTGTTGCAACTGCAGCGTCAGGCCTTCCACCGGGACGGCCCGCCCTCGGCGGCGGTTCGACGCGACCGGATCGACCGCTTCGCCCACGCGGTGGTCTCCAACACCGACGCCCTAGTGGAAGCGATCTCCGACGACTTCGGGGTGCGCCCCGCGACGACGACCCTCGTCACCGATATCGTCACCCTCGCCCAGGAGGCGGAAACCCTCCGCGCGGCGGTGGGCAAATGGATGAAGCCGTACTACCCGGCCGGCAAGGTGATGGGCGGGCTCATGCGCGCCGGCGGGCTGCGCTCCCGGGTGTTCCCCAGCCCCAAGGGCGTGGTAGGGGTGATGGGGATCTGGAACTTCCCGATCAACCTCACCGCGGTCCCTGCGCTCACCGCGCTCGCGGCCGGGAACCGGGTGATGATCAAGCTCCCCGAGAAGCTTCCCGCCACCTCCGAGATCCTCGCCAACGCGTGGCACGACGTGTTCGACGTCGAGGAGGTCGCCGCCGTGAGCGGGGGAGTGGAAGCCTCGATCGCCTTCTCCGAGCTCGACCTGGACCACCTGTTCTTCACCGGGTCGGCCGACGTCGGCTCCAAGATCATGGCTGCCGCGGCGAAGAACCTCACCCCGGTCACCCTCGAACTGGGGGGGAAGAACCCGGTGATCATCTCCGAGAAGGTGGCCAACGACCGGGCCAAGCTCCGCCGCGCCGCCGAACGGGTCGCCGCCTCCCGGATCATCAACGCGGGCCAGGTGTGCCTGAACCCCGACGAGGTGTACGTTCCGAACTCCTCCATGCGCCTGTTCGTTCAGGAGATATTCAACGCCTGGGGCGAGACCATCCCCGACCTCGTGGCCACGGACGAGTACACCTCGCTGGTGGACGACGACTCCTACGAACGCGTCAGCGCACTGGTCGAGGACGCCGCCTCCAAGGGCGCCCAGGTGGTGCACGCCTTCAACACCGACGAGGCCGGCGTGGAGGCCCTCAAGCGCAACCGGATCTTCCCGCCCACCGTGGTCATCGGCGTGACCGACGAGATGCGCCTGGCGCACGAGGAAGTGTTCGGGCCGGTGCTCGCCGTCTACGGGTACGACACCTACGGGGAAGTGATCGACAAACTCGGGGCACGTCCCTCGCCGCTGGTGGCCACCTGGTACGGCAGGGCCGACGCCGAGTTCGAGGATTTCGTGGCACGGACCCGTTCCGGCGGGGTGGCCCGCAACGACTGGGGCCTGACCAACGCCGTACCCTTCGCCCCCTTCGGCGGCGTGGGAACCTCGGGGTTGGGCAAGTACCACGGGAAGTACGGGTTCGAGGAGTTCTCCCACCTGCGCAACGTGACGGAATCGAACCTGCCCATTTCCCTCACCAAACTCGTGAGCCCTCCGGGGATCGGCGTCGACTGGGCCAAAGCGATGCGCGCCTACGCCGGATTCGTCGGGCGCCGGCTGGGCAGATAGCCCCGCCCGCGAGAGCCATCCCCGGTGAAAGGGTAGAGTTTTACACGTGGTCATCGACTTTCCTCACGAAATAGAGGCGCTGCGGCACACGCACGCCTCCATCGCTGCTGTCACTCACCCGGAGAAGCTGAAGGAGCGCATCGCCGAGCTCTCCGAGCAGGCCTCCGCCCCTGACCTGTGGGACGACCCGGACGCGGCCCAGCAGATCACCTCCGCCCTCTCCCAGACGCAAGGGGAGCTCAAGCGGCTCACCGATCTGGAGGAGTCGATCAACGATCTGGAAACCCTCGTGGAGATGGCCCAGGAGGAGGACGACGCCGACACGCTCGCCGAGGCGACCAGCGAACTCCAGCGGATCGGCAACACCCTCGACGAACTCGAGATCCGCACCCTGCTCTCCGGGGAGTTCGACCAGCGCGACGCTGTTGTCACCATCCGGGCCGGGGCGGGCGGGGTGGACGCCGCCGACTTCGTGGAGATGCTCATGCGCATGTACCTGCGCTGGGCGGAGCACCAGGGCTACCCCACCAAGGTGCTGGACACCTCCTACGCGGAGGAGGCCGGGCTGAAATCGGTGACCTTCGAGGTGAACGCCCCCTACGCGTACGGAACCCTCTCGGTGGAGGGGGGAACCCACCGCCTGGTGCGGATCTCGCCCTTCGACAACCAGGGCCGCCGCCACACCTCGTTCGCCGCCGTCGAGGTGGTGCCGCTGATCGAGAAGACCGACCACATCGAGATCCCCGAGGCGGAGATCAAGGTGGACGTGTTCCGCTCCTCCGGGCCGGGCGGGCAGTCGGTGAACACCACCGACTCCGCCGTGCGGATGACCCACATCCCCACCGGCATCGTGGTTTCGATGCAGGACGAGAAATCCCAGATCCAGAACCGCGCCGCCGCCCTGCGCGTGCTGCAGTCGCGCTTACTCCTGCTGCGCCGCCAGGAGGAGGACGCCCAGAAGAAGGAGCTCGCCGGGGATATCAAGGCCTCCTGGGGCGAACAGATCCGTTCCTACGTGATGCAGCCCTACCAGATGGTCAAGGATCTGCGCACGGAGTACGAATCGGGAAACACCTCCGCGATCTTCGACGGCGAGATCGAGGGGTTCATCGAGGCGGGCATCCGTTGGCGCAAGGAGAACGACGAGTGAGGCTCCGCTAACCCGCCCGGCGCGCGGGTCAGTAGGTATCCTCGGAAGTGACCGACCCGACTCGGGGGGCGAACTGCCAAAGGGAGCTGCGTGAAGGAATCAACGCCGGAGACGAACGGTAAACCCAGCGGGCCCGCGCGATGGCCCCGCTCGGCCAAAGAGGACCCCCCGCGCCCGAAGCCGTGGCGCACGGAGGGGCTGCCCGAAGGCGCGGACGGCAACGCGCCCCGGCCCCGGTGGTGGCTCGTCGCCCTGTGGTTCGCCGCCGGGTACCTGCTCCTGTTCGGGGTCGTCACGGCGCAGGACGGGTTGGACCGGCCGGTGGCGGTCTCCTACACCGAATTCACCGATCAGGTGCGGGGGAACAACGTGGAGGAGGTGTTCTCCAGGGGGGACACCATCGAGGGGGAGCTGAAGGAACCCTCCGCGCTTCCGGGTGAGGACGGCGAATACCTGCGGTTCACCACCGAGCGGCCCACCTTCGCCCAGGACGACCTGCTCGGCAAACTCCTCGCCGACGACGTCACGGTGCGGGCCACCCCGCTGGTGACCGAACGCGGGTTCCTCGCGAACCTGCTCATCTCTTTTGGCCCGATCCTGCTGCTCGTGGGGCTGTACGCGTGGGTGCTCCGCCGCGCCCAGAAGCGGGGCGGGGGCATGCTCGGCGGGCTCGGCGGGGGAAAGAAGCAGAAGCCCGTCCGGGCCGACGAGATCCGAGTCAATTTCGATGACGTCGCGGGCATTGACGAGGTAAAGAGCGAGATCTACGAGATCGTCGACTTCCTGAAGAACCCGGAGAAATACCAGGCCCTCGGGGCGAAGGTGCCCAAGGGGTTGCTGCTCTCCGGCCCCCCGGGCACGGGCAAGACCCTCCTGGCCCGGGCCACCGCCGGGGAGGCGGGCGTACCGTTCTTCTCGGCCAGCGGTTCGGAGTTCATCGAAATGATCGTCGGGGTGGGCGCGAGCCGGGTGCGGGAGCTGTTCGAGGAGGCCCGCAAGGTGGCCCCCGCGATCATCTTCATCGACGAGATCGACACCATTGGCCGCGCCCGGGGCGGTGCGCGCTCCGTCGGGGGCCACGACGAACGCGAACAGACCCTCAACCAGATCCTCACCGAGATGGACGGGTTCACCGGGTCCGAGGGGGTGGTGGTGCTCGCCGCCACGAACCGTTGCCACCCCCGAGGTGGACCGGTACGGCTACGACCGCGACTACCTGATCGGCCGGATCACCGGCGCGCTTGGGGGGATGGCGGCGGAAGATCTGGTGTTCGACGTCGTCACCACCGGCGCGGAGAGCGACCTGGAGACCGCCACCTCGATCGCGCGGCAGAGTTCACCGACGCCCTGGAGAAGATCCTGCTCGGCACCGAACGCCACATCGTGATGGAGGAGGACGAACGCCGCCGCACCGCCTACCACGAAGCGGGCCACGCCCTCTTGGGCATGCTCGCCCCGGGGGCGGACCCGGTGCGCCGGGTCTCGATCATTCCCCGCGGTCGCGCGCTCGGGGTGACCGTTGCCACCCCCGAGGTGGACCGGTACGGCTACGACCGCGACTACCTGATCGGCCGGATCACCGGCGCGCTCGGGGGGATGGCGGCGGAAGACCTGGTGTTCGACGTCGTCACCACCGGGGCGGAGAGCGACCTGGAGACCGCCACCTCGATCGCGCGGCAGATGGTGGGCAGGTGGGGGATGTCGGCGAAGATCGGCCCCGTCACCGTGCTCCCCCAGGAGGGCGACCCCCGGATGGCGGGCATCTCAGAAGCTCTCCTGAGCGACGTGGACGAGGAAGTGCGGCGACTTCTCGACGAGGCCTACGCCCGGGCAACCGACCTGTTGGTAGAACACCGCGACCGGTTGGAAGCGATCACCGCGGCGCTGCTCGAACACGAAACCCTGAACGAGGCAGAGGTGTACGCGGCCGCCGGGATCCCGCGAACCCCGGCCAAGACCCCCACCAGCGAGTGAACCCCAGCGGGGGAGGGAGCGCCCGGGGCAGGAACTTTGCCACGCCCGGGCCTCGGCGTGTCTAAAGAGATGCTCCCCTCCGGCAATTTAGGCTGAATGAGGCCGGGTACCTGTTCTTCCCCCTTCCCCCGAGACCGGCCGGTATACATCGTGATTCGTTTTGAAAATGTCTCCAAGGTATATATGCGCGGCGCGCGCCCTGCCTTGGATGAAATATCCCTAGACATCGAGCGGGAAGAGTTCGTCTTTCTCGTCGGTGAATCGGGTTCCGGAAAATCCACCTTCCTACGCCTCGTGCTGCGCGAGGAACGCCCAACCGAGGGCCACGTGTTCGTCGCCGGGCGCAACCTCGCGAAAGTGAGTAAGTGGCGGGTGCCCTACCTGCGCCGCAACATCGGCACGGTGTTCCAAGACTTCCGGCTGCTGCCCAAGAAGAACGTGTTCGACAACGTGGCGATCGCGTTGCAGGTGATCGGCAAACCCCGCCACCACATCATGACCACGGTGCCCGAGACGATCGAGATGGTGGGGCTGGCGGGCAAGGAGAAGCGACTCCCGCACGAGCTCTCCGGTGGGGAACAGCAACGCGTGGCGATCGCCCGGGCAATGGCCGGGCGCCCTCCCATCCTCCTCGCCGACGAACCCACGGGTAACCTCGACCCCACTACCGCGGTGGGGATCATGCGGCTACTGGATCGAATCAACCGCCAGGGCACCACCGTGGTGATGGCCACCCACGACGACGAAGTGGTGAACCAGATGCGCAAACGCGTGGTGGAACTCGAAGACGGGCGCATCGTGCGAGACCAAGCCCGAGGCGTGTACGGGGGTAACAAATGAGGGCACGTTTCATCCTCTCCCAGATCGCCCAGGGGCTGCGGGCCAACCTCGCGATGGCGATCTCGGTGGTGCTGGTGACCTTCGTCTCGCTCACCTTCGTGGGGGCGGGCATCCTGCTGCAGATGCAGATCGGCAAACTCAAGGACGACTGGTACGACAAGGTCGAGATCTCCGTATTCATGTGCCCCTCCGACTCCCTCCAACCCTCATGCGCGGGCGGGGAGGCCACCGAGGCGCAACTGGAGGAGGTGCAGGAGATCCTCGAATCGGAGGCCCTGAGCACCTTCGTGCAGGAGGTGTTCCTGGAGACCAAGGAAGAGGCCTACGAGAACTTCATCGACCAGTTCGGGGATGAAGACTGGGCCCAGGCGATCACCGTTGAACAGATGCAGTACTCCTTCCGGGTGAAACTCGTGAACCCCGAGGAGTACGAAGTGATCGTCGAGGAGCTCACCGGCCGCAGCGGAGTACAGGAAGTGCTGGACCGGCGCCAACTGCTCGAACCCCTGTTCCTGGTTCTCAACCGGGGCACCGTGGCGGCCGCCGCGCTCGCGATCACCATGACCGTGGCAGCCGTCCTGCTGATCACCACCACGATCCGCCTCTCGGCGATGAGCCGGGAACGGGAGGTCTCGATCATGCGACTGGTGGGGGCCTCGAACCTGTTCATCCAACTCCCCTTCATGCTGGAGGGGGCGATCGCCGCCCTGCTCGGCGCCGGCCTCGCCGTCGGCGGGCTGTGGGCCGGGGTGCAGTATCTCGGCGGCTGGGTGGGTGATTCCCTCGCCTGGGTGCACGTAGTGACCACCTCGGACGTGCTGCTGATCAGCCCCATCCTCGTGGGGGCGGCCATTCTCCTGGCGGGTATTAGCTCCGCTGTCAGTCTTTCCAGATACACGAAGGTGTGATGCACGTGAGAGGTCAACGAACGTTACTGCTCCTCCTCGCCGGGATGCTCAGCGCCATCCTCGCGCTGGGGGTGGTAGTGGTGCCGGGGGCGGTGCCCGCCGAGGCGCGCACGCTGCAGGATCTGGAGGACGAACGCAATCGCAACCGCAAGGAGCGCGAAGAGGTCAAGGCCGCCCTGGAGGGCACCGACCAGGAACTCTCCGAGCTGTACCTGCAACTCGATGAAACCCGCCGCAAACTCTCCGAGGCGCGCACCGAGCTTGCCGTGCGCCAGGACGAACTCGCGGCCGCGGAACGGGAACTGCAATCCGTGCGCGACCGACTCGAGGTGGCCCAGGCCCAGAAGGAGGAACTGGCCGAGACGATGGCCGAGAACGCCGAGGAGATGGAACGCACCACCTCCGCGATCGGTGACGTGGCCCGGTCGGCATACCGGGGCAGCGGAAACATCTCCGCCCTCGCCGTGGTGATGAACGCCGGCTCGTTGCAGGAGTTCGCAGATTCTTATTCCGCGATGAACAACGCGTTGCGCAACCAGGGGCTCGCGCTGGGCGATCTGCGCGAGGGCAACGTGGTGAACGAGAACCAGCAGGCCCGCCTCGACGCGGTCGAGGAGCGGATCGCCGAACTCAAGGCCGAGGCCGAGGCGCTGGTCGCGACCGCGGAGGAGAAACGGGCCGCGGCCGCCGCACTGGTGGAGAACGTCGCCTCCCTGGAGGCGCAGCAGGAGAGCCAGGCCGCGGAGTTCGAGCAGTTCATCGCGGAGGGGGAGGAGCGCCTGGAGAAGCTAAAGACCGACGACTCCAAGCTCGCCAAAGATATCGCGGCGATCCACGAGGCCGAGCGCAAGCGCCGCGAAGCGGAGGAACGCAGGCAACGTGAGGCCGCCGAACGTGCCCGCCAGGCTGAGGCCGAGCGCGCCCGCCAGGCTCAGGCGGAGCGGGACCGCCAGGCCGCGGCCGCCAAACCCAGCCGGCCCTCCTCCGGAGGGTCCAGCGGTGCCTCCCGGCCCGCGGCCCCCGCCAAACCCCCGGCCGCATCCTCGAAGGGTTCGAGCTCCTCGTCCGGGCGAACCGGGGCACTCATCCCGCCGATCTCCCGTTCCCTATACGTCACCTCCCCGTGGGGGTACCGCACGTACCCGATCACGGGCGGGTGGTTCATGCACAACGGGGTGGACCTGCGCTCGGGGTGCGGTGAACGCCAGTTCGCCTCGGCCGGCGGCACGGTGACGGCGGTGCGCGGCGCGTACGGCAACGGCACCCACGGGAACCAGGTGATGATCAACCACGGTTCCATCGGCGGTAACACCTACGTGACCGTGTACAACCACCTATCGCGCTTCGCGGTATCCCAGGGGCAGCGCGTATCCCAGGGGCAGACCATCGGCTACACCGGTGCCACCGGGATGGTCACCGGGTGCCACGTGCACTTCGAGGTGTGGCGCAACGGCCAGAACATCGACCCGATGTCCCTGCCCGCATTCCGGTAGCAGGGCCGCCGGGGCAGACACTCGGGCGGCACTTCACCGCCCGAGTTAGTTACGCGCGGAGAGGACGAATGTCGCGGTGATGCCGGGTCTGTTCTAAAGTGGCGTAGGCACCAAGGAGTGAACAGATGAGTAAGGCAGCGCGAAAGAATTCCAAACAGGACGACCCGAAGGCGAAGAAGGTCGTCGCGCGCAATCGCCGTGCCCGCCACGATTACCACCTGGAGCGCCCCATCGAAGCCGGGCTGGTGCTCCACGGCACCGAGGTGAAGAGCCTTCGGGAGGGGCGGGCCAGCATCGTCGACGGCTGGATCCACATCGACCGGGGGGAGGCATGGCTGGAGAACGTGCACATCCCCGAGTACATGCAGGGGTCGTGGACCAACCACGCCTCCCGGCGCAAACGAAAACTCCTGCTGCACAAAGCCGAGATCCTCAAACTCCAGCAGGCCGTGCGGGAGAAGGGGCACACCATCGTGCCCCTGGAACTGTACTTCCTCGACGGGCGGGCCAAACTCGAGATCGCCGTCGGGCGCGGTAAACAGGAATTCGACAAGCGCCACGCCCTGCGGGAGAAGCAGGACGCCCGCGAGGCCCAGCGCGCGATGAGCCTGCGCCAACACCGGGAGTAAACCATGGATTCCTGGACCAAAGCCCGCAGGCGCAGGGAACGCCGGCGCCGGGTGATCGGGAGCGTCGTCGCGGTGATCGCGGCCCTCGCCCTGATCATGATGACGGTGATGCCCACCTTCGCCAACGCGGAGCAGGGGTTCACCACCTACCACGTCGACGCCACCGCCCACGAGGACGGCCGCATCGACGTGCAGGTCGACCTGGAGTTCGAGTTCGGTTCCGGGGAGAGCCACGGGGTGTACCTCACCTTCCTCACCCGCCAGCGCATCGAAGACGATCCGGACCACTACCGGGTGCTCGAGTACAGCCGCATCACCGCCTCCAGCCCCACCGCCCCCGATCAGGTGCAGATCGAAACCGAAGACGACGGCATCGGGATTTACGTGGGAGACCCTGACACCTTCGTCACCGGAACCCACGCCTACACGATCTCCTACACCGTTGATGGGGTGGTGAACTCCGGGGCCGGGCAGGCGGGGGAGGACGAGATCTACTGGAACGCCATCGGAACCGGCTTCGAGGCGGATTTCGGCGAGGTCCAACTCACCCTGAACGCCCCGCGGGAGGCCACCGAACTCGGCTGCTGGGTCGGTGATTTTGGCTCCACCCAGGCGTGCGAGAAGATCGACGACGGCGGAACCACCGCGACCTTCT
>CAJDUU010000023.1_pt1 | contig 14893 bp, 8 predicted proteins | sample 7391041 | NCBI WGS metagenome assembly CAJDUU01 (sample SAMEA7055689, study PRJEB34461) | soil metagenome | biome: terrestrial ecosystem; feature: Peninsula; material: soil | place: Antarctica | collected 2016 | reverse complement strand
TTCGGGGTTCCCATGGGATTCGGGGGCCCACACGCGGGATTCCTGGCAGTCAGGTCCGGTCTCGAACGGCAACTCCCCGGGCGGCTCGTGGGAGTGAGTAAGGACGCGAATGGTGAGATCGCCTACCGGCTCGCGTTGCAGACCCGCGAACAACACATTCGCCGCGAACGAGCAACATCGAATATCTGTACTGCCCAGGTACTGCTCGCGGTAATGGCCTCGATGTACGCCGTGTACCACGGGCCAGAGGGTATCAAGATCATTGCTTCACGCGTACACGACCACGCCCTCACCATCGCGAAGGGTGCGCACGATAAGGGCATCGAGGTGATCAACGCGAATTTCTTCGACACCATCGCACTGCGGGTGGAGGGTAAAGCGGAACAACTGCGAACCGAGATGTTGGATCGTGGTATCAATATCCACGTTGCCAGCCCCGACGTCGTGTGCATCGCTGCGGACGAACTCACCACAGATGCGATCGTCGAGAATGTTCTCACCGCATTCGATGCGGTGGCGGGAGACGCAGCGGGCGAGGCCCCAGTAGGAATCGCCCCGGAGGGCCGGCGCACCACCGACTACCTCACTCACCCGGTGTTCAATTCTCACCACACCGAGACGGCGATGATGCGCTACATCACCGAACTCGGGCATAAGGACTTCGCACTGGACAGGGGCATGATCCCGCTGGGCTCATGCACGATGAAGCTCAATTCGGCCACCGAACTCGCCTCACTGACCTGGCCAGAATTCGCACAGATCCATCCACACGCTCCGGTGGACCAAGTACAGGGCTACCTCACCCTGATTGAGCAGTTGGAGGACTGGCTCGCAGACGTGACTGGATACGCGGCGGTGAGCGTGCAACCGAACGCTGGTTCCCAAGGTGAGCTTGCGGGGTTGTTGGCGATCCGCAGGTACCACGACTCGCGCGGGGATGAAGGGCGTGATCTGTGCCTCGTTCCCGCAAGCGCGCACGGGACGAACGCGGCGTCGGCAGTGCTTGCCGGGTACAAAGTCAAGGTGGTAGCGACCGCCGAGAACGGTGACATCGACTTTGAAGACCTTCACCGCCTGCTAGGAGAGTTCGGTGAGCGTGTCGGTGCCATCATGATCACCTACCCATCTACGCACGGCGTCTATGAAGGCGAAATCCGAAAGGTGTGCGCAGCAGTGCACGATGTGGGTGGCCAGGTTTACATCGACGGTGCGAACTTCAACGCACTCATAGGGTGGGCCCACGCCGGAAAATTTGGAGGTGACGTCTCGCACCTCAACCTCCACAAAACCTTCTCCATCCCACACGGTGGGGGAGGCCCAGGCGTGGGACCGGTGGCGGTCGCCGAACACCTGCGACCGTTCCTACCAGACGCGGAACATGGCCCTGCGATTTCTTCCGCGAAGTACGGATCCGCTCTGATCCTGACCATCCCTTGGGCTTACATTCGGCTCATGGGAGCCGACGGGCTGCGTGAGGCTACTACGGCCGCGGTGCTACACGCCAACTACATGGCCAATGAGCTGGACCCTCATTTCCCAGTCTTGTATCGAGGCGAGCGGGGTCTGGTCGCGCACGAGTGCATCATCGACCTCAGGCAGTTAACAGCCGCAACTGGAGTCACGGTCGACGACGTCGCCAAACGCCTCATCGACTTTGGGTTCCATGCTCCCACCATGAGTTTCCCAGTAGCCGGGACGCTTATGATCGAGCCCACCGAATCCGAGGACCTGGGGGAGATTGACCGGTTCCTCTCTGCGATGGTCACCATCCGGGAAGAGATCCGCCAAGTGGAGCAGGGCGAAATCAGCGCGGAAGATTCACCGCTGCGCCATGCACCCCATACTGCGCAGAGCCTCACTGGAGAGTGGGAATATGAATACTCACGGGAGAAGGCGGTCTATCCCAGCGGCAGCGTGACCCGTAAGTATTGGCCACCGGTCCGACGCATCGACGGCGCCTACGGTGACCGTAATCTCATGTGTTCCTGCCCCCCTGTTGAGGATCTCGCGGAGTAACGCACACGCTAAACCGCTGCGGAGACGTCCGAACTGAACGCTCTGGCGGTCTCCGTGGCGGTGCTTTTTGCAGGAAGGCTCTGGAAGTCGCGGGAATAAATACGCGACCGCCGTGATTATAATGTGTAGGTGCTGCTCCGGCGCACCCGCCGACCCCAAGTAATTCTTCACCACTGCGGAAAGGTTCTCCTTGCCTTCTGATCGTTCCATCCGTGCTGCGCTGCCACGCGAATACGCCCATCCGGCACTTAAGAGCGCACTCACCAAAGCAGTAGCCAAAGGAAAGATCGAAGCAGGCGAATTCCGTTCGGCATGCGAACAGGCCGGGGTCGCGCCCCGGCGTTTAAAGCAGGTATTCAAAGCCATGCAGGAAGCAGGTGTGACTGTGTCTGGTATCCAGGCAACAGCGGTAGCCGCCGCTAAGACCCGAACTGCCACCACCGTGAAGGTGGACGAAGCGGTCGAAGAGAAGCCCGCCGCCAAGAAGGCCGCCGCCAAGAAGCCGGCTGCCAAGAAGGCAGCGACTGAAGAGAAGGCCGCCGCGAAGAAGTCGGCTGCTAAAAAGGCTGCGCCGAAGAAGACGGCTGCCAAGAAGCCCGCCGCCACTGCGAAGGTGGACGAAGCGGTCGAGGAGAAGCCGGCCGCCAAGAAGCCGGCTGCTAAAAAGGCTGCTGCTAAGAAGGCTGCGCCGAAGAAGACGGCCGCGAAGAAGCCCGCTGCCACTGCGAAGGTGGACGAAGCGGTCGAGGAGAAGCCGGCCGCCAAGAAGCCGGCCGCCAAGAAGCCTGCTGCTAAAAAGGCTGCTGCTAAGAAGGCTGCGCCGAAGAAGACGACTACCAAGAAGCCCGCCGCGAAAGAAGCCGAGCCCCTCGACGATCCAGATTTGGAAACTGAGGATCCTGATCTCGAAGAGGATCTTGAAGAAGTATCCGCAGACGAATTGAGCGACGAAGCCGAAGATTCCGAGGAGACCGACGCAGTCGAGGATTCGGACGACGACGATTCCGACGAGAGTGACGAAAAGGGCAAAGCGAAGTCCAAGAAGGAAGCGAACGAAGAAGAGGACGATTCTCGAGGCTTCGTCTTCTCAGATTCCGATGAAGAGGATCAGCCCGCACAGCGCGTGGTGACCGCCGGGGCGACTGCCGATCCCGTCAAGGATTACCTCAAACAAATCGGGAAAGTAGCACTTCTCAACGCGGCGCAAGAAGTCGATTTGGCTAAGCGCATCGAAGCGGGTCTCTTCGCTGAAGAGAAGCTGGCAGAACTCGGTGAGGACGTCGCGCCGAAGTTGCGCCGCGAACTGCGCTGGGTAGTACGAGATGGCCGGCGCGCGAAGAACCACCTTCTCGAAGCAAACCTCCGGCTCGTGGTGTCGTTGGCCAAGCGTTACACCGGGCGAGGGATGCTCTTCCTAGATCTCATCCAGGAAGGTAACTTGGGTCTCATCCGTGCAGTCGAGAAGTTCGATTACACCAAGGGTTACAAATTCTCCACCTACGCAACGTGGTGGATCCGACAGGCGATTACTCGCGCAATGGCCGATCAGGCCCGTACGATCCGAATCCCCGTCCACATGGTCGAGGTCATCAATAAACTCGCGCGTGTGCAGCGCCAGATGCTTCAAGATCTCGGTCGCGAGCCCACACCCGAAGAGCTCGCTGAAGAACTCGACATGACCCCAGAGCGGGTCGTGGAAGTTCAAAAGTATGGTCGCGAACCAATTTCTCTGCACACCCCGCTAGGAGAGGACGGAGATTCTGAATTCGGAGACCTGATCGAAGATGCCGAAGCAGTAGTGCCCGCGGACGCGGTCTCCTTTACGCTCCTGCAAGAGCAGCTGCACTCCGTCCTTGACACACTCTCAGAACGCGAAGCAGGAGTTGTGCAGATGCGATTCGGACTCACTGACGGGCAGCCGAAAACGCTGGACGAAATCGGAAAAGTGTACGGCGTGACCCGGGAGCGGATTCGTCAGATTGAATCCAAAACCATGTCGAAGCTTCGACACCCATCACGTTCACAGGTGCTGAGGGACTACCTCGACTAGAAATTGAATTGCCCGCCCCGTTACGAACGGGGCGGGCAATTTCTATTTGGTGGGATCTTACTCCTCGTCCAGCAGGCGCGAGGATTCGTCTTGGATGTGGGTCGCGACCTCAGCTAACGCATCTGCGTGTTTGCGTCCGTGGTGCGCACAGAAGACCAATTCTCCATAGGGCATCGTCACGCGCACGTACCCCTGCGCACCGCAGGCATCACAACGATCAGCTGCGGTCAGTTCGGTTACTGTTTCGGCTGTAGTTGCATCGTTAGTAGTCAAAGTGCTCACACCAGCATGTAACCACCTTTTCGCGGCTAAGTCCCCTTTCGAGTCGATCTTTCGCTAACTGCGTAGGAATCGATTCGAGGGCGCACGCCTTGGTTGGTTAATCCCGGGTGGCGATCCTCGAGATCCGCGAGAATCCGCGTAAGCTGAGGTCGTGACTGCTACTGATACGAGTTATACCGCCCGGCACCTCTCGGTTCTTGAGGGACTCGAGGCGGTGCGCAAACGGCCAGGGATGTACATCGGTTCTACGGATTCCCGAGGGCTGATGCACTGCCTTTGGGAGATCATCGACAACGCAGTCGACGAGGCGCTGGAAGGCCACGGCGACAAGATCGAGGTGGTGTTACACCCTGATCAGTCTGTAGAGGTGCGCGACAACGGCCGGGGCATTCCGATCGATAAGGTCAAGGACGTTGGGCTCTCCGGCGTTGAGGTCGTGTTCACCAAACTGCACGCCGGCGGGAAGTTCGGGGGAGGTTCGTACGCGGCCTCCGGTGGGCTCCACGGTGTTGGCGCCTCGGTTGTCAATGCGCTGTCGGCTCGGCTCGATGTTGAGGTTGATCGAGGCGGCAAAACCCACAAGATGAGCTTCCATCGGGGTGAGCCCGGTGAGTTCGACGATTCCGGCGGTGCCGGTCCGGAGGCTGACTTCACTCCCTACACGAAGAAGACGATGCCGAAGGTGGCAGGTAAGGTTGCGCGGGGTGTAACCGGAACCAGGGTGCGTTACTGGGCTGATCACCAGATCTTTCCTCGCACAGCACACTTCTCTTACGACGAGCTCGTCACCCGCGCCCGTCAAACTACCTTCCTCGTCCCCGGGCTGCAGATCACGGTGCGCGACGAGCGAATGCTTCCCGGGACGCCCGGGGAGGAAGGTCCGGTTGAAGAGGTTTTCAAGCACGACGGCGGGGTCGTGGATTTCGTTGAATTCCTTTCGGCCGATGCGGCGGTCACCGACACGTGGCTACTTAAAGGCAGTGACACTTTCACCGAAACGGTCCAGGTACTGGGCAAGGATGGTCACCTGAAGCCCAAGGAACTGGAACGTGAATGCGAGGTGGAGATCGCGCTGCGATGGGGCCAAGGGTACGAAACAGAAGTTCGCTCCTTCGTGAACATCATCGCCACACCGAAAGGCGGAACTCACCTCGCGGGATTCGAGCACGGATTGGTGCGCACGGTTCGCAAGGAGATTGAGGCCAACGCTCGGCGTCTGAAGATTTCGGCGAAGGACTCTAAAGAACGAATCGACAAGGACGACGTGATGGCTGGATTGACCGCGGTCGTCACCGTTCGCGTGCCTGAACCGCAGTTCGAAGGTCAGACCAAGGAGGTCCTCGGAACCTCTGAGGTGCGCCAGATCGTCTCGCAGATCGCCAGCCGCGAACTTTCAGCGATCCTCACCTCAACTAGCCGTAAGTTCAAACCGCAGGCTACTGCAGTTCTCGAGAAAGTGGTCGGGGAGATGCGCGCCCGAATCGCAGCGCGGACCCAGAAGGAAATCTCACGCCGCAAGAACGCACTCGAGAACTCCACCCTTCCGGCTAAGTTGGCGGACTGTCGGAGCAATGACGTGGAATCCTCGGAGTTGTTCATCGTCGAAGGGGATTCGGCCCTGGGAACGGCGAAGCTCGCCCGCTCCTCGGAGTTCCAGGCACTGTTGCCAATCAGGGGAAAGATACTTAACGTTCAGAAAGCTTCCCTCGCCGATATGTTAAAAAACGCCGAGTGCGCCGCGATAATCCAAGTGATCGGTGCTGGTTCAGGGCGCACGTTCGACCTCGATGCGGCGCGATACGGAAAAGTGGTCCTGATGACGGACGCCGACGTCGATGGCGCACATATCCGCACCCTGCTCCTGACGCTGTTCTTCCGTTACATGCGGCCCTTGGTTGAGGCCGGTCGAGTATTCGCGGCTGTTCCACCCCTGCACCGGGTGGAGATCCCGGCACAAGGGCGGTCCAAGAAACAGATCAAGTACACCTATTCGGAGGCGGAACTGCGCAGAACTCTCTCGGATCTCGAACGCCGCGGGCGCCGCTACAAGGAGCCGATACAGAGGTACAAGGGGCTCGGTGAGATGGATGCACAGCAACTAGCTGATACGACGATGAACCCGGCCCAGCGCACCCTGAGGAAGATCACGATGGAAGACGAGGAAGCGCTCCGTGAGGCAGAGCGAGTCTTCGAATTACTCATGGGGAACGAAGTGGCACCCAGGAGAGAGTTCATCGTGGCCGGGGCGGATGAACTTGACCGCTCCCAGATCGATGCCTGAATTGCCCCATGCCCCTTTGCTGCGTATGGTGCACAAGGGATGAGAACACCATTTCGGTGTTCCACGCCGACTATTCGAGATGACAGAAATAAAAGAAATCACCGAGCCGCTCAGCCTGCGCGCCCAGGCGCCCGCAGACCTGCCCCCGCTTCCGAAAGACGTGGGGTTGACTTGGCGCGCACTCACTGAGGCGGATGCGGATGCGTTTCACGCGTTGGCCTTGCATCTAGAGAAGGCAGACGATCTGCTCTTCCGGTCCACCCCCCAAGAGAGCCTCGATAGGCTGCTCTCCGCCGGGGCTGGGCAAGAAGGCAATATGGTCGGAGGGTTCGACCACACCGGTTCCCTTCAATCCTTCGCAGGGGTGCGCAGAGCCCCAGACGACGAGGGGAGTGTCCGGATATTCCTCGATGGTGACGTCAGCCCGGAGCTCCGCCGTAAGGGGATCGGCACGATCCTCCTCGATTGGCAGTTAGCCAGGGCCAGGCAACTCCTCGGTGAATCTGACCGGTTCGTGCCTGGCAGGATCGTCGCCAATGCCGATGAGAACCTCCCAGACGCGGTTCACATGCTTGTGACTCGAGGGTTCCGCCCCCAACGGTGGTACTTCGACCTTCGCCGGGATCTCTCGCTGGAAATCCCCACGCTAGAACTCGATCGCAGCCTGGAAATAGTTCCGTGGAGTGAAGACATGGACGAGCAGTGCCGACTCGCCCATAACGACGCCTTTGAATTGCACTGGGGTTCAGAGCCCAGCAGCCGCGAAACGTGGGCGAGCGACCGCGAGTTCCTCACCCCGGAGTGGTCGTTCCTGGTGCTGGACAAAACTTCAGACCGCGCCAAAGTTGTGGGGTACCTGCTCTCAGGTCGCTACGAACAAGACTGGGAATCTCTTGGGTGGAGCGAGGGGTATATCGATATGCTCGGCGTTCGCCAAGAATGGCGAAACCGCGGGATCGCTACTGCACTGGTCGCCCATGCGCTGAAGGTGTATCGCAACGACGGCATCGAATACGCCGCGGTCGGGGTCGATGCGGCAGCCCCGTCGAAAACGTACGGGTTGTTCTCTACCCTGAACTTCGAGGCAATCCGATCGGCAACGATGTTCACGATCGAGATCTAACCCCTCTCAGGGCCCCTAGCCGATAGCAACCACAGGAGCGGCGATGGGGGTACCAGAGGCATCCCTTCGGTCGTCGGCGACGGGAAGATCCACAGGGTTGCCACCGGATATCAGCGCGCGTGCCTGACCGGGAACGACCGCAGCGATGTACAACGAATCCTCACCCTTCAGGAACCGTTGTGCGCGCACTCCATTAGTGGCGCGACCCTTGGCGGGGAAGTGTTCAAAACCTGTGACCTTTGCGGAACCTGAAACCGTTCCAGGCAGTGCGCTCGATGTCCCCGCGATCGAGGCGACCTGAGCCTCTACGCCTTCAGGGATCGCGCCGAAGAAGATGGCTTCGGCGTCCTCTCCCAGACGGATCCCAGCCACACCGCTACCGTTTCGCCCCTGCGGCCGTACCGTATCGGCGGGGAAGCGCAGCAGTTGCGCAAGATCACTGATAAAGACCAGTTCGTCCCCGTCAGCAGCGGCGGTGACGCCCACCACCTCGTCACCATCCTTGAGGGAGATGACCTGCCACTCCTCTGCGCGGGCGGGCCAATCAGCGCGAACGCGTTTGACTACGCCGCCCTTGGTTCCCAAGGTGAGGTACGAATCGGACTCCTCCAGCGAAGCGATACCAACGATGCGTTCGTCCTTTTCCAACGGTACGATCTCCACCAGCGGGATCCCCCCGGCAAGGCTGGGCGCATCCTGAGTGGGAGGGAGTGCGGGGACGTCGACAACGTTGAACTTGACCAACCTACCTAGGGATGTCACCGCCCCGAGTTCCCCGCGAGCAGTGGCTTCGACCTTGCTGGTGATGGCGTCGTGCGCGCTGCGTTCCCCGCTACGGCTGGGCCGGAGTGAATCCGAGGTGCGGGCGATCAGCCCGGTGCCGGATAACAGAACCCAGCATGGGTCGTCGGCGATCTCAAGGCTCGGTGCCGAGGATGAGGAGACCGCCGATGTCGCGTCCGACTCCAGCAGGACAGTGCGCCGGGGCGTGCCGTGCTCAGCTGACACTTGGGCGAGTTCATCGGAGACGACCTCGCGCAGGAGGGTCTCGTCCGCAAGGATCGCCCGGAGCCGGTCGATCTCCTCGTGCAACTGGGAACGCTCGGTCTCGAGTTCGATGCGAGAGAACTTGGTCAAACGGCGAAGGCGCAGCTCGAGGATGTACTCGGCTTGGGTCTGGGTAAGGTCGAAAACCAGCATCAATCGCCCACGCGCGCTCTCGGCATCATCGGAGGAACGGATCACGGCGATGACCTCGTCGATGTCCGCGATAGCGATGAGCAGCCCCTCCACCAGGTGCAGGCGATCCTCGTTCTTGCCCAGGAGGTGTTGGGTGCGGCGGCGGACCACGGCGAGGCGGTGGTCGACGTACACCACCAGAAGCTCGCGCAGGCCGAGGACTCGCGGTTGCCCTTCGACGAGAGCGACGTTGTTTATACCGAAGGAATCTTCTAAGGGTGTGTGACGGTAAAGGTCTGCGAGTACGGCCTCGGGGTTGAATCCGGATTTGATCCCGATTTCGAGGCGCATTCCGTGCGCGAGGTCGGTCAGATCTGCGACCGAGGATATCCCTTGGACCTTCTTCGCTTGGACCGCGTCCTTGATCCGTTCGATGATGCGCTCGGGTCCGATCAGATACGGCAGTTCGGTGACGATGATCCCCCACCTGCGTGGGGTGATCCTCTCGATCTTCGCGGTCGCGCGGGTGCGAAAGCTTCCTCGACCCGTTTCGTAGGCATCGCGGATCCCCTCGAGCCCGACGATCTTTCCACCGCCAGGCAGATCAGGACCGGGAATGTACCGGGTGAGCTCCTCCAAGGTGGCGTCGGGATTCGCGATCAGGTGCCGAGCGGCCGCAACCACCTCGATGAGGTTGTGCGGGGGCATATTGGTAGCCATCCCGACGGCGATTCCGGAGGTCCCGTTCACGAGGAGGTTGGGTAGTGCCGCGGGAAGCACCTCCGGTTGCATGAACTGGTTGTCGTAGTTCGGAACGAAATCGACCGTGTCGGATTCGAGGTCGGCGGTCATGACCAGGGCGGCGGCCGCGAGCCGGGCCTCGGTGTATCGGGGCGCTGCCGGGCCTGCGTCAAGGGAACCGAAGTTGCCGTGCCCGTCCACGAGGGGGAGGCGGAGAGAGAAATCCTGCGCGAGGCGCACCAGGGCATCGTAGATCGCCGTATCGCCGTGTGGGTGCAGCTTACCCATCACCTCACCAACAACCCGGGAGGATTTCACGTGGCCCTTCTCGGGGCGTAGACCCATCTGCGCCATTTGGTACAGGATTCTGCGCTGCACCGGCTTGAGCCCATCACGTGCATCGGGTAGGGCACGAGAGTAGATCACCGAATAGGCGTACTCCAGGAACGAGTTCTGCATCTCTTCCGAGACGTTGATGTCGATGATGCGTTCGTCAGGTGTCTGGGTAGGAGGGGTCGATGACATGTGCCCTATTCTCCCAGGTTCGGGATAGTTCTGGTGTTGCGACACTGTGATCTCAGGTGACGCGTTGTTCACCCGTGATGCCGATTGGGGCACTACGATCGACATATGATCGAAAGCGCGCCCTATCCAGAGCATTGGGAGGCCGACGTCGTGCTTCGCGACGGCTCGACAATGCGGATTCGTCCGATACACCCCGAGGATGCGAAGTCGCTGCAGGAGTTTCATATGGGGCAGTCGGAGCGTTCCCAGTACTTCCGGTTCTTCGCCCCCATGGCTCGTCTATCGGAAACTGACCTGCACCGTTTCACCAACGTGGACCATAAGGATCGGATCGCGTTGGTCATGGTCTCGGGGGACGACATCATTGCCGTCGGGCGCTATGACCGCCTGGTCGACGACGCGCAGTACCCGGATGGGGACGTCGCCGAGGTGGCCTTCAACGTTGCGGACGAGTTCCAGGGGCGAGGGCTGGGGTCGATCCTGCTCGAACACCTGGCTGCTGCCGGTCGTGAACGGGGCATACGCAGATTCGTGGCTGACATGCTTCCCGCTAACACCCGGATGCTGAGGGTTTTCTCCGACGCCGGCTACGACGTGAAGCAGCGGTTCGATGATGGAGTGGTAACGGCCTCCTTCACGATTCGCCCCACCGACAAGTCAATGAAGGTGCTGGCCGAACGTGAACGCCGAGCCGAGGCGCTGAGCATGAAGAGAATCCTCGGGGCCACCTCGGTGCTCATCTACAGTTCCGGCTCGGAGGGTCACGCACTGGCCCAAGTAATTGAGAAACGCGTCAAGGAATCATCCTTCGAAGGTGACGTGTTCATCGCAAGCTCCCCGCAAACCCTGGAAGAGGCCTTCCTTGGGCACCAAGAACCACTTGACCTGGCGGTAGTTGCCGCCCCCGCCCAAGAAGCTCTCGAGCTGATCCCGCGCCTGGGGGAGTTGGGAACGGGTGCAGTGCTCATTCCCACTGGCGGGTTCTCCACCACTGACGGCGAGTCGGGGGTGCCCCAATCGAAACTCCTGCAAGCGGTTCGGGCCAACGGGATCAGGCTGGTCGGCCCTCGCTCCTACGGTGTTCTCGCCCGGGGCAAGAAGGGTCCACTCCCCGCGTTGCTCACCCCCGAAAGCCCCGTCACTGCAAGTGATGGCATCGGGATCTTCTGCCAATCGGCACACGCGGCGCGGGCGCTTCTGGCGGGTGCAAAACAACGCAATCTGCCGGTTTCCACGGTGCTCGCTGCCGGCCATCGGGCTGACGTCTCTGGCAATGACACGATGCAGTTCTGGGGCCACGATGAAGACACCCGCGTGGCATGCGTGCACCTTGAGTCGATCGGTAATCCCCGGAAATTCTCAAGGGTCGCCCGGCACCTCGCCGGCCAGCACCCAGTGATAGCAACGATCGCGGGGAGCTCTGGTCAGGTTCGACCGCCCGGCCACCCCGTGCGTGAAACGCATACCCCGCGCCGGGCACTAGAGGAACTCATGAATCAAGCGGGGGTGCTCCGGGCGAAATCCGTACGTCAACAGCTCGACTGGGCCACGGCATTCACCACCCAACCTCTCCCCAAAGGAAACCGGGTAGCAGTCCTCGCGAACTCCGGAACCCACCTCGTGGTGCTGCAGGAACTCCTCAGATCAGGTGGAGCCGAGGTGATCGACGGCATACCCGTACTCAACCCGGTTGCTGGAGCACCCGAATACGCCGAAGCTCTCTCCGCGCTCTCCGAGAGAGGGGACTGGGACGGCGCGGTGATCGCCTATGGCCCGTATCTGGGTGACAGCAGTGCGGAAATTGGGCAGGAAGTAGCCCGGTTCGCCGCCGTCACCCGGCGAACTGTTCTTGCCCAGATCCACGAGTACCAGGGGATCACCCCCGAACTCACCTTCGAAGGCACCCAGGTTCCGGCGTTCACCAGCGGGGAGGATGCGATCGCCACGTTCGAGGCGATGCACCGGTACGCCACACGCCGCCACACCGAGTCTAGCCAGCGGGTGGATCCCGCCGGGATCGACCGTCGCCGTGCAGATGCCCTCGTCAACGAGCAACTGCGGATACTCGGCGACCAGGAGCAGATGAAACTTCCCGCCCCGGTAGCGCGCGAACTGCTCTCCTGCTACGGCTTGGACGTTCTCCCGGCAAGTACCGTCTCCAGTGTTGATGAGGCGGTCGCGGCGGCGGAGGAGATCGGTTGGCCGGTGGCGTTGAAAACCTCCGACCCGGTCCTGCGCCACCGTACGGATCTGGGCGGCGTGAGATTGGATCTCGCCTCAGAGCAGGAGCTGCGCTACGCCTACCAAGCCATGTCGAGCCGTATCTTCAGCCTCCGCAGGGGAGAGCACACCACGTATGAGGTGCAGGCGATGGCACCCACCGGGGCGGCCTGCGTTCTCGTCGCGGAGGAGGATCCGCTGTATGGGCCGATCATGTCCTTCGGGCTGGGCGGTGACGCGATCGAACTCCTAGGCGATATCTCCTACCGGGTGCCGCCACTGACCGAGAACGATGCGCGCGAACTTGTGACCTCGGTGAAAGCGGCCCCGCGCCTTCTCGGGCACCGCGACCTCCCGCCGCTACACGTCGATGGTCTGGTCGACACCATCGGCCGCTTGAGCGTATTCAAGGAGGAGCTCGCACCCATCATGAAGGTGGAGCTCAACCCCGTACTGGTCTCAGAAGGTTCTGTTGCGATAATCACAGCGGACGTATGGATCTCACAACCGGCCCGTGGTGACATCGCGCGGCGAGTCCTCCCAGAATGAGGCACACTAGAGGCGTGGCAAGTAGGCAATTGGATGCGTTGAGCAAAGACATCGAACGTGCCGGGTACTATCCGGAGATCGTCTCGGACGTGTTGGAGATCGCCCTCGCGGGCCAGGAGGTGGTGAGTCACCTGGTCCACGCGGAAACCGTTTTCGATCGCTCAGAGGTTCGCAGACACGTCACCGCCCTGGTACTCACCCCCACACGCCTCATTGTGGGGCACGTGGATGACATGCCCACGGATCACCCGGAAATACCACCTGCCGCGGCCGCAACTACTGAGGTAGTGAGCCTGGATCAGATCAAAGCTGTTGGGATAACGCACGGGATCGCCGATCCCGATCACTACAGGTCGGGGGCCTCGGCGACCGAAGTGACCCTGGCGATCACGTGGGGCGCGGTCTCCCGTATCGAGCTCGAACCGGCGGTGTGCCCCGACCCGCAATGCGATGCCGACCACGGGTACACCGGAAACATCATCCCTGATGACCTGGTAGTACGCGTATCCGAAGCGGCAGAAGGCCCCGCTGCGGTGGAGGCGGCGGTCCAGTTCGCGATGGCCCTCTCGCGCGTGACCTCAGGTTTCTGACGATGCCCCGCAGCGAGGATCTGCAACACCCGTGGGAAGCACCCGAGCAGACCCCTTGGATAGGTGATGTCCTCCTGGGTGCTGTGGGGGCGACACAGGGGGAGTTGCCGCAACTTCGGCTGCGCCCACCCGGCGGGTTTCGCCGCACCCCTGTGCACGTAGGCGACGGCGTATGGGAGGCCAGCGCCGAGGAACAGCTTCGCTTGATCAACCCTTCCGCTTTGGCCGCCCACGAACGTACTGGTTTCCCCTCGGCCACGCGCGCCGTGGTGGTGCTGATCGACGGTCTCGGGTGGCACAACCTGATGGCGCGCGCGGATCGGGCGCCCTTCCTGACACAGGAGTTCTCAGCCGCTAAAGGCTGTTCTGCGGTCCCCTCGACGACCGCCGCGAATATCACTTTCCTCGGGACGGGGGTGCTGCCAGGTCAGACCGCGATGGCCGGGTACACGGTGAGAAACCCCGTGACTGATAAGCAGATGAACCTCATCTCTTGGGCCGGGGGCACAGACCCTTTGGACTGGCAACGGGTGCCGACCGTGTTCGAGCGGATGAACCAGGCGGGCATAGCCAACGCGCACGTGAGTACATGGCGATTCGAAAGCTCGGGGCTCACTCAGGCTGCGTTACGCGGGTCCACCTATGTGGCGGCGGAGAGCCTAGCCGAGCGTGTGGATGCAACGGTCGGTTTGATGCGAGATACCGACACGAAGGTGGCGTACCTGTATTGGGCCGAAGTAGATTCCGCCGGGCATCTGCACGGATGGTCCACCCCGCAATGGGAGGGCGAACTGGAATACGTCGACGCCCAAATACAGCGGCTCGCGCAGGCCCTCCCACCAGACACCTTGGTTGTGGTCACGGCCGATCACGGGATGGTCGATGTACCACTGGGCAATTCTCGGGTATACGGTGACCAGGCCAGGATCGATATCAGTACGCACTCGGACCTAGCCCGGGGCATCGACCTGGTTGCCGGTGAGAATCGCTTTCTCCACCTGTTCACGAAGCAGCCTGAGGAGGTCGCCGATCGATGGCGAGAATTCTTCGGCCAGCGCGCGGTTGTGCTCACCCGGGCGGAGGCCTTCAGGCAAGGCGTTTACGGCCCGGTGAGGGCCGACGTCGCTGACGTAATCGGAGATGTCAACGTGGCGCTTCTAGGGGACATCTCCGTGGGGGATCGGAGAATAATGAGTGAAGGCATGTTCAACCTACCCGGACTGCACGGGTCGGTTACCAACTGGGAACGCACGATCCCGATTCTGTCATTGGTGACCACCTGAGAGCCTGACCGTTATTCTGCCGGATCTGGGCCCAACTGCCCACCGGATTCGGCG
>CAJDUU010000022.1_pt1 | contig 15294 bp, 13 predicted proteins | sample 7391041 | NCBI WGS metagenome assembly CAJDUU01 (sample SAMEA7055689, study PRJEB34461) | soil metagenome | biome: terrestrial ecosystem; feature: Peninsula; material: soil | place: Antarctica | collected 2016 | reverse complement strand
GTGTGATCGACCCGAACGTGAAGGAGAACATGAAGGCAGTTCTCGCAGACATTCAGGATGGAACCTTCGCCGAACGCTTCATCGCCGACCAGGACGCAGGCGCCCCGGAATTCAAGGAACTGCGCGCGAAGGGCGAACAGCACCCGATCGAAGCCACCGGTAAGGAACTGCGCAAGATGTTCGCCTGGGTTAAGCCGGCCGAATCCGATTACGTCGAAGGTCAGGTCTCCCGCTAACACGGGTCCCTGCACCGAACCGCTCCGCGTAGGGAGCCGACGCCGACCAACCGCGGCGTCGGCCCCTCGCGGGGCGCCCCCTTGCCGCGACACACGTAGCGGCCTACATATCCCGCTCGTACACGAGGAAGCCTCCGCAAAAATGTCGAAGAAGATTAATCTCGCCGTCATCGCCGGCGACGGAATTGGCCCAGAGGTCACCGACGCCGCACTCACCGTGCTGGAGAAGGTGCTCGAAGGCGAAGATCTCGCCGTGGAACGCACCGACTACGACCTCGGCGCGCAGCGATGGCACCGCACCGGTGAGGTGATCACCGAAGAGGAGATCACCGCGCTCAAGACCCACGATGCGATACTCCTCGGCGCGGTCGGCGACCCGAGCGTACCCTCCGGGGTACTCGAGCGCGGCCTGCTTCTGCGGCTGCGTTTCGAACTCGACCACTACGTGAACCTGCGGCCCTCCAAACTTTATCCGGGAATCCCCAGCCCGCTGGCCGATCCGGGCGAGATCGACTTCGTGGTCGTCCGAGAAGGCACCGAAGGCCCGTACGTCGGGAACGGGGGAGCCCTGCGAGTCGGCACACCTCACGAGATCGCCACGGAGGTCTCCGTCAACACTGCCCACGGGGTTAATCGGGTGGTTCGGGATGCATTCGCCCGCGCCCAAGCGCGACGCAAGAAGCTCACCCTCGTGCACAAGCACAACGTGCTCGTCCACGCGGGGCACCTGTGGCGCCGGACCGTGGATGCGGTGGGAGCGGAATATCCCGACGTCGAGGTGAACTACCAGCACGTTGACGCGACGATGATCTACCTCGCAACCAACCCGAGCCAGTACGACGTCATCGTGACCGACAACCTCTTCGGGGATATCGTCACGGACCTCGCCGGTGCCGTAGCCGGGGGAATCGGGCTGGCTGCTTCGGGGAACATCAACCCCTCTCGTGAGTTCCCTTCGATGTTCGAACCCGTGCACGGCTCCGCCCCCGATATCGCGGGGCAGGGAATCGCTGATCCAACGGCGACGATCCTCTCCGTCGGGCTCATGCTCGACCACCTCGGGTTCCCGGAGCATGCGGAGCGGATCAACGACGCGGTCACGCGCGACGTCGCGGGACGGGACGGATCTACCAGGTCGACGGCGCAGGTCGCCGAAGATATTGTGGCCGCGCTCAACTGAATCTCGCGGTAAAATGACGAAAGGTGCTGGCTGCGGCGCCTTGGAAGAGTAAAGGAACGCCGGTGACCACGTTTAAGGTGAAGCCCTCCCCTCACCCGCACACGCGGGAAGAGCGGGAAGCGGCGCTCGCGGATTTGAAGTTCGGCAGGGAATTTACCGACCACATGGCCCGGGCCACGTGGGACGTCGACTCCGGCTGGCACGACTTCCGGGTGGAAGCGTACGCGCCGCTCCTGCTGGATCCCGCAACAGCGGTTCTTCACTACGCCCAGGAAGTGTTCGAAGGGCTCAAGGCGTACCGGCACGCAGATGGGTCCGTGTGGACCTTCCGGCCGGAGGCGAACGCAGCCCGTCTTGCCGCTTCCGCGCGAAGGATCGCACTTCCGGAACTCAGCGAAGAGACGTTTCTCTCCTCGATCGAAGCCTTGGTGCGGACCGACTCCGAGTGGGTTCCCTCGACCCCGGGTTCGTCGCTGTACCTGAGGCCGTTCATGTTCGCCTCCGAGAAGTTCATCGGGGTGCGCCCTTCGCACAAGGTCGACTACCTCGTGATCGCCTCCCCGGTGGGGCCCTACTTCGCCTCCGGTTTCACTCCCGTCTCGATCTGGGTGGAGCGCCAGTTCAACCGCGCGGGCCCCGGTGGCACGGGTGCCGCCAAATTCGGTGGCAACTACGCGGCGAGTCTTCTGCCCCAGCAGGTCGCGTCGGAACTCGGATGCGATCAAGTGTGCTTCCTCGACGCGGCCACCGGCACGAAGATCGAAGAGCTCGGCGGGATGAACACGTTCTTCGTCACCGCCGACGGCGCACTGCACACCCCGGCACTGTCTGGTTCGATCCTCGAGGGAATCACGCGGGATTCGATCATCGAATTCGCGCGCGCCCAGGGGCGTGAGGTGGTCGAGCGCCAGATCACCATCGACGAGGTCGTCAGTGGGGTGCAGGCGGGTGAGATCACCGAGGCGTTCGCGTGCGGCACCGCCGCCGTCGTCACACCGATTGGCCGACTCAAAGGCACCGATTTCGAGGTGCACATCAACAACGGCGAACCCGGTGCGATCACCGAGGAGATCTTCCGGGCCATCACGGATATTCAGTACGGCCGGGCCGAGGATCAATTCGGTTGGATGCGCCGTATAGTCTGAGCGTCCCCCGCAGCAATTCGCACGGCGCCTCCCGGCCCGCGGCGCTAGAGGGATCTCGGCACAGCCCCTTGGGTCAGTAGCACTCCAAGGCTCCCACTGCGCTTGCGTCCTGCGGGTGCTGCACAGCGGGCCCCGGTGGGTGTGCACGCCGACGAACCGGGTAACGGTCGAGGTGAACGCACTGAAGCCGGAGTCACGGTAGAGGGGGAGAGCGGCTCGACGGCGCTTCCGCTCTAGGCGGCGTTGTGTCATACTGTGAGGCATGACTCAGTTCCTCCTTATTATTTTGTAGCGCGTTCGATACACCACTCGAACGCGCCAACCTCCCCACCCGGGAGGTTTTTTGTTGCCTTGACACAGCAGGGCACGGGCAGAATCCAGAGGGCCACACCCAGCCTGAGGACGCCGCCGAAAGCGAGAGAAGGAACGACGTCACCCCACCGAAAGGACACCCGATGACCAACCCCACCGGTCCGACCCTCACCTCACCGCGTGTGGTGGGCGAGGTGCAGGTCTACGACACCACGTTGCGTGACGGTGCACAGCAGGAAGGGATGAACCTGTCGGTCTCCGACAAGCTCGCCATCGCGCCGTTACTCGACGAACTCGGGGTGGGGTACATCGAGGGAGGGTGGCCGGGAGCGATCCCGCGAGATACGGAGTTCTTCGCCCGGGCATCGAAAGAATTAGAACTCAACCACGCCGTTCTCGCCGCTTTCGGCGCCACCCGCAAACCGGGGACCAACGCGCACAACGACCCGCAGGTGCGGGCGCTGCTAGATTCCGAAGCGTCAGTGATCACCCTGGTGGCAAAATCCGACATCCGTCACGTCGAGCGGGCACTGCGCACCAACGGTGAGGAGAACCTCGCCATGATCGCCGATACGGTTCGCCACCTGAGGGAGGCGGGCAGGGAAGTGATCGTCGACGTCGAGCATTTCTTCGACGGCTATCGCTATGACCCTGGGTACGCCCTCGCGGCTGTCGAGGCCGCTTTCCGGGCAGGTGCGGCGACAGTGGTCTTGTGCGACACCAACGGAGGCATGCTCCCGCATTGGGTGGCAGGCATTGTGGCGGAGGTACGGAGTCAGACAGACGGGCGATTGGGGATCCACGCGCACAACGACTCCGGGTGCGCGGTCGCGAACTCCATCGCCGCGGTCGAGGCCGGCGCGGCCCACATCCAGGGCTGCGTCAACGGCTATGGGGAACGAACCGGTAACGCCGACCTCCTCACCGTGGTGGCGAACCTCGAACTCAAGACCGACCGGCTGGCGCTGCCGGAGGGAAAGCTTGCGGAATCCACCCGGATCGCCCACGCGATCTCGGAGATCACCAATATCGCCCCGTTCATCCGCCAACCCTACGTAGGCTCCAGCGCGTTCGCGCACAAGGCGGGCCTGCACGCCTCGGCGATCAGGATCGACCCCGACCTGTACCAGCACACCGATCCGGTGCGGGTAGGCAACGACATGCGCATGCTCGTCTCCGATATGGCCGGGCGGGCGAGCATCGAGCTCAAGGGCCGGGAACTCGGGTACGACCTCGCGGGCCAGGAGGATCTCCTCACCCGGGTGACCAACCGGGTCAAGGCGGACGAGGCCCGCGGATACACCTACGACGCCGCCGACGCCTCCTTCGATCTGCTGCTGCGAGAGGCGAAGGAGGGCCGCCGCCCCCGGTTCTTCCACATCGAGTCATGGCGATCCATCGTCACACATACGGGCAAGGACGAGTTGGTCGATGCCGAGGCCACGGTGAAACTCCACGCTGGCGGCCGGCGGATTGTGCGCACGGGCGAGGGGAACGGCCCGGTGAATGCGCTCGACCACGCGCTGCGCCACGCACTCACCGGCGTGTATCCGGTGATCGACACGTTCGACCTGGTCGATTACAAGGTGCGCCTGCTCGACTCCTCGCACGGCACGGACGCGATCACCCGCGTACTGATAGAGATGAGCGACGGGGCAAGGACGTGGAGCACCGTGGGGGTGGGCCCCAACATCCTCGAGGCCTCGTGGGAGGCGTTGGTGGATTCAATCACCTACGGTCTCTACACGCACGACGCGCAGCCCGCGTAGAGTGGGTGCTGTGAGAGGCGAATACAAAGTACCGGGCGGCAAACTCGTCGCCGCTGACGTCGAGGTGCAGGGGGGGACGATCTCCCGGGTAGCGATCAGCGGGGACTTCTTCCTTGAACCCGATGACGTGTTGGAGAAGATTGACGCCGCCTTGGTCGGCAGACCGGAAACTGCCAAAGTTTCCGAGCTCGCTTCGGTGATCGGTTCCGTGACCGCTGATGCACACCTGGTCGGGTTCACTCCGGAAGCGGTCGCCATCGCCGTGCGCCGCGCACTCGGCCGCGCGACCTCGTGGCACGACCTCACGTTCGAAATCATCCACGAAGAGCCCGTCTCTCCCTTGTTGAATGTCGCGTTGGATCAGGTGTTGCTCGAAGAGGTCGGCGCAGGCCGGAGAGGCCCCACGCTGCGGATGTGGGAGTGGGATTCGGCAGCCGTGATCATCGGGTCCTTCCAGTCGCTCCGAAACGAGGTCGACTCCGACGCCGCCCGCGAACGCGGGGTACGCGTGATCCGCCGGATCTCTGGGGGAGGGGCGATGTTCATGGAACCCGGGAACACGATCACCTACTCGCTCTATGTACCCTCCAGCCTCGTCGACGGCTTGAGTTTCGAACAGTCCTACTCCTTCCTCGACGACTGGGTTCTGGGCGCCCTAGGCGACGTCGGCATAAAGGCTCGCTACGTGCCCCTGAACGATATCGCCTCCGAGGCCGGGAAGATCGGCGGCGCCGCGCAGAAACGCATCGCCAGTGGTGCCGTGCTTCACCACGCGACGATGGCCTACGATATCGACGCCGATGCCATGGAAGAGGTGCTGCGGGTGGGCAAGGAGAAGCTCTCCGACAAGGGCACCACCTCGGCGCGCAAACGGGTGGACCCGATGCGCAGGCAGACCGGGATGGAACGCAGCGAGATCATCGAGGCGATGAAGAAACACTTCGCCTCCCGCTATGACACCGTTCCGGGGGAAGTGCGAGCGGAAGAAAAAACTCGGGCGCAGCACCTGGTGGAGACCAAGTTCGCTACGCCCGAGTGGGTCGGGCGCGTACCGTAGGACGCGCCGGCCGGCCCTAGTTCTGTTTCGCCTCTTCCTCGGCGATCTTTGCCCGCACCTCATCCATGTCGAGGCCCTTGACGGCGTCGACGAGTTCGCCGAACTGCTTGCTGTTGAGCGCGCCGGGCTGGCGGAACACCAGCACCCCATCCCGGAACGCCATGAGCGTGGGGATAGAAGTGATCTGCGCCTGCTGGGCGATCTCCTGCTCCGACTCGGTGTCTACCTTCGCGAAGGTGATGTCCGGGTTCTCCTCGGCAGCCTTCTCGAAAACGGGGGCGAACATCCGGCAGGGTCCGCACCATTCGGCCCAGAAGTCGACGAAGACGATCCCTTCGCCGGTGACGGTTTCTTCAAAAGTTTCCAGTGTGATGTCTTTGGTAGCCAAGGTTCTCCTTGAGGGTTGGCCCAGTTCTCCTGAGCCGGTTTACGCCCCGTAGGGCCCTTCCACCACGCATAACACGGATACTGGGCAGAGTATTCCCCGGGTGCGCGGGTGTTGGCGTCAGGCGCCCCGATCTCCGAATAGTGCGGATCCGACCCGCACCATGGTGGCGCCCGCGGCGATGGCGATGGGAAGATCCTGGCTCATCCCCATCGAGAGTTCGGTTGCGGAGGCTGTGCCCGGCGCCCCGGAGTTGATGATTTTCTCGCGCAACTGCGCGAGGTCCTCGTAGCTCGCCCGAACGACTCCCGGGTCGGGGGAGTTCGCCCCGATCGTCATCAATCCCCTGAGGCGCAGATTCTCCAGCGCGCCAACGTGGGCGGCGAGGTCGCTGGCCTCATCTGGGCCCACCCCGGACTTGCTCTCCTCACCGGAGGTGTTCACCTGGACGAAGACCTCCAGTACGAGGCCGCGATTATTCGCCGCACGGTCGAGCCGGTCCGCGAGCCGAGCGGTATGCACCGATTGCACGCAGGTCGCGTGGCGCAGAACCTGGTTCACCTTGTTGGATTGGAGCATCCCGATGAAGTGGGTCTCGTGTTCGATATCGGCCAGGTCCGGTTCGGTGGCTACGAGTTCCTGCGCCCGGTTGTGCCCGATCAGAGTACCTCCGGCTTCGATAGCTTCCCTGATCGTTTCCGCGGTGTGGGTCTTGACCGCCAGCAGGATCTCGACCCGGTCGGTCCTGCCCGCCTCCCGGGCGAGGGCATCGACGCGGTTTCGTAATGCAGCAAATTTTTCACGCATGCCCACCACTGTATCGCCGGGGTGTTCCCAAATCGGGGCCGATGAGGTTTGATAGAACTATGCTCCGAGGGATTCTTAACGTCATCTGGCTGGTCTTCGCTGGCTTCTGGCTCGCCGTTAGCTACGTGCTCGCTGGGATCATCAGCTGCCTGCTAATCGTCACGATTCCGTTCGGGATCGCCAGTTTCCGCATCGCCGGTTACGTGATCTGGCCCTTCGGGCGCGAGGTTGTGAAGGACCCCCGGGCGGGGGTGTTCTCGGCGGTGGGGAATGTCGTATGGTTCATCGTCGCGGGGGTGTGGCTCGCGATCGGGCACGTCCTTACAGCGATCCCGCTCGCCTTGACCATCATCGGGATTCCCATGGCGTACGCCAATATCAAGATGATCCCCATTGCGCTCACCCCGTTCGGGCGCCGCGTCGTCGACAGCAGCGTTCTCACCGCCGGCCCCCGGGTGCGCTGAGCGCCCCGGATCAGGTGAGAGGCGCGAGACCGGTCACTCTAGTCACCGGTTCGCCCGCCGCAGCGCTCGCGGGGATGTCCACCTCGAGGTGCATGCGCCAATCGTTATCGCCTTCGGGGTCGCTGAGGATCTGGGTGACGCGCCACGTTTCGGCTGACTTTTCGATCGCCGTCATATCGGCCCCGCGCGCAGATGTGCCAGTTCCCAGATCCGTGTACTCCTGCCAGTACGGATCTGCCGCGTCGGCCCATTGGGCGGCCGACCACGCGCCTTCCTGACCGGCATCCATCTGTGCGAGCGCCGGGTAGTCCTCCCGATCCAGCAGGTCCAAGCGCCGGTAGACGGCGTTTCGCACCATGATGGTGAAAGCTCGCTCGTTCGCGGTGATCGGCCGGTCGCGTTCCAGCACCGGATCCTCCCCGGCCGCTCCTGCTGCGGCCACGCGGGCCGCTTCCTGCGGGTCTCCGGCGGCGAGGGCCTCCCACTCCGCGAGGAGTGAGGAGTCCACCGAACGCACGGTTTCGGTGAGCCAGGTGGAGATATCGGTGAGTTCCTCGGTGAACATCTCCTCCGGTACCACCTGGCGCAGGGCCTTGGCGGCGTCGTTGAGGTATCTCAGCACCACCCCTTCTGAGCGGGCCAGCCCGTAGTGGGAGATGAGTTCGGCGAAGGTCATCGCCTTCTCGACCATGTCGCGCACCACCGATTTGGGTTTGAGCTCGTGGTCGTTCACCCACGGGTGCGCGGTCGCGTACTCGGACAGGGCTGCCTCGAGCAACTCCCTGAGCGGTTGCGGGTAGGTGATTTCCTCCAGCGCGTTCATCCGGTCGGTGTAATCCATCCCGTCCGCCTTCATCTGCGCGATGGCTTCGCCCTTGGCCGCCTTCTCCTGGGCGATGAGAAGCGGGCGCGGGTTCTCCAGGGTCGCCTCGATCACCGAGACGACGTCGAGGGCGTAATCCTCGGAGTCCGGGTCGAGCAGCTCCAGCGCGGCGAGCGCGAAGGGTGATAAGGGTGCGTTGAGCGCGAAGTCGGTGGGAAGATCGTGCACCAGGCGAACCTTGCGCCCCATGGAGTCGGGGGTCTTGAGGTGCTCGATCACCCCGGCGGCGCGCAGGGAGCGGAATATCCGGATCGCATCCCTGATGTGGGGGTTCCACTCCGTGGGTTCCTCGTGGTTGTCGGTGATGAGCCGGTACATCACTTCGACCGGGTCTTCCCACCGGGCGAGCAGGTTGAGCACCAGGGCGTGGGTGACGCGGAACTGGGAGGTGAGCGGTTCGGGCTCCCCGTCGCGCAGGCGCTCGAACGTCTTCTCCGTCCAGTTGACCACGCCCGTCGGGGCCTTCTTGCGGGTGATCCGCTTGCGTTTGCGCTCGTCGTCACCGGCCTTCTGCAGCGCGCGCGCGTTCTCGATCACGTGCTCCGGGGCGAGCACCAGCACGTCCCCCTGGGTGTCGAAACCCGCGCGCCCGGCCCTGCCCGCGATCTGGTGGAACTCCCGGTTGTTCAGATGCCTGGAACGGATCCCGTCAAACTTGGTGAGCCCAGTGAACACCACCGTGCGGATCGGTACGTTGATCCCCACCCCGAGGGTGTCGGTGCCGCAGATGACCTTGAGCAGCCCCGCCTGGGTGAGCCGCTCCACCAGTCTCCGGTAGCGCGGGAGCATCCCCGCGTGGTGCACCCCGATCCCGTGCCGAAGGAGGCGAGAGAGGGTCTGACCAAATCCGCGGGAGAAGGAGAAATCACCGATCTCCTTGGCGATCGCGTCCCGCTCGGTGCGGGTGGCGAGCGCGATCGAGGTGAGCGCCTGGGCCTGGGCGACGGCCGCGGCCTGGGTGAAGTGCACCACGTACACCGGGGCCCGGTGGGTTTCCACGAGCTCCTTGAGCACCTCCTGGAGCGGTTCGATCACGTAAAAGAACGACAACGGCACGGGGCGCTCGGCCGTGTCGATGACCGCCACTGACGCACCCGTGCGCCGCTGTAGATCCTCGACGAACTTGCTCATGTCACCCAGGGTCGCGGAGAGGAGCACGAACCGGGAGGAGGGCATCTGCAGCAGGGGCACCTGCCACGCCCATCCGCGTTGGGGGTCGGCGTAGAAGTGGAACTCATCCATGATCACCCAGTGGAAGGGGGTCTCCTCCCCCTCCCTGAGCGCCTGGTTCGCGAGCACCTCAGCGGTGCAGCAGATGATCGGGGCCTCCGGGTTGATCGCCGAATCACCGGTGAGCATGCCTACGTTCTCCGCCCCGAAGATCTCCACCAGGTCGAAGAACTTCTCGGAGACCAGCGCCTTGAGCGGGGCGGTGTACACCGATCGTTGGCCGCGGGCGAGGGCCACCGCGTGTGCGGCCACCGCGATGAGCGACTTACCCGAACCCGTCGGCGTCGAGGCGATCACGTGGGAGTCGGTCACGATCTCCCACAGCGCCTCCTCCTGGTGCGGGTACAGTTCCAGGTCACGGGAACTGGCCCAGTCGGTGAACGACTCGATCAGTTCTTCCTCGGACGGGTGAGAATTCGGGGCAGGTAAGGCAGTCATCGTCTTCAAGTCTGCCCTACTTCGCGAAATGTCAGGTGCTCTCGCCTGTGTGGCCCTAGGAAGCGTGCGCCCCGGCAGCGACATCTCGGTATCGGCAATGACCGCCTGGGAGAGCACGATCGCCAGGGTCGCGTTGAGAATCCCGACCTCGAAGGAACTCGCCCGGGCCTGGGCATCCTTCACCCCGGTGGCCTTCGGTACGAAAAAGCCGACGAGCAGGCTTACGATGCGGAACAGGGCAGTGAGGAGACGTGCGCGCGGAGCAGGTCGAGAATCACCACCGCTGGCCCCCACGCGAAGTCACCGGGGTGAGAGTAAGCCTGAGGCCGAGCATGATGATGCCCAGGGCGACGGGTAGACTGACGGCTGCCAACGCTGAATGCATCTGCCCATGACGGCTCAGAAGCGGGCAAAGTTCCCCAGAATCGGCGCTACGCTGAGCGCAACAGGCAGTTTGTGGGGTAGAGGATGAGCGTTATCGCGGGGATCGTACTCGCCGCAGGGCAGGGGCGGCGGATGGGCCGCCCCAAGGCGCTGCTGACCCACCCTGACGGAGCCACCTATCTCGAGTCCGCTTGCGCCGTGCTGCGGCGGGCGGGATGCGCCCCGGTAGTTGCAGTGCTCGGCGCGGAAGCGGAAACTGCACTGGAGCACCTGCGTCGCTCGCAACTGGTAGGGGAGGGAAGCGAACGGGCGGAGGTGGTCATCAACCGGGAGTGGCAGGAGGGGATGTCCACGTCCCTTCGGGCCGGCCTGATGCACTTGCAGGGGAATGATGACATAGAGGCCGCGGTGATACACCTCGTCGACCTCCCCGGTGTCCGCGAGCAAGCCATCGGAAGGCTCCTTGATCACGCAGCCCGGGACGGGGCCGGCGCACTGCTACGAGCGTCCTACGGGGGCGCCGCCGGCCACCCCGTGGTGATCGGGCGCGAGCACTGGGCCGGAGTGCTCGCGACCCTAGCAGGCGACGCCGGGGCTAGGGCCTACCTGAGCGCGCACCCTCCGCGGATGGTGGAGGTCGGGGATCTGGCCACCGGCCGTGACGTTGATACTCCTGAAGATCGCCAAAATTTCGAGGCGGAGTAGAACGCTAGAGAAGCCGGTGGCCAGAAGGTCAAGCTAGGTTTTCGAGGGTTGGGATTCACCACCCTCCGACATTTTCTCCTTCATGCAATCGAGGAACTGACCCAGCATCCTGTCAGAGACCCGTTGGATCAGCCCCCGGCCGAACTGCGCAGGTTTTCCCGAGATGTTCACCGAGCTCAGCACATCGATGGTGGTGCCCGACCCGCCCTCGGACTCGCGCAGGGTAGCGGTGACAACGATCCCGGCGGTGCCGTTTCCGCGCCGATCCACCCCTTGGGCCTCGATCACGACCCGGCCCGCGGCCTCATCCCGTTCGACGAACTTTCCCGTGCCCTTGTAGGTCAGGGAGATCGGCCCGAGCTTCAGACGCACGGTTCCCTCGAAGTCGTCGCCATCAACGCTGGTGAGGGTCCCGCCGGGGAAGCAGGGCACCACCTGTTCCAAGTCGTTGAAGGTCGCCCACGTGGTGGCGACGTCGGCTGGCACTTCAAACTGGTGCTCAAGTTCCATGTTCCTCCTTATTTCACGCCGGCTGCCGCGAGCACGGCTCTACGGGTGAGTACCCCGGCGAGGTGTCTGCGGTAGTTCGCATCACCGTTGAGGTCGCTCTCCGGGTCGGTGTTCTCACCGGCGCTAGCGCAGGCCGAGGCGATGGAATCGCGGTTCAGCGCGCTGCCCGCGAGCGCTGCCTCGACCCCGGCGGCCCTAAGGGGAGTGGGGCCCATATTCGTGAGCCCGATTCGAGCCTCCGCGATCTGGTCACCCTCCACCCGCACGAGCGCACCCGAGGCGACGATCGCCCACTGTTGGGCGACCCGGGTGAACTTCTCGTAGTGCGCGCTCCACCCCGCGAAGGAGGGGATCCGGACCCCGGTGAGAACCTCGTCCTCTTCGAGGTCCGTGGTGAACACGTCGACAAAAAACTCCTCTGCCGGCACGGTGCGTTCACCGTTCGGCCCGGCGATCACCATGGTTGCATCCATGGCGAGTAGCGCGTGGCCGATGTCTCCAGCGGGGTCCGCGTGCGCGACCGCGCCCCCGAGGGTGCCCCGGTGGCGCACCTGCGGGTCTGCCACCACCGCGGCGGCCTTTGCCAGCAAAGGCGCGTGCTCGATGACGAGCGGATCCTTCGCAACCTCGGCGTGGGTGGTCATCGCGCCGACGGCGAGGGTGTCGCCGTCGAGGCGTGCCCCCACCAACCCGGGGATCTTGGCGAGCCCAACAACCAGTTCGGGGTCTGCCATCCGGAGTTTGAGCACGGGGATGAAGCTCTGGCCGCCGGCGAGAATCTTCGCCCCCATGGGCGCCTCACCCAGAGCCGCCACCGCGTCAGCTACCGACGTCGGCGCTTGATATTCGAATGAGCTGGGAATCATGTCACTCCTTGTTCAGGGCGTTCCAGACCCGTGAGGGGGTCAGCGGCATGCGGATGTCTTCAACACCGAGGTGGCGGACAGCGTCCAACACTCCGTTTACGATCGCGGGGGTGGAGGCGATCGTGCCTGCCTCCCCAACTCCTTTGACGCCGAGCTGGTTCGTGGTCGCGGGTGTTTCCGTGCGGTCGGTGATGAAATCGGGCAGGTCGGCGGCGCTGGGCAAGAGGTAATCGGTGAAGGACGCCGTCAGCAGCGTGCCGTAATCGTCGTACACCGCCTCCTCGAACATGGCCTGGGCGATGCCCTGGGCGAGCCCGCCGTGAACCTGCCCGTCGACGATCAAGGGGTTGACGACGTTGCCGATGTCATCGACGCACACGTACTTGCGGATCTTCACCATTCCGGTCTCGGTATCGACCTCCATCGCAGCGAGGTGGGTACCGTGGGGGTAGGAGAAGTTCTCCGGGTCGAAGGTTGCGTCCGAGTCCAGGCTCGGTTCCACCCCGTCGGGGAGATCGTGAGCGGCGAAAGTGGCGAGGGAGACCTCGCCGATCGTCACTCCCTTATCCGTGCCCTTGACGCCGAATCTGCCGCCCTCGAACTCGACGTCCTCCTCACTTGCCTCGAGCATGTGGGCGGCGATCACCCGCGCCTTCTCGATCACCTTGTCCGCCGCGGCGAGAACGGCCATCCCGCCGACGGCCAGGGAGCGGGACCCGTAGGTGTCCATGCCCTTTTGGGCGATCTGGGTGTCTCCGTGGAGTACCTCGACGTTTTCGAAGGGTACTCCGAGGCGGTCGGCCACGAGTTGGCTCCAGGAGGTCACGTGCCCCTGCCCGTGCGGGCTGGAGCCGGTGACGACCTCGACGTTGCCGGTGGGCAGCACCCGCACCTGGGCGTACTCCCAACCCCCCGCGCCGTAGCTGAGGGAACCGAGCACCCGCGAGGGGGCGAGTCCGCACATCTCGGTGAAGGTGGAGATCCCGATCCCGAGCTGCACGGGGTCGCCGGACTCTCGGCGGCGTTTCTGTTCCGCGCGCAGTTCCTCGTACCCGAACAGTTCTAAGGCGCGAGCGGTGGCGGCTTCGTAGTTACCGGTGTCGTATTCGAGGCCCGCCACGGTGGTGAAGGGGAACTCCTCGTGCGTGATCCAGTTTTTCTGACGGAGCTCCAGCGGGTCCATGTCGAGTTCGAGGGCGAGCTCGTCCATGATCCGTTCGATCCCGAAGGTTGCCTCCGGGCGGCCTGCGCCGCGGTAGGCGTCCGTCCACACCTTATTGGTGAAGATGTTCTTGCACTCGAAGCGGTACGCGTCGAATTTGTATATCGAGTTGAACATGAAGGCCCCGAGGATCGGCACCCCGGAGGTGATCAGGCCGAGGTAAGCGCCCATGTCGGCGAGTAAGCGCACGTCGAGGCCGGTGACCCTCCCGTCCCTGGTCGCGCCGATCCGAATCTTCTGGACCTGATCGCGTCCGTGGTGCGCGCCCTGGAGGGATTCACTGCGGGTCTCGGTGTACTTCGCCGGCTTGCCGAGCCTCTGCGCCACGAGGAGCGTGATCACTTCCTCCGGGGTGACGGCGAGCTTGCCACCGAAACCCCCTCCGACGTCCGGCGCGATCACCCGGAGCTTGCTCTCCGGGATGCCCAGGGTGAGGGCGAGCATCACCCGCAACACGTGCGGGATCTGCGTGGACGACCACATCGTGATCTGCTCGCCGGTGGGATCCACCAGGGTGGAGCGTGGTTCCATGAATGCCGGGATCAGGCGCTGCTGGTAGAAGGTGCGTTCCACCACGACGTCGGAGTTTGCCAGGGCGTCTTCGACGTCGGATCCTGTTCCGGCTTCCGCGGAGTCGAACACCCAGGTGGCCGAGACGTTGGTGCCCAGGTCCTCGTGCACGAGCACCTCATCACTCGCCGCCTTCTCGAGGTCGATCACCACCGGGAGGTCTTCGTAATCAACCTCGACCAGCTCCTGGGCGTCCCGGGCTGCGGCAGGGGTACGGGCCGCGATCACTGCGACGATGTCGCCGGCGAAGGAGACCTTCTCGGTGGCCACCGACGGCCGCGGGGGCGCCTTCTGGTCGGGCGCAACGGGCCAGGCGTTGGGGAGGCTCCCCTGGACATCAGCGAGGTCGGCACCCGTGTACACGGCGATGACACCGGGGGAGGCTTTCGCCGCGCTCACATCGATCGAGAGAATCTTGGCATGGGCAACGTGGCTGCGCACCATCGCCAGGTGCACCATTCCCGGGAGCGTGAGGTTATCGGTGAAACGGGTGCGCCCTGTGATCAGCCGGGCGTCCTCCTTGCGCTTGCGGGAGCGGCCGATCTCGCGTTCGGGCACATCTGTTACTGTCATTGCTCGGTCCCTTCACTGGCAGCCTGCTGAACGGCTGCGACGATGTTCTGGTAACCGGTGCAACGGCACAAGTTGCCTTGTAATCCCTGGCGCACTTCCCAGTCCGAGGGGCGGGGGTTCTCCTCCAGTAGAGATTTCGCCTGCATGATCATTCCGGGGGTACAGAACCCACATTGCAGCCCGTGGCAGTCGTTGAACGCGCGTTGGAGCGGGTGCAGCTCCCCATTCTGCGCCAGCCCCTCGATGGTGAGTACTTCGCACCCATCGGCCTCGACCGCGAGCATGGTGCATGATTTCACGCTCGCGCCGTTGACCTCGATGGTGCATGCACCACAGTTGGTGGTATCGCAGCCGACCACTGTGCCCGTTTTTCCGAGCACCTCGCGCAGGTATTGCACGAGGAGCATACGCGGCTCCACGGAATCGGTATATTCGACCCCGTCAACAGTCAATGTAACTGTTTGTTGCGTCATCCTCTACGCTCCTTTGCCTGGGATTGACTATGTACACGCCAGCGTAGCCTATACACTCCCCTGATGGGGGGTGTCAAACTGAAAC
>CAJDUU010000049.1_pt1 | contig 15917 bp, 14 predicted proteins | sample 7391041 | NCBI WGS metagenome assembly CAJDUU01 (sample SAMEA7055689, study PRJEB34461) | soil metagenome | biome: terrestrial ecosystem; feature: Peninsula; material: soil | place: Antarctica | collected 2016 | reverse complement strand
CAGGTGGACTACATGGACGTCTCCGCGCGCCAGATGGTCTCGGTCGCTACTGCGATGATCCCCTTCCTCGAACACGATGACGCCAACCGCGCCCTGATGGGGGCGAACATGCAGCGCCAGGCTGTGCCGCTGGTGCGTTCCGAGGCTCCCTTTGTGGGAACCGGAATGGAACGCCGTGCGGCCGTGGACGCGGGCGATGTCGTCGTCGCGACCAAGGCGGGAGTGGTCACTGAGGTGTCCGCGGACGCCGTCATCGTGACGAACGACGACGCGACTACGACGACCTACAAGGTCACCAAGTTCGAACGTTCCAACCAGGGGACGTCGTACAATCAGCGCGTTCTCGCGAGCGAAGGTGACCGAGTCGAGGTGGGGTCAGTCCTCGCCGACGGCCCTGCCACCGACGAGGGCGAACTCGCACTGGGCAAGAACCTCCTCACCGCCTTCATGGCCTGGGAGGGGCACAACTACGAAGACGCGATCATCCTCTCCCAGCGATTGGTTCAGGACGACGTCCTCACCTCGATTCACATCGAGGAGTACGAGGTCGACGCCCGTGACACCAAGCTCGGTGCGGAAGAGATCACGCGGGACATCCCGAACATTTCAGACGAGGTCCTCGGGGACCTGGACGAGCGGGGAATCATCCGCATCGGTGCTGAAGTGAGCTCGGGCGACATCCTGGTGGGGAAGGTGACCCCCAAGGGGGAAACCGAGCTCACCCCCGAGGAGCGTCTCCTGCGCGCCATCTTCGGTGAGAAGGCCCGCGAGGTTCGTGACACGTCGCTGAAGGTACCCCACGGTGAATCCGGTACCATCATCGCTGTTCGCGAGTTTGATCTCGAGGACGGCGACGAACTGCCCCCAGGCGTCAACCACCTGGTCCGGGTCTACGTCGCCCAGCGCCGCAAGATCACTGACGGTGACAAGCTCGCCGGTCGCCACGGGAACAAGGGTGTCATCGCGAAGATCCTCCCCATTGAGGACATGCCGTTCATGGAGGATGGCACCCCGGTGGACATCATCCTCAACCCGCTGGGTGTACCGGGCCGTATGAACGTCGGTCAGGTGATGGAAACTCACCTAGGGTGGGTCTCCCAGCAGGGGTGGGACGCCGGCGTCGAAGACGCGAAGAACGGCAAACTCCCCGCGTGGGCGCAGAACATCGCCCCGGAAGCGCTCTCGGGCGAGCCGGGCACTCCTGTTGGTACACCCGTCTTCGACGGAATCCAGGAAGAGGAACTGCGCGGGCTGTTGGGGGTTACTGTTCCCAACCGTGACGGTGACAGGCTGGTCGGGACCGACGGTAAGGCCGTACTCTACGACGGCCGCTCCGGGGAGCCCTACCCCGAACCGATCGCGGTGGGTTACATGTACATCCTGAAGCTGCACCACCTCGTGGACGATAAGATCCACGCACGCTCCACCGGTCCATACTCGATGATCACCCAGCAGCCCCTCGGGGGGAAGGCCCAGTTCGGTGGGCAGCGCTTCGGTGAGATGGAAGTGTGGGCGTTGGAGGCATACGGTGCCGCGTATGCGCTACAGGAACTCCTCACAATCAAATCGGACGACGTCACCGGTCGGGTGAAGGTCTACGAGGCGATCGTCAAGGGCGAGAACATCCCAGAACCCGGAATTCCGGAATCGTTCAAGGTGCTCGTCAAAGAGATGCAGTCCCTGTGCCTCAATGTGGAAGTCCTCTCAAGCGATGGGACCCACGTTGAATTCCGTGACGACGATGAGTCGGTCTACCGAGCAGAGGAAGAGCTTGGTATCGACCTTTCCCGCCGTCCCGACGCGAGTAGCGTCGACGAACTGTAGAGGTAGGCGCGCCCGCCCGCCGCACCCAACGGGCGGGCGCCCCTCTCACGGTTCACATTGAATCTCCATACGACTACGGGTCGAAGGAAGTAGGAATAAGTGCTCGACGTCAACGCGTTCGACGAGCTTCGTATCGGACTGGCCACCGCCGAACAAGTTCGTGCGTGGTCACATGGTGAAGTAAAGAAGCCAGAAACAATCAACTACCGCACGCTCAAGCCGGAAAAAGACGGTTTGTTCTGCGAGAAGATCTTTGGTCCCACCCGGGACTGGGAATGCTACTGCGGCAAGTACAAGCGTGTGCGGTTCAAGGGCATCGTGTGTGAACGGTGTGGTGTAGAAGTCACCCGTTCCAACGTGCGCCGTGACCGCATGGGCCACATCGAACTCGCCGCCCCCGTCACCCACATTTGGTACTTCAAGGGCGTGCCCTCACGCCTGGGGTACCTGCTCGACCTCGCGCCGAAGGATCTGGAAAAGATCATCTACTTCGCCGCGTACATGATCACGTGGGTGGACGAAGACGGCCGGCATGAGGACATGCCGAGCCTGCAAAACGAGATTGAACTCGAGAAGAAGACGATCAGCAATTCGCTGGACGTCGAAATCGCCGAGCGCTCCGAGAAGCTCGAAGCCGACCTCGCCGAGTTGGAAGCCGAAGGCGCCCGCGCCGACGCCCGCCGCAAGGTGCGCGACGGTGCCGAGCGCGAGATGGCCAACCTGCGTCGCCGGGCGGAGCAGGAAATCGCTCGGATCGAGCAGGTGTGGGACCGTTTCGTCAACCTCAAGGTCGCTGACCTCGAGGGCGATGAGATGCTCTACCGCGAACTCGAAGACCGTTTCGGTGACTACTTCGAAGGTTCGATGGGCGCCGAAGCTATCCAGCGCCGCCTGCAGACCTTCGACCTGGACGCCGAAGCGGAGACCCTGCGTGAGATCATCCGCACCGGCAAGGGGCAGCGCAAGACCCGTGCCCTCAAGCGGCTCAAGGTAGTCAACGCCTTCATGACCACGGATAACTCTCCCGAGGGCATGGTGCTGGACTGCATTCCGGTGATCCCACCGGACCTGCGGCCCATGGTGCAGTTGGACGGTGGGCGCTTCGCGACCTCCGACCTCAACGATCTGTACCGCCGCGTGATCAACCGGAACAACCGCCTCAAGCGACTGCTCGATCTCGGCGCACCCGAGATCATCGTCAACAACGAGAAGCGCATGCTGCAGGAGTCCGTCGACGCGCTGTTCGATAACGGACGCCGCGGTCGTGCGGTGACGGGGCCGGGGAACCGCCCCCTGAAGTCCATTTCGGACATGCTCAAGGGCAAGCAGGGCCGTTTCCGCCAGAACCTCCTGGGCAAGCGCGTGGACTACTCGGGCCGTTCGGTCATCGTTGTGGGTCCGCAGCTCAAACTGCACCAGTGCGGTTTGCCCAAGCAGATGGCCCTGGAACTGTTCAAGCCGTTCGTGATGAAGCGCCTGGTGGATCTGAGCCACGCTCAGAACATCAAGGCAGCCAAGCGCATGGTCGATCGTGGCCGCGCGGTGGTGTGGGACGTCCTCGAAGAGGTCATCACCGACCACCCGGTGCTGCTCAACCGTGCGCCGACTCTGCACCGACTCGGTATCCAAGCGTTCGAACCCCAACTGGTCGAAGGTAAGGCTATTCACCTGCACCCGCTCGTGTGTGGCGCCTTCAACGCCGACTTCGATGGTGACCAGATGGCCGTGCACCTGCCTCTCGGGGCGGAGGCACAGGCTGAGGCGCGGATCCTGATGCTCTCGAGCAACAACATCCTCAAGCCCTCCGACGGTCGCCCGGTGACGATGCCTTCTCAGGACATGGTCATCGGTCTGTACCACCTCACCACGAAGGCAGAGGGCGCCAAGGGGGAGGGTCGTGCGTTCACCTCGACGGCCGAAGCGATCATGGCCTACGACGCCGGCGAGCTTGACCTGCACGCGGAGATCACGGTGCGTATCCCCGGCTACATCGCCGAGGTCGGCGAGGAGGTGACCGAGGACGTCGACGAGACGGTGGAGACCATCATTTCCACCACCCTCGGCCGTACCCTCTTCAACGAGGCCCTGCCGATCGACTACCCCTACATCAACACCTCCGTTGATCGTAAGGTGCTGTCGAGAATCGTCAACGACCTCGCCGAGCGTTACCCCAAGGTCGCCGTAGCGGCGAGCCTGGACGCGCTGATGGAGGCGGGATTCACCTGGGCGACACGCTCGGGTGTGACGATCGCGATTTCCGACATCATCAGCCCCAAGGGCAAGGAAAAGATCCTCGAGAAGTACGACGAGCGCGCCGCCAAGGTGCAAGCGCAGTACGATCGCGGACTCATCACTGATATCGAACGCCGCACCGAACTCATCGGCATCTGGACCGAGGCGACCAACGAGGTCGACAAGGCGATGCAGAAGAATTTCACGGAAGACAACTCGATCAATCAGATGGTCACCTCCGGAGCGCGAGGTAACTGGACCCAGGTTCGCCAGATCGCTGGTATGCGTGGGCTGGTCGCCAACCCGAACGGGGAGATCATCCCTCGCCCCATCAAATCCAACTACCGTGAGGGCCTGTCAGTACTGGAGTACTTCCTCGCCACCCACGGTGCGCGCAAGGGGCTTGCGGATACCGCGCTGCGTACCGCTGACTCCGGGTACCTCACCCGGCGTTTGGTGGACGTGTCGCAGGATGTCATCATCCGGGAAGAGGACTGCGGCACCCACCGTGGTCTGGCAATGCCGATCGCGCACAAGGGCGAAGACGGCACGATGATCCAGGACGAGAAGGTGGAAACCTCGGTCTACGCCCGTACCCTCGCGGGGCAGGTCGTGGCTGAGGACGGTACCGTGCTCGGAGAAAACGGTGACGACGTCGGTGACGTGCTGATCAACAAGTTCATCAGCGCCGGCGTGGAACAGATCAAGGTCCGTTCCGTGCTCACCTGCCAGTCCCGCGTGGGCACCTGCGCCACCTGCTACGGCCGAAGCCTGGCCACAGGCAAGCTGGTCGACATCGGGGAGGCCGTAGGTATTATCGCCGCCCAATCGATCGGTGAGCCGGGAACCCAGCTCACGATGCGTACCTTCCACACAGGTGGGGTGGCGTCGGCCGAGCAGGCTGACATCACCCAGGGTCTGCCCCGTGTCACCGAACTGTTCGAGAAGGATCATCCTCACCCCCGACGACGGTTCGGAAGAGATCGTGGAGCAGGTATCCACCCGCTCCCGCCTCCTGGTGTCCGACGGCGACCACGTTGCTGTCGGCCAGCAGTTGGTCGCGGGTGCGGTTGACCCCAAGAAGGTACTGCGCATCCTCGGCCCCCGTTCGGTGCAGAAGCACCTGGTGGATGAGGTCCAGGAAGTTTACCGCTCGCAGAGCGTGGATATCCACGACAAGCACATCGAGGTGATCGTGCGCCAGATGTTGCGGCGTGTGACCGTACTCGATTCAGGGGATTCTTCCCTTCTGCCCGGTGAACTGGCCGATCGTACCCGGTTCGAGGAAGAGAACCGCCGCGTGGTCTCCGAGGGGGGTGCGCCCGCATCCGGACGCCCCGAACTCATGGGTATCACCAAGGCTTCTCTGGCAACCGACTCGTGGTTGTCGGCGGCCTCCTTCCAGGAGACCACCAAGGTCCTCACCGAGGCCGCGATGAGCGGACGCTCGGACTCCCTGTCGGGCCTGAAGGAGAACGTGATCCTCGGGAAGCTCATCCCCGCGGGTACCGGTTTCAACAGGTACGCGGGAATCGAGGTCGAGCCGACCGAAGAGGCCAAGGCGCAGCTGTACCCGAGCTTCGGGTACGACGCGATCGACTATGCGCCACTCACGGAGGCTGACCCCAGCCTGCTCGAGGAACTAGACCTCGGGCACCTGGACGACTTCCGCTAGTCAGTTACCACCAAAGCGGGGAGGGCGGCACCACGGAGAACGTGGGGCCGCCCTCCCCGTTTGCACACGCTAGCCCCAGGAATGTTTCGCCACACCGGGCGGAAATATCGGCCAGCAGTGGGGTTTCGACTAGCCTGAAGCCGCGAGGAAGATGTCAACGTGGGCGATCCCACACAAAAAGATCGTCGTTTTGGGCTGTTCTCCTTTGACCTGCTCGTGTTTTGGAGAGTATTCTGGTCGGCAGTGCCCGCTCTGGCGGCTTCTTGTGTGCGCCTTTAATCCTCGGGGTTCGACTCCGGGGGGAAGTGCGAAAGTTGTTGAGTTGATACTCGCAGATACGTAAGAATTCGCGGGGCAAGCGGACTGACAACCCGTTGCACATTGCTCACTGCGTGAACCACAGCAAAGAGCGATGCAACACCCCACAGCAAGAACTGCCGTGTGGAAATGATCGGCCCCCCGATCGTCCATGAGCAACAATAACTTTTTGAGACGGAGAAGTAGTGCCCACAATTCAGCAGCTGGTCCGCAAGGGTCGCCGCGGCCGGGCCGGCCAGACCAAGGCGCTGGCCCTGAAGGGTAGCCCCCAACGGCGCGGCGTGTGCACCCGTGTGTTCACGACAACCCCCAAGAAGCCGAACTCAGCCCTGCGGAAGGTCGCACGTGTTCGGTTGTCCAGTGGCTTCGAGGTCACTGCATACATCCCGGGCGAAGGCCACAACCTGCAGGAGCACTCCATCGTGCTCGTGCGCGGTGGTCGAGTGAAGGACCTTCCCGGTGTTCGGTACACCATCGTGCGTGGTGCTCTTGACACCCAGGGTGTCAAGGGGCGCCAGCAGGCTCGCAGCCAATACGGCGCCAAGAAGGAGAAGAAGTAATGCCTCGTAAGGGACCAGTTCCCAAGCGCCAACTGATCGCCGACCCGGTATACGGTTCACCGATGGTCACCCAGTTGGTCAACCGCGTACTCGTGGACGGCAAGAAGTCCACCGCCCAATCCATCGTCTACGGCGCGCTCGAAGGCGTCCGGGAGAAGACCCAGTCCGACCCCGCGACCGTACTCAAGCGCGCTCTGGACAACGTTCGACCCTCCCTGGAGGTGCGCTCCCGACGCGTCGGTGGAGCCACCTACCAGGTGCCCGTGGAGGTCAAGGCAGGTCGTCAGACCGCCCTCGCCCTGCGTTGGCTGGTCGACTATTCCCGCGCCCGCCGCGAGAAGTCGATGACCGAACGACTCATGAACGAGATCCTCGATGCATCCAACGGCCTCGGTGCCGCTGTCAAGCGTCGCGAGGATGTACACAAGATGGCCGAAGCGAACAAGGCCTTCGCGCACTACCGCTGGTAGTCCGCACTCTGCGCGCTCTACACAATTCGAGCGCGCAGTCCCATGCTCGAACACGACAAGAAATGAGCAACTGTGGCACAGGATGTGCTTACTGATCTAAGTAAAGTCCGCAACATTGGCATCATGGCGCACATTGACGCCGGCAAGACGACGACCACTGAGCGGATCCTCTTTTACACTGGCGTCAACTACAAGCTGGGTGAGACCCACGACGGCGCGTCGACCACGGACTGGATGGAACAGGAGAAGGAACGCGGCATCACCATCACCTCCGCCGCGGTGACTTCGTTCTGGAACGAAAACCAGATCAACATCATCGACACCCCCGGGCACGTCGACTTCACCGTTGAGGTGGAGCGCTCGCTGCGCGTACTCGACGGTGCCGTCGCCGTGTTTGACGCGAAGGAAGGCGTCGAACCCCAGTCTGAGACCGTATGGCGCCAGGCAGATAAGTACGAAGTGCCTCGGATCTGCTTCGTTAACAAGATGGACAAGCTCGGTGCGGATTTCTTCCACACCGTGGACACCATCGTCGACCACCTCGGCGCGACCCCGGTAGTCATGCAGCTCCCCATCGGAGCCGAAGACGAATTCATCGGTGTCGTCGACCTCGTAGAGATGAAGGCCCTGGTATGGGCCGGAGACTCCAAGGGCGACGTCAGCCTGGGCCAGTCGTACGAGACCCGCGAAATTCCCGAAGAGCTCCAGGAGCAGGCCGAAGAGTACCGCGCCAAGCTTGTCGAGCAGGCGGCGGAATCGACCGAAGAACTCATGGAGAAGTACCTCGAGGAGGGTGATCTCACCAACGAGGAGATCATGGCGGGAATCCGCCACCTCACCGTGCACAACGAGGCCTACCCGGTGTTCTGCGGCTCGGCCTTCCGCAACCGCGGAGTGCAGCCGATCCTCGACGCCATCGTGGATTACCTCCCCTCTCCGATCGATGTTCCCCCCATGCGCGGCCACAAGCCCGGGGACGAATCGGTAGAGATGACTCGGCCCTCCGACGAGACCGCGCCATTCTCCGCACTGGCATTTAAGATCGCTGCCCACCCGTTCTTCGGTACGCTCACCTTCATCCGGGTCTACTCCGGGAAGGCGACCCCTGGTACCCAGGTGCTCAACTCCACCAAGGGCAAGCGCGAACGCATCGGGAAGCTCTTCCAGATGCACGCCAACAAGGAGAACCCGGTAGACGAACTGCACGCCGGGCACATCTACGCGGTGATCGGTTTGAAGGAAACGACCACCGGGGACACCCTGTGCGCGATGGACGACCCAGTAGTGCTGGAGTCGATGAGCTTCCCCGAGCCTGTGATCTTCGTGGCGATCGAGCCCAAGACCAAGGGCGACCAGGAGAAACTCTCTACCGCGATCCAGAAGCTCTCCGCGGAGGACCCGACCTTCACCGTCTCCCAGAACGAGGAGACCGGTCAGACCGAGATCGGCGGGATGGGCGAACTCCACCTGGATATTCTGGTGGACCGGATGTTCCGCGAGTTCCGAGTCGAGGCCAACGTCGGTAAACCGCAGGTGGCCTACCGCGAGACCATCCGCCGTCCGGTGGAGAAGTTCGAATTCACTCACAAGAAGCAGACGGGTGGTTCGGGCCAGTTCGCACGCGTGATTTTGAACTTCGAACCGCTTGATACTGAAGACGGTGAGATGTACGAATTCGAGAACAAGGTCACTGGTGGCCGAATTCCTCGCGAGTACATCCCCTCCGTCGATGAAGGTATCCAGGACGCCATGCAAAATGGTGTGCTCGCCGGCTACCCACTCGTGGGTATCAAGGCGACGCTCACCGATGGCGCCTACCACGATGTTGACTCGTCAGAGATGGCGTTCAAGATCGCAGGTTCGATGGCCCTACGCGAGGGAATTAAGCAGGCCAGGCCGGTTCTTCTCGAACCGATCATGGACGTCGAAGTACGTACCCCGGAGGAATACATGGGGGACGTCATCGGTGACCTCAACTCTCGCCGCGGCCAGATTCAGTCAATGACTGATGCTAGTGGCGTTAAGGTAGTACGCGCGTTGGTTCCGTTGTCCGAAATGTTCGGCTACATCGGTGACCTGCGGTCCAAGACTCAAGGTCGCGCGGTGTACTCGATGCAGTTCAGCAATTACGCCGAAACTCCTCAGAACATCGCTGAGGAGATCATCGCTAAAACCCGGGGCGAGTAATCTACGCGGGCGCGAAAAATAACACAAATCACAACGCGTAGGTTTCCATAAGCCCCAGCAATCTGGTTACATTATTAGATTGCAACAGCTTGACGAACATCTACCCAAGTTCCAGGAGGAACCCAAGTGGCTAAGGCCAAGTTCGAGCGGACTAAACCGCACGTAAACATCGGGACCATCGGACACGTCGACCACGGGAAGACCACCCTGACGACGGCGATCACCAAGGTTCTCGCAGACAAATTCCCCGACCTGAACGAGTACCGCCCGTTCGACCAGGTGGACAACGCACCTGAAGAACGCCAGCGCGGTATCACCATCACCGCCTCGCACGTGGAGTACGAGACCGAAAAGCGTCACTACGCACACGTCGACGCCCCTGGTCACGCTGACTACGTGAAGAACATGATCACCGGTGCGGCGCAGATGGACGGGGCAATCCTCGTCGTCGCCGCTACCGACGGTCCGATGGCTCAGACCCGCGAGCACGTTCTCCTCGCCCGCCAGGTAGGTGTTCCCTACCTGCTGGTCGCGCTCAACAAGTGCGACATGGTGGACGACGAAGAGCTCCTCGACCTGGTGGAGATGGAAGTTCGCGAACTTCTTTCCTCCCAGGACTTCCCTGGCGACGACGCACCCGTGGTGCGCGTCTCCGGGCTCAAGGCCCTCGAGGGCGACGCCGAGTGGGTCAAGTCCGTCGAAGACCTCATGGACGCCGTGGATGAGAACGTGCCCGACCCGGTCCGTGACATCGACAAGCCCTTCCTCATGCCGATCGAGGACGTCTTCACGATCACCGGTCGTGGAACCGTCATCACCGGTCGTGTGGAGCGTGGAAAGATCAACGTGAACGACGAAGTCGAGATCGTTGGCCTCAACGAGAAGTCCATTAAGACCTCCGTCACCGGCGTTGAGATGTTCCGTAAGCTCCTCGACTACGCTGAAGCCGGCGAGAACGTCGGGCTGCTCCTGCGCGGAACCAAGCGTGAAGAGGTTGCCCGCGGTCAGGTTGCAGTGAAGCCCGGGTCGATCACCCCGCACACGAAGTTCGAAGCCCAGGTTTACATCCTCGGCAAGGACGAAGGTGGGCGTCACAACCCGTTCTACTCCAACTACCGCCCGCAGTTCTACTTCCGTACCACGGACGTCACTGGGGTCATCACCCTCCCCGAGGGCACCGAAATGGTTATGCCTGGTGACAACACCGAGATGTCGGTCGAGCTGATTCAGCCGATCGCCATGGAAGAAGGCCTCGGCTTCGCCATCCGTGAAGGTGGCCGTACCGTAGGCTCCGGTCGCGTCACCAAGATCGTTGCCTGATCGTCTTCACTGACGTAGGCGCCGATCGATTCTGATCGACACAAAACGCCGGGTCCACTGCGGGCCCGGCGTTTTCGCTTCCCACAGGCAGGATCCCTGCGAACCCGACCCTGGGAAGCAAACCGCGTGGTTTAATACCCCAAGGGCCCCATCCCGCGAGAGAGTGGGGGATGGGCGCCCTGGGCAGGACCCAGGAGCCGCGCCGGGAGCGAATGTGTCATAGGTCATGCGCTATAGGGCCCAATCGAGCTTGGGAAAACCGGTGCACCTGTGGCAAACTATTCAAGTTGCCTCCTACGGGCTAGGGCTCGCGTGAGCGAAAGTCCGCCCGAGGGAGATCGCAGAGGTAGTGGAATAGCGTAAGAAGAACATAGCGCGAGAGCCACCACCACAAAGTCATCTTCCGAACCACCACCCAAACGGGTGCGACGCGAAGGTATGTGTTGCGAAAGCGACACGCCCGAGCGCGTGGGACGGTCAAATGAGGTACGAAGAGAGAGAGTCAGACGACGCCATGGCGGGACAAAAAATCCGCATCCGGCTCAAGTCCTACGACCACGAAGTCATCGATAGTTCGGCGCGCAAGATCGTCGACACGGTGGAACGTGCGGGAGCGACTGTAGTGGGCCCGGTGCCATTGCCTACCGAGAAGAACGTATTCTGCGTCATCCGGTCTCCGCACAAGTACAAGGACAGCCGCGACCACTTTGAGATGCGCACCCACAAGCGTCTCATCGACATCGTCGACCCGACGCCCAAGGCTGTTGACTCGCTGATGCGGTTGGATCTACCAGCTGACGTCAACATCGAGATCAAGCTGTAAGGATTTCGTCATGACAACACTTCCCCAGACGACCGAGCGGCCCGTGAAGGCCCTCCTCGGCACGAAACTAGGTATGACCCAGGTGTGGGACGAAGCTGGCAAGCAGCTCCCCATCACCGTCATCAAGGTCGACGCGAACGTTGTGACGCAGATCCGCCAGCAAGAGAAGGAAGGCTACAACGCCGTCCAGCTTGCGTACGGGCAGATTGATCCACGACGTGTGACCCAGCCACTGCGCAAGCGCTTCGATGCGCTCGGGATTACCCCCCGCAGGCACGTGGCTGAAGTGCGGACTTCGGATGCCGACACCTACGAGGTTGGCCAAGAACTTACGGCGGATGTATTTGAAGCCGGACAGAAGATCGACGTTATCGGAACCACCAAGGGTAAAGGGTTCGCCGGAACGATGAAGCGTCACGGCTTCTCGGGCGGGTTCGCCTCCCACGGTGCCAAGCGAAACCACCGCAAGCCGGGTTCCATCGGTGCGGCCGCAACCCCGGGCAGGGTGTTCAAGGGCAAGAAGATGTCCGGCCGCATGGGTAACGAACGACAGACCACACTGAACCTTCAGATCCACAGTGTTGACGCCGAGAAGGGTTACCTCCTCGTCGTCGGCCCAGTGCCTGGCCCCAAAGGTGGCCTCGTGATGGTTCGTTCATCAGTGAAGGGGGCGTGACCATGGCAGCAGTAGTAGACGTCTTGGACGCAACCGGTAAGAAGACCGGCACGAAGGAGCTCCCTGCGGAGATCTTCGACGTGGTCGTCAACGTACCGCTCATCCACCAAGTAGTCGTTGCACAGCAGGCGGCCGCTCGCCAGGGCACCCACAAGGTCAAGACCCGCGGGGAAGTCCGCGGCGGTGGCCGTAAGCCGTGGCGCCAGAAGGGGACAGGCCGTGCCCGCCACGGGTCGATCCGCTCCCCTCAGTGGACCGGCGGCGGGATCGTCCACGGACCGACCCCGCGTGACTACAGCCAACGCACACCGAAGAAGATGAAGGCGGCGGCACTGCGCGGCGCTCTCTCTGACCGGGCGCGTGGCGGTTGTGTACACGTGGTAGAGAACTTCGGCATCGACGGTGCGCCGTCGACGCGCGCGGCGGCCAAGGTGCTTCAGGGCATCGGCCTCAACCGCACCGTTCTCGCCGTGATCAACCGTGACGACGAACTCGCCTGGAAGTCGCTGCGCAACCTCCAGCACGTTCACCTGATCCACCCCGATCAGCTCAACACCTACGACGTTCTCGCCAGTAACGAGATCGTGTTCACCTCCGCCGCACTCGAGCAGTTCGTCGCTGGCCCGGCTACGGGCAAGAGCGCAACCGCTTCCGCGAGCTCGGCTGAAGTTGAAGAGGAGCAGAAGTGACCTCCATCCACCGCGACCCGCACGACATCATCCTTGCCCCGGTGATCTCGGAGAAGAGCTACAACCTCCTCGACGAGGGGAAGTACACCTTCCTGGTCGACCGTACGGCTAACAAGACCGAGATCAAGATCGCGATCGAGCGCATCTTCGACGTCAAGGTCTCCTCTGTGAACACTATGAACCGTGAAGGCAAGAGCCAACGCACCCGCACCGGCTTAGGCAAACGAGTGGACACCAAGCGTGCCATCGTTGGCCTTTCCGAAGGAACCATCGACATCTTCGGTACGGCCGTCTAAGGCCGGCCCGCAAAGGATAGGGATCGAAACTAATGGGAATCCGTAAGCACAAGCCGACGACGCCGGGCCGCCGTGGCTCGTCCGCCGCCGACTTCGTCGAGGTCACCCGGTCGACTCCGGAGAAGTCGCTGGTGCGCCCACTACCCAAAACGGGTGGGCGCAACGCGTCAGGCCGGATCACCACTCGTCACATCGGTGGAGGTCACAAGAAGGCGTACCGCCTGATCGACTTCCGCCGTGCCGACAAGGACGGTGTACCTGCGAAGGTCGCGCACATCGAATATGACCCGAACAGGACTGCGCGGATCGCGCTCCTGCACTACGCCGACGGCACCAAGCGCTACATCCTGGCGCCGAACCGCCTGAAGCAGGGTGACCGCATCGAGGCAGGACCGTCGGCCGACATCAAGCCCGGCAACAACCTGCAACTGCGTAATATCCCCACTGGTACCTTCGTTCACGCGATCGAACTCCGCCCCGGCGGCGGCGCGAAGATCGCTCGTTCGGCAGGGGCATCAGTTCAACTTGTTGCGAAGGACGGACCGTACGCACAACTGAGGATGCCCTCGGGCGAAATCCGGAACGTTGACGCACGGTGCCGCGCCACCGTTGGTGAGGTCGGCAATGCCGAGCAGGCCAACATCAACTGGGGTAAAGCCGGCCGCAACCGGTGGAAGGGCAAGCGCCCGACCGTTCGTGGTGTCGCGATGAACCCTGTGGATCACCCTCACGGTGGTGGTGAAGGCCGTACCTCTGGTGGCCGCGACCCCGTCAGCCCGTGGGGCCAGAAGGAAGTCCGCACCCGTCGTCCGAACAAGCCTAGCGACAAGCTCATCGTGCGTCGTCGGCGTACTGGTAAGAAGCGCTAAGGAGACCGCATGCCACGCAGCTTAAAGAAGGGACCTTTCGTTGACGACCACCTCCAGAAGAAGGTGGACGCACAGAACGAGAAGGGTTCCAAGACCGTAATCAAGACTTGGTCACGACGTTCGGTAATCACCCCGGACTTCCTTGGCCACACCTTCGCCGTTCACGATGGCCGCAAGCACGTCCCGGTGTACGTCACCGAGTCGATGGTGGGCCACAAGCTCGGCGAGTTCGCTCCAACGCGGACATTCCGCGGACACGATGGGGACGACCGTAAGGGTCGTCGCCGCTAACGCGGTCCACTAACTACGTAAGAAGGTAGGAAAACGATGGAAGCCAAGGCGCAGGCGCGACACGTGCGTGTGACGCCCATGAAGGCTCGCCGGGTCGTGGACACCATCCGCGGAAAGGGAGCCAACGAAGCACTCACACAGTTGGAGTTCGCCCCACAGGCAGCAGCCAAGACGATCTCCAAAGTCATCAATTCGGCAATCGCCAATGCCCGTTTCAAAGCAGACGAGGCCTCTGTGCGTTTCGACGAAGACGACCTGGTGATTGCCGCAGCCTATGTAGACGAAGGGCCGACCCTCAAGCGGTTCCGCCCCCGTGCTCAGGGCCGTGCGGCGCAGGTGCTCAAGCGCACCAGCCACATCACGGTGATCGTCGAAGACCGGAAGGAAGGGGCTCGGTAGGAATGGGCCAGAAGGTACACCCACACGGATACCGGCTCGGTATCACCACTGATCACCGCGCCCGTTGGTTCGCTGACTCCACCAAGGAGGGCCAGCGTTACAGCGACTACGTCCACGAGGACGTCAAGATCCGGAAACTCATTGCCGACCAGCTGGAACGCGCCGGCATCGCCAAAGTCGAGATCGAGCGCACCCGCGACCGAGTCCGCATCGACCTGCACACCGCACGCCCGGGCATCGTCATCGGACGGCGCGGGGCGGAGGCGGACAGGCTGCGCGGTGAGCTCGAGAAGCTCACTGGCAAGCAGGTCCAGCTCAACATCCTCGAAGTCAAGAACCCTGAACTCGAAGCCCAACTGGTGGCGCAGGGGATCGCCGAGCAGCTCGCTGCCCGGGTATCCTTCCGCCGCGCCATGCGTAAGGGCATGCAGTCGGCGCAGCGCGCCGGCGCCAAGGGAGTCAAGGTTCAGGTGTCGGGGCGTCTCGGCGGGGCAGAGATGAGCCGGATGGAGTTCTACCGCGAAGGTCGAGTGCCTCTGCACACCTTGCGGGCGAACATCGATTACGGATTCTTTGAGGCCCACACCACCTTCGGCCGAATCGGCGTCAAGGTATGGATCTACAAGGGCGACATGACCGAGAAGGAATTCGCGCGCGAACAGGCAGCGCAGGCCCCACGTGGCCCGCGCGGTCGTGGAGAGCGCAGCGACCGCCCACGCGGGCGTCGTGGTCGTGACCGCCAACAAGCACCTGCAGCGGAAGCTGCCGAACAAACCACCGAGGCAGCACCTGCTGCCACAGGTACCGAGACGGAGGCCTGAGCCATGCTCATCCCCCGGCGCACTAAGCACCGTAAACAGCATCACCCCAAGCGTAAGGGGCGGGCAAAGGGCGGAACCCAAATCACCTTCGGTGACTTCGGGATCCAAGCCCTCGAGCACGGATACGTATCAAACCGGCAGATCGAAGCCGCACGTATCGCGATGACCCGCCACATCAAACGTGGTGGGAAGGTGTGGATCAATATTTTCCCGGACCGCCCCCTAACCAAGAAGCCCGCCGAGACCCGCATGGGTTCCGGTAAGGGATCACCGGAATGGTGGGTAGCCAACGTTAAGCCCGGCCGCGTTGTTTTCGAACTCGCTGGTGTTGACGAGGACCTCGCTCGCGAAGCGATGCGACGCGCTCAGCACAAGCTCCCCATGAAGACGCGCTTCATCTCACGCGAAGGTGGTGACTTCTGATGGCAATAGGTTCCAAAGACCTCGCGCTCGACAAGCTCGACGCA
>CAJDUU010000092.1_pt1 | contig 15963 bp, 14 predicted proteins | sample 7391041 | NCBI WGS metagenome assembly CAJDUU01 (sample SAMEA7055689, study PRJEB34461) | soil metagenome | biome: terrestrial ecosystem; feature: Peninsula; material: soil | place: Antarctica | collected 2016 | reverse complement strand
ACGGAGTGGGCCGATGACTGAGGAAGGCAACGAACGCATCACCCTACGGCTTGTGCGGGTGCGCCTACGCCAACGCCGCAGGCAGGGGTGGCGCCGGGTGCGATCCGCATTCTTGCCGGTCCTGATCGCTGCCGTTGCCGCGGGTGCGGCGTGGGCGCTTGCGCACTACGTGGTCGGCCACGCCCAACCGTTCTTTGCCCCTATCGCCGCGTGGGTGTGCCTGGGATTCAGCCCGGATCGTCAGATCAGGAAGGTCGCCGAACTCGCCATCGGGGTAACCCTCGGGGTGGTGCTCGGGGAGCTCGTAGCCTACTTCTTGGGCACCGGGATCATCCCCATCATCGTCGTGATCGTCGTCGCCTCACTCATCGCACGGTTCATCGACCGCGGGATTCTGCTCACGGTGCAGGCCGGGGTGCAGGGTGTGGTGATCGTGGCCTTGCCGGTGATCAGCAGCATCGACGGCGCCTCGGGCCGATGGGTCGACGCCCTGATCGGATCGACTTTTGCGCTCCTCGTGGCGGCACTCACCCCCGGGGACGCGCGGCGCAGGGCCCGCGAACTGGCACGCGGGGCCACCTCCGATCTCGCGCAGATGCTTCACCGTTTGGCCGCCGGGCTGGAAGAACTCGATGAGCAAAAAGTGCGCGATGCGCTGGTGGAAGGCCGGGGGACCCAAGGGGTGTTGGACGAGTGGTCGGAGGTCGTGCGCAACGCCCAACTGAGCGTCCGGATCTCCCCGGCCTCGGGGCACTACCGTCCGGAGCTGGCGCAACTGACACACGCCAACTTGATGGTCGATCGGGCGACGCGCAACGCCCGGGTCATCACCCGCCGGGCGGTGACCGCGGTGGAGGACGGGAATGTGGACAGCGGCATCATTCGGGCCATCACCGATACCGCTACGGCCGTGGAAAAACTCAGCGTGGCCCTCGGCAGCGGCGGGAGCACACTTGGCGCCAGGGAAGCGCTCATCGAGGTAGCGGCGGCCCTCTCACCGGTCGAGTTCGACGAGGCGGGGTGGCGCTCCCAAACCCTGGTGATCATCATGCGCTCACTCATCGTTGACCTTCTCCAAGCCACGGGATTGAGCATGAAGGCGGCCTCGGGCATGCTCGCGGAGGATCCGGAGAACCGGCGCTAGTCGCGCGGCCAGCCAGCTCCGGAGGCGCGGCTGCTCGTCAGCGGTGTGCACACCCGCCTGATAGAATGACTACCGGTCGCGACTGGCGTTGAGGTGGAGCACCACTTGGGAGCGGCCTGATGAGAAAATTCCGGATGCGTGCCGATCGCCTGGGCCGCGATAGATCTCGCGATGCGCATCACTACTTGGAGTGTTTTCATGCCTGACCGCCAGCCCATCCGCCGCGCTCTTGTTTCCGTCTACGACAAGACCGGACTAGTCGAACTCGTCACCTCCCTCCACGCCTCCGGAGTTGAGATCGTCTCCACCGGGTCCACCGCCGCCCGGATCGCGGACGCCGGCGTTCCCGTGACCGGGGTGGAATCCGTCACAGGATTCCCCGAATGCCTTGACGGCAGGGTGAAGACCCTCCACCCACGGATCCACGCGGGCATCCTCGCTGACCGCCGGAAGGAATCCCATGTGGCCGAACTCGCCGAACTCGATGTGGAGGCCTTCGACCTCGTGGTGGTGAACCTGTACCCGTTCACGGATACGGTGGCGTCCGGCGCCGGCATCGATGAGTGCATCGAACAGATCGACATCGGCGGGCCCACCATGGTGCGCGCTGCGGCGAAAAACCACGCGAGCGTCGCCGTCGTCGTCAACCCTGACGCGTACGACGACGTGGCCCACGCCGTTGGGACGGGCGGGTTCACGCCGGCGCAGAGGCAGCAACTCGCGGCGGAAGCGTTCCGCCACACCGCCTCCTACGACGTCGCCGTCGCTACCTGGATGTCTGAGGTGGTGGTTCCCGATGCGTCCGGCTTCCCCGAATGGGTGGGTAAGACGTGGACCCGTTCCGCGGTGCTGCGCTACGGGGAGAACCCCCACCAGAGCGCCGCGCTCTACACCGGGGAGGCGGAGGGCCTGGCAGACGCCAAGCAGTTACACGGCAAGGAGATGAGTTACAACAACTACGTCGACTCCGATGCCGCCTGGCGCGCCGCGCACGACCACGGGGATCACCCCACCGTCGCCGTGATCAAGCATGCCAACCCGTGCGGAATCGCCGTGGGGGAGACGATCGCCGAGGCGCACGCAAAAGCTCACGCCACCGACCCCGTGTCCGCCTTCGGGGGAGTGATCGCGGCGAACCGGACCGTGACAGAGGAGATGGCCCACCAGGTCGCAGATGTATTCACCGAAGTGATCCTCGCACCCGGATACGAAGCGGCAGCGCTGGAGGTGCTCACGGCGAAGAAGAACATACGCATCCTCACCGTGAACCCCCCAAAATCCGGTGTTGCCAAAGAGATCCGGGAGATCTCCGGGGGCCTGCTCGCCCAGGGGGTCGACCTGCTCGACGCCGACGGCGACGACCCGGCCACGTGGACGTTGGCATCCGGGGAGGCCGCCGATGAGCGCACCCTGAACGATCTTGCCTTCGCGTGGCGCGCTGTGCGCTCGGTGAAATCGAACGCGATCCTGCTCGCCGCCGACGGCGGGGCCGTGGGAGTGGGAATGGGGCAGGTTAACCGCGTGGATTCCTGCGAGCTCGCCGTCTCCCGTGCGGGCGAACGAGCCGCAGGCTCAGTTGCCGCCTCCGATGCGTTCTTCCCCTTCGCCGATGGGGTGCAAACCCTTATCGACGCCGGCGTCCGAGCGATCGTTCAGCCCGGTGGGTCCGTGCGCGACGAGGAGGTCATTGCCGCCGCCCAAGCCGCCGGGGTGACGATATACTTCACCGGCACCCGCCACTTCGCCCACTGAGAACCGGGGCTAACTCTCCTCACCCAACTGCGGGCAATGCCCGCAGTTGGGTGATCCAGTTACCGCTTGAGCAGCCTCCGCAGGGGCACCGTGGTGTCCTCGAGCTCTTCGGCGGTGATCTCGAGGAGCTGCGGGCGGGCGAGTGCTCGGCGTACCGAGGAGGTGTCCCGCGGGGAGTTGGCCACCACTGCGCCCACGAGGCGCCCCTCGCGCAGGTGGAACATCACCCATGCGCCGTCGCTGGGGTTGCCGCGTAGAACCGTCTCGGTGCCCGTGAGGGCGCCGAGCACCTCGACGTGGTGCTCGCCCTGGTTGGAGAAGATCTCAGGTGCGGAGCCGGATTCTGCTTCCGCGCCCGAGATACTCGCGGCGATCCGCGCGGGGTCGCGCAGGGCCGAGAACCAGTGGCCACCGGGGATGTTCCCGAAGAGCGGGTGAGTGTGCGTGGCGACGTCGCCCACTGCCCACACCCGCCCCGCCGCGGTGGGAACTCGCCCCCCAGAGGTCACCGGGATGAAACCGCGCGAATCAGTCTCGATGCCGGTGCCCTCGAGCCATTCCGTGTTCGGGCGCACCCCGACCGCCGTGATCACGACGTCGGCCGGCACATCCCCGCCGGTGGTGTGCACGATCGGCCCGCTCGGGCTCTCGAGGTCGACGCCGGTGACTTGGGTGCCGGTGCGAAGGTCGATGTGGTCGAGCCATGGGCGCAGGTGCGCGGCGGCGGAGGCAAGGTGCTCGGCGAGGGGGTCGATCCCCGCCTCGATTAGGGTGATGGCGTGGCCCGCGCTCGAAAGCTCGTGAGCGAGTTCCACCCCGATCCACCCGGCTCCGATGATCGCCGCGCGCTTCGCACCACCGGAAAGCGCCGCGCGCAGCCTGGCGGCATCCTCGAGAGTGGTGAGGGTGAAAGTGCCGGGCCACGGGTTTACCGCCCGGGCCCCCGTGGCGATGACGACGTTGGCGCAGGCGAAGGACTCGCCGGAGTCGGTATGCACCGCGCTGACCTCCGCCAGGGTGAGTCCGACCGCGCTCACCCCCAGGTGGACTTCGTCGGCTACGCCTGGCCAGTCGATGCTCAGATCTTCGGCCAGCCACACCGGGTCGGTGCGGGTGAGCAGTTCGGAGGATAGTGGCGGGCGGTCGTAGGGAGGGTGCTCCTCGGCACCCAGCAGCACGATCCGCCCGGGGTAGTCGAGGCGGCGGAGCTCGGCAGCGGTACGAAGGCCCGCGAGGCCGGCGCCGATGATTACAGTAGGCACATCTTTACGCTACCGCGGTATGGTTCAGTTCGTGACATCAAAAGAGTTCCGCCCCACCTACATGTTCACGATCGCCGGGATCCTCGTGATCGGAGTACTCGCCGTCGTGTTCTCCGGACGCGTGGCCGGGGTGACCGCCGGGGTGCTCATGCTCGGGGTCGCCGGCCTGAGAGCATCGGGCCGGGGGAGTGCGGCGATCTCTGCGCGGTCTAGAAAGTTCGACACCGCCCTCCTCACCGTCTTGGGGGCGGGGATCCTCATCCTCGCGCTCACCGCGGATAACATCTAACGCGAAAGGCCCACCGGGAATGATCCCGATGGGCCTTTGCTGCCGGACGTTGAGGCGCCGGGCCCTTAGGCGTTCAACGAAGCGATGGCGTCGTTGAAGGTGGCCGACGGGCGCATTACGGCCGCGGTGAGCTCCGGGCTGGGCAGGTAGTACCCACCGAGATCAGCGGGTGCACCTTGGACGGAGTTGAGCTCGGAGAGGATCGTCTCCTCCTGCTCCACCAGGGCCTTCGCCAAGGGGGCGAAGGCTGCGGCAAGCTCGGAATCCTCGGTCTGGTTCGCCAGTTCATTGGCCCAGTATTGGGCGAGGTAGAAGTGGCTTCCGCGGTTGTCGATCGTGCCCAGGCGGCGGCCGGGGGAGCGATCCTCGTTGAGGAAAGTTCCCGTCGCCCGGTCCAGGGTGTCCGCGAGGACCTGGGCGCTGGGGTTGTTCGTCGAGTCCCACCGCAGGTAGTTCTCACCGATGAGCTGCTGCACGTGCTTGGGAGCGGAACCGCCGGCACCGGTCTCGAATAGCCCGCCGCCGTTGATCAGGGGGACGACGGAGAGCATCTTGGCGCTGGTGCCCAGTTCGAGGATCGGGAACAGGTCGGTGAGGTAGTCACGCAGCACGTTCCCCGTCACCGAGATGGTGTTGAGGCCCTGGCGGATCCGCTCGACGGAGTGTTTCGTGGCCTCGAGCGGGGCGAGGATCTGAATGTCTAGCCCCTCGGTGTCGTGCTCAGGAAGGTACTGCTTGACCTTCTTGATCAGGTTGGCATCGTGTGCCCGGTTCTCGTCCAACCAGAACACGATCGGGTCGCCGGTGGCACGTGCCCGATTGACAGCGAGTTTGACCCAGTCCTGCACCGGGATGTCCTTCGTCTGGCAGGCACGCCAGATGTCTCCGGCGGCGACGGTGTGCTCCATCAGCACCTCGCCGGCGGAGTTGAGAACCTTGACTACACCATCTGCCGGGATCTCGAACGTCTTGTCGTGCGAGCCGTACTCCTCGGCCTTCTGCGCCATGAGCCCGACGTTGGGAACCGAACCCATCGTGGCGGGGTCGTAGGCACCGTTGGCGCGGCAGTCCTCGATCACTGCTTGGTACACCCCGGCGTAGGAGGAGTCGGGGATGACGGCGAGAGCGTCGGCGGGGTTTCCGTCCGGACCCCACATCTTGCCCGAGGTGCGGATCATCGCCGGCATGGAGGCGTCGATGATCACGTCGGAGGGCACGTGCAGGTTGGTGATCCCGCGGTCGGAATCCACCATCGCCATCTCTGGGCCGTTCTCCAGCGCGGCGTCGAACGCGGCACGGATCTCGGCGCCGCTGTCGAGCTCATCGAGGCCCTTGAAGATCCCGGCGAGCCCGTCATTGGCCGAAAGCCCCGCCGCTTCGAGCTCCTCGCCGTACTTGGCGAATACCTCTGGGAAGAATGCCTTGAGCGTGTGTCCGAAGATGATGGGGTCCGACACCTTCATCATCGTGGCCTTCAGGTGTACCGAGAAGAGCACCCCCTCGTCCTTCGCGCGTGCGATCTGGGCTTTGAGGAAATCCTGCAGGGCGGCGGCGTCCATCTTGGTGGCGTCCACGATCTCCCCCTCCAGCACGGGGATCTCCTCACGGAGCGCGGTGACGCCGTCGTCGGCGTGGAGTTCCACTCGGAGGCGATCGTCGCCTTGGATGATCACCGACTGTTCGTTGGAGAAGAAGTCGCCATTCGCCATGGTGGCGACGTTGGACTTAGAGTCCTTTGACCACTCACCCATGGAGTGGGGGTGGGAACGGGCGTAGTTCTTCACCGAGGACGGCGCCCGGCGGTCAGAGTTCCCTTCCCGCAGAACCGGGTTGACGGCGGAACCCATCACGCGGCTGTAGGCAGCGCGAGCCTCGCGTTCCTCGTCGGTGGAGGGCTCATCCGCGTAGTCGGGGATGTCGAATCCCGCGGCCTGCAGCTCCGCGATCGCGGCCTTAAGCTGCGGCACCGATGCGGAGATGTTCGGGAGTTTAATGATGTTCGCACCGGGGGTCTTGGCCAGGTCACCCAGTTCGGCGAGGGCATCATTCACGGCGTCCTCCCCGAGCCGTTCGGGGAACTGCGCGAGAATCCGGCCCGCGAGTGAGATGTCCCGGGTCTCCACCTCGACCCCCGCGCGGGCGGCGAATGCCTCGACGATCGGCAGGAATGAATATGTCGCCAGGGCCGGCGCTTCATCGGTTTTGGTGTAGATGATCGTAGATTCTGTCACGAACTCTCCTCAGGGTCGGCTATAAGATTGCTTGATATCAAGATATCTCACGTGGGGTGTACGGTGTAGTCGTACGCGGCGTGAGATGCCTGACCCCGCACACGTAGAACAATAGAAATTCTTATCGAAGGAGCCCATCGTGACTAAACCCGTCAACGTGACGGTGACCGGCGCCGCCGGCCAGATCGGATATGCACTTCTGTTCCGGATCGCCTCAGGGCAGCTGCTCGGCCCCGATACACCCGTCAATCTCCGCCTCCTGGAAATCCCACAGGCCGTGAAGGCGGCAGAGGGTACCGCGATGGAACTCAACGACTGTGCCTTCCCGCTCCTGGCGGGGGTGGATATCTTCGACAACCCCACCGAGGGTTTCGACGGCGCGAATGTCGCACTCCTCGTCGGCGCCCGCCCACGCGGGGCCGGGATGGAACGGGGTGACCTGCTCGAGGCCAACGGTGGGATCTTCAAACCCCAGGGTGAGGCGCTCAACGCCGGGGCGGCCGATGACATCCGGGTGCTCGTGGTGGGGAACCCCGCGAACACCAATGCTCTCATCGCCTCTGCGCACGCACCAGACGTCCCGGCCGAGAGGTTCACGGCGATGACGCGCCTGGACCACAACCGGGCGATCGCCCAGATCTCGGGGAAGACCGGCGCGGCCGTTTCGCAGATCAAGAACGTGACCATCTGGGGCAACCACTCCGCGACGCAGTATCCGGATATCTTCCACGCGACCATCGACGGGAAGAATGCGGCGCAGGTGATCGACGATCAGACGTGGCTCGCGGAGGATTTCATCCCCACCGTGGCCAAACGAGGTGCGGCGATCATCGACGCACGCGGGGCATCCTCCGCGGCCTCCGCCGCCTCCGCGGCCATCGACCACGTGTATGACTGGGTGAACGGCACCCCAGAGGGTGAATGGACCTCGGTGGCCCTGCCCTCCGATGGCTCCTACGGGGTTCCCGAGGGGCTGATCTCCTCGTTCCCCGTCCGCTCCACCGGCGGTGACTGGGAGATCGTCCAGGGCCTGGAGATCAACGAATTCTCTCGCGCCCGGATCGACGCCTCCGTGGCTGAACTCTCCGAGGAACGCGACGCCGTGCGTGAACTCGGGTTGATCTAGCAGAACCGGCAGTCCCCATACCCGCAGTGCGGCGGGTGTGGGGACTTTCCCATTTCCCGCCCCGGCGCGCTAAGAACCCGCCAATCTTGAGGCCTGCGAAATTCCGCTACACTCCGTTACCGGATCTTTACCGAATGTCGATGAATGGAGCGCTTGTGGCTAGCGACGGTACGGTGGACCCCGAAGAATCCGCGGGGTCAAAGAGCATGCACGGGGATGCCGCCGGCGAGGTTCCCTCGGAAGCCGCGCTGGCGGCGATTATTGCCAACGGCCGTGAAGAGACCGTGCACCTTCCCCGGTCGGTACAGATCGAGGATGTGGATTCCGACGATCTGATCCTGCGCAAACTCGCTAGCCACGGGGTGAAGCTGGGTAGGGGGATGATCGCCCCGCGGGTCTTTTGGCCCTCCCTGGTGCTCGTCCTGGGGGTGGTCGTGCTCGCGGTGGTCGCACCGGAGTTGACGGATTCGCTCTTTCAAGGGATGAACGGGTGGATCGTTTCGAACCTCGGGTGGTATTACATGCTGGTCATCAGCGCACTCGTGTTCGTGGCTGTCGGCATCGCGGTGTCCAAGTACGGCAGAATCCCCCTCGGGCGCAAGGGCGACAAGCCGGAATTCGGCATCGCCTCATGGTTCGCGATGCTGTTCGCGGCCGGTATGGGGATCGGGCTGGTCTTCTACTCCGTAGGAGAGCCGCTCACCTATGCGTTCGTGGATCCGAAGCCCGGCTGGAGCGGGGACCAGTCGGATATGGCGGGTAACGCCATGGCGCAGACCTTTCTGCACTGGGGGCTGCATCCCTGGGCGATCTACGCCGTCGTCGGACTCGCGCTTTCGTACGCGATCCACCGACGGGGCCGGCCAGTATCGATCCGCTGGGCCCTGGAACCCCTCTTCGGTGAGCGCGTCAAAGGGTGGGTGGGGGACACGATCGACGTGCTCGCCGTGGCCGGCACTCTCTTCGGCATCGCGACCTCGCTGGGACTCGGGGTACAGCAGATCTCCACGGGCCTTGCCTCGATGGGGATCGTCAGCAAAGCGGACAACACCCTCCTGGTGATTCTCATCATCGTGATCACGTTCCTCGCCACCCTCTCCGTGGTCAGTGGCGTGGGTGCAGGGATCAAGTGGCTCTCCAACGCCAACCTCACCCTCGCAGGGGTGCTGATGGTGACGGTGGCAATACTCGGGCCCACCGTGTTCGTGTTCCAGAACCTCATCGAAGCGTTGGGGATCTACTTGGGCAACTTCTTCCAGATGTCATTCGACGTCGGGGCCTACCAGCGCGGCGAGGGGGCGGCGACCTGGTTCTCTGGGTGGACCATCTTCTACTGGGGCTGGTGGATCTCCTGGTCCCCGTTCGTGGGGGTGTTCATCGCGCGCATCTCCCGCGGACGCACCATCCGCCAGTTCATCTCCGGGGTCTTGTTGGTGCCGACCCTTGTCGGTTTCTTGTGGTTCTCGGTGCTGGGCGGCAACGGCCTGTTCCAAGAGATGTTTCAGGGCAAGACCTCGTGGTTGAGGGTCTGATCTTCGCAACCTTGGCCAACCTGCCTCTGGGAACGATTTTCTCGGTCATCGCGATCCTGCTGGTGGCGATCTTCTTCATCACCTCATCGGACTCCGGCTCGCTAGTGGTGGACATGCTCGCCTCGGGCGGGCACCCCAACCCGCCGACCTGGTCGCGGGTGCTGTTTGCGGTACTCGAGGGGCTGGTGGCCGCCGTGCTACTGCTCGCAGGTGGGTTGGCTGCCCTGCAAGCGGGCGCGCTGGCGACGGCGCTCCCGTTCTCCGTGGTCCTCATCCTGATGGTGTGGGCCACGATGAGGGCGCTCAAGCACGACGTGAAGGTCGCGGAGCAGGAGGAGTTCCGTGCACGGCTCGCGGTGGTGGCCGACGAGGTCACCCATTCCCCGACGGTCGAGGAGTTCGTGGACGACCGGATCGACTACCGGCTTTCCCGCACCCGCAACCTCTTTTTACGTGACGAGCGTCAGAAACTGCGCCAGAGCCTGCACGACTTCCGTGACGGCGGAGGAGCCTGAGGAGAGGTCACCTGAAAATTACCGTGCGGTGGGAGTCGAGCAGTACCCGATTTTCGGTGTGCCACTGAACCGCCCGGGCGAGGACCCGGCGTTCGACGTCCTGGCCGAGCTTCATCAGCTCGGCGGGGCCCTCGGCGTGGGTGACGCGCTCGACGTCCTGCTCGATGATCGGCCCCTCGTCGAGATCAGCGGTGGCGTAGTGGGCGGTGGCCCCGATGAGTTTCACCCCGCGTGAGTGCGCCTGGTCGTAGGGCCGGGCACCCTTGAACGAGGGCAGGAACGAGTGGTGGATGTTGATCACTCGCCCGTGCAGGGTTTGGCACAGGTCGTCGGAGAGAATCTGCATGTACCGCGCCAGGACCACCAGCTCGATATCCAACCCGGTGACCAGCTCCAACAGCTGCCGCTCCGCCTCATCCTTGGTCTGCGGGGTGACGGGGATGTGGTGGAACGGAACCCCGTAGAACTCGGCTATCGGTGCGAGAGTGGTGTGGTTGGAGACGATCGCGGCCACGTCGATGGCTAACCCGGTGGCCCGTTGCCGGAAGAGCAGATCGTGCAGGCAGTGCGCCGTGGTGGAGACCATGATGATCGTGCGTTTCGGGCGGCCCACGAGGTCGAGGTTCCACGTCAGGGAGAACCTCTGTGCCAGTGCATCGAACGCCGCCTGCCATTGTTCGCGGGGCGCGGTTGCCTCGAACTGCACGCGCATGAAGAACAATCCTGTGTCGGGATCACCGAACTGCCCGGATCCGGTGATGTTTCCGCCGCGGAGGGCGATTTCACTCGTGACCGCTGCAACGATTCCCGGGGTGTCGGGGCAGGAGAGGGTTACCACCCAGTGTTGAGTTTCCACGCTACCCAACCTACGCGTTCGTGGCCTGCGTCCGCCCGGTCGTTCCATAGTTCGGGATCCGAGGTGAGATCGCCAGGAAGCGGGGTCTGCCAACCAATTTCTCAGAACCGCCACCTCAAAGGGTGCGCCGGGGCGGCAGAAGATGGGAAGATAGGCGTATGAGCGAAGAAGTCCGAATTGACCTGGTCGCAGACGAGTACGCCGGTGAACTACTCACGGTGCGCAGAGCTGCATTCGTGGCGGAAGCCCAGTTGTACGGTGATCCGAACCTGCCCTCGCTCACGCAGACCCTTTCTGAGCTGCAGGAGGATCTGCAGCGCCCCGACGTGGTCACCATCGGGGCCTGGGACGGCCCACGGCTGGTCGGTTCCGTGCGCGTTGAACTCGAAGAGGACCGCGCGCTCCTGGGGCGCCTCGCGGTCGTTCCTGATCGCCAAGGCGAAGGGATCGGAACGAAGCTGCTCTTCGCGGTGTTGCAGTACCTGCCGGAGGCGACCAACGAGGTGTGGGTCTTCACGGGGCAGGATTCCAAGCACAATCTCGCGATGTACGATAAGCACGGGTTCGAGCACCAGTACGATCAGAACGCTGGCGATCTCACCTACGCCTACCTCCGCAAGATCATCGGGGACGCGGCGGTCGAGGAGGACGAGGAGCCGGGAGACTAACCCTTGGCCAGCTGATCATTGACCCGCTGCACTTTGAGGGCCAGCTCCCCATCGTGGCCGGGTCGGTAATCACCTTTGAGAACGAAACTCACCCGCGGGGCGTGTGCCGCCACGGCTTCCACGGCGGCTTTGACCACCGCCATCACCTCATCCCACTCTCCTTCGATGTTGGTGAACATCGCGTTCGTCTCGTTGGCAAGACCGGAATCTCGGATCACCCGGACTGCGTCGGCCACGGCCTTACTCACGCCGCCGTCGTCTGTGGTGCTCTCTGCCCCCATGGGGCTGATACTCAAGGCAACTATCATGACCACTACGGTAGCGAGTCTGGGACGTTTCGCACACTGGGACGCCGGAGCGCCCCAGGGTTGCTACCCTGTGAGGGGATCGTGACTGGCGCTGGTGGAGAACCACCGGGGAGCGATCAAGCAATCTGCCGTCCGCGGCCGCCCGCCTGGGCCGCGAAGGTGAACCTATCTGGGAGAAGTAGTGACCTCACAATCTGTTTACAGCGCAACCCTGGCTGAATTGGATCCCGAAATTGCGGCGGTTCTTGAAGGCGAACTCCAACGGCAGCGTGACACCCTGGAGATGATCGCTTCGGAGAACTTCGTTCCCCCCGCGGTGCTCCAAGCGCAAGGATCGGTGCTCACCAACAAGTATGCGGAAGGGTACCCCGGGCGCCGCTACTACGGTGGGTGCGAAGAAGTGGATATCGCGGAGAACCTCGCGATCGAACGGGCGAAATCGCTCTTTGGGGCGGAGTTCGCCAACGTTCAACCCCACTCCGGGGCCAGCGCCAACGCGGCTGTTCTCCAGGCTATTGCGAAACCGGGAGACAAGCTGCTCGGACTCTCCCTCGCGCACGGCGGGCACCTGACGCACGGGATGAAACTGAACTTCTCCGGGATGCTCTACGACGTCGCCGCGTACGGGGTGGAAGAGGACACCCACCTGATCGATTACGACGTGCTGCGCCAGCGTGCGTTGGAAGAACGACCCAAGGTGATCATCGCAGGGTGGTCGGCCTACCCCCGCCAACTCGATTTCGAAGCCTTCCGCTCGATCGCGGACGAGGTGGGAGCGGTGCTCTGGACCGATATGGCCCACTTCGCCGGGCTGGTGGCCGCGGGGTTGCATCCCAACCCGGTGCCACACTCTGACGTCGTCTCCACCACGATCCACAAGACCCTGGGCGGGCCCCGCTCGGGAATGATCCTCTCGCGTGATGCGCAGACCTGGGGCAAGAAACTCAACTCGGCCGTGTTCCCCGGCCAACAGGGCGGCCCCCTGATGCACGTCATCGCGGCGAAGGCGACGGCGTTGAAGGTCGCCGCAGGGGAGGAGTTCGCTGACCGCCAGCGCAGAACGGTACAGGGAGCGCAGATCCTTGCGGAGCGGCTCCTGGAACAGGACGTGAAGGACGCGGGGGTCTCCTTGGTGTCAGGCGGCACCGACGTGCACCTGGTGCTCGTGGATCTGCGTAACTCCGACCTCGACGGCAAACAGGCCGAGGACCTCCTGCACTCGGCAGGGATCACGGTGAACCGCAACGCGGTACCATTCGACCCACGCCCGCCGATGGTCACCTCGGGCCTGAGGATCGGCACCCCCGCCCTGGCCACCCGCGGCTTCGGCGATGCCGAGTTCACGGAAGTCGCGAATATCATCGCCGATGTACTCATCGCCGGTGAGGAAGCAGACTTGGCCGCGGCCAAGGCCAGGGTCGGAGAACTGACCGGCGCCTTCCCGCTGTACCCCGGATTGCAGCAGTAAGGAGGGGTTGACATGACCGCACGGATATTGCCGGGTGGGCCGGTTGCCGACGCCGTTTTCGCTGACCTCGCCCCCCGGATCGATGCACTCACCAAGGCCGGGCACACCCCGGGGTTGGGTACGATCCTGGTGGGTTCGGACTCCGCCTCCGCCGGGTACATCAGGATGAAACAGGAGAAGGCCCACGAACTGGGTTTCACCTCCCCGCACATCCACCTCGATGACGACGCGACCCAAGCAGATCTCCTCGCAGCGATCGCGGAGATGAACGATGCCGAGGATGTGGATGCGGTGCTCATCCAACACCCCACGCCTCCGCAGATTGATTTCGACGCGGCGCTACTCACCCTGGATCCGGATAAGGACGTGGACGGGCTCCACCCGGTGAACATGGGCCGACTCGCGCTCGGGATGGAGGGGCCGACCCCGTGCACGCCTGCGGGCATCGAGGCACTCCTGGCGCACTACCGGATCCCAGTGGCAGGAAAGAATGTCACCATTCTCGGCCGCGGCACCACCCTCGGGCGGCCACTGGCGTTGTTGCTCTCCCAGAAACGGGCGAGCGCAGACGCAGCCGTGACCGTAGTCCACAGTGGGGTGCCGGACTGGGCGGAGTACACCCGCCGCGCGGACGTGGTCATCGCCGCCACCGGTGTTCCCGGGATCCTGCAGCCCGAACATCTCACGCAGGGGGTCACCGTGATCGGTGGGGGAGTGCGGTACCAGGGCAAGCGGCTTCTCCCTGATGTGGACGAATCGTGCGCCACCGTGGCCGGTGCCATCACGCCCAGGGTCGGCGGGGTGGGCCCGACCACGATAGCGATGCTGTTCAAGAACGCAGTGGATGCGGCGGACCGCCGCGCGTCGAGGCGAAGCTAGGCGCGGGGCGTCCCACGCGGCGCGGGGCCCGGTTCACAGTAAGTTTCTGCGAACCGGGCCCCGCCGTCGAGTGGCCCATGCAAGCGCTACTTCTGCGGTGCGCCGACTCTCTGGCGCTGGCTGAGGCTCTTGGGCGCACTCTTTCGCAGGTTCCACAGCGCGATAGCGACGAGGATCGCGGAGAGGGCGATCCCGACCGGTGTGGTCCACGCGGATTCGGCGATGAAGATGAACACCATCGCGGCGAGGGTGGGCAGGAGGTAACGCACCGCCCATACGATGTATCCCCCGAAGCTTGGCATCTCCACCCGGTGCTCCTCGGCGACGGCTTTGACCATGAAGTTCGGACCGTTGCCGATGTAGGTGAGCGCCCCGCAGAACACCGCGGCCAGGCTGACCGCGACGAGGTAGCTCTCGGGAACCCCGGCTACCAGCACGGTGTCGGCCGGTGCGTCGTCGCCTAGGGTGCGCGCCATTTCGAAGAAGGTCGCGTAGGTGGGGGCGTTGTCGAGCACCCCGGAGAGTCCGCCGGTGAACAGGAAGAAGGTCACGTTCCCTAAGGGGAGCTTGGGGGCCACCTGGCTGAGTACTCGCAGAGCGGGGATCATCGTGAGGAAGATTCCGATGAATAGTGCTGCCACCTCGATGATCGGGCCCCAGGTGAACTCGTTCTTCTCGTAGCGGGCTTCGTGTGGGCCCGCGGCGAGCGAGAATGCCATCGCGGAGAGCATCGCGATTTCTCGCCACGGGATCCAGTCGAACCATGCCGCCCCGCCCTCGACAATGGCGTGCACGTCGACCGAAGGGACGAACGCAACCGAGGCGACGATCATCGCTAGGAACAGGATGTGTCGCTTGCCGAAGACCGCCAGCGGCTCCGCCTCGTCCTTGTCCAGGGCGATGGCCTGGATCGGTTCGCGGGTGTAGATCAAGCGGTCGAGGGAGAAGTACACGAGCAGGAGCATGCCGTTGACGAAAGCCCACTCGGGCAGCAGCTGGAAGGTCCACGTGAAGGGGACCCCGCGCAGCATCCCGAGGAACAGCGGAGGATCCCCCAGGGGGGTCAAGAGTCCACCGGCGTTCGCAACCGTGAAGATGAAGAAGATCACCGTGTGCACCCGGTACTTACGCTGGGAGTTGGTGCGGAGCAGGGGCCGAATGAGCAGCATCGCCGCCCCGGTGGTTCCGATGAACGAGGCGATCACGGCCCCGAAACCGAGGAAGAGAACGTTGACTTTGGGTAACGCGCGGATGTCACCCGCGAGGTGAATCCCCCCGGAGATCACGAATAACGCAAGCAGCAGGATGATGAACTGGGCATACTCCACTAAGGCTTCGACCACTGGCACGGAGCCGTCGACAACCGCGATGTAGGCGCCGACGGGGATACCAAGGACGAGCGCGACCATAAGCTTGTTGCGGTTGTGCTCCCACCACTCTTGCGTCGCAGGTATCAGCGGCAGGATCGCGATAGATAACAGCATCACCGCGAACGGGAGAACTGTATACCAACCTAGCGTGGCTTCCTGGGTCACTATCATCCTCGGAGGTAGGCTACGTAGACTCCTGCCAGAGTACCGCTTTTTTCCGAGACCAGTTGCCTAGTCAGTCCGTGCTTTCCCGGCTTCAGGTTGCCAACTGAGTCGTGAGTTGGCTATCGATAAAGGAGCGCAGCTTCGTCGACGACGTCGCAAGGGTGTAAGGAAGGTAGTGTACGGTCACTCCGACTTCAGCAAGTTCCAGTTCCAAGCGGAATCCCTTAGGTGTCCCTTGCCAATCGGTACCCTTGAAGAGGATATCGAAGTGGTTGCTTTCCCACGCCAGCCGTTTATCTTGTGAAACATCCGGAACGACTCGATCGACATCTTTGAGTGCGGCGACAATCTGTAAGCGTTCTGTGAACGGTATGACGGGTGGGGCGTGTTTCATCTCC
>CAJDUU010000035.1_pt1 | contig 16053 bp, 11 predicted proteins | sample 7391041 | NCBI WGS metagenome assembly CAJDUU01 (sample SAMEA7055689, study PRJEB34461) | soil metagenome | biome: terrestrial ecosystem; feature: Peninsula; material: soil | place: Antarctica | collected 2016 | reverse complement strand
GTTCCCACGGAGGATCCCCGCGCGGTGATCTCCACCCCCGCGATCTGCCTGGGGTCGGCCACGTGCGGGATCCGGTTCGCCCCGGGGCGCGAGGGGGGCGCGTCGTAGAGCGCGTCAACATCGGTGAGCAGAACGAGGGCGTCGGCGCCGGTGAGGTGGGAGACGAACGCGGCTAGGCGGTCGTTGTCACCGAAGCGGATCTCGTGGGTGGCCACCGTGTCGTTCTCGTTGATGATCGGCACCACCCCCAGGGCGAGGAGCCGGGTGAGGGTCTGCTGCGCGTTCTTGTAGTGCGAGCGCCTCGTGACGTCCTCGACCGTGAGCAGCACCTGCCCCACGGTGAGGTCGTGGGCGGCGAATGCCCGGGTGTAGTGGGCGACCAACAGCCCCTGGCCCACGCTCGCGGCCGCCTGGGCGGTGGGCAGGTCTCGTGGCCGGCCTCCCAGCCCCAGCACCGTCAGCGCCGCGGCGATCGCCCCGGAGGAGACCAGCAGCACCTCCCCGCCGGCGGCCCTGCGCGCGGCGAGCACGTTGACCAGCGCGGTGAGTTTCTGCGCGTCCAACCGGCCCGCCTCGTCGGTGAGGGAGGAGGATCCGATCTTCACAACCACGCGCTTGGCCACCTCGACCTGGGCGAGGCCCTGCCTATCGGTGACGGGTACGGGGCTCATTCGCGCTCCATCCGCAGCTGCTCCCTCGCCTCGGCCTTGGCGTCCATGCGGGCCTTGAACTCCTCCCGCTTCTCCTGCCGGGTGGGGCGGGCACTATCCTCCAGTCGGGCGTCGGTGCCCCGGGGTCCGGAGGCGGCTTCGCCGACGAGGGTGGGCTCCCAGTCGAAGATCACGTCGCCGATCACGATCTCGTCGCCCGCGACCGCGCCGGCGTTGTACAGGCCCTGTTCCACCCCGAGGTTGGCCAGGCGATCGGCGAGGTATCCCACGGCCTCGTCGTTATCGAAGCTGGTCTGTTTGATCCACCGTTCGGGTTTCTCTCCGCGCACGAGGTAGTACTCGTGATCGCCGTCGCGCTTGTGGGTGATGGTGAACTCCGCCGCGTTGCGGGCGCGGCCCACGGGTTCGGGCCGGAGCACGATCCGGTCGGGTTCCACCGCCTTGAGCGTTTCCCGGGCCCGCTGGACCAGCTCCCCCATCGCGAAGGAGAGTTCCCGCAGGCCCTCGCGGGAGGCGGTGGAAACCTCAAACACGGGCCACCCCCGGCGTTCGATCTCGGGGCGGACGAATTCGGCGAGTTCCTTCGCCTCGGGCACGTCCACCTTGTTCAGCACCACCAGCCGGGGCCGCTCCGCCAGGGGCACCTGCCCGCCCTGGATATCGACGTCGGCGGAGTACGCGGCGAGTTCGGCCTCGATTGTTTCCAGGTCGCTCACCGGATCCCGGCCGGGTTCCAGGGTGGCGCAGTCGATCACGTGCACGAGTACGGCGCAGCGCTCGATGTGGCGGAGGAACTCCAGCCCCAGGCCCTTGCCCTCGCTCGCCCCGGGGATGAGCCCGGGAACGTCTGCCACGGTGTAGCGGTATTCCCCCGCGGTGACCACCCCGAGGTTGGGAACCAGGGTGGTGAAGGGGTAGTCGGCGATCTTCGGTTTGGCCGCGGAGATCACCGAGATGAGGGAGGATTTCCCGGCGGAGGGGAATCCGATCAGGGCGACGTCGGCCACGGTCTTGAGTTCCAGCACCAGCGTGGCCTGCTCGCCCTCCTCCCCGAGGAGCGCGAAACCGGGGGCCTTGCGCTTGGGTGAGGCGAGGGCCGCGTTGCCGAGCCCGCCGCGCCCGCCCCGGGCGGCGACGAACTCCCCGTTCGGGTCGGCCAGATCGGCGAGCAGTTCCCCCCGCTGATTCTTCACCACGGTGCCCTGGGGCACCGCCAGCACGGTGTGCCCCCCGTTTTTCCCGTGGCGCAGGTCCCCCGCCCCGTGGGTGCCGCTCTCGCCGCGCCGGTGCGGGGAGTAGTGGTAGTCGAGCAGGGTGGTAATGCCGGTGTCCACTTTAAGCGTGACGTCGCCGCCGTGCCCGCCGTTGCCGCCGTCGGGCCCTCCCAGGGGCTTGAACTTCTCCCGGCGGATGGAGGCGGCGCCGTTTCCACCGTTCCCACCGCGCACGTGCAGGGTCACGCGGTCAATGAAGGTGGACATGGGATCCCTTTCGTAGGAAACGCAAAGAGCGGAACGGCGTCATGCCGTTCCGCTCTTTACAAAAGTGTTGTGCGCTTAGGCGTCAGCCGTGAGGATCTCGACGACTCGGCGGCCGCGGCGGTTCGCGAACTGCACGTTACCCGCGGAGAGCGCGAACAGCGTGTCGTCCTTGCCCTTGCCCACGTTGAGGCCGGGGTGGAGCTTGGTGCCGCGCTGACGGACGAGGATCTCGCCTGCCTTGACTTCCTGACCGGCAAACCGCTTCACACCGAGGCGCTGGGCATTCGAGTCACGACCATTGCGGGTGGATGATGCACCCTTCTTGCTTGCCATGGTGAATCCTGCTTTCTGGTCTTAGTTGATGCCGGTGATCTTGACCCGGGTCAGGTTTTGACGGTGACCCTGGGAGCGGTGGTAACGGCTCTTGTTCTTGTACTTGAAGACGTGAATCTTCTTGCCGCGCTCAGCGCGAACAATCTCAGCGGTGACCTTCACTTTCGCGAGGTCCTCCGCACCGGAAGTAATCTTTTCTCCGTCGACGAGCAGCACCGGCGTCATGTCTACCGAATCACCAGGTTCACCTGAAATTCGGTCCATAACGACGATGTCGCCAACGGAAACCTTCTCCTGTCGGCCGCCGGCCTTGACGATCGCGTATACCACGTTCTTGCTCATCTTTCGTTGACACTTCTTCACTTACATTGCACGGCAACAGCAGTGCACCGACGTCTTAGATTACGTGAATTCCGCGGTGAGATCAAATGCGAGGGCTGTGACCTACACCGCTAAACTCGCCTTACGAGGACTTATCTTCCGAATCCTTGGCATCCTCCTCGTGCGCGGAGGAGGTGGCGGCAGCGATCGTCTGCAGAGTCGCCTTGAGCTGCTCGCGTTCCGGATCGTTCTCGGGTTCGTCCTGGGCGGGTTCGGATTTCTTCGCCGGGGCCTTCTTCGAGGATTCCTTCTTGCCGTTGCTGCTCTTCTCCGCAACCGGATCGTTGTGCACGATGAAGCCACGCCCGTTGCAGCATTCGCACGGGGTGGAGAAGGCCTCCACGAGGCCCTGCCCCACTCGCTTGCGGGTCATCTGCACGAGCCCGAGAGAGGTCACCTCGGCCACCTGGTGGCGGGTGCGGCACGAGTTCGCGGTTGGATTCCAGCACCATATCGATGAAGTCGATAACGATGATCCCGCCGATGTCGCGCAGGCGCAGCTGGCGCACCAGCTCTTCGGCCGCCTCAAGGTTGTTCTTGGTGACGGTCTCCTCGAGGGTTCCCCCCGAGCCGGTGTACTTGCCGGTGTTGACGTCGACCACGGTCATCGCTTCGGTGCGGTCGATCACCAGGGAACCCCCGGAGGGGAGGTAGACCTTGCGGTCGGTGCCCTTGGTGAGCTGCTCATCGATGCGGTGGGCGGCGAACACGTCCCGGTTGTCGGTCCAGTGCGTGAGCCGCTCCGAGAGGTCCGGCGCGACCGAGTTGACGTACTCCGAGAGGGTCTTCCACGCGGTTGAACCTGAGATCACCAGTTCGGAGAAGTCCTCGTTAAAGATATCCCGGACCACCCTGGTGGCGAGTTCGGGTTCACCCTTGAGCAGCACCGGCGAGGACGTTCCCTTCGCCTGCTTCTTCTCGATTTCCGCCCATTGGTGGCTGAGGCGGGCGATATCGCGCTTGAGCTGCTCCTCCGAGACCCCTTCGGCGGCGGTGCGTACGATCACGCCCTGCTCCTCGGGTACGAGATCCTTGAGGAGCTTCTTCAACCTGGAGCGCTCCGCCTCGGGGAGTTTGCGGGAGATCCCGGTCATCGACCCGTTCGGCACCAGCACGAGGAAGCGGCCGGCGAGGGTGACCTGCGCGGTGAGCCTGGCCCCCTTGGTCCCGATCGGATCCTTGGTCACCTGCACGAGTACGAAATCACCCGATTTGAGTGCCTGTTCGATCTTGCGGGGCTGACTGCCCTCCAACCCGGCGGCATCCCAGTTCACTTCACCCGCGTAGAGCACGCCGTTGCGGCCCCGCCCGATGTCGACGAATGCGGCCTCCATGGATGGGAGCACGTTCTGCACCCGCCCGAGGTAGACGTTGCCAACCATGGACACCTGGTTCTTCTGGGCAACGTAGTGCTCCACCAGGATGTCGTCTTCGAGCACCGCGATCTGAGTGCGACCCTCACCTTCGCGCACGTACATCTTGCGCTCGACCGACTCCCGCCTCGCGAGGAACTCGGCTTCGGTGATGATCGTGCGGCGGCGGCTGGCGTTCCTGCCTTCACGGCGGCGCTGCCTCTTCGCCTCCAGCCTGGTCGAGCCCTTGAGCGGGGTGACCTGGTCGCGGGCGGCCTGGGCGCCGTCGGAACGGGTCCGGCGGCGGCGACGGCGCGAGCTCGAGCCCTCCTCGCCGCTCTGCTGCTCGTCCTTGGAAGTATCGTTATCGCCCGCACCGGAATCCTTGGGCTTGCGCTGGTTCTGAGCCGGTTTCTCCGACGGGGTCTCCTCGCCGGACTCCTCCGCCTCGGTCTGCCCCGAACCCTGCCCGCCACGGCGGCGGCCACGCCCTCCTCGGCGGCGACGACGACGCGGCCGATCCGCGTCACCATCCTCGCCATCGGCGTCCTGGCGTGCAGGCTCGGCGGGTTCTTCCGCCTCGGGCTTGTCATCCCTCGCGGGGCGCTTGGGCGCGCTCTCCTGCTCGGGTTCCTGGTGCTGCTCGGCGGCCTCCTCGCGGGGCGCGCGCTTCGACCTCTTGGCACGCGGCGCAGGCTGAGGGGCTTGGAACAGGAGTGCGGTGGCCGGCAGGCGCGGGGAGTCGTCCTCCTGATCCTCCTGGGCCTCCTGGCTCTCATCTGCCTTTTCGGGCTTTTCGGCGTCAGCCTTCGGGGCGGCCTTCTTGGGGGCCCTCTTCGCTGCCGGTTTCTTCCCACCCTCGCTCTCGCGCTCGGGAAGCACCAGGTCGTCGAGGTTAAGGTCGCGCTTCGGTTCGGAAGCCTTCGCCTCTGCGGGCTCAGACTTCTTCTTCGCAGGCTCCTCCACGCCGAGTTCGGCCAGAACGTCGAGTTCCTGCTTCTTCGGGGCCTCAGCTTGCTTCTTCGGGGCCTCGGCTTGGGCCTGCGCTAGTTGTTGCGCGTCCGGGGCCATGGTAGGGCGCGTGGCGCGGCGAGATCTCCGACGAGCCGGTCGCTCCACCTGCTCCTCGGAGTTGGCCGATTCGTTCGATTTTTCAGGATTATTCATCTGGGAAAGCTCCCACCGGTTCACCTAGCCATACCCATCTAGGCCTTGCCGGATATATAGGTGGCGCTCATGCGCCGCGATAAAAGTCTGCACTGGGGGCGCCGTTCGCGATCATTCGCGTCTGAATCCCCTCCAACGTTCACCATGCCGGCCATGTGGGTCCGGTGCCACTCCGCGCGCTGACCTGTTCAGCCGCGCGAGCAAGAGAGGCGGATCTCGTCGGGATCCCCGAAAAGGTATGGTCGTTCCGGTTCACCTCAGCCAGTATCGCACACTTCGATCGACTTGGGCCTTATGTCCCACTAATGCGTATGTGGCGCTCATTAAAATAGGCACGTCCGACTCGAGGAAGCAGGAGCACGTGGAAGCACTGGATGTAGCCCGTTGGCAGTTCGGGATCGTCACGGTTTATCACTTCATATTTGTGCCGCTGACCATCGGCCTCAGCCCTCTCGTTGCAGTGATGCAAACGATCTGGCACAAGACCGGTGATGAGAAGTGGTTCAAACTCACCAAATTCTTCGGCAAACTACTGCTGATCAACTTCGCGATCGGGGTGGTCACCGGGATCGTCCAGGAATTCCAGTTCGGGATGAACTGGAGCGCGTACTCGCGTTTCGTGGGTGACATCTTCGGCGCGCCGCTCGCGATCGAGGGAATCGCGGCGTTCTTCTTGGAGTCCACCTTCCTGGGACTGTGGATCTTCGGGTGGGACCGCCTCCCCAAGCGGATCCACCTCGCGACGATCTGGATGGTCGCCATCGGCACCAACCTCTCAGCCGTCTTCATCCTCGCCGCCAACGCGTGGATGCAGCACCCCGTGGGCGCGGTGTTCAACCCCGAGACCGGGCGCGCCGAACTGGAGGACTTCGGTGCGGTGCTCACCAACAACACGATGTGGGCGGCCTACACCCACACCATCGCCACCTCACTGCTGGTCGCCGGTACCTTCATCTCCGGGCTCGCCGCCTGGTGGATCGTGCGCTCCGTCAGGCAGGGCCGGGAGGAGGAGGCCCGCAACGTCTGGCGCCCCGCCGCGTTCCTCGGGATCATCACCATCCTCATCTCCGGGATCGGGGTGAGCCTCTCCGGGCACTGGCAGGCCCAGTTGATGTTCGAGCAGCAGCCGATGAAGATGGCCGCCGCCGAGGGCCTGTGCCAGACCGAGCAGGGCGCGGCCTTCTCCATCCTCACCGTGGGCGACCTCTCCAACTCCTGCGAAGGGGTAACCCACCTGCTGCAGATTCCCGGCCTCACCTCGTTCCTCGCAACCAACAGCTTCGACGGCGAGGTGCAGGGAGTGCCCGAACTGCAGCAGTACTACGAGGACCGCTACGCCGAAGGCGTGGACTACTCCCCCAACCTCGCCGTGACCTACTGGTCCTTCCGGCTCATGATCGGGGTGGCCGTGTTCTCCGCGGCGCTCGCGATCGCCGGGTGGTGGTACCTGCGCCGGAACAGCGTGACCGACAACCCCTGGTTCGCCCGCCTCGGCCTCCTCGCGATCCCGATGCCGTTCATCGGCGCCTCCTTCGGGTGGATCTTCACCGAGATGGGCCGCCAACCCTGGGTGGTGGTGCCCAACCCCACGGGGGTCGACCAGGTGCGGATGCTCACCCAGGACGGGCTTTCGCCTAACGTGCCGGCGGGCACCGTGCTCACCTCCCTCATCACGTTCACCGTGATCTACGGAGTGCTCGCAGTGGTCTGGTACAAGCTCATGCACCGTTACGCCCGCATCGGCGTCGTGGAGACCGAAGGATCCCCCGTGACCTCCTCCGACGACGACGACACCCTCTCCTTCGCGTACTGATCGGATCGACATGGATATCCCAACTCTTTCTCTCGTCTGGTTCATCCTCATCGGCGTGCTGTGGACCGGTTACCTCGTTCTCGAAGGTTTCGACTTCGGGGTGGGCATGCTGCTGCGGCCCCTGGGGCGCACCGATTCAGAGCGGCGCGTAATCATCAACACGATCGGCCCGGTCTGGGACGGCAACGAGGTGTGGCTGCTCGTCGCGGGCGGTGCCATGTTCGCCGCCTTCCCGGAGTGGTACGCCACGATGTTCTCCGGGTTCTACCTCCCGCTGCTGATCATCCTCACCGCGCTGATCCTGCGCGGGGTGGCCTTCGAATACCGCGGCAAGATCGACGACCGCCGTTGGCGGGAACGCTGGGACTGGGCCATCACGTTCGGCTCCTGGATCCCCGCGGTGCTGTGGGGTGTTGCGTTCGCCAACCTCATCCGGGGCGTGGACCTCACCCCGGAGTACGAGATGGTCTCCTCCTTCTGGTCACTGCTGAGCCCGTTCGCCCTCCTGGGAGGGGCGGTCACCGCCCTGATATTCCTCACCCACGGCGCGATCTTCCTCGCGCTCAAGACCGGTGGGGAGATGCGGGACCGCACGGGCAAGCTCGCCGCCCGGCTGGCAGTTCCCACCGTGATCGCCGCCGGCGTGTGGGCCGTGTGGGCGCAGGTAGCTTACTCCGCGCACACCCTCACCTGGATCCCCGTGCTCGTGGCCGCCGTCGCGCTCGTGGCCACCGTATTCCTCACCGCCAAACGCTCCGAGGGGTGGGCGTTCTTCTCCACCACGGTGGCGATCGCGGCGGTGGTGATCTTCATCTTCGCAACCCTCTTCCCCAACGTGATGCCCGCGACCAACCCGGAGAACTCCCTCACCATCGCCGCGGCCTCCTCCACCCCGTACACCCTGAAGATCATGACCTGGGTGGCGGTCGTCTTGATGCCGTTCGTGCTCGGCTACCAGGCCTGGACCTACTGGGTGTTCCGCAAACGGCTCAAGGTTGAGGACATCCCCGCAGGCGGTGGCCTGCCGAAGGTCGAACCTGCCGATCTTCACCCGAAGAACTAGTGTCCAAACCCATCGATCCCCGACTCGTGCGCCGGGCGGCTTCAGCTCGGCGCACGATCGCACTCACCGTTGCCCTCAGCATCGCCGTCACCGCCGTGGTGGTGGCGATCGCGTTGGTTCTCGCGCGGGCGCTCGGGGATCTCGTCACCGGGGATCGCACCCTGGGTGAGGCCGGCGCCGACATCGCAACGATCGCGGGCCTGTTCCTCCTGCGGGCGCTGCTGCAGACCGCCCTGGGGCGGGTGGGGCACGTGGGGGCCCGCGGGGTGATCGCCGAACTGCGCACCCAGGTGCTTACCCACATCGCCAGGCTCGGACCCCGGTGGGCCGCGGACCACGCCGCCAAAACCGGCACGCTGCTGAGCCGCGGCCTGGACTCACTCGACCCCTACTTCACCGCGTATCTACCGCAGCTCGTGTTGACGGTGATCCTCACCCCGGCGCTGCTGGTTGTGATGGCCACCCAGGACCTCCTCGCCGCACTCACCCTAGCGATCGCGATCCCCCTCATCCCCGTATTCATGTGGCTCATCGGGGTGATGACGAACCAGTTCGCCGCCGACCGCCTCGCCGCACTCACCACACTCGGCCGCCAGCTCCTCGACCTCGTCGCCGGCATCCCCACCCTGCGGGCCTTCGGGCGGGCCGCCGGACCGGCGGTCAGGGTGCGAGAGCTCGCCGAACGGGCCCGGCGCACCACCATGACCACACTGCGAGTGGCGTTCCTCTCCGGGGCCGTCCTGGAGCTCATATCCACCATCGCGGTGGCGATGGTCGCGGTCGGGGTCGGCCTGCGGTTGGTATCGGGGAAGTTCGACCTAGTCACCGGCCTCGCCGTGCTCATCATGGCCCCCGAGGTGCTGCTGCCGCTGCGGCAGGTAGGGGTGCAGTTCCACAACGCCTCCGACGGGGTGGCGGCCGCTGAAGGAGCACTCGACATCCTCGCGATCCCCGCCCCCGCGGCCGGCACTACCCGGGTTCGCGAGGTGGCGGCCCTCGAACTCCGGAACATCTCCGTGCGCGCGGGCGAGCGCAACCACCTCGCCCCCGCGGGCCTCTCGGTAACCGTGCGCCCGGGTAAAATCACGGCCCTTGCCGGCCCCTCCGGCTCGGGCAAGACCACCGCGATGAACGCCGCCCTGGGGCTCATCCCCCCTGACCAGGGCGACGTGCTCCTGCACACCCCGGCCGGCCCGGTCAACCTTGCCGACGTCGATCTGCGCAGCTGGTGGGAGAAACTTTCCTGGGTTCCGCAGCGCCCCACCTTCGAACCCGCGACCTTGGCCCAGACCCTGGGAGGGAACGAGGCCGCCAGGCACGAGGCGGCGCGGGCCGCGGGGCTCACCGAACTCGTGGCGCAGGTTGGGTGGCACCGGGAGATCGGTCAGGGGGGCCACGGGCTTTCGGTCGGCCAGGCGCAGCGCCTCGCGCTGGCCCGCGCGCTGGTCTCCGATGCCGCCTTCCTCATCCTCGACGAACCCACCGCGCACCTGGACGCCGCCTCCGAGGAGGTGGTGATCCGGACGATCCGCGCTGCCCGCTCCGCCGGCAAGGGCGTGCTGGTCATCGCGCACCGCCCCGCGGTGCTCGAGGTCGCCGACGAAGTGGTCCAAACGGAGGCCTCCCTTGCGCGATGATCTCGGTGCGCTGCGGCGCATGCTCAGCCTCCTGAATACGCCGTGGAAGCGTGTAGCACTCGCGGTGACCTTCGGGGTGCTCGCGCTCGGGGCCGCGATCGGATTGGCAGCGGTCTCCGCCTGGCTGATCGCCCGCGCGAGCCAGCGCCCGCTCATCCTCGACCTCACCGTCGCTGTCGTGGCCGTGCGCGCCCTGGGGATCTCCCGCGGGGTTTTCCGCTACTTCGACCGGGTGTTCTCCCACGACGTCGCGTTGCGCGGGGTCGCCCACCTGCGGGAGGAGACCTACCGGCGCCTCAGCCTCGCCCCAACCCGGGTGACGATCGGCCTGCGCCGGGGCGATCTGCTCGCCAGATTCGGGGCGGATGTCGACGCCATCGGCGACTTCGTCGTCCGCGCGCTCATGCCCGCGCTCACCTCGATCGTGGTTTCGCTGGGTTCGGTGATCCTCATCGGAGTGTTCTCCCCCGGCTCGGCCCTCGTCCTCGCGGGAGCGCTGATAGTGGCCGGCACGCTTTCCCCCGTGGCGGCCGGGCTGGCGGCGTGGCGGAGCGAGCAGGAAACCGTTCACGCCCGCGCCGAGGTCGCCTCGGCGACGATGAGCGTGGTGGAGAACGCCGACGAGCTGCGGGTCTCGGGCCGGCTCGCGGGAACCCTAGAAGAACTCAACGCCGCCGAGGGGCGACTGCGTTCGGCGCTGCGCCGGGCGTCCTGGCCCGCGGCGATCGCCCCGGCAATAACAACCGCGGCCATGGGCCTCTCCGTCGTCGCCGCACTCGTGATCGGGGGCCGGGAACTCGCCGCGGGTGACCTCTCCCCCGTCATCTTCGCCGTCATCGTGCTCACCCCGCTCGCGGTGTTCGAGGCCGTCGAGGCACTCCCCGGCGCCGCCGTGCAGACCCTGCACTCCGCCGCCGCGGCGAGACGCCTAGACCAGGTGCTCAGCCCCGCCACGCCTCCCCACGCCCCGGGTACCGAGCAGGCAGACACGGATGCCCCGGCCACGATCCGGGCCCGTGATCTCGCGATCGGCTACCCCGGCGGCGAGCCCATCCTCACCGGCATAGATCTCGATCTCGCGCCGGGAGAGTCCCTTGCGATCATCGGCCCCTCGGGGGTGGGAAAAACGACCCTGCTCGCCACCCTCGCGGGGCTGCTGCCCCCGCTATCGGGCACGGTGGAGCTGCGCGGGCGGCCCGCTTCCGCACTCGCCGATGGGCAGGCCGCAAGCACCGCGGTGTTCACCGCCGAGGATGCGCACATCTTCGACACCACCATCCTGGAGAACCTCCGGGTGGCGCGGGGAGACGTGAGCGAGGATGAGGCGATCCGTGCCCTCCAGGACGCCGGCCTGGGCGGGTTCCTCGCGGGGCTCCCCGACGGGGTGCATACCCGCCTCGGGGAGAATGCCACCATGGTCTCCGGTGGTGAGCGACGCCGCCTCCTGCTCGCCCGTTCACTCCTCGCCCCGGCTCCGCTGATGCTTCTGGACGAGCCCGGGGAACACCTCGACACCGACACCGCTGACGCGCTCACCGGGCACATCCTCGGACTAGCGGAGTCGGAGCAGGCAAACCGTGGTGTGATAGTGGTGACCCACCGGCTCGAAAGCGTCGCTAACGCAGACAAGGTTGTGCGGCTCGAATGAAAAGAATCATCGACTCCCTGCTCTCGGTCACCTCCCACCTCGACCTGCAAGAGGTGCTCGGGGAGATCGTCACGGCGGCGAGTGCGCTCACGGGCGCGAAATACGCCGCCATTGGAGTGCTCGACAGCGCCGGCGGTATCGACCCGTTCGTCAGCCACGGGGTGGACGAGGAGCTGAGCAAAATCCTCGCGCACCCCGCCGGTGTGGGCGTCCTCGCTGCGATCCCCGCGGACGGCGAACTGGTGTTGGACGACCTCCGGGAGCACCCGGACTTCCGGGGGTTCCCCGAGGCTCACCCCATCATGCGTTCGCTCCTGGGGGTTCCCATCAAGATCGGTTCACAGATGTACGGGCGCCTGTACGTGTCGGAGAAACCCGACGGGTTCAACTCCGACGACGTCTCCCACATGCACATGCTCGCCTCCGCCGCCGCGATCGCGGTGCAAAACAGCACCCTCTACGAGGCCGCTCGCACCCGTGAGAAGTGGCTCGCCGCCGGTCAGGACATCACCGCGGCAATGCTCCACGCCCCGGAGATCGAGGACGCCCTGGAACTCATCGCCTCTCGGATCCGCCAGGTGGCCGAGGTGGACACCTCGTGCATCGTCTTGCCCGGGATGAACGGGCAGTGGGTGATCGAGATCGTGGACGGCGCGCACGCCGCTGATCTCCTGGGGATCCCCATGCCAGCCGAGGGTCGCGCGCGTCAGGCGATCAGGAACAAGACCGGGATGATCGTGGAATCCCTCGCTCGCGAGCGTGCGCTGCGGGTGCCGGAGTTCGGGCGCTACGGCCCCGCGATGTACGCCCCGCTCGTGGCAGACGAAACCGCCCACGGTGTGATCATTCTTCTGCGCCGGCGCGGCGCCCCGGAGTTCACCGAATCCGAACTCTCCATCGCGGAGGCGATTGCGGCCCAGGCCGCCCTCGCGCTGAAGCTCTCCGAGGCCCGGGCCGCGAAGGACCTCGCCGCGCTGATGGAGGAGCGGGCCCGCATCGGCAGGGACCTCCACGATCTGGCGATCCAGCAGCTTTTCGCAACCGGCCTGCAACTCACCAAGGCGGTGGAGTCGGTCACCGACCCGCAGATCAGGGCCGAGCTATCCGAGGCGCTCGACGGGGTGGACGACTCGGTGCGCCAGATCCGCGCGATCGTGAGCGCCGTCTCCACCGACAACGACTCCGAGCCGATCCTCGAGCGGTTGCAGCGCGAGGTCTCCCTCGCGCGCACGGGGCTCGGTTTCGCGCCCTCGCTGGTGCTCCTGTTCACCGACGCGCACGGCGAGGAGCAAACCGGGTTGACGCCCGAGCAGCAGGGGGCTCAGCTCGAAGACATGTACGCCCGCCTCTCCCAAGCCCTCACCGACGATCTCGTCGCGGTGGTGCGCGAGGGGCTCGCCAACGCCGCACGGCACGCCCAGGCCTCCTCGGTGCACGTTCGCCTCATCATCTCTCCCACGACCGTCACAGCCGAGGTCGAGGACGACGGCGTCGGGGTCAGCGAGCACCGCGCACGCAACTCCGGGCTTGCTAACCTCGGGTCGCGTGCCAACCGGCACGACGGAGAGTTCTCACTCACGCGGGTGAGCGAACAGGGCGGGAGCCTTTTGTGCTGGACGGCCGCCCTGGAAGGCTCACCGATCTCATAGCTTTCGCAGGAAGATCGCTTCCGCGAGCGCCATCCCTTCGATCTCCCCCGGGTGCACCGACTCGTTCTCGGCGTGCATCTTGCACGCCGGGTCGGCCACCCCGATCATCACGATCGCCGCATCCGGGTGCGCCTGGGAAAGCGCGGCGGTGAGCGGGATCGACCCGCCCTGCCCGCTCGTTTGCACCGGCGCACCGAACGCCTCGCCCATCGCCTCGGAGAGCACCTGGAACGCCCGCGAATCCTGCGCGGCGCCGTACGGGCTGCCCATCCCCGCCCGTTCACACTCCACCTGCACGCCCCACGGGGCCGCCTGCTCCAGGTGGGCGATGAGGAGGTCCTGCGCGTGAGCTGGGTCCACCCCCGGCGGGATCCGCAGGCTCACGTGCGCGGAGGCGGTCGGCTGGATCGAGGGCACCGCCCCCACCACCCCCGGCACGTCGATACCCAGTACCGTCACGGCGGGGCGCGCCCACAGCTGATCGGCCACCGTTCCCGACCCCAGGCGTTGCACGCCCTCGAGGATTCCCGCGTCGCTGCGGAAGGTTTCCTCCTGGTACTGGGCGCCATCCCAGGTGCCGGTATTGTCCAGGCCGGTCACCGTGGTGTTGCCGTGTTCGTCGCGCAGGGTCGCCAGCATCGCCACCAGCGCAGCAACGGCGTCCGGCGCCGCGCCCCCGAACGCCCCGGAATGAAGCTGCGTGGCCCCTGTGGATACCTTGACGATGACCGAGGCCATCCCGCGCAACGCAACGGTGAGAGTGGGGGTGCCGACGGCGAGGTTGCCGACGTCGCCGATGATGATCGCGTCCGCGCCGAACTCCTGCGGGTTAGCCCGCACGTAATCCTCCAGGCCGGCGGTGCCCTGCTCCTCCGAACCTTCCACGACTACCGTGATCGAGCACGGGAAGGTGCCGTCCACCTGCTTTAGCGCCCGCAGGGCGGTGAGGTGGGCCATGATGTTGCCCTTGCAGTCCGCCGAACCCCGGCCGTAGAACCGGCCGTCCTTCTCGGTGAGCACCCACGGGTCCGTATCCCACCCGGCCACCGGGGCGGGTTGCACGTCGTAGTGCGCGTACAGCAGCACCCGGGGGCTGCCCGGCGGGCCCTCATGCGTGGCGATCACCGCGTCGGTTCCATCGGGTGTGCGGGCCAGGCGCGTCTCCAGGCCGAGATCGGCGAGCGCCCCGGAGACCCAGTTCGCCGCCTTGGTCAGTTCGCCCGGGTCCTCTACCGCTGCGTCGGCCACCGACCGCATTGACACCAGCGTCGCGAGCTCCTCCATCGCAGTGGGCAGGAGCCCTTTCACCGCGTCACGCAGATCATTCATCGCTAATTCCCCGTTCCTTGTTAGTTCTGCCGCCAGCGCCCGCTGCGGTTGCTCGCCACCCACGCCGCCACCTGGGTGCGCCGCTGCAATCCCATCTTCGCCAGCAGGGAGGTGACGTGGTTCTTTACCGTCTTCTCGGCAATCCCGAGTCGCTCCGCGATCTCCCGGTTCGACAACCCCTCCCCGATGAGGTTGAGCACCCGCAGTTCGGATTTGGTGAGCTCGGCGGTGGGGTCCGATCCGCTCTGGTAATGGGTGACCGTCCTTTCGTCCAGCAGCACCCTCCCGGCGGCGACCGATCGGACCACGTCGGCGATCTCGGTGCCGCGCACCGTCTTCAAAACGAATGCCTTCGCCCCGGCCGCGAGCGCTGAGGAGACGGCGTCGTCATCGTCGAACGATGTGAGCACGACGCACTTGGTATCCGGGTGCCGCTCGCTCGCCTGCTCGATGATGTCGATACCGGTGCCATCGGGAAGTTGCAGATCCACCAGCATCACTTCGGGTTTGACCAGATCCATCCGGCGAACGGCTTCGGCGACGCCGCCGGCCTCGGCCACCACAGTCAAACCTTCGGATCTGTCGATCACCTCGGCAATCCCGCGCCGAACCACCTCGTGGTCGTCAATGATCATCACTTGAATATCAGACACGGTGTTCACTCTATCGGTTCGCTGCCGGCCTCCGTTGGCAGCGGGGGCAGCGGAAGGAGGAGCGGTTCATGAACACTTCCCGCACGATCAGCGCCCCGCAGCGGTAACACGGCTCGCCCTGCCTGCCGTACGCGGCGAGGAAGCGTTCGAAGTAGCCCTGCTCCCCCGAGACGTCCACGTAGAGTTCATCGAAACTCGTTCCCCCGGCGGCGAGTGCTTCCCTCAGCACGTCGGTTGCCGCGTCGAGGATTTCGTTCACCTTTGCGGGGCTCAGACGCGAGGCCGGGCGGGCGTAGTGCACGCGGGTGCGCCACAGGGCTTCGTCCGCGTAGATGTTACCGATCCCGGAGACGAACTCCTGATCGAGCAGGATCGTTTTGATCCCCCGCTGGGAGCGGCGGATCCTCCTGTTCAACAGAGCGCGCCCGGGGGACGCCGGGGCGAGTGTTTCCTCCAACAGGTCGGGCCCGATATGGGTCATGTGGCCGGGGATGAGGCCTTCCCCGTGGGGGTCCGGGGCGAGCGGCAGCGCGCCGAGGTAGCCGAACATGCGTTGGTCGACGAACCACATCTGCCTCGCCCCGCCCGGGCCCTCCAGGTGGAGCTTGACGCGCAGGTGCCGGTGGGGGCTGTGTTCGGCGTCCCGGATGAGCACCTGCCCGCTCATCCCCAGGTGGATCGCGAGAGTGTGATCCTCCCGCTCGGCGCCCTGCCCGAGCTCCAACCACAGGTACTTGCCGCGCCGGTTCGCGCCGGTGATTTGGCGCCCTTGCACCAGCGCTGAAAGTTCGTTCACCCCGCCGATTTGGTGGCGGATGGAGCGCGGCTCGTACACCTCGACTTCGGTGATGGTGTGTCCCACCGCGTGGTCGGCCA
>CAJDUU010000040.1_pt1 | contig 16132 bp, 13 predicted proteins | sample 7391041 | NCBI WGS metagenome assembly CAJDUU01 (sample SAMEA7055689, study PRJEB34461) | soil metagenome | biome: terrestrial ecosystem; feature: Peninsula; material: soil | place: Antarctica | collected 2016 | reverse complement strand
CGGGCGCGACCCCCAGCGAAGCAAACCACCGGGCAGAGGAACTCGTGAAATCCTCTAGTGCGTCTGCCGCGCGGATCATTCCCGCCGGGCCCGAAGCGGCTGCACTGTGGCGGATCCGAGCCGACGGTGCGGGGCTCGCCGGCCGCACCGCAGAGGGCAAGCAGGCCTGGCCGGGATGGGAGGATGCCGCCGTCCCGCCGGAGGCCCTCGGGGCCTACCTGCGTGAACAACAAGAGCTCATGGGCGCCTACGGCGTCACCGGGATGCCCTACGGGCACTTCGGTGATGGGTGCATTCACTTGAGGATCGACTTCCCCCTGCACGCGGGCACCGACGTATTTCGGAGTTTCATGTTGGACGCGGGCCGGTTGGTTGCGAAGTACGGGGGGTCGGCCTCCGGGGAACACGGTGACGGGCGTGCGCGTTCGGAACTGCTCCCGCTGCAGTACTCTCCGCAGGCCATCGAGACGTTTGGTCATATCAAGCACCTGTTCGACCCCGACAACCTTCTCAACCCCGGGGTGCTGGTTGACCCTGATCCACTCGACCTCAACCTCCGCCGGCCCCGCGCGCTCCCGATCGCTCCCGTGGGCGGGTTCACTTTCGCCCACGACTCGGGGGACTTCACCGAGGCCGTTCATCGCTGCGTGGGCGTGGGCAAATGCCGCGCCGACAACAGCGCGGCGGGGGGGTTCATGTGCCCCTCCTACCAGGCAACCAAGGATGAGAAGGACTCCACCCGGGCCCGGGCGAGGATCCTGCAGGAGGTCACCAGCGGCGATCTGGAATGGACGGATCCTGCTGTCGAGGAGTCCCTGGAGCTGTGCCTGAGCTGCAAAGCCTGCGCGTTCGACTGCCCCGCGGGGGTCGATATGGCGCAGTACAAGTCCGAGGTACTTTACCGCACGCACAAGGGCAAACGGCGTCCGATCACCCACTACTCCCTCGGCTGGCTGCCGCGGTGGGGCAGAGCTCTCACCGCGATCCCCGGGGTGGCGCCCGTATTCAACACGGTGCTGAAACTGCGGCCCCTGGCCAAGCTTGCTCTCGCCGGGGGTGGGATTGACCCCCGCCGCCACATGGTGAGTTTCAACAGTTCCCCGTTCCACCGGTGGGCAAGGAAGCGCGCCCGCGTCGCCGGCGCCGAGGAGTTGCGATTCACCGGCGCCGCTCCCAATGGTGGAAGCATCGTCGTGTTGTGGGCGGATCCCTTTTCCGAATACCTCGACGACGCCGGAGCCCGGGCCACTCTCGAGGTGCTCCAAGGCGCGGGCTACCGGGTGGTGATTCCGCCCACCCGCGTGACAGCGGCCCTCACCTGGATCACCACCGGCCAGTTGGGCACCGCGAAGAAGGAGCTGGCTAAGACCCTTCGTGTGCTCGCCCCGTACGCCCAGGCGGGGGTGCCGATCGTCGGAGTGGAACCCAGCGAGATCGCCGCCCTGCGTTCCGATCTCATCGACCTCCTCGGTAGCGACCCTCGAGCGAGACGGCTCGCCGGCGGAGTGTTCACCCTTGCCGAACTTCTCACTGGGGGAGCCCGGCCCGCAAGCGCTCCCGCAGGCGCCTACGGGCCGGCAGATCTCGAGCTGCCGGATCTCTCGGGGCGCACCGTCGTGGTGCAGCCCCACTGCCACCAGTACGCGGTGATCGGCTATTCGGCCGATCGCAGCCTGCTCAAACGCACCGGCGCGAAGGTTGTGGAACTGGCCGGGTGTTGCGGGATGGCCGGGAACTTCGGAATGGAGAAGGGCCACTACGAGGTGAGCGTCGCCGTCGCCGAGAACGCCTTGCTGCCGAGTCTGCGTGATGCGCCCGCGGGGTCGATCTACCTCGCTGACGGGTACTCCTGCCGCACACAAGCGTTGGACCTCGCAGGAGTCCAGGGGATGACCCTGGCGGAACTGCTCGCTGGAAAAGCGACCTGACCAGGCCCTACTCGCGGGTGAACTGATGGCGCCGTAGCCACAGTGCTACCTCTTCACGTGCCTTGGCCCTCACGGGTGGGGCTGAGAGGAACACGTCGTGGATAGCGCCCCGCACCTTGATGATCTCGAAATTGGGGCCCAAAAGTGGAACCCGGCGCCAGGTCTGGTGCACGTCGGTGATCATGTCCAGGTGGCGCATCTCCTCGCGCCACACCGGAGAGACGAGGGAGCGGTGGGAGGTGACCGTGAGGGTGGGAATCGTCAACCCGATCCCGCGGGAGAATTCGTTCTGGGCGCGGAGAACTGCCCGCGCCCACCCCGGCCGCGATGGGGAGAGCGGGTCGGGGCGCCAGTCCTCGTTGACGGGCCACTCCCCGCCGAACTGAGAGCTGATCACCTGCTCGTACAAACGGGGAGAAGGGATGGGCACCCTGGTTCGAGGAATAGTCCGCCCGAGTAACCCGACCACTGGGGTGAGTAGCCGGCGCAACAGAGGGGTGTGGGGGAGATCCAGCCAGGGCGCGTTGAGGATCAGCCCGTCCAACGGGCCCGTGGTGCCCGGCGTAGCCGTCATTCGGTGCTTCGCCCACAACGCAGCGGTGAGACCGCCTTGGGAGTGGGCGAGCACGATCAGAGGGAGATCGGGGTGACGTTGCCTGATGAAACCGGCGGCGGCGTCCAGTTCCGGGAAGTACTCGCGGAGATCACTGACGTAACCCGGATCCTGGTGGGGGCGTAGGCTTCGCCCGCACGCATGCAGATCTATCGCGTAGAACTCCCCACCCCGGGCGGTGAGGAACTCCGCCAGTTCCCGATTGAAGAAGTAGTCCGCCCACCCGTGCACGTGCAAGACCGCGAACTGCGCGGCTGGCCGCGAGTCCGGTGCGTCATGGACAAGAGTGGCCACCGCCTCGCCCTGCCCGTTATCAGGCAGTTCCAAGGGTCGAGCCAACAACGCGCCCCCGAGGAAATCAGGCGTCCACGAACCCGCCTCGAGCGGAGGGTGGTATACCCGGTCCAGTCCCTACCCCTTAGCGACGTCTACGAGTTTCCACGCACCAGGCAGGAGCAGCGCTGCGGCGATCATCTTCAGGGCGTCGCCGATGAGGAAGGGGTAGACCCCGAGGCCCAATCCGGTGGCGAGATCTACCCCGAGGAAGGCCATCAGCCATGGCACCCCCACCACGTAGGCGGCGAGGGTGGACGCCCCGGCCAGCGCGGCCGTTTTCCATACCGACCTGTCCGCGGCGCGGCGGGCAAGTACACCGGCGATAACGGCTGCGGGTACATACCCGATGACGTAGCCGAAGGATGCGAAGGCCCAGCCGGACCCCTGCTCGGCGAAGATCGGAGCCCCAGCCATCCCGGCGATCAGGTACATCAACGTGCTCGCTGCACCCAGGCGAGGCCCCATCCCCGCACCGAGAAGAACCACACCCGCGGTCCCGAGCGAGATCGGAACAGGGGTGAAGGGGAGTGGAATCGCGACTTGGGAAACCACCGCCAGGAAGAGGGTGCCACCAATGGCCAGGGCCGCACTTCGCAGCGCTCGGACGGGTAGGTTCAAGGAGCGGCCGGGAACAAGGTCGGCCAGAACGGGTGCCGGAACAGCAGTCATGAATACCTCAACTTTCGCTACCAGGTAGTCAACCACAATTCTTGGGCGTCCTCATCGAGGCGTTGCGAGGTGTCGCTCCTCCTCTGGGATTCCACTGGGACTGCGGGCCGGGAACTGCAGTCAGTGCGCAGTCTGGGTGCTCAGGGTACAATGACCAACATCACGTTTGCCCGCACCCTCGGGTGTGTCGGCTGGTCATCCCACAGCGCGACAACTGCCGCTGCGGATTAGTTACTGCGACGAAGGAGTCACATTGAACTCGGTGGTCTTAGCGCTCATCGGGGTGGCGATGATGCTGCTCGGATATTTCCTCTACTCGAAGTTCCTGAGCAAACGCATCTATCAACTCGATGACAAGCATGAAACACCTGCGCACACCCACACTGACGGCGTTGATTATGTGCCGACCAACAAATTCGTACTGTGGGGGCACCATTTCACGTCCGTTGCCGGGGCTGCACCCATCGTCGGGCCCGCCGTGGCCGTCATCTGGGGATGGTTACCCGCCTTCCTATGGGTGACCCTCGGGACTGTGTTCTTTGCGGGGATGCACGACCTCGGTGCCCTGTGGGCCTCCGTGCGACACCGCGGGCAGTCGATCGGAACGCTCTCGGGCAGATACATCGGCACCCACGGGCGCAACCTTTTCCTCGTCGTCATCTTCCTTTTGCTGCTCATGGTGAACGCGGCATTCGCCGTCGTCATCACCAACCTGCTGCTTTCCACCCCCTCCGCGGTGATTCCGACGTGGGGCGCCCTCGTCGTCGCTGTGCTCATCGGGCAGGCGATCTACCGTTTCAAGTGGAACCTTCCGCTGGTGTCGCTCGTCGGAGTCGTTGCCCTCTATGCGCTCATCATCGTCGGAGACAGGTTCCCGGTGGAGCTTCCCGAGACGGTTCTGGGGCTTTCAGCTGCATCGTTCTGGGTGGTCGTCCTGTTCCTCTATGCGGGTCTCGCCTCGATCCTGCCGGTCTGGGTCCTGCTACAGCCGCGTGACTACATCAACGGGCTCCAACTGTTCATCGGCCTGGGTATCCTCTATGTGAGTGTGCTGATTGCTAGCCCATCGATCGTGGCCCCGGCGTATAACACGGCCGTGCCGGAGGGGACGCCGAGCCTGCTGCCGCTGCTGTTCGTCACCATCGCCTGCGGCGCCATCTCCGGTTTCCATGGAATCGTTTCCTCGGGCACCACCTCCAAGCAGCTCGATAAAGAGTCCGACGCCCGATTCGTCGGTTACTTCGGGGCGGTGGGGGAGGGCCTGCTCGCGCTCGGTGCGATCATCGCTGCCACTGCCGGATTCAAATCTCTCCAGGAGTGGGAAGAGGTCTATCACGCGTTCAACGAGGGCGGGGTCGCCGCTTTTGTCCAAGGCGGAGGTTCTATCGTCAACCAGGGGCTCGGGCTACCCACCTCCCTCTCGGCGACGATCCTCGCGACCATGGCGGTGCTGTTCGCGGCGACGACGATGGATACCGGTGTGCGCCTGCAACGATTCGTTGTCCAGGAAGCGGCCGAGATCACCGGGATCCGGATCGGAAAGGGCGTTGCCACGGTAGTCGTGCTCATCTTCGGAATGGGGCTCGCCTTCGGGGCGGGGGCCGACGGCTCGGGAGGGATGGTCATCTGGCCGCTGTTCGGAACGACCAACCAGCTCATGGCGGCACTGACGCTATCAATACTCGCGGTGATCCTCACCCGCATGCGTCGCCCAACGCTGCCCATCCTCGTCCCGATGGTATTCCTGGGGATCATGACCCTATATGCACTTGTGGTGCAGCTCGGTCAGTTCTACGCCTCGAAGAACTGGTTGCTGTTCGCGATGGACATCGTCATCTTGATCGCCTCCCTGTGGGTGTTGACGGCCGCTCTCGGGGCGATCGCACAGGCCCGCAAGGAACGGGTAGAAACTGGGGAGGATGAAGACATCGTCTCCCCCACAGGGAAGCCCTTCTAGGCGTGGACGCGGTTGAAGGCTCCCGCAGCCTGTGGGAACGTTTCTCCCATGGGCTGCGGGAGTACTACGTCGCACCGTACCGGCGTACATTCGCCAGGGCCCAGCGGGAGGAGGAGGACCTGTTCATGGTCATGGTTCTCGCGGAGGCCCTAGGCGTGCCGAACCCGGTGAGCTACTACACCATCGAGTTGCTCCCGGTGATCTATGAGAGGTTCCACGATTGGCACAAACGCCAAGGCATGGATTCCTCACCGTTGGAGTACCTCGCATGCTGTTGAGAGAGGGATCGCCGTGCTGACCGACCTTGTGGCATCGAAGAAACTTCTCTTCGTCGGCGGGAAGGGTGGAGTGGGGAAAACCTCCATCGCCTCCACTCTCGCCTTAGCCCGGGCTGATCGGGGCGGGCGGGTTCTGGTCGTGTCCACCGACCCGGCCCATAGCCTGGGCCACCTGTGGGATATGAGAATTGGCGACGAGATCACCGAACTCGGCCCCGACGGCCTGTATGGATTGGAGATCAACCCGGCCAGCGCCACCGACGAGCATCTCGCCCAGGTCGAGCGGCGCCTCAACCGCCTCGTCCCTGAACACCTGCGCTCCGAAGTTCGTAAGCACTTGCGACTGGCCCGCGAAGCCCCCGGAACTCATGAAGCAGCCATGCTGGAGCGGATCGCCACCACCGTGGAAACCTACCTCCCGCAATTCGACCTGGTGGTTTTCGACACCGCCCCGTCGGGTCACACGGCACGCCTGATGGAACTTCCCGAGACGATGGCGATGTGGACCCGAGGAATGCTCCACCGCCACGACCGCTCCGAGAAGTTCACCCGCGCCCTCCAAGGACTGGATGAGGAGGATCCCGGCCTGGACGTCGTCGCCGTCGGCCGCGGACAGTCGCGAGCCGATCGCGATAGTGAGATCCGCCGAATCCTCCTCGCCCGGCAAAAACGTTTCACCGACCTCCGTGAGGCGTTCCAGGATCCCGACCGGACGGCGTTTATCGTGGTCCTCCAAGGAGAGCGACTCCCCGCCCTGGAAACGGTTGAGCTGGTGGAACACCTTCAGCGCTCCGGGATGTCCTGCGCCGCCGGAGTGATCAATCGGCGCTCGCCGGCCGATGCGGGTGAGCTGCTTTCTCAACGGCGGGCCCAGGAGGCGGTACACATCCGGTACGTGCAGGAAGCGCTCCCAGATCTGCCGCTGGTCGAAGTACCGCTGCTGGGTGAGGATTTGCGGGCCCCGGAAACCCTGCGGCACATCGCCACGTACCTGACTTGAGCCTCCTCGCGACGATTTTTGGGTGCTTTATGCTGGGGAGGCGGAGGTACACATGAACAGCGAGCACTCCTCACCCGTTCGGTGGGGTTTTATCGGCCTGGGACGGATTGCAACCAACGTCGCGAAGGATTGGGCGCATCAGCAGGGGGCGGAGCTGCACGCAGTCGCCTCGCGTTCGGAGGAGCGCGCGCGGGCGTTCGCGAATGCGTACGGAGCAAAGAAGGCCTACGGATCCTACGGTGCACTCCTGGCAGATCCGGACGTCGATGCCGTCTATGTAGCCACCCCCCACTCACTCCACCGGCGTGACGGCCTCGCCGTGATCCAAAAGCGTAAACCGCTTCTGATGGAGAAGGCGTTCACGGCCACGTTGGACGGGGCACGGGATCTGGTCCAGGCCGCCCAGAACGCGAACGTGTTCGCGATGGAGGCGATGTGGACCCGGTTCCAACCCGCCGTTGTCAAGGCGCGGGAACTGATCGCGGACGGCGCGATCGGTGAGGTGCGCACGGTTCAGGCTGACCTCGGGGTTTCGCGCCCGATGGATGCCAGCGACCGGCTCTTCGCGCTCGAGCTCGGGGGCGGAACGCTTCTCGACCTAGGCGTGTACGTCGTGAACTTCGCACACATGATCCTCGGTGCACCAGCGAAGGTGACAGCCGCGGGGCAGATCGGGCAGACCGGTGTCGACGTCGAATCCTCCCTGCTGCTGGAGTACGGCGGCGGCCAGACCGCCCTGCTCTCCTCCTCCTTCGTCGCACCCTCCCCGGGGTTCGCCCGGGTGTTCGGCACCCATGGGTGGCTAGACGTGCCGCCGCGGTTCCACCACCCGGACTCCGTTGTGCTCCACCGCCACGGTGCCACCCCGCAGGAGTTCCAGCTGCCCTCCCGGGGGGCCGGGTACGCTCACGAGTTCGACGAGGTGAATGCTGCGCTGAGGGCGGGCGCAGTGGAGTCTGAGGTGATGCCCCTCTCCGCGTCGCTGGAGGTGCAGGAGGTGCTGCAACAGGCAGCGGATCAGATCGGTGTGCCGCTGCGCGATATCGACTGAAGGCGGGGGCTTGGCCTCACTCCCGGGTGGATTGGGGTTCGAGGAAGTCGCGGATGATCGGATCGAGCTGATCGAACTCGATCAGGAAGCCATCGTGGCCGTAGGCGGAGGACAGTTCCTCGTATCGCCCGCCGGATCCATCCGCGATGGTTTTCGCCTGTTCAGTTGGGAACAGGCGGTCGGAGTCCACCCCGATGGAGAGCACCCTCGCCGTGATCCCCGCGAGTGCGGCATCCACCCCGCCGCGGTTGCGACCCAGATCGTGGGTGAGCATCGTGTGGGTGAGGATGATGTAGGAGTTCGCATCGAAGCGGCGGGCCAGCTTGCCGCCGTGGTGGTCGAGATATGACTGCACCGCGAACCTTCCCTGCCCTCCGATGGGCTCTTCGCCGCCCTGGGGAAGCCGTCCGAAGCGCTCATCGAACTCGACGGAGGAGCGGTACGTCGCGTGCGCGATCTGGCGGGCGATTCCGAGGCCCAGGTGGGGGCCCTCGTTGTCCCCGGCATCGTAATAGTCTCCACCCCGAAACTTGGGGTCTGCCTGGATGGCGAGGATCTGAGGGTGTGCCCACGCGATCTGGTCACCCGAAGTTTGAGCGGCAGTGGCGACCGCGATGACAGCGCTGACACGGTCGGGGTAGCCCGCGGCCCACTCGAGGGCTCGGTGCCCGCCCACGGATCCGCCGATGACGGCGTGCCAACGGTAGATCCCCAACCTGTCGGCCAGTTCAGCTTCAGCGGCCACCTGGTCACGGGTGGTGAGGTACGGGAAGCGCGATCCCCACGGGTCACCGTTGGGGGAGGGAGTGGCCGGCCCGGTGGTTCCTTGGCATCCGCCCAGCACGTTGGGTGCGACCACGAAGTACTTATCTGTATCGATCGCTTTGCCGGGCCCGACGAGATCTTCCCACCATCCGCTGCTGAGGTGGCCTTCCTCCGCTTCGCCGATCACATGCGAATCACCGGTGAGGGCGTGAAGCACCAGGACGGCGTTGGAGGCGTCGGCGTTCAACTCACCCCAGGTCTCGTAGGCCACGGTCACGGCCGGAAGCTGGCCCCCGGCCTCCAGGAAGAGGGAGCCGAGTTCGGCGAATTGGCGGCGCCCCACCGGGTCCCCTGGACGCCACGCGGCGGAGGCAGGGATCTGCTCGGGGAGTCGGTGGGGCCGCGCCGGGTGCCGAACGGGGCGCGGCCCGCTGGGGGAGGAGGGCGAGCATGGGTCCGGCATTGCTTCAGCACCGCGGGTGTGGGTACTTTGCCCGAGAGTGCCGGGCGTGGGTGGGGTGGGCCCTGCCTCGCCATCAAACCGGAAGTCCATGGGTGATCTCCTCGCGTGGATCCGACGTGTCGTACTAAATTTTGCCAGCGGTATTTCCGCTGACCGACTTGGCCGCAGCAAACCCGACCTTCAGGTCTGCCAGGATATCGTCGATGTGTTCAATCCCGACCGCCAAACGGATCAGCCCGGGGCCGACTCCCGCCGCGGCCTGCTCGGCTTCAGTGAGTTGGGAGTGCGTGGTAGACGCGGGGTGGATCACTAGGGATCGCACGTCGCCAATATTCGCCACCAGTGAGTGCAGTTCGAGCGCGTTGACGAATGCTTTACCCGCCTCCAGTCCGCCGGCGATCTCGAAGGAGATGACAGCTCCCGATCCTTTTGGCGTGTACTTCTGCGCCAGTTGGTAGTACGGGGAGGAGGGCAGGGATGCCCACTGGATGGCCTCGACCTGCTCGTGCCCGTCGAGGAACTCTGCGACCTTGTGGGTGTTCTCGATGTGGCGTTCGATCCGCAGGGAGAGGGTCTCGATGCCCTGAGAGATGAGGAAAGCGTTGAAGGGAGAGACCGCCGGCCCGATATCGCGCAGAAGCTGCACCCGGGCCTTGAGGATGAAGGAGAGGTTCGCACCGAACGGGCTATCGACGCCGAGGTCGCGGGCGTAGGTAAGCCCGTGATAGCTCGGGTCGGGGGTGTTGAACCCGGGGAAACGGTCGGGATACTGGCCGTAGTCGAAGGTGCCGCCGTCAACGATCACACCGGCGATCGAGGTTCCGTGCCCGCCGATGTACTTGGTGGCCGAGTGGATGACCACGTCTGCACCCCACTCCAGGGGGCGCAGAAGGTACGGGGTGCCGACTGTGTTGTCGACGATGAGGGGGACGCCGTAGTCGTGGGCGACTGCCGCGACGGCCTCAATGTCGAGGATGTCACCCTTGGGGTTGGGCACGGACTCGCCGAAGAACAGTTTGGTGTTCTCCTGAATGGCCGCACGCCAGGACTCCGGGTTGCCAGGATCTTCCACGAAGGAGACCTCGATGCCGAATTTCGGCAGCGTGTGCGCGAACAGCGTGTGGGTGCCCCCGTACAGGGAAGGGGAGGCGACGATGTGGTCGCCCGCTTCGGCGATGTTCAAAATCGCGAGAAACTCAGCGGACTGCCCCGAAGCCACCAGCAGGCCTCCGACGCCGCCCTCGAGCGAGGCGAGGCGATCTTCCACCGTCGCCTGAGTGGGGTTGGTGATCCGCGTGTAGATCGGACCGAGGTCCGAGAGCGCGAAACGGTTCGCGGCTTCGTCAGTGTCTTTGAACACGAACGAGGTCGTCTGATAGATAGGTAACGCCCGGGATCCGGTCTCGGAGTCGGGGGTCTGGCCGGCGTGAATTTGCCGAGTTTCAAAGTTCCAATTGGTACTCATGTCAATCTCCTGAAGGTCTTGTGCGGGATGACATGGTCCAGCGTGCGCTGATACTCATCCATCCCGAGGTGAGTGGATAGCAGCACGTTCAACCTGCCTATCAGTGATGCTCCGCGCCCTTTGCGCTGAGACTCTGGCGCCAGATGGCGGGAACCAGATCAGCAAAAACTGGGCAGCATGAACGTGCGTATCAGCGGCACATTCGTAAGAACATGTGTCTCACCATATTGCGGGGGCAGGAAAACTCAAAACGGTGTCCACATATTGGACTCCTGCCGCGAGGGTGGACTCGGTGACGGCGAAGCTGCGGTTGTGAAGGATGTGATTATTGTGAAAGTTGTTGCACTTGTTCACAAATGTGAAAGTTTCTAGTACCGTTGCCGGAGGTCTTCGTGCCCGGAATGAAAGAAACTTTGAGGAGCGTTGTTGGTGAACACCAGACGGTTAATGGCAGTCGGTGCGACTGTTCTTGCCGGAATCCTTGTAGCTCCTGCGGCGCTGGCGGTTCCGTCGGAAGACGAAATCGATGCGGTACGCGGCCAAGCGGAAGAAACCCGAGCAGCCGTTACCCAGATCGAAGTCGATCTTGCGCGGTCCAGCGCCCTGCTGGATGAGGCAACCTTGCGCGCGCAGGTAGCGGCCGAGGAGTACAACGTTGCGCAGGAGCATCTGAGCGCCTCGGAGCGGGAAGCGAAGGATGCCCAGGACGAGCTCACCGCAGCCCTAAAGGATCTCGACGAGGCGCGTGCGCTAGTGGGCGGGATCGCGATGTCCGCCTACCGCAACGGCGGAAACTTCAGCCAGCTCTCCATGTTCTTGGAGGCTGACGGGATCTCTACGGCGATTTCAGCCGCGAACACGTACTCAATCCTGGGTAACCACGCAGATGGCGCCCAGCAGCAGTTGGACGCCGCCACCGTCGCCGCCGATATGGCCACCGAGCGGGCCGATGCCGCGGTAGAAGAGCAGCAGCTCGCCGTCGAGGCGCTCAACGCCGCGCACGCGCAGACGGCACTGGAGGAGGAAGCCGCTCGACAGGAGATGAACCGGGTCGCCGCAGAGCAGAGCGGCCTCATCGCCGAGCTCGCCCAATTGCGCGGAACTACCGTGGAGATGGAGCGCGAGCGCCAAACCCACCTGGATGAGCAGCGCCGTGAGCGAGAAAGCCGCGCGGCCCAGGCAGAGCTGCAGCGCCAGGAGGAACAGCAGCAGAGCGAGCCGCAGAGCTCCTCACCCTCGGCGCCGTCAATCTCGTCGCCGCCACCCACCTCCTCACCCAGCGAAACGGCCGCCCCCTCGCCGGCTCCGGCGGCCACCTCCTCGCCAACTCCGAGCAGGACCCCGGCGCCTACTGCGACGCGCACGCCTACCCCGGCGCCCACTGCGACGCGCACGCCTACCCCGGCGCCTACTGCGACGCGCACCCCACGCAGGCCCCGAAACCCAAGCCCAAACCGACTCCGACGCCAGCGCCGAAGCCCAAGCCGCCCGCCTCATCGGGTGCGGGAGCAACAGCTCTTTCGTGGGCCAAGACCCAGATCGGCAAGCCCTACGTGTGGGGCAGTGCGGGACCGAACGGGTACGACTGCTCGGGTTTGACGATGGCTGCGTTCAAGCAGGCCGGGATCAACCTGCCCAGGAACTCCGCGGCCCAGTACAGCGTGGGCTCCAAGGTCCCCGTGGGGCAGATGCAGGCCGGTGATCTGTTCTTCTATTCCCGTAACGGCGCTCAGAGCGGCATCTACCACGTGGCGATCTACGCCGGTAACGGAATGCGCTTACACGCTCCCGCCCCAGGTAAATCGGTGGAACTGGTGCCGATGTGGTGGGCCAACGTGCTGCCGCACGCCGTACGGCTGTGAATCGACCCGCCTAGAACTTGCGCAAATAAATGCGGCCGGGGAATGCCCCGGCCGCATTTATCGAATCGAGTGATCAGTCGAGGCTGGGCTCCGAACCGTGGTTGGGCATGCCCGCTTCCTTCCCGCGTTCGAAGGACCGGCGAATCTCGGCCTCGGCGTCTTCGCGGCCTACCCAGTGGGCACCCTCAACCGACTTACCCGGCTCCAGCTCCTTGTACACCTCGAAGAAGTGCTGGATCTCTAGGCGGTGGAACTCAGAGACGTCGTCGATGTTGCTACGCCACGAGGCGCGTTGGTCGCCCGTGGGGACACACAGCACCTTGTCGTCCCCCCCTGCCTCGTCGCGCATGCGGAACATCCCCAGTGCGCGGCAACGGATGAGACAACCAGGGAAGGTCGGTTCCTCCAGGAGGACTAGCGCATCCAGAGGGTCGCCATCCTCTCCCAGAGTTCCTTCGATAAATCCGTAATCATCCGGATATCTGGTTGAGGTGAACAGCATCCGATCCAAGCGGATGCGCCCCGTGTCGTGGTCAACCTCGTACTTGTTGCGTTGACCCTTGGGGATCTCGATCGTTACGTCGAACTCCACAGTTTTCCTCTTCTTGAAAGGTAGCGTGTGCACGCAAGATTGATGCGGCTCCACAACAGAGCCTAAGGGATACTTAACAACTATGGCACCGAGAACACCAAAACGCCGACCCGCCGTGCGGAAAAAATCATGGATTCCCGCATTGATGACCATGATTCTGCTTCTCGGCGGGTATTTCACCGCCGATATCTTCGATGTCGCCCCCGGCCCTTTCACCCTCAGTGCGCCGTGGCCCGACCCAGAGCCGTTCCCGAGCAGCACCCTTCCCGTCGCCGAACCGCAGGTGCTCTTGGAACTCGACGAGGGCGCGCCCTCCCCCTCGAAGGAGGCCGTCGCTGAACTCATCGACGAATTCGCTGCGGACCCCTTCGTGGGCCAGGATCCCGGGGTTCTCATCACTGATGCGCTCACCGGCCAGGTGCTCGGAGAGCTCAATCCCGACGAACCGAAGGTGCCGGCCTCGACCACCAAACTCCTCACCGCGGTCGCGGCCCTCGAGACGGCGGGGGTGGACGCGCGACTCACCACCCAAGTCGTTGACGGCTCGAGTGACGATCCCGAGGCGGTCACGATCGTCGGCGGAGGAGACCTCACCCTCGACCCGGGTGAGGGTGATGCGGAGGCGGTGATCGGCCACGGCGGGGTGGGTGCACTCGCGAAGCAGACGGCGGAAGAACTCGCCACCGCTGGTCGTACCGCGATCACCGACGTCGTGATCGACGAGGGGCTTTGGGAGGGGCCGCGTGCGGCGCCGAGATGGGCTGATAGCGACTTCGCCGAGGGGTGGGTCATGCCCATGTCGCCGCTAGCACTGGACCTGGGCAGGGTGGAGGGGCAGATGGCCCGAACCTCTCAACCGGCCAAGGACGTGGGCGAAGTATTCCAGGAGGCCCTGGAGGATCAGGGCATCGAGGTGAGCGGTGAAGTGCGCATCGGCGGTGCCCCCGACTCCTCCCGGGAACTCGCGCGCGTGGAGTCCGCGCCGCTGGCGGACCTCGTGGAATACATGTTGGTGTACTCCGATAACGTGCTTGCGGAAGGTCTAGGGCGGCTAATAGCGGTGCAGTCCGGACAGCCCGCTAGCTTCGAAGGGGCCGAGCGAGGCATCCTTGAGAGCCTGGAAGAACTTGAGATCACCACTGAGGGATTGAGGCTCGCCGACTCCTCGGGTCTATCCTCCGTGAATAAGATCTCTCCGCGCACGCTGGTGGACGCGATGACGGCGATCACCGAAGACCACTCGGAGCTACTCACTGCGGTGCGCGGGTTGCCGGTAGCCGGCCTCGAAGGAACCCTGCGTGACCGGATGCGCGAGAGCCCTGCTGCTGGCACGGTGACGGGGAAGACTGGGTCCCTGCGCGACGTCGCAACGATTGCGGCCCAGGTGCATACCGCCGATGGGCGCCTGCTGCACGTTGCGATCCTCACCGGCGGATGGGACAGTTCACAGGCTCAGGCCCGGGCGGGAATGGACCGACTTCTCACCGGCCTGGCAGAGTGTGGTTGCAGCGACGCGGGGGAGTGAATACCCGTACCGCCGAAGGGTTACCCTGAGGGCATGGTACGTGCGACCCCTCCCAGACCAAGCGAAGCCCTCGACTGGGAGTCTGCCGCATGGTGGGCGCGGGTACTGACCCCGGTGGGTCCCACGGTCACCCTGGCCCAGGCGCAGCAGGTGTCTGGGCACCTGCGCGAGGCTGCCGCCAGGGCACCGGAGATTGTCGCGGAGGTAACGGGCCTCAGGGAGGCGAGCTCACGGGCACAGAAGTACCCCAGACTCGTGGTCGATCGTGCGGGGTGGGGGGAGGCGAACGTGGAAATGTTCGCGGACCTCACTTCCGCCCACCTCCCAAAGGGTTCCAGTTTCGCATCCCAACAGGGCGCGGCAGCAGAACTTGGAGCGCTACTGGGCATACTTTCCACCCGAGTGCTGGGTCAGTTCGATCCGTTCTCCTCCCGCCTCTACCTCGTCGCTCCGAACATCATCCACACCAGGCGGATGATGGGCGTGGACGAGGAAGACTTCTCCATGTGGGTCGCCCTGCACGAGCAGACCCACGCAGTGCAATTCGCTGCCGCCCCATGGCTCCCGGATTACCTGCGCTCGCAACTCGGATCCTTGATGGACTCGATGGCAGAGGATCAATGGGCGCGGGTATGGCGCATGATTCATCGGCTCCCCGGCTTGCTGCGGGGCCGGGGGGCCGCGAGCGTCGGGGCGCTCACTCAATTGGCGCTGAACGACGAAGAGGTCGCTCACCTTGAGCGCGTCGTAGCAGTAATGAGCATGCTCGAAGGCCACGCAGACGTCGTGATGGATTCCGCCGAGCCGATCGTGCCCTCAACCAAAGCGATCCGGGCCCGATTCACGCGCCGACGTGTGGATCCCAGCCTCGGGGAGACGGTGCTACGGAAAGTCATCGGGTTGGACGCGAAACTCCGGCAGTACCGGGACGGCGCAGAGTTCGTCAACGGAGTGGTGGAGCTGGTGGGCCACGAAGGCTTCAACCTTGCGTTCCAGTCACAAGAGAGCCTGCCGACCCCCGGGGAGATCGCCGACCCGGCAGCGTGGGTGGGCAGGGTCGTGGCTTAGATGGCCCACCTTCCCACCCCGATCGCGCGCGTACGCACTGCCCTGAGAGACTTCCTCGCCCGCCACCGGGTCGCCGGGACCTTGGTCGAGGGAGACACCCTCCTTGCCGCCTGCTCGGGCGGGGCAGATTCCGTAGCGCTCGCAGCACAGCTCGCTTTCCTCGCGCCCCGGATGGGTTACACCGGCGGGCTGGTCACAGTCGACCATCAGATGCAGCCCGGATCGGCGCAGCAGGCGCAGCGAGTGGCCCGGCTCGGCGAGCGCCTCGGACTCGACCCGGTGCGAGTGTGCACGGCCAACGATGTCCCGGCATGGTCTGAATGGTCCTCGTTGGGCCCGGAGGGTAGTGCGCGGGAGATCCGTTACGCTGCGATGCGGCAAGCGCTGGACACGACAGGTGCGAGGGCTGTACTGCTCGGGCACACGATGGAAGATCAGGCCGAGACTGTGCTTCTGGGGCTCTCCAGAGGTGCGGGCACCCGCGCGGTCGCGGGAATGCCCCAGGTCCGCGGAAAATTCTGGCGGCCGCTGCTCACGGTCCGGCGGGCGGATACCGAAGC
>CAJDUU010000034.1_pt1 | contig 16264 bp, 14 predicted proteins | sample 7391041 | NCBI WGS metagenome assembly CAJDUU01 (sample SAMEA7055689, study PRJEB34461) | soil metagenome | biome: terrestrial ecosystem; feature: Peninsula; material: soil | place: Antarctica | collected 2016 | reverse complement strand
ATCTGCTCCGCTAGTGCGTCGAAATCCTGGGGCTTGACGGCGATCACCACCACGTCGGCCCCTTGCACGACGTCGGCGTTGTTTTCCACCCAGGCCACCTGGTTGCGTTCGGCCACCTGGGCCCCGTGATCGGGCCTGCCATCACTCACGCGGACGTGCGAGCGCCCCACGGCGGCGATGAGCGAGGTCAAGATCGCCTCCCCCATCACGCCCACGCCAATGAGGGAGAGAGTGGGTACAGACTGTTCGAATCTCATGGCGCCTCCATACGTCGTGCCTCAACGCTACCCCGCCCTCCGCCTCTGTTCACCCACTACACTCAAGCCGTGACCTCATCAACCGCACTCTCGCCGCTCACGCTCCCCGGTTCCGACGCCGGCCCGTGGCTCTCCGCGCGCACCGCCGAAGCGTTGCAGCGCGCCCGAGAATGCCTCGATGCCCTCAAAGCGGAACCGCGAAGCACTCACGAAGTGCTGCGCCTGTGGAACGAGCTCGAGGTTGCCCTAGGGGGTGTGGGCGCGATCGCGGAAACATTCACGGAGTTGCACACCGACCCCGAGGCGCGCACCCAGGGAGAGACATCCCTGCAGCAGGTTGATCAACTCCTCACAGAAATATCGCTGGACGCCGAACTGTACGCCGTGTTCCAAAATGCGCAACCGCAGGAGGTGGACGCCGAATCTTCTCGACTACTGGAGGACGTACTCCGTGACTTCCGGCGCTCGGGGGTGGATAAGGACGATGCCACGCGAACCCGACTCGCTGAAATTTCTGCCCGGATGGTACTTCTGGGCCAGGAATTCGCGCGAAATATCCGCAACGACGTGCGCTCCATCCGGGTTACCCCCGACGAGGTCGAGGGGATGCCGGAGGACTGGATAGAGCTTCACCCTCCCGTGGATGGGCTGGTAACGGTAACTACTGACTACCCGGATGCGATCCCCTTCTTCACCTTCGCGAAGGACGCCGACGCACGGTTGAGCCTTCGCAAGGCGTTCCTCAACCGCGCTTGGCCTGAGAACGATGCCGTGCTGCGGGAGCTGCTCGAGTTGCGCCGTGAGTACGCGTCACTGGTGGGCTACCCCGACTGGGCGGAGTACGAGGCCGAGGTGAAGATGATCGGCCACGGCAAGAAGATCGAGCAGTTCATCACCTCGGTCGTCGACACCGCCCGCGAGAGCGCGCAGCGCGATTATCACGTGCTGCTTCAACGGGCGAAACTGGATGACCCGGATGCCACCTCGGTTTCGTTGGCGGACAAGGACTTCTACCTGGAGCTGGTTCGCAAAGAACAGTTCGGGGTGGACTCGGCCGAGGTTCGCAAGTACTTCCAGTTCGACCGCGTTATCGACGGGTTAATCAACCTCACCGAGGAACTCTTCGGGATCGTTTTCGCCCGGGGGCAAGCCCCGGTGTGGGACGAGGACGTTCGAGTGTACGAGGTGACCCTGCAGGATCCCGGCGCCGCCCCGGTGCCCCTCGGGCGAGCGTATTTGGACCTGCACCCGCGGGAGGGGAAGTTCGCGCACGCCGCTCAGTTCACCCTCGTCGACGGAATCGACGGCGTGCAGCTCCCCGAAGGCGTGCTCGGGTGCAACTTCGGGCGCGACCTACTGGATCACGACGACGTCGTCACCCTCTTCCACGAGTTCGGCCACTTGCTCCACCACTTGCTCGCGGGTCGAGGGCGCTACGCGCGCTTCTCGGGGGTGGCTACGGAGTGGGACTTCGTCGAAGCACCCAGCCAGATGTTCGAGGAGTGGGCGTGGGACCCTCAGGTGCTGGCATCGTTCGCGGTGAACGAGTCCGGTGAGCCGATCCCCGCCGCCCTGATCGAGAAGATGCGGGCGGCGAAGGACTTCGGGAAAGGGTTCGATGCACTCACCCAGATGTTCTACTCGGCGATGTCCTACGTTTTTCACGTGCAGGAGATTCCCGACCTCACCGCGACCATGCGGGAGCTGCAGGAAAAGTACTCGCTGTTCGCCTACATCCCCGGCACGCACATGATGGCGAACTTCGGCCATCTCGCGGGGTACGCCTCGGGGTACTACACCTACATGTGGTCACTAGTGATCGCGAAGGATATGTTCTCCGCGTTCTCGGGCAACCTGTTCGACAAGGAGGTCGCCGCCCGCTACCGCGATCGGGTGCTCGCCCCGGGCGGAACCCGGGACGCGGCCGACCTGGTGGAGAGCTTCCTCGGTCGGCCGTATTCACTCGAGGCGTTCACCTCGTGGCTCGGATCCTGACGCCCGTGGCCTAGGCCTCGCTTTTCTGTTCGTCATCGGGGGCCACGAAGGGGGTAACCGGGGTCACCTTACGGTCCTCTGCTCCCGGGGGCTTCGGGAACGCGACCTCCAGGGCGTCTCTCAGGGTTTGCGCGCCTTTGACCACCATCCCTGCGGGTGTTTTCACCCCATCCGACCTCGCGGGGATGATCGCCTTGAGGAAACCCAACCGGCGGGCCTCGGCGAGGCGCTGGGTGGTACCCACGACCGGTCGCAGCTCCCCGGTGAGGCTCACTTCCCCGATCACCACCAGTTTCTCGGTGAGCGGCCGGTTGATCGTGGAGCCCGTCAGCGCCAGGGCCACGGCGAGGTCTGCCGCTGGTTCGTTCGCTTTCGCTCCCCCCACCGAGGAGACGTACACGTCGGCGTTCTTCCCGGCCATCACCCCGGCCTGAGCCAGGAGCACGGCTTGGACCATCGCCACCCGGGAGGAGTCGACCCCTTGAGTGGTCCGGCGCGGGGCCCCCGAGGCGGAATCGGCCACCAGCGCCTGGATCTCCGTCGTCAGGGGCCGGCGCCCCTCCAGGGTCACCGTCACGCAGCTGCCTGTCGCACCCGCCCGGGTGGAGGAGAGGAACAGGCCCGAGGGGTCGGCCAACGAGTGGATCCCATCATCGTCCAGGGAGAAGCAGCCCACCTCGTCGGTGGCGCCGTACCGGTTCTTTACCGCCCGCACCATTCGCAGCTGCGCGTGCTTGTCCCCTTCGAACTGACACACGACGTCGACCAGGTGTTCGAGCACGCGCGGGCCGGCGATCGACCCGTCCTTCGTCACGTGCCCCACGAGGATCGTGGGCAGATTCCGGTTCTTCGCGGCGTTGATCACCGCACCCGCCACTTCCCGCACCTGTGACACTCCCCCGGCGCCGCCGTCGACTTTGGCGGAGGCGATCGTCTGCACTGAGTCAAGAATGAACAGGCCCGGTGATATCGCGTCGATCTGCCCCAGCACCCGGCCCAGGTCGGTTTCCGAGGCGAGGTAGAGGTTTCGGTTCAGCGCGCCAATGCGCTCGGCGCGCAGGCGCACCTGGGCGGCGCTCTCCTCCCCCGAGATGTAAAGCACTTTGATCCCCGACTCCGCGGACTTCGCCGCGACGTCGAGCAGGAGGGTCGATTTCCCAACGCCCGGGTCCCCCGCTAGCAGCACCACCGCCCCCGGCACCATGCCCCCGCCGAGCACCCGATCCACCGCCACCGCCGGCGTGGTGCCCGTCGAGAGCACGCTCTCCTGCACCGTGCCCCATTCCTGGCATTCTCCGCAGCGGCCCACCCACTTCGTGGTGGACCAACCGCATTCCTGACATGCGTATTGCGCCCGGCTTTTACTCACGCCCATCAGCGTAATGCCAGGCACCGACTTTCGCGCCCGCGCCGGCCCGAACCGGGAACGCGCGGGCGCGCGCAGCGAATAGGTGCAAGTCACACTCCGAGATCACCCCGGGCACCGTAGGATGGGGGCAAGAACGCGCGAGAAAGGGTGCGAGATTGAGCGAACTGCCTGACCAGCTTCGGGAAGCGTTGATCTCCGTGGCTCCGGGAACGGAACTGCACAATGGGCTGGAGCGGATCCTGCGCGGGCGAACAGGTGCGCTCATCGTGCTCGGGCACAGTGACATCGTTGACTCCATCGCCTCCGGGGGGTTCCATCTCGACGTCGAGTTCTCAGCTACCCGGCTACGGGAGCTCGCGAAGATGGACGGCGCGATCGTGATCGATCCGGAACGCAACCGAATCCTGCGCGCGGCCGCACAGCTGCTGCCCGACGCACGCATCGAGACCAGCGAATCAGGCACGCGGCACCGGACCGCGGAGCGGGCGGCCAAGCAGACCGGGCTGCCGGTGATCTCGGTTTCCGCGTCGATGCGGATCGTCGCGCTCTACGTCGCGGGGATACGCCACGAACTGGAGGATTCCGACGTGATCCTCTCTCGGGCCAACCAGGCGCTGGCCACGCTGGAGCGGTACAAAACGCGGCTGGATGAGGTATCCGGAACCCTCTCCGCCCTTGAGATCGAGGATCTGGTGACGGTGCGTGACGTGGCCACCATGGCCCAGCGCCTGGAGATGGTGCGGCGAATCTCCGAGGAGATCGATTACTACTTCCTCGAACTGGGCACCAACGGCAGGCTCCTCGCTCTGCAGTTCGATGAGATGCTCTCCGGGATCGGCCCGAACCTCACTGTGCTACTGCGTGACTACGTGGACCTCAGCGAGAAGGTCACTGAATCGCACGTTCTCGCCGGGCTGGCGGACCTGAGTTCCACGGAATTGCTCGACCTCACCCAGGTCGCCCTGGTCCTTGGCCTCGGAGGCCGCCAGGGCGAGGCGCTGGATTCCGGCGTCACCCCGCGCGGGTACCGGATGCTCAAACGAATCCCGCGCCTGCCAGCGGCTGTGGTCAACGCGGTGGTCGCCCACTTCGGCACCCTGCAGCGGATGCTCGCCGCTTCGATCGAAGAGCTCGAAACTATCGATGGGGTAGGGGCGGCTCGGGCACGTTCCGTTCGCGAGGGTCTCAGCAGGCAGGCCGAGTCCAGCCTGCTCGAGAGGTTCGTGTAACGCCGGGCCTGATACCGCCCTCAGTTGAGCCCGAACACCTGCTCGTAGTCGACCGTGCCGTTCTCGGTCGCTAGGGCCACCTGTAACCGGTAGGTTCCCGCCGCGGCGGGCGGTTGCCCCTCAGCGCAACCCGGCACGCTCCGGGTTCCCGGCCAGGTGACCACGCTCGTGTCCGAGGCGTCGATATCTAGCAGCAGACGGCGCTCCCCGCTTAACCCTCCGCCGCAGTGCCCGCTCGACCAAACCGAGTCCTCCCCTGAAGTGACGCTCACCGTGATTGTTTTCTGCCCCACCTCCAGCAGGCACGGCACCTCTCCGGTGTTGCGCACCGTCACCGGGATGTTGGCCGGTTGGCCGACCGGCAGCGAATCAGCTGCGAGGCTCACCTCGAGTTCCAGTGCTGCGGCGTCGCAGGCGGTGGGATTTGCGAGGTCCTCCTCTGTTGGGCCGGCGGACTCCTCCTGCGCTGGTTCCGCAGGCGGGGGGTCGGAGGGGAAGAAGAAATTCTTCAGGGCCACCCCTCCTGCGATCGCGGCTCCGACCAGGAGCAGCAGCACGATCAGCGCAACGATTCGGCGCCTACGGAAGGTGCGGGAATCAGGCCGGGAAGGCCGAGGTGCCTGCCCGGGGCGGGGCGGAGAGTTCCTGCTGGTCACAACTGAAATCTAACTCACCCGCCCTGGGAATTGGTGGTGCCACACGGTGCGATCCCCGCCCCACTTGCCCTAACCCCTGCGCGGCGCAGCGCTCCGACGCGAATCGAATCCGGCGCAAAGCGTGATTGACTCGGGTGCTATGCAGCACCGAACTTCACTCTTGGTGGACGAGGTCACCCAGTGGTTCGCCGCCCATGGCCGCGAACTGCCCTGGCGCGAGGAATACCCAGACCCGTGGGGGATCCTCGTCGTTGAAGTGATGAGCCAACAAACACCCATCGCTCGGGTGACCCCCGTCTGGTGCGCCTGGATGGAGAGATGGCCCACTCCAGCGGACCTGGCCCAGGCCCGCCCGGCGGCCGTGATCCGAGCATGGGGCCGGATGGGCTATCCTCGGCGCGCTCTACAACTTCGCGATGCGGCCACGCTCATTACCACCCGCTTCGAGGGCCGGGTACCCGCTACTGAGGAGGAGCTGATCTCACTCCCGGGGGTCGGACCCTACACCGCAGCTGCAGTGATGGCCTTCGCCCACGGCCAACGCGCGGTGGTCCTGGACACCAACATCCGCCGTGTGCTCGGCCGGACACTCGACGGGGTGGCGCTGCCTCCCGCGCACCTGCGAGCCAGCGAGCGCGCCAGGGCGGAGAGCGTGGTTCCCCGCGACCCCGGGCCGTCGGTGCTGTGGAATGCCGCGGTGATGGAGTTCGGCGCTCTCGTGTGCACGGCCCGCGCCCCCGCCTGCCAGGCCTGCCCGGTGACCGCGTGCGCGTGGCGGGAGGCGGGTTACCCGGATAATGCACCCAAGCGGCGCGCACAGAAGTGGGAGGGCACCGACCGCCAACTCCGCGGCGCCATCATGGCGCAGCTGCGTGAATCCCAGAGCCCACTGCCGGCGGCCGAGGTGAACGCTCGAGTGCGCCAAGCGCACCCCTGGGCTGGAGACTCGCGCCTGGAACGCGCACTCGCTGGCCTACTCGAAGATTCCTTGATCGAGCAGCAACCGGATCACTCCGGCGCCGGACCTTCCTACCGTCTGCCACATTAGACTTGGCCCTGTGTCCGATTCCTCCATCCCCGCCGACGTCGTGTGGGCGCGCGGCGTTCGCTTCCACCTCCAGGCGGTGTACGCCTGCGCCGGAGTCCTCGCTCTCCTGAGCCTCCTTGGCGGGGCCGCGTTGCTCATGGCCGGGCCGTTGGCCAAAGACCCGCCGATCACTGCGGGGATCCTCGCGCTGCTGATCGGCGCTGCCTGCGCACTCGCGGGGGCGGTCGTCGCCGGGATGGGACAGATTCGGGTTCTGAGAGCTGCGAGCGCCCCCGAGGCGCGCCCCATGGAGGCGGTAGAGACGATTCTTGGGCGCACCGCCGCCACCTTCGCTTACCTGCCCCGGTTTGCGCTGGCTGGCTGCGTAGCTCTCCTGGCCGCCTACACCATCTGGTTACCCTCGGGCTTCTGGGGTGCAGTGGTAGGCACTTTCGTGGTGATCCAGGCCGCGGCAATACTCTTCGTGGTTCGCAGCCGGTTGCTCTCCTCCGCGCGCCTTCACCGGGCGCATTGACCCTCAGAGGGTACGTACCATCCGCGTGTTTCCCAGGGTGTTCGGCTTCACCCGCGCGAGGTCCAAGAACTCCGCCACCCCGTCGTCCTTAGACAGCAGCAGCTCCGAATACACCTCCCGATCCACGATGTCTCCGGTGATCTCGGTGAACCCGTGCGCGGCGAAGAAATCCACTTCGAAGGTGAGGCAGAACAGCTCCGAGAGCCTGAGCTCTCGGGCTCTGTCCATTAACGAAACCAGGAGCCTGTGCCCTACCCCGCGGCCGAGTACCGACTGCGATACCGCCAGCGTGCGCACTTCGGCCAAATGCTCCCACATTACGTGGAGCGCCCCGCACCCCACGATCTCACCGCCTAAGTCTGCGACGAGGAACTCTTGAACAGACTCGTAGAAGTCCACCAGGTCCTTACCCAAAAGGATCCGGCGGTGCACGTACGGCTCAACCACCTTCGCAATCGCTCGAACATCCTTCGGCAGGGCGGGGCGGATTCGGATATTGGCTACTTCACTCATTTGGGTTTCAGTCTGCCACTGCCGGGATGCTCCGCACAGCATTTAGTGAGTCAATCGACGCCATTGCTCACCCACCCTTATGGGTGAGTAAGGCCCGCGCAGTGAGTTCGTCGACGATCAGGTCGGTTGCTACCCCCGCCCTCAACGCCCCAATAATCGCCTTCACCTTGGTCTCCCCGACCGCCACGCAGATCCGGCGTTCGATGAGCCGCAACTCGTGCGGGGTGGGGCCGCTCGCCCGGGCGTTCAGGGAGATGTCCCGGTAGGACCCATCCTGCCGGAGAAGCACCGTACACACGTCCCCCACCACCCGCTGACGTTGCAGTTCGGCCATGTCCCGCTCGTCCAGGTACCCGGCGCTGTACACGTGCGACGGAACCATCGAGGAGATCCCCCCCACCCCGAAAAGGGCGACATCCACCTGGCGTTGCACCTCGTGCACACGGCGGATCGAGCGCTCCCGCCACATCATCTTCTTCGTCACCTCATAGTCGAAGAAAGCGGGCACCGGAAAGTAGTACGGAACCGAGTCGAACACCTTCGCGATCTCCCCGATGAGATCGGTGGCGTACGTGAGTCCGGTGGTCTCCGTGCTCGCAGAACCATTGAGCTGCACCACGGCGCTCTGGCGCTTCGGCTGGGGTTGCAGGTGCTGCACGATAGCCGCCACAGTCGTTCCCCACGCGACCCCGAGCTTCATTCCGTCGGTGAACCACTCATTGAGCTTGCGCGCGGCCACCACGGCGACCTGCTCCAGCCGCTGAACTTCGGTCGTACGCTGGCGCACTGGAACTACATGCGCCCGAACCCCGTACGCCGAGGCGATCTGGTGGCCCAGACCCTGCCCCAGGTGCGCGGGAGAACGCACCGTGATGTTTACCAGTCCTGCCTCCCTCGCGGTCGCCAGTAGCCGGGAAACGGTTGACCGGGACACCCCCAACGTGGAGCCGATCACTTCCATCGTCTGGTTCTGCAGGTAGTACATCGTCGCGGCCCGGTGTGCGCGTTGCACGTCTCGCACCTTCTCCCCCTCGCCTCATGCACGTTTGTGCAAGACAATTGCGCAAGTGTGCGCTTATGCGCAATGGTAGGTCAAAAGTGACACAGCGCACAGGCTTAGCACGCACAGGAGGAACCGTGGCCCATATTGCCCTCAACCCCGAGACTCGAACCCGGGCACTCGCCGAGATGTCCGACGCCCATGGCCTGGATGTGTTGGTGATCGGCGGTGGCGTTACCGGCGCCGGTATCGCCCTCGACGCAGCCAGCCGGGGCCTTCGCACCGGAATCATCGAGGCCCAGGACTGGTCCTCAGGCACCTCCTCGCGCTCTTCCAAACTCGCCCATGGGGGCCTGCGCTACCTGCAGATGTTCGATTTCGCCTTGGTGCACGAGGCACTGACGGAACGCGACCTCCTGCTTTCCTCCCTTGCCCCCCACTTGGTTCAGAAGATCCCGTTCCTCTACCCGCTCGAACACCGGGTGTGGGAACGTTTCTATGTCGGTTCCGGGGTCGCCCTCTACGACGCCCTCGCGTCCCTATCCAAACGCCGCCGCTCCACCCCCTTTCACAGGCACTTCTCCAAGAAGGGCCTGTCACGGGTGTTCCCCGATCTGCGCGAGGACGCCGCCGTGGGCGCGATCCAGTACTGGGATGCGCGGGTCGACGACGCCCGGCTGGTGTTCACCCTCATCCGAACCGCTGCCGAACACGGGGCGCTCGCCGCATCGCGCACCCAACTCGTGGGGCTCACCCACGCCGCCTCGGGTGCGGTCAACGGCGCCGAGGTGATCGACCTCGAAACGAACTCCTCCCACCACATCAAGGCACGCACCGTCATCAACGCGACCGGTGTGTGGACCGAGGAAACCGAATCGCTCGCCGCCGGCGAGGAGGGGCTGAAGGTCCTTTCCTCCAAGGGCATCCACCTAGTTGTTCCCAAGGATCGGATCCGCGGATCCAAGGGCCTGATCCTCCAGACCGAGAAGTCAGTGCTCTTCGTCATCCCCTGGCCCGACTACTGGATAATCGGCACCACGGACACCCCTTACACGGAGGATCCACGCCACCCGGTGGCAACTAAGGCGGACATCGACTATGTGCTGGAGCACGCAAACGCGGTGCTCTCCGACCCCCTCACCCACGACGACGTGATCGGCACGTACGCGGGGCTGCGGCCCCTTCTGCAGCCTGCGGAGGAGTCCTCCTCAACGAAGGTCTCCCGGGAACACACCGTGGCCTCACCCACTCCCGGGTTCGTGGCGATCGCTGGCGGGAAACTCACCACCTACCGCGTGATGGCCAAGGACGCGGTGGATTTCGCGCTGGGCTCCGAAGCTCGCACCAACCCCTCCATCACCGATGAGGTGCCCCTATCGGGCGCCGAAGGGTTTGTAGCGGCGCGGCGCCGCTCCCGCACCTACGCCCGCAGGTACGGCTGGCCCATGGCCACAGTCGACCACCTGCTCGGGAGGTACGGCTCCAACATCGACGAAATCGTGGAGCTTATCGAGGAGCAGCCCGACCTCGCCGAACCCTTGGAGCATGCCCCCATGTACTTGCGCGCCGAGATTGCCTACGCAGCGCGTTACGAGATGGTTCTGCACGTGGAAGACGTTCTTCTGCACCGGACCCGTCTTGACTACGAGGTTCCCGACGGCGGTGTGGCCGCACTTGAGGAAATCCTCGAAATCGTCTCACCTCTCCTGGGGTGGGACGAGAGCCGCCAAGCCCGCGAACGTGAGGGGTATACCGCACGGCGCGAAGCAGAGGCGAAAGCCGCACTCGCACCCACAGATGCAGCGGGTGCGGCTATTCGGGCCAATGAGGGTGATATGAGTCCCATGCTGCCCATCCAAACCTCTTAACGATACTGAAAGGTACTCACCTTCATGTTCCAAGAAATATTCCTACCGGAGCTGATGGGAACATTCATCCTCATCCTCCTAGGGTGCGGTGTAGTTGCTAACTACGTGCTCGTCGGTTCGAAAGGTACTGCCCTAGGCGGCGGCTTCCTCGCGATCAACCTCGGGTGGGGGCTCGCCGTCACCTACGGCATCTACGCCGCGACCCAGTCCGGCGCGCACCTCAACCCCGCGGTCACCCTCGGGTTCCTCACTTCAGCGAAAGAGCTGGGGTTCTCCGAGGGGCTCACCGCCGGTGCCGTAGTGATCTACATTCTCGGCCAGTTCGCCGGAGCGATGCTCGGCGCGTTCGTGGTGTGGCTGGTTTACAAGATGCACTTCGACGAGGAGGAGAACCCACTGCTGAAACTCGCACCGTTCTCCACCATCGCCGAGCGACGCCACCTGGGCTGGAACCTCATTCCCGAGATCGTCGGCACCTTCGTGCTGGTGTTCGCGATCATCTCTCTGAAGACCAACGACCCGGGCCCACTCGCGCCCCTCATCGTCGGCTTCATCGTTGTCGCAATCGGTCTGAGCCTCGGTGGTCCCACCGGTTACGCCATCAACCCTGCTCGTGACCTGGGGCCACGTATCATCCACGCCCTCGTTCCGATCAAGGGTAAGGGTTCCTCGGACTTCCAATACGGCCTCACCGTGCCTATCATCGGCCCCATCATCGGCGGGATCCTGGGCGGGGTGCTCGCAGCACCGCTGCTTCCGCTCCTGCCTCTCTGAGCGACAAGATTGGTGGGGCGGTTTCCGCCCCACCACCACAACGACGTGAAAGGTTAATCCATGGCGGACTACGTTCTCGCAATCGACCAAGGCACCACTTCAACCCGTGCCATCATCTTCGACCACTCCGGCCAGATCTTGGAGGTCGGCCAGCAGGAACACGAACAGATCCTCCCTCGGGCGGGATGGGTGGAACACGATCCCCTAGAGATCTGGCGCAATACCCGTGAAGTCGTTGGGCTCGCGCTCTCCCGCGCAAACCTCACGTACCAGGACATCGCTGCGGTAGGGATCACCAACCAGCGCGAGACCACCGTGGTGTGGGACAAGAACACCGGTGAACCCGTCTATAACGCGATCGTGTGGCAGGACACCCGTACGCAATCGATCGTCGACGAGCTCGGCGGCGACGAAGGAGCGGAAAAGTACAAGGCAAGGGTCGGGCTGCCCCTCGCGACCTACTTCTCGGGGCCGAAGATCAAATGGATCCTCGACAACGTCGATGGGGCCCGTGAGAAGGCCGAGGCCGGTGACCTCCTGTTCGGAAACACCGACACGTGGCTGCTTTGGAACATGACGGGCGGGGCCAATGGAGACCCCCTGCACGTGACCGACGTCACCAACGCCTCCCGCACCATGCTCATGGATTTATCCACCCTGGACTGGGATGAATCCATCGCACAGGACATGGGAATACCGATGTCCATGCTGCCGGAGATCCGCTCCTCCTCGGAGGTTTACGGGCATGGACGCCCTGACGGCCCGCTCCAGGGGGTGCCGATCGCAGGGATCCTGGGAGACCAGCAGGCGGCCACCTTCGGTCAGGCATGCTTCGAGCCCGGGATGGCCAAGAACACCTACGGCACCGGAAACTTCATGCTCATTAACACCGGAACCGAAGCCGTCCCCAGCGAGAACGGGCTCCTGACCACCGTGTGCTACAAGATCGGCGACCAGGACGCGGTGTACGCCCTGGAAGGGTCGATCGCCGTCACCGGGTCACTGGTGCAGTGGCTCCGAGATAACCTCGGCATCATCTCCTCCGCCCCCGAGGTCGAGGAGCTCGCCAAGCAGGTGGACGACAACGGCGGGGCCTACTTCGTGCCTGCATTCTCCGGGCTGTTCGCCCCCCACTGGCGCTCGGACGCCCGCGGTGCCCTGGTCGGCCTCACCCGGTACGTCAACAAATCTCACATCGCACGAGCTGCTCTCGAGGCCACCGCGTTCCAAACCCGGGAAGTCCTCGACGCGATGGACGCCGACTCCGGCGTGACCCTGAGCGAACTCAAGGTCGATGGTGGGATGGTCGCGAACGAGACCCTCATGCAGTTCCAGGCAGACATCCTCGGGGTCGACGTGGTCCGGCCACAAGTGGCCGAAACCACCGCGCTGGGAGCTGCCTACGCCGCGGGGATCGCCGTCGGCTTCTGGTCCGGGGAACAGGACGTCATCGACAACTGGGCAGAGGACAAGCGTTGGACTCCTTCGATGGATGAGGCCGAGCGTGAGCGCCTCTACCGCATGTGGAACAAGGCGGTAACCAAGACCTTCGACTGGGTGGACGAGGACACCGCCGAATAGGTCACTGGCTCAACCCCTTTCCGCCGCAGTGTGGAACAGGCCCGGCCCGCGGCTGGCCTGTTCCACACTGTCACGTGTCAGGTGTTGCACCCCGGAGCAGGGGTGCCCGGTAGGAAGGAGGCCCCGTGGGAACCCCTCAGGTCGGCTTTATCAGCCTCGGCGCGATGGGCGCCCCGATGGCGGCACGGATTCAATCTTTCCGGCCACCTTCCTCCCCGCTCGTGGTCCACTCCCGACGTAGGGAATCGGCAGCGCACGTTCTTGACCACGGGGCCATCTGGGCAGACTCACCGGCAGAGGTCGCCCGAGGGGTCGATATCGTCATCACGATGCTGCCCGACCTGGCAGAGTTGCGCGAGGTGGTCTACTCTCAGGACGGACTCCTCTCTGGTGTCAACGGCGCGACCACCGTGGTGGCGTGCTCTACCAGCTCCCCCGCGCAGACCCGAATCCTCGGTGCGGATCTGACCCGAGACTCTTCCGGGCTCATCGAACTGGTCGACGCCCCCGTGAGCGGCGGGGTCGAGGGCGCCACCCAGGGCACCTTGAGCATCTTCCTAGGGGGGAGCCCCCGTGCTGCCGCCCTTGCCGGGGAGGCCCTCACCCCGTGCGGTACGCCGGTGCACCTGGGCCCGCTGGGATCCGGCCAGGTGGCCAAAGCCGCGAATCAGCACATCGTCGCCGCCACCACCGTGGCCCTCGGGGAGGCGTTGGTGATGGCCGAACGCGCCGGTCTGGATCTTGCCACTCTAGTTCCGTTGCTAAGCGGGGGGTACGCCGGTTCCAGGCTGCTGGAGGTCAAGGGGCAACGCTTCATCGATCACGATCACTCCCCTGCGAGCCCCGCGAAATTCATGATCAAAGACTTGGATTTCGCGATGTCCTCCTGCTCCGGCACCCACACCCCGGCCCCTGTTCTCTCCGCCGCCAGTGCGGTATTCGAGGGCATGGTGGAGGCGGGGATGGGTGAGTTGGACTCATCCGGCGTGCAAGCCTACCTAGCCAGCATCGATCCCCAGGCCGATTCCTAACGCGAGGACCTGCCCCACCTCAGGAGGACCCCGGCGATCACCCAACACCCCACCGCGCCCGCGCCCAGGAGGAGAACGTCCGCCGCGCTCACGGTCACCGCATGGGCTGACCCCTCCGATGCCTGCCCCCACCTGATCAATCGGTAGAGCAGATATCCGAACACCCCGCCCAGAATTATGAACACGCCGGCAAGTGGCCCGCTCAGCCTCGATGGCCCGTGCGCTTTCCTGTGGCGATCCGCGTGGGCGCTACCGGGTGGAGGCACGTGCAAGGCCTTTCGAAATAGTTCCGTTTCTCACTCGGCCTGCGGGCGGGGCCCACTCGCAGGCCGGTTCGCCAGAGCCACGGCGAGGGTGATGGCAAGTAACCCTAGTATTTCAGCGAGGCTGGGGATTTGTCGAAGCGCGAGGAGTCCGACGAGCGTGGCGCTTGCGGGCAATAGTGCGTTCAGCAGCGCGAACGTCGCCATATCTAGGCGGCGGATCGTCACCTGGTCGAGCATGTACGGGACGACGGAGGTGAGCACACCCATGGCAATCACCAGGGCCCCGGCCCTCAGGCTCAATAGCCCTCCCGCCCACGGGGCGGTCAGCGGCGCGTAGATGATCGCCGCAGCGACCATCCCTACCGCCAGTGACGCCTGCCCGGATCGCTGGCCCGCAATCTTGCTCCCAAGGAACATGTACGCCGTCCACGCCCCCGAAGCGACTGTGATCGCAACGAGGCCGATCGTGAGGTCAGTGCTGTTGGTGACGTCCCACTCCAGCCCCAGGATGCTGATGAGGACCACCCCGATGAACGCTAGGAGCGCGGCGAGCCTGCCCCTGATGTTCGCGCTGCGGGTAGCGGAAAGGAGGATCGGGCCGACGAACTCCAGGGTCACCGCTGCCCCGAGCGGGAGGTAGTTGAACGCCACGTAAGCGGCCATGTTCATCGACAACAGCACCACCCCGAACAGGGCGGACTCAGCGAGCGCTCGCCGTGTCCACTGCAACCGCCAGGGTCGCACGATGGCGAGGATGATCACCCCCGCGACGACGGATCTTAACCACGCGACCACGTGCGGGGAGGCGAGGCTGAACAAGCCGATCCCCACCGCCGCGCCGAAATATTGGGAGAATCCGGCAGTGAGAAACAGGATCGGGGCAGGGGTCTTGTTGAGCACGTTGCCCGCATGTTCTCTTGCCACCCTGCCGCCCCTCCGCTGACCCTGCGTTCCCTGTTGCTACGAGTATGCCTGCACTGGGAACGGTGCGCGTGCTGGGTGGCTCGCACCCTGCACGCGGCGCGTCATCCTACCCGCGCCCCGGGCCGGGGTCGCCTCCGCTTCTACCCCGGCGGCGGGGCAACTTGCGGGCGTCGCGGAACCCCGCGAACGCGAGGATCGTCAGCGCGGCGGCGAGGATGGCGTACACCACCCCGTCCGCGCCCTGCATCTGTTCTCCCAGGATGAGCGAGGCGGCGACGAGGAGTATCGGCTCCACGTAACTGAGCAGCCCGAACACGGGCATGGGCAGGAGCGCCGAGGCACCCACGTAGGCGGTCATCGCGACCACAGCGAAGATCCCGATGAGCAGGAGCATCCCCAGCTCCCCCTCCCACCCGTCCTCGCGCACCAGGAAGTACAGAGCCACCGGCACCGCGAGGGTCGATTCCACGGCGAACGCGGTGAGGGTCCCCAATTTCAGATAGGTCCGGGCGATGAAGTACACGGTGAAGGTCAGCACCACTGCCAGCGTGACCCAGCTCAGTTGCGGCGTCGCGAAAATCTTGATTGCCACTGCGAGCGCGGCGAGGCCCACCACCAGCCATTGCACCCGCGAAACGGTCGATCGCAGCACGAGGCGGCTCGCTAGCACGAGGCCGATGGGTAGCAGGAGGAATCCCAGCGAGGAGTCGAGACCGTACCCGTTGCGGGGCGCCCACATGAACAACCAGGCACCGAAACTGACCGTCACCGCTAACCCGAGGAACGCCATGGGGAGCCACCACACCCTGGTGAGATCGACCCACAGCTTCGCCAACGACTCCCGGTTCGAGGGCCGCAGCAGGAGGGGGGAGTACAACACCGGTGTGGCCAGGATCCGCCACGCGAAAAGCACTTCGCCCGAAGCCTGGGCGCTCCCCGCGAGGTAGAACATCACCCCGAATAGCACCGAGGCGAACAGGGAGGCGGACGCACCAAGGATTACTCTCGGCGAAGCGCTCAACCAGATCCCTCCCTCTCACTGGCGATTGTCGCATGCCCCTTAGCCGCGCCCACACCTCACATGGGTGCAACGTGGCAAGATCTACATATGAGTCTTATTGCAATCACGAATGGCCACGTAGTTCCGATCGACGGGGAGCCTTTCACCGGCACCCTCGTCCTCCATGAGGGAAAGATCCAGGCTCTCGGCCCGAATGTTGATACTCCCGCCGATGCGCA
>CAJDUU010000021.1_pt1 | contig 16481 bp, 15 predicted proteins | sample 7391041 | NCBI WGS metagenome assembly CAJDUU01 (sample SAMEA7055689, study PRJEB34461) | soil metagenome | biome: terrestrial ecosystem; feature: Peninsula; material: soil | place: Antarctica | collected 2016 | reverse complement strand
GGGCATGGCCGCCACCGCCCCCAGTGGGGAGCGGAAGTCCGAGGTCGCGACCTTCGCCGCGGAGCTCATCTGCTATCTCGCCCACGCCCGCGGCGACACCATGGCTCTAGTGGCAGGAGATCGGGATGAGGTGGTGCAGCTCCCGGCCCGCGGCGGAATCTCCCACATGGAACTGCTCCTCGCACGGATCGACAGCATGATGTCGCTGGATGCCGCGCCCTCGGATTCGGGGAGGGTGCTGGACAGGGCGCTCACGTGGTTCACCCGCCGATCCCTGATCGTGTTCATCACCGACGACACCCGACCCCGCCCCGAAGACGAGATGACGCTCAAACGCCTCCGTACACGACATGAGGTGATGGTGATCCAGGTGGCCGACGCGCTGCCCACCGCCGACGCCGATCTGAACATCAACGACGTCGACACCCACCTCGATATCCCCCGGTTCCTGCGCGCCAGCCCCGGGCTCAAGAGAGAAGTCGAACTGTACACCAAGGAGCGCCGCGAGGAGGTGCGCAAAATGCTGCGCCGCCGCGGCATCGAATCCGTCCGAGCCACGGGCGTGGACGATCTCATCGACCAGCTGATCGTGTTGTTGGGGAGGCAGAAGCGTGTCAACCGTTGACATCCTCACCATCCCTATCCACGACCCCGTCCCCCCTGCCGCCTACTCCGTTTGGGTGTGGGTGGTGGGCCTCGCCCTCCTGGCGGGGATCATCGCCTGGTACTGGTGGGTGCGCCGCTTCACTCGCCCCCGCCCTGCCCCGGACCTCCCTGACTCCCACTGGGCCTCCCTGCGGGAAGGGAGCCTGAGCAGAGTGGATCTCGCCGAGCAGCAGTACCGCAACGGCCACGTGCAGTTGCGGGAGCTGCACCTGGAACTCAACACGATTCTGCGGGAGTTCGCCACAGAACGCCTCGGCCAAGACGCGATGTGGATGACGGCCGCGGAGATCGCGCGCCTCGAAGGGACCGACCGGATCGCGCACCTGCTCTCACGGTTCGAGGAGCCGGCGTTCTCCTTTGACTCGGACGCCCAAGCGATGGACGCGACCGCGCGCACACGGGAGGTGATCTCCACGTGGTGACCAAGCTGCTGATGCACCCGTGGGCGGTTCCCGCTGTCGTCGGCGCAGTCATCATCGCCCTGGTTCTCGGGTGGTGGGCGAAGCGCCCGCCGGTGGAACGCGAAGAAACCATGTGGCTCGCGAACTCCGAATACGTGCGTAGCCTACCCTCCTATCGCAACCAGCTGCGGGTGTACAACACCGGGATCGTCACCGCCCTAGTACTGCTCTTGGGTGCGACGATCGCCACCGGGGTACTGGCCTCCCGGCCCGTGGAGAAACAGGAGTTCTCCGAGGAACTTGCCTCCCGGGATATCGTCCTCTGCCTCGACGTGTCCGGGTCGATGCTCGGGTACGACGAGGAGATCGTTGAACGCTTCCTCGAGCTGCTGCCCTCCTTCAACGGTGAACGAATCGCCCTATCCATTTGGAACACCACCTCGCGCACCGTGTTCCCGCTCACTAACGATTACGAGATGATCGCCCGGGAACTTAAGGAGGCCCAGTACGTGCTCTCCTTCGACCTCGACTCCTTCGGGTGGTCGATGGACTACGAGAAGTACGACCGGTTGATCGACTTCATCCAGGGCACCGTCCTAATGGACGACGATTCCGCCTCCCTGATCGGCGATGGGCTCGCGACGTGTTCGCTGATGTTCGACGAGGCGGACACCGAACGCTCCCGCTCGATAATTTTCGCCACCGATAACGATCTCCAAGGCGAACCGATCTACACCCTCGGGGAAGCGGCCGGTCTTGTTGCCGAGCGGGATATCACCCTGTTCGGCATCCACGCGGGTGAATCCACCCAGGCGCAGCAGGATGAGTACCGCGAAATCGTGCTCGAACACGGTGGCCTGTTCTACGAAGCCTCCAATCCCGACTTGGTCGACGGGGTGCTCGACAGAATCAGTGACTCCCAATCGAGGGCGGTCGACGCCGCTCCCACCATCCTCATCTCCGACGCGGCCAAGGGGTCCTACGGGGCGATGATGCTGCTCGCGGGGCTGTACCTCCTAATCGTGTGGAGGTTGCGTTCATGACTCTGAAACCGATTTGGCCGCTGTGGCTGCTCGCGGTCTTCGCGATCGGCCTCGGCACGTTGGCTCTCTGGCAGCTCCTGCGCTCAGGTACCAACCGGGTGGGGTGGGCGCGCCGCCTCGCGCTGGTGGCGCTCATGACGGTCATCGGCCTCGGCCCCTCCATCGAGGACCGGGTTTCCGACGCCCTGCTGACCAACGCGGAAGTGTACTTCGTGGTGGACCGAACCGGTTCCATGGCCGCCCAGGATTACGGCGCCGAGGGCGAAACCCGGCTCACTGGGGTGGCCTCGGACGTCGATCAGCTCACCTCGATCATCCCCGGTGCCCAGTACTCGATCATCGCATTCGACTCCCAAGCCTCCCGGCAGTTGCCTCTGACCTCTGATGCCCGGGCGGTGCGTTCGTGGATGGCTACGACGCGCCAAGAAGTGACGAACTACTCCGCCGGTTCAGCGATCGACCGCCCGTTGGGGATGGTCGAGGATGTGCTCTCCCGGGCACAGGAACGCAACCCCCAAAACGTGCGCCTGGTGTTCCTGTTCTCCGACGGGGAGAACACCAAAGGCTCAGGGTCGGACCCAGAGAGTATCGAATCGTACGAACGCGTCGCGCCCCTAGTCGACGGTGGTGCGGTGCTCGGTTACGGTACCCCCGAAGGGGGGCAGATGCTGCGCTACACCGGGGCCGGCGAACCCGAGGACGGCGATTGGATCATCGATCCGAGCACCCAGGAACCGGCGCTTTCGAAGTTGGATGAGGAGCAGCTCCGGCAGGTTGCCGCCGACCTAGGCGTTCCCTACCTGCACAGGTTCGAACCCTCTTCCCTGCAGGCAGTGGTTGATGGCGTAGATATCGACGACGCCTCTTCGGACGGACGGCGAGACGCAATCGTGTACCGCGGGGTCTACTGGATCGTCGGACTCGCGCTCGGTCTGGGCCTGGCCTGGGAAGGGTGGGATTTGCTCCGGCAGGTGCCGGGCAGGCGCGGAAGCAGGCGAGGCGAGCAGGATCCGCTCACTCGCCCAGCGCCCGATGAGCGTACCGCCCGTGACACCACGGAGGTGCCTTCATGAGCCTTCCCCCTATCACGTTCGCTACCGACATCGAGCTGCGCGATGCCGCCTTCGCCGAAAAGCTCGCTCGGCGCCGCAAGCTCCTGATCAGGTGGTCGCTGCCCGTGGTGATCCTCGCGGCACTGGTCTCCCTGAAACTCCTCTCGGCGGTCGGGCTCAACCTCATCGGCACCCAGTCTTACGACCGTGCGAACTACGCCACGGCTGCCGACCGTTACGTGAACACCCAGTTCGTCAATGTGGTGCAACCGTGGAAGGCACACTTCAACGAGGGAACCGCGCACTACTCCGCCGGGCAGTTCTTCACTGCCGGACGAAGCTTAGAAGTCGCCCTCGAGAAGGTTCCCAAGGCGCCCGAGGGAGAACCCCGGGGAGCCCAGGAATGCGCCGTGCGGGTCAACTACTCCCTTGCCCTCGAGGGCACAGCCGACGAAACCCTCGCCGTCGGCGATGCCGCGATGGCCGAAGGGTATTACACCCAGGCGTTAGAGATGCTCGCGGACTGCGCCGACTCCGGAGAGGGCGGGGAAACCGCGGAGGAGGCCCAGGATCGTCAGGAACAGAGCCGACAGGAGTCCCAAGACCAACAGCAGGAGCGGTCCGAGGGCGGGGATACGGGCGAGAGCGAGGAGTCCGAAGGCGACGAACCCGAAGGCGGGCAGGAGGAACCCCCTGAGGCGGATCCTCAGCAACAGGAGCTCGAGGAACGCAACCAGCGCGCCAACGAGGGTGAAGGCGAGGGTGAGGGAGAAGTCGGGGTTGGTGACGGTTCGGGGCAGAACTGGTAGTTCCGCCCTACCCCCAGACCAGCGCCCGCGACGGCTTCTCCAACACGGCCGCCACGTCAGAGAGCACCCGGGCACCGAGCTCGCCGTCGACGAACCGGTGATCGAAACTCAATGCTAGTTGGGTGATCCACCGTGGTTTGATCTTGCCCTTGTGCACCCACGGCCGCTTGGAGATCGCCCCGAACGCGAGTATCGCTGATTCACCCGGGTTGAGGATCGGGGTACCGCTATCGATGCCAAACACCCCAACGTTCGTGATCGTCACCGTACCGTCCTGCATTGCGCTCACCGGGGTCTTTCCAGTACGCGCAGTGCGGGTGAGATCCGCAATCCCATCGGCGAGCTCACGCAGATTCATCCGGTGGGCGTTCTTGATATTTGGCACCACCAGGCCCCGGTCGGTCGCTGCGGCGATCCCGAGGTTGATGTAGTGCTTGTACACGATCTCCTCGGCCTCCTCGTCCCACGCGGCGCTGATCTGCGGGTGCCGGCGGATGGCGAGGATGAGCGCTTTGGCGGCGATGAGCAGAGGCGTCACCCGGACGCCTTCGAACTCCCGATCGGTGCGCAACTGATCCACCAACTTCATCGTCCGGGTCACGTCTACCGTGTGGAACACGGTGACGTGAGGAGCGGTGAAGGCACTGGCAACCATCGCCTCGGCGGTGCGCCGTCGAACAGATCGCACGGGCACCCGGGTCTGGCGGCCGTCCTCGGAGACGATTCCGCCATCGAGCCACGGGCGATCGTCATCGGGATAGATCGCAAGCTTCTGCGCCCGCGTACCTTCGGACGCTTCTCGCACATCCGAACGTGTGATGATGCCGCCGGGCCCGGTTCCAGGCACCCGGGCAAGGTCCACCCCGAGATCCTTCGCCAGTTTGCGCACGGGGGGTTTCGCCAGGATCTGACCCTCCCGTTGGGTCCGCCTCGGTGACTCCACCGGCGACTTACGAGCGCGACGGGACGCGGTGGGCACCTTCGTGCCGTAACCAACAAGCACACCCCCGCTGGTTCCTTCCGGTACCGCTTCGGGGTCGGGCTGCGCCTGCGTTGCGCCCGGGTCGGCGGATTGCGATCCGCTCTCGGGGCCGGTGGGATCCACGTCGATCGTGACGATCGGGCTTCCCACATCGACGGTGTCGCCCTCGTTCACCAGCAGGGCGGTGATCACGCCCGCGTGGGGGCTGGGCAGTTCCACGAGAGACTTTGCGGTTTCGATCTCCACGAGCACGTCGTTGACCTCTACCGTGAGGCCGACGGCGACTTTCCACTCGACGATATCGGCTTCGGTGAGCCCCTCACCTACGTCGGGTAGGGGGAAATTAACGAATTCGGGCATCTTCAATCCTCACCTAGTACGCCATCGACTCTTCGAGGGCGTGCAACAACCGGTCCAACCCGGGCAGGTATTCCTCTTCTATCTTCGATACTGGGTACGGCGTGTGGAAGCCGCCCACCCGCATCACGGGTGCCTCGAGGTGGTAGAAACACTCCTCGGTCACCCTCGCGGCGATCTCCGCGCCGGCCCCAAAATACACCGGGGCCTCGTGGGTGACGATGAGGCGTCCCGTCTTGCGCACGGAGGCGGTGATCACGCCGAAGTCGATCGGGGAGATGGAGCGCAGGTCGATCACTTCGACATCCATCTCCTCCTGGGCGGCGGCCTCCGCGGTCATCATTGCCGTACGTACCGTGGGTCCGTACCCCACGATCGTGGCATCCGTTCCGGTGCGCACCACCTGTGCGGATTGCATCTGGGAGTTTCCCCGGTCGGTGAGTCGCCCGTCGACGATCTCGAGTTCCGCATCACTCGCACCGGTTGGCACCTCACCGCGATCCCAATATCGCGCCTTAGGTTCGAAGAAGAGCACTGGGTCCGGTGAGGCGATCGCCTGTTGGATCATTACGTACGCATCCCCCGGTGTGGAGGGCGTGATCACCCGCAGGCCCGGGGTATGCGCGAACAGCGCCTCGGGAGATTCACTGTGGTGCTCGATCGCGCCGATCCCCCCACCGTAGGGCACGCGGATAACCACGGGGGAACTGTGCGCCCCGGCAGTCCGGTAGTGAAGTTTCGCGAGTTGCGTGGTGATCTGGTCGTAGGCGGGAAAAATGAACCCGTCGAACTGGATCTCGCACACGGGCCGGTAGCCCGCGTAGGTCATCCCGATGGCGGTGCCGATGATCCCTGATTCCGCAAGGGGGGTGTCCACCACCCGGTCGGGACCGAAGGAGTCGATCAGTCCCTCTGTGATACGGAAAACTCCACCGAGGGGGCCGATATCCTCACCCATGAGAAGGACTTTCTCGTCGCGTTGCATCGCCCGGCGGAGACCAGCGTTAATCGCGCGCCCAAACGGGAGAGTTTCCATCTCACTCATACCGACTCCTCAAAACCCGCCTGGTAGGCGGCGAACCACTCACGCTCATACGATACTTGGGCGTGCTCGGTGGCGTAGACGTGGTCAAACATTGTTTCTGGAGCGGGGGAGTCCAGGTTCCGGCAATACTCACGTGTAGCCGCCCCGAACTCGTCCGCAGCCGCCTCCAAGTCGTCGAAGAACTGTGCCGTAGTACCCAACGTTTCCAGGTACACCCGTAACCGCGAAATGGGGTCACGCTGCGCCCAGTACTCCTCCTCTTCCCGGGTTCGATATTTGGAGGGGTCGTCCGAGGTGGTGTGCGCTCCCATGCGGTACGTGACTGCCTCGATAAACGTCGGCCCTCCCCCGCTACGGGCGCGTTGCATGGCCTCCAACGCCACCGCGTGGCTCGCGATCACGTCATTGCCGTCGACCCGGACGGTGGGAATCCCGAACCCCTGGCCGCGCGTCGCGATAGGAACCCGTGACTGGGTGGATACCGGCACCGAGATGGCCCACTGGTTGTTCTGCACGATGAACACTACGGGGGCGTTATTCGAGGCGGCGAACACCAGCGCCTCGTTGACGTCTCCCTGGGAGGTGGCGCCGTCGCCCAGGTAGGTGATAGCCGCACGGTTGCGTTCCGGATCAGAGGTACCGACGTCGCCGTCGCGCTGGATCGCCATCGCATAGCCCACGGCGTGCAGCGTGTGGGAGCCGATGACGATCGACAGGTTAGTGAAATCGTGGGCGTGGGGGTCATACCCGCCATGAGCCACTCCCCGGAACAGGGGCAGAAGCTCGGGCAGGTACACGCCCCGGACATGTGCCACCCCGTGCTCCCGGTAGGAAGGGAAGATGAAGTCTCGGCGCGCGACCGCGTGGGCGGATCCTACTTGGATCCCCTCTTGGCCGAAACTCGGCGGCCACAGCCCCAGTTCACCGTGTCGCTGTAGTGCGGTGGCTTCGCGATCGAAACGGCGCACCAGAACCATGTCTCGGTAGAAACCTTCGAGTGCCTCGCGGTCCAGATCGTCCACGAGGGGCGTGTATTGGTCGTGGTGCACGCGGGTGCCCTGATGAGTGAGCAATTGGACGATGGTGGTGTCCTGCTCCTCGACCCCGGGGGTCTCCCGGTCGGTGTCGGTAATCATCACACAAGCTCCTTTTTTTCGGAGGGGCACAAGCCGCGTCTGCAACCTACGCCAGCGTAGGCTACGGAAGCGTAACTTAGGGCGGTAGGAAACCTACCGGTCTCTGCTTACATTTTGTGCACCTGCTACAAGAACCGAGATTCCCCGTTAGCCTCAGTTCCACTTGCCAAGTAGAGCAGCCGCACGTTCTCAACGCAAACTTACGCACCCTTGATGACTTCAGTTATGAAATTGTTCTTTGCCGTTGTGGCTTTCCGCAAGTGTTACCTCGCCCACTAAGCACACCCCCAGCCTAGGTAACGTCTCAGCCTTTGAGAAGCACCTTCGCCCATTTGGCGGCGAGGGCAAGGGCGAGGTCGTTCGCCTCAGGCTCGGCGATCGTCACTCGCACGCCCTCGGGGAAGGGGCGGACGGTGAATCCGGACTCAAGGGCCTCCTCAGCGAACTCCTGAGCCCGACCCGCGAGGGGGAGCCAGTAGAAGTTTCCCTGCGGCTGGCCCACCTGCCAGCCTTGACTCCTGAGTTCCTTCGTGACGCGAGCGCGTTCGGCCACGATGCCGTCAACAATACCCGCCGTGTACGACTCTTCGGCTAACGCGGCGAGGGCCGCCTTCGCCGCGAGGGCGTTCACCCCGAAAGGGGTCGAGGCGGTGCGGAGTTGACCGATAAGCCGCGACGGCCCCATCGCGTAGCCCACCCGGATCCCCGCCAGACCGTAGGCCTTGGAGAAGGTTCGCAAGATTATCAGGTTCTCCCGCTCGCGCCCGTCTTCGCCCTTGAGTAGGGCGAGTCCGTCGACTCTTTCCTGAGTGCGGTCGAAATGCACGTACGCCTCATCCAACAGCACCAACACGTCTGCGGGGATCTTTTCGAGAAATCCGGCGAGCTGGGATTGCGTCGCCGCCTGGCTCGTCGGGTTGTTCGGAGTGCATACCATGACCACCCGAGTGCGATCCGTGACCGCTTGGGCCATGGCTTCGAAATCGTGCCCTCCCTCGGGGGTGTTGGGAACGTGAACCGACTCAGCTCCAGTTACCTGAACCAGAATCGGGTACGCCTCGAAGGAGCGCCAGGAGTAGACCACCTCATCACCAGTGGTCACCGCCGCTCGCAGAACGAGCTCCAGGAGGGAAACAGACCCGTTGCCAACGAGCACATTGCCTTCAGTCAACCCATGGCGCTGCGCCAGCGCCCGGCACAGTTCGTCTCCGTACATCTCTGGGTATCGGTTCACCTCGGCCGCACCGTCCGCGATCGCCTCGAGCGCCGCAGGCGCCGGAGAGGTGGGTACCTCGTTCGAGGAGAGTTTGAAGATCTTCGGGTCACCCCCCGAGGCCCCTGGCACGTACTTCGGCAAACCACTCACCGAGGGTCGTAAGGTGAAGCTCTTCGGCATGAGTGCCTCCTTTGAGTCTGATGGCATGACTAAATGATGCCTGATCCGGCGCTTCCTCACACCGTGTGCGCATGGCAGGATAGTGAGCATGCAGTTTGTATTACGAGTTCTCGCCAACGCCATCGGGATCTGGCTCGCCGCGGAAGTGATCTCCGGCATGAGTCTAGAGACCGACGGAACGTGGCAGAACACCCTCATCGTCGTCGCCGTGATTGCTGCGGTGTTCACCCTGGTCAACGCGGTGATCCGCCCGATCGTGAAGGTGTTGACTTTCCCCCTGTACATCCTCACCCTCGGGCTGTTCTTCCTCGTCGTCAACGCGCTCATGCTGCTCCTCACGAGCAAGGTGACTGATTGGTTCGACTACGGCCTGCATATCGATGGTTTCGGCGCCGCCGTCCTCGGCTCCATCGTGATCTCCTTGATTGCCACGCTGGTGTCAGCTGTTCTTCCGCGCAAAGGGCGAAACCGCCGCTGATTTATCGCGTGATCTCCGCGCGGAAACGGTAGGTCTCCACCCTCCCGTCAGGAATTATCGCGGCGAGTTGGCTGCGCGTGTGCTCGAGGCCGGGGTGGGCGTCCGCCAACCTCGCCGTGTCGACGTAGTTGGGGTAGTCATGGCTGTGGTGCACACCTGACCCGGCGGCGATCTCAGGATCTTGGGAATCGGCGAGTGTCCGCTCCACTCGCGTCATCCCCGGCTTTGCCCGCCGCTGGATCCCATCGGCACCGGGGATGACGTCCTCGGTGTGCTCGAACGAGACGACGTGAGTGTCGGGGCGGATATCGTGCAAGTCGACCGGGCTGCCTGCAGTGACTACCAGAGGAGCGTCGAACTCCGCGCGCAAACGAGGATTGTTGGCGAAGTTGCTCGCTGTGATTCCTCCATGGGAGTGCCCCGCGAGGACGATCGGCTCTCCCTTCTGCGCCCCCACCTCGCGCAGCGCAGCCGCGACCATTGCCACACTCGGGGTGGTCCTGCCGTCCACCGACCTCGCCGTGTGCAGGAGCGAATGAACGTTACGTGGATCGAATCCCTGCCCGCCGGGGATGAACACCTGCCAGGAAGTCTCACCCTCGGGTGAGGTGACCTTGTCTATTCGCAACTCCCCGGTTTCCGCACCAGCGCCGGGGTCGAGTTCCGCCATCACCGATACCACCCCGCTGAAGGTTCGTACGGGTTCGCGCGTCGAGTCGTGATCCTCATGCTTCGGCGGGACCCTTTCCATTCGCACTCCTCGATGGCCGAGGCGCGCGTGCAGGGCGTCCACCGCCCCGGCAGCCACACCCGCGCCGTCACTCACGTCACCTCCGGGGGCGATCACCCCCGCGAGGCTTCGGGCCAGCAGAGCTCCCTCTTCACGATCGAGACCGGCAGAGGCGGAGCTCCACAGAGGGCTCAGCGCCTTGGGCATGAGCCTGGCCGAATGCAGCACGCTCGACGCGTAGCCGGACCAGCCGGTGGGGCTCAGGGAGGATACCTGGTGGTAGTACACGCCGCCGGTGGCGAACATCGCGGCGACCTGTTGCCCCGGACCCCGAACGGGGGCCGCCTTGAACATCTCGAGCTGTCCTTTAGCGCCCGCTTCGAAGAACCGGTTCAGCGGCATGGTGATCCCCTGTATCGGAGCAGGGAACCAGGTACCGAACATTTCACGCCAGTGCCCAGCTCCGGTGAGCGCCCTGGTGAAGGCCCACTGGGCGGCTCCTTCTGCCTCCTGGTAGCTCCGGGCAGTGCTGAGTAACGCCGCTGCAAGTCGCTCGATCGACGCAATCGTCGAACGCAACCGGTACCCTCCAATCCCCAGCGCTCCGCGGGCGGGGGCGGCGCTGAGCACGCCTCCAGGAACGTATTCCGCAGCTGCGAGCGCCTGCTCCACCTGCACGAGCCGACGCGCCTGGGCTTCAAGGTGGGTGGCGACGGCGACCATCCGGGCACTATTGTCTTGCAGCTCCGCCGGGTCGACTACGTAGGCCGCGCACAGCTCCGGGATGATATCGAGTTCCTCGGGTCGCGAGCGGGTGCCCATCTACTCCCCCTGACCCATCGCCGCGCTGATCGCCGCCATCCGCTGTTCGTGGGTGGCGACCAACCGAGCAGCGGCCGAGATCACCTCAGCGGCGGCGATCAACCGTGCGGCCACCTCCTCCACCTGTTCGGCGAACTGATCCGCTGCGGCCCCCCTCCAGCTCAATGGGGTGCACTGGCGCAGCTCGAACACTGCTCCGTTGATTTCCCCGCACACCCCTGCCACGACCTGCGCCGCCGTCACCCACTCCTCCTCACTCCCGTGGTGCCTCGCCCTTCGCCCTCGACGGTAGTCCTGCCATATCCGCAGTCCGGGGCCCAAAACCCGGCTGTGGATGAGCCGGACTCTGTGGAGCCCGCCCGCTCTCGACACCGAACTCCTGCAGGTACCGAAAAAGTGTGATGAGAATAGGTTATGAACTCCTCGTACACGATCAGTGTGGTGTGCACTGGAAACATTTGCCGCTCACCCATGGGTGAGGTCATGCTCCGAGATGCCCTGGCCCGCGCCGGTGTCGATGATGTCGCGGTGGAGTCGGCGGGTACCGGCGATTGGCACGTCGGCGGCGGGGCAGATCACCGCGCCGAAAAGGTCATCGCTCGAAACGGGCTCGACCTGGCCGGACACGTGGTGCGCCAGTTCTCTCCGGATGATTTCGATCGGGTGGATCTCATCCTCGCCTTGGACCAATCCCATCTGCGCACCCTTCGATCTCTCGCCCCTGATGATGCTGCTATGGAGAAGATCCGGTTGTTGCGCAGCTTCGATCCCGAGGCCGTCGCCGAAGGCGATCTCGACGTGAACGACCCCTACTACGGGGACTATCAGGACTTCGAGATCACCTTCGACAACATCACGGCAGCCGCTCCGGGAGTGGTGGAATTCGTGCGTAGTGAGGTGCCGCCCCGCGGGTGAAGCCGCGTACGTCACACCCGCTGACGTGCTAAGTGCGCAGGAGCACTGGCACACTAGGGTTATGACCCGTGTGGATTTTGCCTCGATCACTCCCGCCATCCCCCTCGGTCCCCTAGATGGGCGCTACCGTGCCGCCGCTGCGCCATTGGTGAACCACCTATCGGAGGCGGCGCTCAACCGGGCGCGCCTAGAGGTGGAGATCGAGTGGCTCATCCACCTCACGGCGACCGGCGCCTTGCCGGGGGCGCCAGAGCTCACCGCCGCGGAAATCGCTTACCTTCGCGAGACCCTCGTATCCTTCGGTGCCGATGAGATCGCAGAGATGGCCGAGATCGAGGCGGAGACCCGCCATGACGTCAAGGCGGTGGAGTACTTCCTCAAGCGCCGGCTCGAGGCTGCCCCGGACGCGTTGGGGTCAGCGACGGTGCTCCCCGAGGTATCTGAGATCGTGCACATCTTCTGCACCTCCGAAGACATCAACAACCTCTCCTACGCCCTGACAGTCTCGTCGGCGGTGCGCGAAGAATGGCTCCCGGCCGCGATCGAGATGGTCGAGGCGATCAAGGAACTCGCGCTGGCCACCGCCGAGGTGCCAATGCTTGCCCGCACCCACGGTCAGGCCGCCACCCCCGTCACCCTGGGCAAAGAACTCGCCGTCACCGTGCACCGACTACGGCGCCAACTGCGGCGGATCGAGAACACGGAGTACCTCGGTAAGATCAACGGAGCCACCGGTGTGTACGCGGCCCACGCGATCTCCGTGCCGGAGACGGACTGGGAGCAGATCGCCGAGAGTTTCGTCACCACCCTGGGGTTGACGTGGAACCCGCTCACCACTCAAATCGAATCCCACGACTGGCAGGCGGAACTGTACTCGGACATCGCCAGGTTCAACCGGATCCTGCACAACTTCGCGACTGATGTGTGGACCTACATTTCCCTTGGTTACTTCCGCCAGCGCCTCTCCGCCCAAGGTTCCACCGGATCGTCCACGATGCCCCACAAGGTCAACCCGATCCGCTTCGAAAACGCCGAGGCGAATCTTGAAATCTCTTGTGCGCTGCTCGACACCCTCGCCGAAACACTGGTGACCTCCCGCCTGCAGCGCGACCTCACCGACTCCACCAGCCAGCGCAACATCGGGGTGGGACTCGGGCATTCCATCCTCGCGATCGACAACATCACCCGCGGGCTCGCCGGTCTCGACGTCGATGCCGAAGTGATGGCGGAGGACCTCGACGACAACTGGGAGGTACTCGGCGAAGCTGTCCAATCCGCGATGCGCGCGGCGGGGATCGCCGGGGCAACAGGAATGCAAGACCCCTACGAACGGCTCAAGGATCTCACCAGAGGCCAAAAAGTGGACGGCCCGTCGATGCGCGAGTTCATCGGTTCCCTCGGGCTTCCCAGCGACGTCGAGGCGCGCCTGTTGGAACTCACCCCCGCCACCTACACCGGCCTTGCCGCCGGCCTCGTGCGCCACCTGGTTTAGGCGGGCTCCCCGAGGCCGGCCCGTCTGCGCCGCACCATGGAGAAGATCCCCCCGCCGAAGCCAATAATGATGAGTCCCCCGAAAACCAGGGTGGGGCCGGCGGGCGCGCCGAAAATCTCATGGCGGATCACTTCGGTGTAGATCTGCTCCACCGGTGTGTCCACGGAGCTGGCGGCGAACACCAGATCTCCATCTACCTGGTTCCGCGGATCCGGGAAGTGCTGTTCCCACGCCGTGAGGTACGGATACTCCTGCGCCAGTTCCACCAAGGCCTGGTACGTGAAATCCGTCTGGGTGACTGGGCCGGCCCACGTGAGTTCGCCGCCCATGGAATCGGTACGTTCCATCCGGTGTTCAGCAAAGATGTAGGTGCTCACGCGGACGGGGCCGCCCGCCACGCTAAGCCGCATGGGGTAGACCACCTGGTTAGTGTCGAACCGGATGTCCAGGGGTTGCAGCCGCCCGGTGAGTGAATCAGCCTGAAGCTTGACCAAAACGAAGTGCCAGTCCTGTTGGATATAGGGCACGATCGCCCCGGCCACGTCATCGCGCATAACGAATCCGTTCGTGCTCAACCACTCCTCCAACGCGCCTGCGTCGGAGGCGTCGAGCACTTCCACTTCGATCTCAGCGATCGAGACGAGCGGCGGTGCCTCGTCCTTACTGAGGGAAATGCCCTCGTTACTGAGGTCGTCCCGAATGAGCCACTCCGGCCACCACAGATCCACCTCCCGCACACGGGGGGCGGTGAATTCGGCCACCTCGTCGAATACCGCTCCACCTGCGATCTCTACGGTAGCGGGCGAGGGCGTCGGAATAAGAAGGGCGGCGTCGTCGGTCGGTGATTCGACGTCGAGGGAAAGGATGATCCGCTCCTCCTGCCCGTCCCAGGAGATGATCGCCGTCTCGCTGCTGACAGATACGCCCTCATCCTCCGGAAGCAGAAACGCACCACAGGCGCACGCCTCGGCGGGGGCGGCAACAACGAGTGCGCCCGACGCGATCAATGCCGCGAGCGCCCCACCCACCAGCCGCTTCCGAATTGCACCCATGACCTTCACGTTAACGAGTAGAAACCGGTATTCCGGCCTTGGTATCAAATCGTGACCGGCCACGACGGTTTCGTGATCGGAACGTTGCCAGGAGTCCAATATGCGGTATAACCACAACATGACTCCCCCGGAAACTTCGGCTCCGTCCCGACCCCGCACCCGGCTGGGGTGGGAAGTGTGGTTGGTCATGGGGCTGAGCCTCGGGCGCTCGGGAGTGTACGCCATCGTGGCCCTCGTCGACTCCTACACTCGCGGGCCGATCGGGGAACAGACGACCACTCTCAACCCCTCCTTGAGCGCCCGCCCGTGGTTCGACCTCACCTACCAGATACTCGCGATAATCTTCGCGCTGCTTCCGGTATTACTGGCGCTTTACCTGATCTCCTCCGACCGTCCGCGGGTGTGGCGCCACCTGGGGATGGATGGCACCCAGATCCGCAAAGACTTCGGTTGGGCCCTTGGCCTGGGTGCCGTGATCGGGGTTCCCGGTCTCGGGCTCTATCTCGCGGGCCGGGCCGCGGGTGTGAGTCTGGAGGTTTCCACCTCGGGCCTAGAGGCGTATTGGTGGACCTTGCCTTTGCTCGTGCTCTCCGCAATGAAGAACGGGCTGCTGGAGGAGGTGCTGGTCGTGGGTTACCTCACCGAACGGTTGCGGCGACTGGGCTGGAGCACCCCCGCCATGGTGCTCACCTCTGCGACGATCCGGGCCAGCTACCACCTGTACCAGGGGTGGGCGGCCTTCGCAGGGAACTTCCTCATGGGCGTGATCTTCATGGTGTTCTACCTTCGCCGAGGCAGGCTGTGGCCGTTGATCATCGCTCACACCCTCATCGACATCGTAGCGTTCGTGGGGTATGCGTACTTGCCCGACTCCTGGCTCGCCGCGCTAGGAATCGGCTAGAACCACCATAAACTGTAGGGATGGACTCGGTTGAAGCGCCCGCTCGCACGGTGCGGGTAGTCGACGTTCCGCGCAGGCGGGTACGACGCCCCGTCGACCTCATGCAGATGGTGCTCTCACTGGCCGGTGTCGCGGTGATGCTCATCCTCTCTGTCTACGCGCGAGGCACTACCACCGGTGTGACCGACGACGTCCAGTCAGCCCTCTCTGCTTTCGTCCGTTCCGTGGTGTTGGTGCCGGTCTCCGTGATCGAGGGGCTCCTCGTGATCGTCCTTCCCGCGGTGGTACTCACCGACCGGCTGGTCCGGCGGAAGTTCCAAGACGTCATCGGATCCGTGGTTGCCGCGGTGGTGGCCTATTTCGCCGCGCTATGCGCCGGGTGGTTGATCGCGACCCTGGGATCGACGCGAATGCTGCCCGCCCTGCAGATCTGGCGCGAAGGGGAGCTGCTCATCTCGGTGGTACCGGTGGTCACGGCTCTCGCCGCGCTCCTTACAGTCACCGGCACTCGCTCGACCAGCCGGGCCGTTGGGGTGTCGTGGACCCTTCTGTGGATCGCACTCATCCTCGCCATCATCACGGGGGGCGGCACGATCAACGGTTCTCTCATCACCGTGTTCCTCGGCCGCGCGATCGGGCTGCTCACGCGATACACGATGGGCATGCTCGCAGAACGGACCCACGGTGCAGACCTCGTTTCAGCAATCACCCGCGCAGGCGCCGAGCCCGTGTCGATCGTTCGATTAGGCGACCACACTGACGTCGCGGACATGGAGATTGAGACTCCCCTCGCCCCCACGCGCATCCACCCGATTCGTTTCGCGGGCGATACCCAACAGCAGCTTGACTTCGAATCCCTAAGGCCCCGCGGCGCGGGAAATCCGCCGACCGGGGTGCAGGATATCGTCGCCGCTACCCCGGACTCCGCCACGGTGGTGGTGGAACGGGAAGGGTGGAACCGGGTCTACGCGGTCGAAACTATCGACGGCCGACGCCTCGACGCGATCGTCCTGGATGAAGACCGGCAAGTGATCGGGATGCTGTCACAACTATGGACGGCGATCCGACTTCGCGGGGTGGGGCGGCGATCGGCATCCAATCTCCGCCAAGCCGCCGAACGCGCCGCGCTGATGACCTACTCCGCCAGGGCCGCTGGCGTGAACACCCCCGAACTGCACGGCGTCGCGGAAGGCCCGGGTTCGAT